>Ga0302278_10006221_pt1 | contig 11479 bp, 11 predicted proteins | sample III_Bog_N3_2_FD_194543 | JGI IMG/M metagenome (GOLD analysis project Ga0302278, IMG submission 194543) | Peat permafrost microbial communities from Stordalen Mire near Abisko, Sweden - III_Bog_N3_2 | ecosystem: Environmental > Terrestrial > Soil > Wetlands > Peat | place: Sweden: Abisko... | reverse complement strand
CTGCTTGTGGCTCGCAGTCGCAGCCGGCGAGAGGACTGTCGCCGTCAGCGCATAGGGCGCCTGTGCAGCATAATCCTCTGCCCACCGTTTTCTCGATTACTTTCTCGTGAAAATCCTCTCTCGCCCGCCGCTCAAGGGCACAACCAAAAGAAAGGCCCGCAGGTTGCGGGCCAAGTCTTGATGAAAGACTTCATCGTTGCTTTTCGGAGGGAGCGGGAGGCTTCAGCCCCGGGCCCTTGCTTCAAATCGCCGGCCCAAATTCTTCAGCCGGGCGCCCTGGTCTCGCGTTCGAGACGATGGATAGAAAGAACTCTCCTCCGCGCTCGAATCAAGGCACAACCTCAAATCCGCCACTCTCAGCCTTCCAGGATCGGATTCAGCGAAGTCACCTTGGCCACAGCCTTGGTCAGCCGCGCCTCTCGCGGCCGTGCGCCTTTGCGCACCACGTGCGTATAAATATGCTCCACCGACTCCACCAGGAAGGCCCCGGTCACAAACGTATCCCGCGTTCCCGTAATGCCGTCGCCCGGCAACAGGATTACGTCGCCCTCCCGCGGCAGCGAGTGCAGTGTCTCCAGCGGCACCAGGTTGATGCACTCCCCATCCAGCGAAACAAACTCCAGGCAGTCCAGGCTGTGCAGGCTTCCCTCACGCTCCCAGCGCGCTTCCTGCCGCGCCTTGAACGATTGATAGTAGGTGCCGATCAGCGTAGGCAGCCCAACCACGAACGTAGTGATGTCTGCGTAGGGAGCAATTCTGGCAACGATATCGAGCATCATGTAGTCCTCTCCTGTGTGCTTTCTTAATCCGGAATTTCAGGGGATTTCAGAACCTGTGTTGAGCAGCCCAGGGCGCAGCCCCAACTCAAATCGATTATTTCAAACAATCGAACGGGCCGCGCCACCAGGTTGCAATCTCCGAATTGGCAACGATCGCGGCGGAGCCTCAAACTTGGACCACCGGGCGTTTGCCGAGGATGTATGGATCGTGACCCCCTCGCCGTCAGAGTCCGATAAGACACCGCATCAGCCCGCATGGCAACGTGGCGTTCACTTGAGAGCTCGCGCCATGGTACTCAATGCCGATAGATCCAGGCGCCCAGAAGCACAGCCGGAATACTGTCCAGCAAACCAGCCGCAATCGTGGCAAAGAGTAGGACGTTGGGAAAGATGCCCAGAGGCTGTAAAGCCATCATGGGGATCACCCAGAAGACCAACCAGATTGATCCGGCACTGCGGAGGGCTGTCTTAGGACCGGGGCCGTAATGCGGCAGGAATTTCGCGTAGATCCAGATTCCAACAATGCCCACTACAAAATTGGATGGGATAAAGGTCGCCCACCCCTTTGGGACCTTCCCGAGCGCAGCGAATGCGGCTGTCCATTGAGGATCGAGAAGAACGCCATGTATGAGGTATTCAACCGCGTTGATCACCAGGCCTGCGGCTAATCCCCCAAGAATCAATCTTTGAATATTCGGTCTCGCAGGTTTCACCGTCATCTTCGTTTCTCATGGATATCGGATGGTGCCGAAAGTGTATGGGATGGACCTGGTCCAAACGCATCAAGAAACTTGGGGGCCGGGTGCTCGGGGTCTCACCTTTGAGACCTGCGTTCGCAGAGAGCTCCGCTTCGACCTTTGTATCATGGCGTGAGTTCAAGGCCCTCCCTGAACGGCCTCAAATCGGTGCCCGCCCCGCGAGCCCCTAAGCCGGCACGGGCAGCGCCAGATTCTTCCACAACTTCAGCGTAGGCCCCGCCTGGTTGATCGTGTAGAAGTGCAGCCCCGGCGCTCCACCGCGCAGCAAGGTCTCGCACAGACGAGTCACCACCTCCGCGCCAAAGTCTTGCAGCGCGGGTTTGTCGTTTTCAAGCTCTTCCAGCCGCAGACGTACCCAGCGCGGCAGGTCAGCACCGCAGCCGCCACAGAACTTCACCGTATTTGCGCAGCCGGTAATCGGCATAATGCCCGGAACTATCGGAATCGTGATGCCGGCCCGTCCGCAGCGATCCAGAAAGTCAAAGTAGGCGTCCGCGTTGTAGAACAACTGCGTCAGTGCGCTGTCTGCGCCTGCATCGACTTTGCGCTTGAAATTTTCCAGGTCCACAGTCGGATTCGGCGCTTGTGGATGCATCTCAGGATATGCGGCGACCTCGATGTGAAAGTGATCGCCATGCTGCGATCGGATGAAGCTCACGAGTTCGTTTGCGTAGTGGAATTCGCCGGGGGCGGATGCGCTCATCGCCGTCGCAGGCAGGTCGCCGCGCAGGGCAACGATGCGCTTGATGCCGACACTGCGGTAGCGCTCCAGCAGGTCCGCGATATGTGCGCGCGTGGAGCCAACGCATGTGAGATGTGGTACAGCCTCTATGCCGGCATGCTCCACTACGGCCATGACGGTGTTGTAGGTTCCATCCTGCGTGGAACCGCCCGCCCCATAGGTTACTGAAAAGTACGCCGGACGCAGCGCAGCAAGCTGGCTGATAACGCCGGGCAATTTTGCCAGCGCCTCCGGCGTGCGCGGCGGACCCAACTCTAGCGAAAAACTCAACGACGAAGCCATATATCCTTGCTCATCAAACTTGCTGCCTTGCGAAAAATTGCCGGCCGCTCCAACCCCGGAGCAGCCGGCAAACAATTACGTGTCCAGGCCTGAATCAGGGTTTTCTGTTCCCTGCCGGGGTCCCCGGCGAGCGGTCGTTGCTCGCTGGGGTGGCTATTCCCTGTACCCTAGTACCTGTAGTTTTCGGCCTTGTACGGCCCTTCCACCGGCACGCCCAGGTATTCGGCCTGCTTCTTGCTCAGCGTCGTCAGCTTCACGCCGATCTTCTCCAGATGCAGCCGCGCCACTTCCTCGTCCAGCTTCTTGGGCAGCACGTACACGCCCACCTTGTAGGTGTCCTTGTGGGCCCACAGGTCGAGCTGCGCAAGCGTCTGGTTGGCAAAGCTGTTCGACATCACAAAGCTCGGATGCCCCGTCGCGCAGCCCAGGTTCACCAGCCGCCCCTCGGCCAGCACAAAGATTCCGTGCCTGTCGGGGAAGGTGTAGAAGTCCACCTGCGGCTTGATGTTCAGCTTGGTCACACCCTTTTCCTCGTTCAGCCGGTCGATCTGGATCTCGTTGTCGAAGTGTCCGATGTTGCACACGATCGCCTGGTCCTTCATCTTCTTCATGTGCTCGAGCGTGATGATGTCCACATTACCGGTCGTGGTCACGTAGATATCGCCACGACCCAAAGTGTCTTCCACCGTCGTCACTTCAAAGCCTTCCATCGCCGCCTGAAGCGCGTTGATCGGATCCACTTCCGTCACGATGCAGCGCGCGCCCATGCCGCGCAGAGAGTGCGAGCAGCCCTTGCCCACGTCGCCATACCCGCAGATCACCGCAACCTTGCCCGCCACCATCACGTCCGTCGCGCGCTTGATTCCGTCAGCCAGCGACTCACGGCAGCCGTACAAATTGTCGAACTTGCTCTTGGTCACGGAGTCATTGACATTGATCGCCGGCACCAGCAGCTTTCCCTGCTCCATCATCTTGTAGAGCCGGTGAACGCCCGTCGTCGTCTCTTCTGAAACGCCGCGCCATTCCTTCGCAACCTTGTGCCAGTGCTGCTTGTCTTCGGCGTACACCTGCTTCAGCAGGTCCTTGATCACCTGTTCTTCGTGGTTGCCGCTCGGCGTATTCACCCAGCCGTCGCCTTCTTCCAGCTCATACCCCTTGTGGATCAGCAGCGTCACGTCGCCGCCGTCGTCCACCACTAGTTGCGGTCCTTTGCCGCCCTTGTGCGCCAGCGCCTGGTACGTGCACCACCAGTACTCCTCAAGCGACTCGCCCTTCCACGCAAACACGGGCACGCCCGTCGCCGCAATCGCAGCCGCCGCATGGTCCTGTGTCGAAAAAATGTTGCAGCTCGCCCAGCGAACTTCCGCGCCCAGGCTCACCAGCGTCTCAATCAGCACCGCCGTCTGGATGGTCATGTGCAGCGAGCCCGTAACCCGCACCCCTGCCAGCGGCTTGGCCGCAGCGTACTTGTTGCGGATCGACACCAGTCCCGGCATCTCGTGCTCGGCGATGGTGATTTCTTTGCGGCCCCAATCGGCCAGGGCCATATCGGCCACTTTGTAGCTCAGTTCGGTCGCATCCAGGGTTGACGTTGCCATATCGATTCTCCTTTTCAGATCTCTCAATTCACTGCTGTTTCGGATAGGTTGGGCACATTCCCACACAGATCATCTGCTGTCTTGAAGGGTACGGGCTTCAGCCCGTACATAATGCCTACAAGTAAGAAGCCCGGGCTTTAGCCCATGAGGGGAAGGCCTTCCTTCCAACCTAAAAACCTGCGAACCTAAAAACTTTCGGAACCCATCGTCCTATCGTGATATGTTGATATGTATCAGATTGGCAAGATTCAGTCAATCACAAACTATGCCCTCGATCGTAAAAATCCTGCGCGTCGTCGCCGATCCCAACCGGCTCCGCATACTCCTTTTGCTCAAGGGCGAAGAGCTCTCCGTCGCCGAATTGCAGGAAATCCTCGTCATGGGCCAGAGCACCATCTCCACCCACCTCTCCCAGCTCAAGCAGGCAGGCCTGGTGGAAGATCGCCGCGCCGGCAAAAGCAGCCTCTATCGCCTAAGTCCTGCGGACGGCAGCCCTTTGGAGCAAATCCTTGCCGAGGCTAAATCAGAAATCCCTGAAGCCGCCACCGATCAGCAAGCCATGCGCCGCGTCCTGCGCAAACGCCAGGACAAGATGCGCGCCTTCTTTGACTCCGTGGCCGGCCGCCTCGGCAAAGACTACGTCCCCGGCAAATCCTGGAAGAGCGTGGCCGAGGCCCTGCTCCGCCTCATGCCCCCCATGACCATCGCCGACCTGGGCGCCGGCGAAGGCTCCTTTGCGCTCCTGCTCGCCGAGCGCGCCACCAAAGTCATCGCCGTCGATACCTCGGCAAAGATGCTTGAAGTCGGCCGCGACCAGGCTCTCCGCAACGGCGTCAAGAACGTCGAGTTCCGCCACGGTGACATGGAAGAAATCCCCATCGCCGACGCCGAAGTCGATCTGGTCTTTTTCTCCCAATCCCTCCACCACGCTCTGCACCCCGGGCGCGCCCTGCAGCAAGCGCATCGCATCCTCGTCCCCGGCGGCCGCATCGTCATCCTCGACCTCGCCCGCCACCGCTTTGAAGAAGCCCGCGAAATGTACGCCGACGAGTGGCTCGGCTTCAGCGAGTCCGACCTCGAAGCCATGCTCGCCAAGGCCGGCTTCTCGAACATCAGCACCTCGGTAGTCGACAAGGAACCAGAAGCCCCCCAGTTCCAAACCCTCCTCGCCGTCGCCTACAAGCCCGCAAAATGAGCGCCAGGCGACTTGGCAAATCGGCGAGCAAGGCTATGGATCAAGTCTCCTGTATGCTCAATGCATGTTTTTTCCAGGCTTTCCCGGAATCGCAACGGCGGTTGGTCTGTTCGCGGGCATATGGCTCTTCGCATATCTGAAGAGCAAGGGACGGCCAGCGGTCTTCGATCCTCAAGGTCAGCATGGGGAGTTTGGTAAGAACCTGCTTCACATCTACCTCGACATCGCAAAGACGGTGCTCGGTCTGGCTGCAGGCTCGATCGTGCTGCTTGTGGGCGCCATGAATTTCAGTCCTGCGGGCGGGCGGCGCTCGCTCACCGCATTCGCTTCACCCCTATTTCTGGTGGCGATGAGCATCATCTACGGTGTGCTCTTCATGATTTTGCTGGTGACGAGCTATGAGCACCATCTGCATCATCCGAACCAGCCGGATGCGTACACCGTACTGCGCTATTCGCGGAACCAATCGCTCGGATTCAGCGCGCTTCTCTGTTTCTGCATCAGCTACGTCTGGCTGATCTTTGACGCGACCAGGTGAGACGCAAGACATTTGAGAGGAGGGATTGACTACTCCCATGCGGATCTTCAAAAGATTTCTCCTCGTGGCGGCCATTCTGGTTGTGGCTCTTGCCGCTATTGCTGCCTACCTGGTGCGTGGAGGATTTCGTCGATTCGAGATCGCGTCCTATCCAGTCCCTCCCGCTGCCTTCACTAATTGGAACGATGTGCTCGCGCATCCGCGTGACATTTCCCTGACGACGATTCAGACTGGCGTTGTCCACATGGACCCGTGCCTGAACCTCGATCCGGCAAGTCCGAAGCAAGCCGACTGCGACCATACGCCACGCGATCTCCCGGTACTGGTGCACTGGATACACCATCCAAAGTTTGGCGACTTCCTCATCGACACAGGCTTCGACGAATCGTTCGCGAAACATCCGCCCTACGGCAGTTATACCGAGGCAATGAAGCTCTTCAATTGGGCTAACGGTGTGACCAACCGGCAGGAACCAGGCATGGACCTGGCGGCACAGCTCACGCGTCTCAATGTTCACCCCACTGCGGTGTTCTTCACGCATCTCCACCCAGATCACACCGCGGGAGTCTCCGCACTCGCTCCGCAAACCGAGTTTGTTTTCGGCAAGGCCGAGGCCAGCTTTTTGGCGCGAGCCGCCACTGCGAACCACTTTCCAGCGAGCGCGAAATTTTACGGCATTGATTTTTCGGCTGCGCCTTCAATGCCTCCTCTCGGGCCGTGTGTCGATCTTTTTGGGGATGGATCTCTTTGGGCCATCTCAGCGCCCGGCCATACCGACGATGACATGGCGTTTCTAATTAATGGCGCATCACCAGTTCTGCTCACCGGCGATGCGAGCCACTTCGCCTGGGCTTTCAAGAACGGCGTCGGCCCACGTGGCTGGAATGACGCCGGAACCGCTCGCGGCCGCGTGAGCCTCGAACGGCTGCGTGCGTTCGCGTTGGCTTATCCGAGCGTAAGACTCATGTTCGGACACGACACAGGGCGTCCTTAATTCGGGCGGCGGCTACGTCTTAAGGAGTTCGGAGTAGCCGTAACGGAGGAGCAGCGATGTCTGGATGTCAAATGACAGCAACGACGACGATCCTTGGTGCCGGTGGTCCCATCGGAAATGAACTCGCCAAAATTCTGGCGGCCGGGAACAAGCCGTTCCGATTGGTAGGCCGCAACCCGAAACCAGTTGCCGGCGGGACACTGTTCCCGGCAGACCTTTCCGATAGCGAGCAAACCATCCAGGCAGTCGCAGGCTCGAAAGTGGTTTACCTGCTCGCCGGCCTCAAATACGATCTTCGAGTCTGGCAGGAACTCTGGCCTCGGATCATGGCCAATACCATCGAAGCCTGCAAAAGGGCGGAGGCCAGGCTCATCTTCTTCGATAACGTCTACATGTACGGCAAAGTCACGGGTCCGATGACGGAAAACACTCCGTATGCTCCTTGCTCAAAAAAGGGAGAGATCCGCGCAAAGATTGCAACAGCACTGATGGATGAGGTGCAGGCCGGCCGTCTCAGCGCAACCATCGCACGCGCAGCAGATTTCTACGGACCCGATACTCAAAACGGCGTGCCGAATGTTCTGGTCTTTGAGCCTCTTGCGAAGGGAGCAAAGGCATCGTGGTTGGGTAATGCCGAAGTACCTCACTCGCTGACCTTCATTCCTGACGCAGCGCGCGGCGTGGCTATGTTGGCGGACAGGGAGTCAGCGTGGAACCAGGTGTGGCATCTGCCGACGGCGCCCAACCCACCAACCGGTAGAGAGTTCATCACGATGGCTGCCTGTGAATTCGGAGCAGCCCCCAAATTTCGGGTGCTGAGTAGGCCGTTGCTTTGGATCGTCAGGTGGTTCAACTCACAGGTTCGCGAGTCGTACGAGATGCTGTACCAGAGCGATTCTCCCTATTTGTTCGACTCGACAAAGTTTGCGAAGGAATTCGGCTTCGCCGGAACCTCCTATGCAGACGGAATCCGAATCGCGGCCGACTCCTACAAGGGGAAAATCTCAACTTGAGTCTCTTTTTTGTGGGCTTAACGCAACTCAGCGGTGAGCTATCTTCAGCCAGTTTGGCTCCAAACCGACCAATCCTACCCGTCGAATTCGACATCTCTGGGTCCAAAGCAATTTCCGACCGGATCCAGTCGTTGGTTTTCGCACGAATCGGCGCAATCCAGTCGATATTTTTCCTCAGTGGATCGTCTTCGACCGCCGCTGCATGTAGTCCATCAGCAGGTACTGCCCGAGCGTGTCAGGCGTGGTGAAGTAGGCTTTCCCTTTGCACATCTCCGAGACCTTGTGCACAAACTGCACCAGGTCGTAATCCGACGCCAGCATGAATGTATTGATCAGGATGTTGCTCCGCTTGCAACGCGCCACCTCTTCCAGCGTCTCGCTCACCACCAGCGGATCAAGCCCATACGCGTTCCTGTAAATCTGTCCGCCCGGCATCGTCAGCGCCGACGGTTTGCCATCGGTAATCATCACAATCTGCTTCATGTCCTTGCGCTGCCGGGCAAGCACGCGTTGCGCCACTCGCAGTCCCTCCCGCGTATTGGTGTAATGGGGGCCAACCTTCACGCGCGCCAGTTGCGAGACAGGAATCTCTTCCGCGGAATCGTGAAAAAGCACCAGCGAAAGCGAGTCGCCCGGAAACTGCGTCCGGATCAAATGCGAAAGCGCCATGGCCACGCGCTTCGCCGGAGTGAACCGGTCTTCGCCGTACAGAATCATCGAGTGCGAGCAATCAAGCAAGACCACCGTGGCGCACGAGCTTTCGTATTCGCACTGGTGCACATGCAGATCGTCGTACTCCATGTTCAGTGGCAGGCCGATTCCCTCGCGGGCAATCGCCGAGCTCAACGTCGCCGTAGTATCCAGGTTCAACGTGTCACCGAACTCGTACCGCCGCGACGCTCCGTTGGCTTCAACGCCTGTGGCCCAATGACGAGTGTCGTGGCGGCCATAGCTCGACTTGCCAAGCGAGCCCATCAAGTCGCGAAGTGCCTTGAACCCAAGAAAATCAAGGCTCTTGTCCGTCACTTCAAAGCGAGCCTCGCCCTCCTGCCCGCGTCCCTGGCCGTTTCCTTCGCGCTTCGGGCCTCGCGGACCGCGGGCCGAGATGTAGTTTTCCCGCTCCATCCGCTCGATGAGTTTTTCAACGAGCTCATCCAGCTTGCCTTCCGCCTTCAACTGGTCCAGCTTCTGCCGCAGGTCTTCGTCGAAGAAGTCCCCGTTCTCGATAGCCCTGCGCAAGGCCTCGCGCAGATCGTCCATCGTGTGCTCGAGGTCCGGAAAATCCGCGTAGGGGTCGCGAAATCCGGAGTCAAGCATGTAGTCGGAGAGCGCGTCGAGCAGATCCTCCATGTCGATTTCGGAGGCCATGTCGCCCTTGTATTTGGTGTATTCAGTGCGTCTCACATGCCCTCCGATCCAGCCCGTCAGAGCCTGACTCCGTTGATTCCGTTCCCATCACCGAGGGTGCCCCCGGTCTCGATTCTGAGACCGGGGAAAGTCAATCGCACGCGCTCAGTTGTATCCGCCGCGCGGCGAGCGGCGGGCTCGTTGCCAGTCCTCGAAATCTACCTCGAGCTCTGCGCGTTCCGGTCCCCGCTGCGGCTTTTCGTTCGCGGCAAACACGCGCTCCTCGCTTCGGCTCAGTTTGCGATGAGCCACCAGGCCCTCGAGCAGGAACTCCGCCGCCGAAACCACCCTCGGCGCCTCATCCGATTTTGTGATGCCCAGCGGAGCAAGCTTCGCAATAAGCCCCTGGATCTGCTTGAGATCGACAAGCGCGGCGGCCGCGGGATGGTTGTCATCGAGACCCACCGTGCCGCCCAGGTTGAACCACTGCTCAATCTGCTGCGTATCCACGCCCGCAAAAACACGATCGAAGATTTTGCCCACCGCCTTGCGAATCAGCTCGCGCACCACGGTGTCTGCGCCCTTCATCTCGCCTTCGTACTCCAGCTCCAGCTTGCCCGTCATGCCTGGCATGGCGGCATAAATGTCGCTCACCCGTGGCACTGCAAGCGGTTCCTCGTTCATCAGTGCGCGCCGTTCCGCGTTCGACACCACCAGGTCGAGTGTGGCTATCGGAAACCGCTGGCTTACGCCGCTGCGCTTGTCCACCTTCTTGTCTTCTCGCGCAAGAAACACCACCTGCTCCACGATCTCGCGAATGTAATCCGGAACCTCAATTGGCGCGGCTCCACGCTCGGCCCAGGTTTCCTGTGCCGTGATGGCCATGCCCTCTTCGAGCGTCTCTGGATAGTGCGTGCGAATCTCCGATCCGATGCGATCCTTGAGCGGCGTCACAATCTTGCCGCGCGCGGTGTAGTCCTCGGGATTGGCGCTGAATACCAACGCAACGTCGAGGGCCAGCCGCACCGGATAGCCTTTGATCTGCACGTCGCCCTCCTGCATGATGTTGAACAACGCCACCTGGATCTTGGCGGCAAGGTCGGGCAGTTCGTTGATGGCAAAGATGCCCCGGTTAGCGCGCGGAAGCAATCCGTAGTGCATGGTCAGCTCGCTCGACAAATCCTCTGCGCCACGCGCTGCCTTGATGGGGTCAAGATCGCCCACCAGGTCGGCGACGGTTACGTCGGGCGTAGCCAGCTTTTCCACGTAGCGATCGTCGCGCCCGAGATACGCAATCGGCGTCGCATCACCCCGTTCCGCAATCAAGTCGCGGCAGCGTTTGCAAAGCGGCAGGTAGGGATTGTCGCGAAGCTCGCATCCGGCCACGTACGGCATCTGCTCATCGAGCAGCGCGGTGAGAGCCCGCAAAATGCGGCTCTTGGCCTGCCCGCGCAACCCAAGCAGAATAAAATTCTGCTTCGAAAGCACGGCATTCACAATCTGCGGAATCACCGTGTCTTCGTAGCCGACAATACCGGGAAAGAGCCTTTCTCCCGACTTGAGGCGCGCAATCAGGTTGGCGCGCATCTCGTCCTTGACGGTTCGCGTTTTCATGCAGGCTTCAGGGAACTGTGTACTGGTACGCAGTTCCCCCAGTGTTTGGGGAAGCGGGCGAGCTGCGGGCATCTGTGAGCTCCTGCGGCCAGCTTCATGCCGGGGACCGGCCGTGGTTTGAATCTACTATAGACGCGGCGCGAAGTCATTTCGTCGCTTAGGTTGCGCTATCAACATTCGTTTTAATTGCAACTAAATCCTTGGCGCTCCACTATCATCCAATCAACGGAGCAGGAAAATGACCGCAACCGTGTTGGAACCACCCATTGCAACCAGCAAGCCTCTCCGCCTCACCCGCGCCCGTCGCACCGCACTCCTCAAAGCGCTCGCCGATCCGCGTCGCTTCGAGCTCCTCGAAAAGATCACCCGCGCCGGCTGCCCGCTGGGCTGTGCACAGGCTCGTGCCGCCCTGCCCATCTCTGCCGCCACGCTCTCGCACCACATCAAGGAGCTTGAAACCGCAGGCCTTATTCACATTAGTCGCGAAGGCAAGTTCCACTACATGTCGCTGCGCCCTGGGGTTCTGGAGTCGCTGGCCTCAACGCTTTCGGCCCTGGAACAAGGTCCGTGCGGCCCGCGCTAAGAGGCCAACCAGGAAAATTTCCACAACGACTTTGAA
>Ga0302278_10006218_pt1 | contig 11485 bp, 9 predicted proteins | sample III_Bog_N3_2_FD_194543 | JGI IMG/M metagenome (GOLD analysis project Ga0302278, IMG submission 194543) | Peat permafrost microbial communities from Stordalen Mire near Abisko, Sweden - III_Bog_N3_2 | ecosystem: Environmental > Terrestrial > Soil > Wetlands > Peat | place: Sweden: Abisko... | reverse complement strand
CATGTGGTGCCCAATTCATTGGATTTCGACCAACTCACATTGGTCGAGCCTGATCCGTCGGCGCCGGAGCTCTTGTTCATCGGACGACTCCTGGAACACAAACACGCCGACCTGGCAATCGAGGCGACGTGGATCCTGTCGACGCGCGGTTACGACGTACATTTGGGGATCGTTGGCGTTGGCCCAGAAGAGGACCGTCTGCGCACCCAGACCCAACAACGCGACCTCGAGACCCGAGTGAGGTTTCTGTCGTCCATCGAATCGCAAGCGGACCTGTGGTCACTTCTCTGCGGCGCTCGGGTGTTGCTCGCTCCGTCTGTTCGCGAAGGTTATGGGCTCGTCGTGGCCGAATCGCTCGCTCTGGGGACGCCCGTCGTCTGCGTACTGCACCCCGAGAACGAGTCCTCGGTGTTTGTCGGCCCAACGACCGGTTCGATCACGGCTCCCTTTGACGCGGTGGCCTTGGCTGACGCCGCTGAGTTCTGGTTGAACGAAGATTCGCAACGAAGCGAGCGCGTTTCGGCCTTCATGTCCGAACACGGTGAAGCCGACCAGAACGCGATCGCGAAGTCCTACGCCGAGATCTTTCGAAAACTGACGAATGGTTCGGACAGCCGGGCATGAGCTCTCCAGAAGCAGCGAATCACGACACGCCTCGACAGATTCTGAACACGATCAGCACCGGATTCGGCTCGATATTCGTCGTCAGTGTTCTCGGTGCGTTTTCCGTTCGACTGATGACCACCCACCTCGGCGCGAGTTCTTTCGGCATCTTCGTCTTGGTCCAGGCGTTCGTCTCTCTCGCCTGGAACTTCACGGACCTCGGTCTGTCTGAAGTGCTGCAACGCGATGTTGCCCGAGAAGGCCAAGACGAACGGTGGTTGCTCAGTCACGCCCTGGGCCTTCGCGTCACCCTCGGACTCGTCATGATTCCCATCGCGTCGACGATCGGGATTTTGATGTACTCCCATCGATCGAGCACCTTGAAGATCGGTCTCGTTGTCTTACTCTTCTCCATACCATTTTCAATGACGCAAGAGGTGTCCGCCGCGCATTTCACGGCTCGTCTGCGGAACGTTGTCGTCTCGGTCGGGTCAATCGTCCAGCAACTGGTCTTCGTCGGTCTGGTGTTACTCGCGGTGGAACTGCATAAGTCCATCGTGTACTGCCTTGGGGCGGTGCTCATCGGGACCGTCGTGTCGGCTCTGTACATGTTTGTCGCTGCCCATCGTGAAGTGAGATTCCATCCGGCGTTCGACCGGTCGACGTGGATCTCGATGCTGCGAACGTCAAGCCCGATCGGACTGGCGTACATCATCGGTTCGCTGTACTTCAAGGCCGACACCATTATTTTGAGCTTCCTTTCGAACGTGAAGCAGATCGGCTATTACGGCGTCGCCTATTCGATCCTCTCGGTGTTCCTCGCTCTCCCGGTCGTTCTCACCCGGACCTTCATTCCCTCACTAGTGAAGGCGGACGAAGATTCGATGGAGAAGGCGGTCCATAGGTCCCTTGGGTTCTTCGCCATTGGCGGCGCCTTCAGCGCGACGGCCGTGATGGTCTGTGGACCAACGGTCGTGCGGATAATTGCCGGCGCTCATTTCGGCCCGTCCGTGCTTCCCCTGAGAATCCTTGGTCTCGGGCTGATCTTCACGTTCATGTCAGCTGGTCTCGGAAGTATCTGTCTCGCGCGCGGAACGACGAGCCGGTTGTTTCAGGTCAGCGTCGTCAGTCTCATTTTGAACATCGCTTTCAACATCGCCGTCATCCCGAGTCTGGGCATCAGGGGCGCCGCCGGTGCCACGCTGGTGTGCGAAGGCATACAGATGGGCTTCATGATCTATCTCGTGACATCTCAGGCCAAAATTCGACCGAAGGTGTTCACGACGCTGATACGACCGTCGATTGCGGGCCTCGTCACGTGCCTCATCCTCGCGCCGGTCTACCTGCGTCACGGACTCGACCAACGGTACGGGCTCGCGCTCATTCCGGGCGTTGCCATTCTCTATTTGGGAGTCCTCGCACTCATGCGAGGTGTACCGAACGAGATCCGCGCGGTACTTCCATCGACACGACGTTCGAGCGACTAGCGCGGCACCATGACGTGTTCCGATACTGACCGGAACCGGATGCCGGGTGTCACTTCGTCGACGGACCCGTACGCACGTCACTTGGTCGGACGTTCGTGCTCCACGCGCCCGGCGAGGCGCTTTCGGTCACGTGTTACATTCCTCCGGTGACAGATAATGTTTCCGTCGAGAACGCATGATCCGTTCTTCGTTGGCCCGTAAGAATGGTGTGAAGTGAGAGTCCTCGTCACCGGCGCTGCAGGGTTCATCGGTTCGACGACTGCCGAGTTACTGCTGTCGGTGGGCAACGAGGTCGTGGCACTTGACAGTTTGGTCACCGGCCGGATCGAGAATGTGCCGACCGGAGCGGATTTCGTTGCGGGGGACTGCGGTGACGTCGACCTGGTTCGGTCGTTGGGTCACTTCGACGCCTGCGTACATTTCGCGGCTCGGATCGAGCCGGCAGAGTCGATGAAGAGCCCCGAAGAGTTCTTCTCGAATAACGTCGCAGCCAGTTTTCGCCTCCTCGACGCCTTGATCAAGGCCGGTGTTGAGCGGTTCGTCTTCTCGTCCTCGGCGGCGGTCTACGGCAACCAAGTCGAGATGCCGATTGACGAAGATCGTGCGACACATCCTCAAAGCCCCTACGGACAGTCCAAGCGGATGGTCGAAGATGGCCTGGGCTGGCTCGTGTCGACCGGTCGCCTCCGCGCGGCGTCACTGCGCTATTTCAATGCGGCGGGCGGAACCCGAGAGCACCCTGAGCGCCACAGCCCCGAGGGTCATCTCATCCCCCTGGCGCTCGACGCGGCCGATGGTCGCCGCGACGTTCTCGAGATCTTCGGTGATGACTATCCGACCCCGGATGGCACCTGTATCCGTGATTACGTCCACGTCAGTGATCTGGCCGAGGCCCACGTACTCGCGATCACCGCGCTCGAGCACAATCGAGAACTCGTGCTCAATCTAGGTTCCGGCGTGGGTTACTCCAACCGGCAGGTCGTTGAGACGGTGAAGGAAGTGACACAACGTGAATTTGAGGTCCACTACACCGAGCGTCGCCCGGGCGATCCGCCAGTAGCTGTCGCGAGCAACGCGCGCGCGCGTGAACTGTTGGGTTGGGAACCGAAGCGAGCGGATATCGAGGTCATCGTCAGCGACGCCTGGACGGCTCACCAGTCGTGGGTTGATTGACGCATCGCTGTCGAATACTCACGATCCAGTCTGAGGACGTGGCCCAAGGCACGTCAACTGTCTCGGTGTCGCTCTGCGAGCCAGCCGACGAGGAAACCGACGTTGGAACATAACTCCTGGGCGAGTGCGATGAGGGGATAGAGCAATGCCTCGGGATTGCGCTCGCGCCACGCAGAACTGACCCACCGTCGCCACATCAAGAATGGTATGACGAGCGCCAAGAGAACGGCACCAGCGATGGAAAAAGGTCCGGCGACGATCAGCGACACGATGAACAGTCCTCCGGTGGGGCGCACGCTCGGTACGCCGCCGTCTCGAGACCAGGTACGTCCGCTCGCGATGCCGTAGCGAAATGCTCGACGCAGCGTGTCGCGGAGTCGAGGATCGAATGCATGGGCGACCACGATCGATGAGTAACAAAGTATCGATTCGTCTCCGAACCGCTTGCGGACGTTTTTGCAGACGTGTTCTTCATCGCCTCCGAAGCGAATCGAGGGATCAAATTCACCGACGTCCACGAGTGCTTGACGGGCGAACGACATGTTGGCGCCCACCAGAGAGTGAACGTGTCGAATCGGTTGCAATCGCACCGAATCGCTCCCCACGTACGCACGGAGTCGTTGCCAGAAACTCGCGTCTGGTGCGACCGCTACGTCGATCGGTGAAAGTGGATTGTGTCGCGATAGGTACCGTTGGTTCAGTGACGTAACGTCCGCCACCGTGACCTCGCCACCGATCGCCCGCGTCTCGTTCGGTGCCTCTCGCCACGCGCGGAGCAGTCGTTCACACCAGTCGGGTGGGACGATGACATCGTCATCGGTGAAAGCGATGATCGGCGAGCGTGACCGAGCAATTCCCGCGTTTCTCGCGAACGACAATCCGTGGTTAGTGCCCAAGGCGATGAATTCGACGTCGAAGTCAGCGACGACGCTCTGGACGTCTTGGGAAGAGCCGTCGTCCACCACAATCACCTGGATGTCGCTTCGGATCGTCTGATTCGTCAGCCCGCGAAGGCACGTAGGCAAAACCTCGGCCCGATTGTACGTGCAGACCACGACCGTCATCGACGGCGTCGTGTCGTCATTCATGTCCGTCGGCCGATGTCACGTATTCCAGAGTACCGGCGTCGAAAGTCGTTCCCCGATTCTTAAGTCTCAACAGAAGATGCGCGGAATGTGCATCGGACTGTGGTTTTGACGAGCTTTCGGACCGGTAGATTTGTATCGAAAGTCATTCGGAAGGCGCAGTGATGAGCGCCGAAATTGAGGGTCGAGCGTGATGGTTAAGAATTCAGTGTCGCACTCATCGCGGGCGGGAGATTCTGAGGTGAATGTGGACGACGACCACTTGGGCGCCGGCAACGGCTCCAATAAGGTCTCGCTCGTCATCGTGAACAAAAACGAGCGACTGCTCAGTGAAACGCTGAGAGCGCTGAAGCCATTCGTAGGTCGTGAACTCTGCGAGGTTCTGGTGGTCGATGCGTCCAACTTCACACTTGACGACATTCGGCTCGCCAATGAATGGGTGCGTTGGATTGACTACAAGCAGCCTCACGGCGTCCGAATCACCATCGCCCACCAACGCAACGTGGGCGTTCGCGAAGCCATAGGCGACGTGATCGTCTTTACTGACTCGGGCTGTCTGCCTCAAGACGGTTGGTTGAGGAATCTCCTCTCGCCGATACTGGAAGGTGACGAATCGGTCACGTGCGGCCCAGCCAAGGCGGCCGGAAAAAGTGTCTACTCCGGAGAGCGTTGGATGGGGAACGTTGTCAAGGAGTACGCGTCGACGGCTCCCACCATCAACCTTGCGTTCCGTCGTGAAGCGTTTGAAGCGATAGGCGGATTCGACGAGTCATTCGGTTCAGGCGAAGACATCGATTTCACGTGGAGACTGATCGACCAGGGGTACCAGCTTCGATGGGTCCATGATGCGGTGGTGACGGCCGATTGGGGCAGTACCGCGCGTCAGCTTCGTCGGGCGTACTTCTACGGCCATGGAGCATGTCGGCTCTTTCGAAAACATCCTCATCGGATCTTGGCGGTCACGCAAGAGAATTCCGTACCGGTGGTCTACGCGCTCTTCCTGGCCGGACTGCCGTTGACGTTGAAGTGGCGGTGGTATCCGTTGCTGCTCCTGTGGCCGATATGGCGACAACGCAAAGAGGAACTTCCTTGGCTCGTGATGCTCGATCACCTGGCACAGGGTGCGGGCGTCCTTCACGAACTGATGAGACCGGGTACATGACATCTGGACCGTCGGTGCTCGTCACACCGCGGGACAGCGTTCCCTACCAAGATCTTCTCTATCGGGGTGTCGTTTCCGCGGGCGTTCGGGTGCACTACGCCGACGGTCCCACGCCGTCGCAAACCTTGAATCTGATGCTCGCCCCACTACTCCTGCTGACGTGGCGCTTACGTGGATATCGAATTCTTCACATCCACTGGGTCTTTCAGTTCTCGCTCCCGTGGGCCCGTCGCCAGCCGTGGGCGCGACAACTAATGCAGTGGTGGTTTGGCCTCTACCTTCGTTTGGCTCGACTCTTCGGGTTTGCCATCGTATGGACCGCGCACGACCTGTTGCCGCACGAGCAGGTTTTCGCTGACGACGTCCGGGCTCGAGCAACACTGTTGAAAGAGGCGACGCTCGTTATTGCCTTGTCGGAGGCGACGGCCGAGACTCTCAGGGAGTTAGGCCCCGCGAATGTCATCGTCATTCCCCACGGCCCGTACGCGAGCCCCTACCCAGTGACGCAGTCGGTCGACGAGGCGCGAGCGAGTCTTGGATTCGACGGGGATGACGTGGTCGTGACTCTGATGGGAAAGATCGAGGAGTACAAGGGAGCGGATTTGCTCTTGCGTGCGGCGGCGCAGTTGCCGCCGTCTTCGCGGATCAAGGTCCTGCTGGTGGGCTCGTGTACCGATGCGTCGTACGCGAACGAGCTGCATCGCCTCGCCCGTGAAGCGGGAGCCAGGGTCCGTACGGTGTTCGAGAGGATTCCCGAGGAAGACGTCGCGCGCTATCTGCAAGCCACGAACATCGCCGTGTTCCCATTTCGAGAGGTCACGAATAGCGGCTCTGTCATTCTCGCCCAGTCCTTTGGCCTACCAGTCGTGATCGCTGATCTTCGATCCCTCAGCGACATACCAAATGAAGCCGCGATTCGGTTTCAGAACTCCGAGGCGTCGCTCGCCGAGGCGTTGCTTGAGGCGGAGAATCTGTCGGAGACGCAGCGTCGATGTATGGGTGACGCCGGTCGAGCTTGGGCCACAAGAGTCGACTGGGAGGACATCGCCCTTGAGACGGTGAAAGCCTATCGAGCGATTTGAGATGCAGTGTTGTTAGCGGTTCCATTGTGATCCCGAGGATCGTCGTGCCGGAAGGATTGAAAGCCTCCACACACGTCCCGAATCGCTTAAGACACGAGAGGTCAACTCAAAGGTCTTTCGAGCACCGGAGTACGCTTTAACCTTAAGCCGCGCCTAGGCCAGGGCCGTCGGTTCAAATCAAGCGAACATCGCAATCGCTGAATGCGGTCTAAAGGAGTGGACGTTGGCTCGTATTCTTCTTTTGTCGCCCTACGAACCTCCTTCAGACGGCATCGCGAGACACTCGGCTCATCTCGTCGATGCGTGGGATTCGGCCGGACACAGCGTCCTCGTCATTTCGCCCGCAACGAAACGTGGTCTCAACACTTCAGAGGTCATCGGCTCACGATCGAAGGTCTCTCGCATCATGCGAAAGACCCCACGACGGAGCGTCTCGAACGAGGCCCTTTCGTTCGATCCGGACATCGTGGTGGTGCAGTTCTCCATCGCGACGTTCAATGTCGACCTGTGGTCGGTGACGAATCTGAGCAAGAGATTCGGAGCCGCCCGCGTACCGGTCGTAGTTGCCTTTCAGCACGCGAATATGACTTGCTCGGACCTGTCACTCGCTTTATCTATAGATCGATCGTTCGAGTCACTGACGTGCCCGTCGTCTTCTCCAGCGCGGGGCGACAAGCACTGGTCCAGAACAAACTCTTCGACGAAGTGATCGAGATACCCCATGGCACGTCCGGCATTACGCCCGTGACGGATGCGGATATCGATCGAGTCCGAGATCGTTACCAAATCCGAAAGCCCTTGGTGCTGGCACTCGGCTTCACTGACTCTGACAAGGGCACCGACGTCCTTCTTGGCGCTGCGAGTGCCGTTTCGACAGGCGTTGGCGACGATGTGCAGTTTCTTATCGCGGGGGCACCGCGACGAAGACGCGGGATCTTTCGAATCATGGAGCGACGTGACTTCAAGTATCAGCGGCGATTGACAACAATGGCCGCCGAGATGCACCGGGTCGACGTTGCCTTTTGCGGTTACGTCGCTGACGGTGACGTCGGTCCCTTGCTCCGAGTGGCCGATGTCGTCTCGCTGCCGTATCGAAGGATCACCCAAAGTGGCATTGGGAATCTTGCCCTCTCGAGCCGGGCAGTCATCGTTAGCTCAGATCTTCCAGGTTTAAGGAGCGATCTCGGCGACGCCGCGAGGTATTTCGAGCCGGGTGACGCAAAGGCGATGGCAAACGAGATCATCGGACTTCTGGGTGATGATCACGAATCGGATCGTGAACACTTGCGAGAACTCGCTGGAGTGCGAGCCGCCTCGAATACGTACGGAATCGTCGCCGGGTTGATCCTGTCAGCAGGACTGGCGACTCGAGACCGGGACGAATCGCAATAGGCATCGACAGGAATCGCGAAGTCGTGGCGACAGTGGTGGCTCCCCGCGGTGATGCGTCATCAGTGGTAGACGCGCGTCGCACCTGTCGAGTACACGACGAAAAGATGTCGATTGAAGAACCCAAGCGTGGTGCGGTAGATCCCGATGTACTGGATACCGGCCGAAGCGGCCTGGGTCGAGTCGTCGGCCAGATTCACCGTCGACAGATACACGTAGGAGCCCCTATCGACGCCCGGTGGCACAATTTGGTCCAATAAGTTGTAAGCGCCAGGCTCAGACAGCAAGACGAGATGGCTAAAGAGGTCACTCTGAACTATCTGGCCGGCGCCCACATTATTCCGCAGCCACACTGCCGTCGCGAACTCCGGAGTGGTGTTCGTGTTGTCCTGGACATTCAGTCCCTTGGCAACCAGGTTCTCAGGCGGTATGCCTCCGAAGAACAACGTGTCGAGTCCCATCGCGCTCACGATGAGGATAGAGAGAAACACGGTGCCAACGACCAGTGTCGCTCGCTTAACCCATTCGCTCCGGAACGCCTTCACTTCACGACTCAGTCGGGCGAGGTCGTCGAGAAAGAGCGTAACGGGCGCTGCCAAGAGGATCGCCGTGAAGATGGCCGCTCGCTCCGGGTTGTAAAACGAAGCCAGCGTTCCGGAGAATCGAAGGAGCACGCCGACCAGGAGACCCGCGACTGCGAGACCAACGAGGTCCGAACTGTATTCAAAGCCTCGACGACGTCCGAGGCGAAAGAGTCCGTAGAGAAGTGCGATGCCGAGAAGTAACCAAACGCTCTCAACGGTGAGATAACTCAGTTCGTTCCATGCCCCGGCAAGACGAGGTACCACGCCGGGGGATTGCACGATAGGAGCAGATTGCAGCTTCACCGCATTCGAATGAGGGAAAGGAACTATCCACTTGTCCTCCACACGCAACTCGCTGACTAGAAGTTGCTCAAGATCGCCCGGCGCTACGTACTTACTCCCGGTGGTCGCCGCGAAGTCAGCGCCTTTGGTGGTGATCGCGCTGGCGGGGGCAATGAGTGCATCGTTATGCGTGATCGCGAGATTCCAGCCAAAGGCAGCGGTGATAGCGATGACGACAAGGGCGGCATTGATTATCTGTCGTGACTGTACGTCGCCGCGGTGCTTTTCTCGCTTCGCTTTCGGCGTTCCTATCCAACCCTTTGACCACAGAAAGCTGACGCACCACGCACAGAGGAGAATGGCCGACAGCAGATACGAAGTGGTGTAGTGCGTGAAGGAAATGCCGATCAGCAGAACGCCGATGACGATCTGGGCGTGACGCTTCAAAATGGTGCGATCGAAGAGCACCATTACGAGTGCGGTCATCATCGTCAGGGCCATGGCCTGACGAGTGATGCCGGCGAGTTGCGAGGAGAACGCCACGCTGGAGAAGATGAGACCGACCGTCACTCCGAAGGCGAGGCCGGGTCGAGGAGCGACACGGCCGTAGGTAATCCAGCGCGGCACTCGTCGAATGGTCGTGAACACCGCGACCGGCAATAACGACAGTATCGCGGGGATCACCAATTGATAGAACGCCAAAAGCCGCAGTTTCACCAGTGAGTGGAGCACCGCCGGAAGTACGGTCAGCGAGAGCATCGAGGCGTACGGATCGCCATTGGCGGGAATGACCCAGACACCCCGATGGATCGTTTGGAGCGCCACGCCGAACTCTTCTTGGACATCCCAGCCGTCAAGATGCGCCCCGCGCAAACTCGTCGAGAGGAGCAGTGCGAGTGACGCTCCGTACAGCAGCGCACTGAGCGGCCAATTACTCGTCCGCTTCCATGTGCCCGACACTCCCACTACCAGTACGAGAACATCGAGACAAATGGTGAAGACGCTTAGGAAGTTGTCGCCGCTGTGATTCAGTTGGGCGGCGCCGAGGATGGAAAGCATGACGAGCACGCCGCCAATGAGTGCGCCGTATACGTTCGGAGCATGGAGGTCCTCGAATATCCATACGACTGGATCACTGTCCCTCTTCAGGCCGAGGACGAGCACCACGAGGGCGACGGCGAACCAGATGAGGGCCTCAGGCAACACATTGAGTGGATGCGCAATCCCAACGTGCGGTCCAATGAGACTGGCCGCACCGCCGACCACCATGATCACGATCATGCTCAGACACACGCTTAGCACCACGCGTCCCGCAATGGTCGCCGGACGGGTTCGCAGTGTGGCCATCACCGAGGCACCCGGAATCAGAAATATGCTCAGCACGCCCGGCAGTGGGGCAAGGGGCGAATGAGTGAGGGCGAGCGCGACGGACAACACCAAGGCCGCGACGAGCCAAAGTCCCGTCGGAGCGACGACGCGCCAACGCTCAATCACCTTGGGCCAGACGGGTAGGCTCACGGATGGTTCATCGCTCATGCGGACGTCCGGTGAATATCCTCATCGGAAAAGTGAACGTCGCCAGTTCTCCTTGCGAGGGGCACGATTCCCGGTTCCGGCGTGATGGCGTAGGAGTGATCATGACCATCATCAGGCCGCCGGCTGCAGCGATATCGTCACGAAGATGTCGGTGCCGTTGAGAGCGATTCGCACTATGCCCGCTCGACCAAAGCCCGTTGGGACGTTGACGTTGGCGCCGTGTCCACTTCGGACCGTCGTCTCTCCGAGGCTAATCACGACGCCTTGCTGTGTTGCGCTCCAGTGATAGGTCTTGGTGGACCCAGTTCGATTCGTCAATCGAACGCCAATGAGGTCACCCACCTCGAAGTGAGAGCCCGGGTTCGATGGAGTGCGCAATGCCAAAGAGGTAAAGGGCGACGGTGAAAAACTGCCGTCCACTGAACTCAAGAGCGCTCGCGAGATAGGCGTGAAGGCGAAGAGTAGAACGATCGCGACGATGGACAATCGGAGCTTGCTAGAACCCGGTGCGACGATTCTAGGCATCACAAAAGACTAGTTGTCGATGTCACGCTGGTCAGTTCGTTTCCTCACGACCGAGGACGTTTGCTCGCTTCGAAATGTGCTTTCTCAGACCACGTTGGAGACTAGGAACCAGCAAGTCGCGCCACGATCGGGGCAAACGATTCCATCGCGTGGTCCGGAACAACGACATTGCTGAAACCCCATCGTTGTCGACGCTCGATGAGCCGTTCACACAGTTCGTCCGGGGTGCCAATGAGAAGCACGGGCAGATCGAGCGCATCATCCCCGGGAAAGCCGAGCATTTTCGCAGACCGCAAGGCAGCACGCCGAGTGTCGACGATCATCGCGGCAACGGCAGCAATCTGTATCTCCAGCGACGCGAATCGATCGCCTGCTGCATCGCGTACCCAACCAAGGCAGCGATCGTAGTGATCGAATGTCGCTTGACCGGCTATGTCATCCCCCTTTTGGCCAGACGCGAGACTCGTGTTGACCCCTACGGTGTGAGCTTGTTGCGCCGCCAACGCAAGTATTCGCCTACTGCCTCCGCCAACGATGATCGTCGGTGACGAATCGGGTCGCGGTTCGCAACGCGCTC
>Ga0302278_10006216_pt1 | contig 11487 bp, 10 predicted proteins | sample III_Bog_N3_2_FD_194543 | JGI IMG/M metagenome (GOLD analysis project Ga0302278, IMG submission 194543) | Peat permafrost microbial communities from Stordalen Mire near Abisko, Sweden - III_Bog_N3_2 | ecosystem: Environmental > Terrestrial > Soil > Wetlands > Peat | place: Sweden: Abisko... | reverse complement strand
TTGTACGCTCATCCGGTTGGGCCGTATCATGGCCATCCCATGCCACCGGCTTGAACCTCTGGTTCACCCACTTCGTCTTTGTTTGAGTTCCGCTCCATTGGCTTCCCAGATTGTTGAGCACGTACACCAGGCCGCTCTGCGCCTCAGTTCCTCCGCGCTGCATGATGTAAAGATCGGGATCCGCATGAAGGACAGATGACTCCCCGCCCGCGTGCTTGTGATGCGCTGCGATAAGCGCATCGATGCCGTTGGGCGAGCCGGGGCGCGCGAATTCGCAATTGAAGTAGTCCCACCAGAAAATGCATGGATACCCGTCCCCTGTAAGGATGAACGAGTAACCAAGCATCTTGTCATTCACCACTTCGTTGCCCCGCATGTCGTGATTCTCCACAAACGTCACAGCATTGAACGGGCGCGCCGCGGAAACAGACTCGCCGTCTGTCAGGTTGCGCAGATCGTAGTTGAGTTTGTCGCACACATCCTTGAGCTTGTATCGCAACGGAAACTCGAATGCCGCAATCTGTTGATCGGTAACTGCCCGCACTCCGTCGAGCCAGCCATCGATATCTTCCGGGCCTGCCCAATACTCTCCGACAACGAAAGGAGTGAATTCAACGCCATCCCTTTTTTGATATTGATACTTCGTGAGCAGACCGATCATCCACGCCCCAAACCACTTTACAAAGTCAAACCGCATTCCATCGAAATCCAGCTCTTCAATAGCCAGTCGAGCATATTCGAACATCGCCTCATACACGCGTGGATTGCGGTGGCACAAGTGCGGGTATCCGCCAAACTGCTCACCCTCGATCATCACCTTTTCGTAGCGGCATGGATGAAAACAGTTCCAATCACGAGGAAACTTCCCGCTCTTCGGCGTGAACTTTGTCCATCGCTTCTTACCGTCCAGTGGATTGACTTCTTCTTCATCGGCGCCGGAGTTATGGTTGATGACCATATCCGCGATTGCGGTCATCTTATGTTCATGCAGGATTTGAATAAGTCTCTCAAGCTCACTGCGATTGCCATATGCAGTTTTTACTGAACCCTTTTGATCCAGGTCGCCAAGATTGAAGTAGTCGTAGGGGTCATAGCCGTTTGAGTTAGCAGATGTGGCCTTCGAAAATGGCGGCAGCCACAGTGCATCGATACCGGAAGGAGCAAGTTGCGGAACCTTCCCGGCGAGATGATTCCACCACTCTCCGCGCTTGTTTTCCTTTGATGGCGCATCCCAGTAAAACGCCTGCATCATCACAGCCATTTGCACTCCCTTTGAACAAACTCCCTGCCGCAATGCCGTGATTTTTGAATGCCAAATCGCGAACCTACCAGCTATTGGTTGCACAAATTCCCGCACGGGTTTGCTTGCTGGCATCGCAAATCAAATGCAATCAATTGAGTCAGAAATCTTTTTCGCCGCAAACAACCATCGGTTATCAATCGTGCTTCAAAGCATAGGTTGCCGCGGAATGAGCGGCAGAAACACCTCAGGAGGTGAGCACATGCTTTGGACAATCTTTGTAATTCTTCTCATCCTGTGGTTTCTGGGACTCGTCAGCTCGTACACGCTGGGCGGATACATCCACTTATTGCTCTTGATTGCCTTGGTGGTGTTGATTCTGCAGTTGATCTCAGGCCGCAGACCCATCGTCTGACCGCGCAACGAGCCGTCGGATTCTTGTCGGAGAATGGGCACAATTCCGTGCCATAACAATGCCGTAACTCAATATCCACGGAGGTGGAAAATGAACAAGGACACAGTGCAAGGCACGATGGACGACGTTGCCGGACGCGCGAAACGTCAGATTGGCGAATGGACCGGAGACACAGACGCGCAAGTCAAAGGCGCCGGGCAGCAGATCAAGGGAAAGGCCGAGAAGGCCTGGGGCAACGTCAAGGATGCAGTCCACGACACCAACAAAAATGTCGACGCCGAGGTCGAGCGCGAAACCCAGGAACGGGAGCGCATCCGGCACGAAGAGGAACACAAGCACCATCAGGTGATTGGCAGCTAGAACTGCTCGAGTTTCCCCCTGAACCAAGCTGAAACCGTGGCTGACCTGGGATTCCATCCGGCATTGCGCATACTTGTTTTGGGCGCAGTGTACGGCGGAATCAGGTCAGCCGTTTTTTCCGTCGCCTCTACAACCCCGGCACCGGCGGGCATCCAGGAAACTCCAGCAGAAATGTATTCCCCTTGTAACCCAGATACTTGATCCCAATCTTGCTGGTAAAAAATCCATCCGCTGTAAGGTTCCTCAGCAGCGAGAAAAACTCCACAGCGTGGCTCAGGCTTTCATCCTGCACCGCATTCTTGCGATACGCAATCAGATCGAGAATCTCACTCTGTTGTTGCGGCGTGCATTCCAGATACGCCTTGCCATACCGGCTCACACAGGTCGAGTCGAGAACCTTCATCCCCCCGCCTAACACCGATTGATAATCTGCATTCTCGCTGGTCAGCAAATCGATAAACTCCGGAGCGCCCGCCTCCATCGCCCCGCCGCTATCCGCGTCCGCCGGAAGAATCGTCTCGCACAGCGCCCGCAGCGTCTTGTATCCATGCACATCGAAATACTTCGGCGTGTACACCCCAGCCTTGTTATCGGCCTTCTCGCTCTCAATCATGTTATGCACATGTTCCGCGGCCTGCAGCGGAATCACCGTTAGCACTGAGCCCGCAACCGCGCCCATGCTCAGCGACTTCAATACCGCGCGTCGTGTTACCTGATCTATATTCATAGGCTGTTCTATATCTCTCCCTTCTTCGCTTGATCCAGCAGATACTCCGAGGTTCTCCATGACAGCGCCATAATCGTCAGCGTAGGATTCTTGTCCGCATTCGTCACAAACGGAGCGGCATCGGCCACAAACACATTCTTCACATCGTGCGCCTGGCAATTCCGGTTCAGTGCCGAAGTCTTCGCATCGTTCCCCATGCGCACCGTTCCCAATTCGTGAATGATTTCGCCCCCTTGCGAAATCCTGAGCGCCGCCGGTTGACTGGCATCCGGAGCGGGCATGGGATGACGCCGCGTGCCGCCAAGCACAGTTCCGCCGCCAGCTTCCACGATCGATCGGAAGGTCTCCTGCATATCCATTGCCATCTTTCGCTCGTTCTCGCCCCACTCCCAGTGAAAACGCAGCACGGGAATGCCCCACTTATCCTTAACGTCGGGGTCCGCCTCGCAATAACTTTTCTCGTTGGGAATCATCTCGCCACGCCCGCTGAATCCGATCACCGTGCCGTATGAGCTGCGACACTTCTGCTTCAGGCTCGCCCCGTAACCCTCATTCGCAGCGCACACGCCATCGAAGTTCCCCACTCCCGGCATGCCGCGTCCCCCGCCAAACTCGATGTGATACCCGCGCAGAAACTCGTTCTTCTTTCCAAACCTCCACCAGGGCATGTACATGTGCATGCCGCCCACGCCGTCATGGTTGTGCGAAGGCATGTTTTCAAGTTGCGGAAAATAGCCGGCCAGATCGCTGCCCACTGAGTCCGTCAAATACCGCCCCACCACCCCCGAAGAATTCGCAAGCCCATTGGGGAAGCTCGACGAACGCGAATTCAGCAGCAGCCGCGCTGATTCGCACGCGCTCGCCGCCAGCACAACGGCTCGTGCATACACCCGCTGTTCCGTACCCGTTGCCTTGTCGATATACGAAACCGCCTCCGCTTTCCCGTCCGCTCCCAGCACCACTTCGCGGGCCATCGCGTTGGCAATCATCGTCAAGCGTCCTGTCGCCGCTGCCGGCGGAATCATTACCTGGCTTGAGCTGAAGTTCGAGGCCGACCTGCACCCCCGTCCGCATTGCGCACAATAGTGGCATGCGTCGCGTCCATTCAGGGCCTGCGTCAAAATCGCCAACCGTGACGGAATGCACGTGATATTCAACTTGTCGCACGCCTTCTTGATAATCGTCTCGGTGCAGCGCGGCTTCGGCGGCGGCTGGAAAACACCGTCCGGCGAATTGGGCACGTTCTCCTTCGACCCGAATACCCCGATGTACGCTTCAACCTTGTCGTAGTAAGGCGCGATCTCCTCGTATGTAATGGGCCAGTCGTCTCCCATCCCGTCAGTCGAGCGCGCCCTGAAATCCGCCGGCCCGAACCGCAGCGCGATCCGCCCCCAGTGATTCGTGCGCCCGCCCTCAATCCGCGAACGGAACCACTTGAACGTCGTGCCCGGCGCGGTGGTATACGGCTCGCCTTCAATCTCCCAAAAACCATTGGGCGCCAGGAACTCGTTGATAAATCCCTCGCGTCCTTTGGCTCCGATACCCGCGCCACGATGAGCCAGTTGATAGGGCCACACATGCTCTTTGAAGTCCCGGTCAGGATCCAGCCGCGGCCCCGCCTCAAGCATCGCCACGTTCAGTCCGCCCTCGGTAAGTATCTTCGCGGCGGTTCCGCCTCCCGCACCTGATCCAACGATGCACACGTCGTACACCTTCTTCTTCACATTCATTAGCTGCATCCGTAATCTCCAGCCGAACCAGATAAATGCGCCGCAAATTTGCCCGCGACCAACAGTCAGGCTGCGTCAAGTCGACTGCAACCTTCCCTTCAACATTTCGTTGGGGGTACTCTTTTGGCTTTTACGGCAACGATCCAATATACCGCCCGGCAATATGCCTTCGCGAACTTTTTCGCGTCCGCTTCCAAGCCCGGGGTTCGACTACTCTTCGCGAAGCGCCTCCACCGGATCGATCCGCAATGCTCGCTTCGCGGGAATGATGAGTGCAGCGAACGAGGTTGAGAGAATCAGGACGACAACCACCGACAAGACCACCGGATCTGCTGGCTTCACACCGTAAAGCAAACTGCTCATGCCTCGCCCAATCAGCATAGCCAGACAGATTCCCAGCGCCATGCCGGCAGCCGTCAGCTTCAGGCCGTCCGCGAGCACTCGAGCAAAAACGGCTTCTCTCAGCGCTCCGAGCGCCATTCGAATGCCGATCTCATGAGTCCTCCGCGACACTGAGTATGCCGTTACGCCGTAAAGCCCGAGAGTGGTAAGCAGGAGGGCAAGCCCCCCTAAAGATGCCATAAGCCACGCTGCCATGCGGTTTGGGTATGTAACAAAGCGCATGTGATCCGTTAATGTTTGGGTGTTGATGATCAAAGTAGCCGGACTCGTCTGCTGCAGGGCCTTCCTGACCACCGGCAACAACTCGCCTGCGCTTCCTGCGGTTGTCACAATCAAAGTTACTTCGGATCGCCCCTCCTGCGATATTGGCAGGTACAAGTAGGGCTGCGGCGTCTCTGCCAGATCGGCGTACTTTCCGTCCAGAGTCACACCAATGATTTCCGCATCTATCGGTCCCTGTCGCCCGAGGCGCAGGTGTCGCCCCACCACATCCGCAGTACCAAAAAGCTTCATTGCCAGCGTCCGATTGACGATAGCTACCCTTCTGCTGGCGGAAGTATCCTGCGTTCCGAAGGCTCGTCCGCGGACGAGCGGCACGTTCATTACGCGAAAGTATCCATCGTCCACCGAGTTGAACCAGACCGGAGTTCCAGCCGTCTCCGAGGGAACCTCGCCGGGGGCCAGGACGACTTGCGTTGCACCTCCTCCACTCTCAGGGAATGGAACAACACGCGCCACGCTCGCGTCCTTCACGCCAGGCAGTGCCTTCATGCGCATTACAATGGCGTCGAAATCTGCTTGTCTTTGTGTATCTTTCCCACCCACGCCTATTCCCAGCAGTATTGCGTTCTGTCCGCTATTGAATCCCAGGTTCATGGTTTCGATATGAATCAATGCTGTAATCAACAGTCCAGTTGCGATCAGGAGCGCCATCGAGATCGCCAGCTGTGCAACCACGAATAACTTTCGTGTCGCCATCCTCAACCTGCCCATTCGCGGCATCTGGGTCCGCATGGCATCGAGTGGTGAAGTCCGGCTTGTTGAAAGTGCCGGGATCACACCGCAGATGAGGACAGATAAAATACCCGCTGCCGCCGTGAACGCGAGCACACGATGGTCAATTCGGAAGTCAAAGCCTAGCGGATATCCGATGTCGGGCAAAAGCGCCGGTACCAGCGAGATCAGCCTTTGCGCCAGTACCAGGGCGATTGCAACACCGAACGCCGCAAGCACTGCATACTCGGTCACCAATTGCCGCAGCAACATCCCGCGTGTGGCGCCCAGCGCGGCGCGCATAGCAATCTCGCGCCGGCGCGAGTCGTTGAGCGCGAGCAGCAGATTCGCAATATTCGTGCACGCGATCAGCAGAACAGCTCCGGCAATGGCGAGCACAAGGATACTGAGTACCTGCACCCCGCCCCCTTCAGCTTTGGTTTGCCAATCCGCGCTAAAGCCGCGTTCGCTGTTCGCCTGCGGATACTTCCCCGCCAAGTCTGCGCTCAAAGCCTGCAACTGCCCCGCGGCCTGGTTCAGCGTCGCGCCCGGCCGCAGCCGCGCGTACAGTTCAAATTCGCGGACTGTTCGTGGCGTAGTCCGCTCGTCCGGAGCCCACATCTCCCAACTTGACTGCGGAACATAAACCTGCGGATCGATCATTCTCTCGGTCCCGCGGAACCCAGCCGGCAAAACAGCCAGCACGGTTGCAAGTCCCCCCTTGACTTTGATGTTTTCGCCAATCACACCGGGATTCCCGCCAAACATGCGCTTCCACGTCCCGTGGCTCAGAACCACAATGGGCGATTGAATGCGATGTAGTTCGCTCTCATCGGGCAGACGGCCGATCTCGGGGCGTACACCCATAAATGTGAAGTAGTTGTCGCTCACAACTTCGGCCAGCAGCAACTGCAGGCCATCGGCTGTCTGGAAGACCATGCCTCGGCGGTCCGCGGCCGCAACATCTGAGAATGCCGGCACTCTCTGCCGAATGTCCGAAAACTCCGCATAGGACGACCCGGAATCTGCCCCTTCTGCATCCGCGGCGGCATGGTGCTTTACACTCTTGATCGCCACCAGATGGGAGGGATCCGCGATGGGAAGCGGCCTCAGCAATGCCCCGTCCACCAGGCTGAAAATGGCCGTGTTTGCCCCAATTCCCAGCGCCAGCGTTAGTACGGCCACGGACATCAGGCCCGGAGACTTGCGCAACAGCCGCACTCCGTGGCGCACATCCCGTTTCGCGGTGTTGAGCCACCATCCTGGGCGCTGCTTCGCACATTGCTCTCGTGTGCGCTCCACCCCTCCGAATTCGATCATTGCCTGCCGGCGTGCCTCGGCAGCATTGAGGCCTGCGGCCTGTTTTGCGGCAATGGATTGCTCAAGATGGAAGCTGAGTTCTTCGTCTAACTCACCGGGCTGCCTGCGAAGTACCAGGAACCGGAAACGCGTTAGCAATTCTACGATCATGAAGACACCTCCACGGCGCGGCCAAGAACCAGCGCAATCGCGCACGACAGCCGATCCCAGCTCGCGAGTTCCGTCTCCAACTGCTTCCTGCCGGCCGCCGTCAACCGGTAGAACTTCGCCCGCCGATTGTTCTCCGAACTTCCCCAGTCCGACTTGATCCATCCCTTGTATTCCAGCCGATACAACGCAGGGTAAAGTGAACCCTGACCGATCTGGAGTGCATCCTTTGAAACCTGCTGAATGCGTTGCGCTACTCCCCAGCCGTGCATTGGTTGCATGGCAAGCGTTTGGAGAATAAGAAGATCAAGCGTCCCCTGCAACAGGTCCGTTGGCGTTGGCATTTCTTCCCCTTGATATTCGACAGCAATTCTGCACCCTCTCTTGTCGGATGTCAAGGGGTACGATCACCACAGAAAGCTCGAACTTCGTCGAGCGCAGAGTCGCCGATGCGCTGTCACACAACAAGGGGAGGCGCGATCCGGCATTCCGGGCGAGCCGCATGCATTCCGGAGATTACTCCGCAAACTATTCCAACAACTCCACCCTGCATCATCCTATTTGCCGAGCAGGATAGGTATTCATCTTGAAGAATTCCCGAGAATGCCAGTTGACTTGCCACAAATTCTAGTAAACTCATCTGGCACCTGCAATATCCTTACCAGGCACCACTTCTCCAAGGGATGCCTGGGGTAAGGCTGATTCGGTTGCCTTTCAAGGTTCAGGAGGTATTTTTTATGAAGTTCTTGCGCTCTCTCCACTGGTCTCTGCTGACACTTGTTGTCATCGGAGCCGTCGCTCAACAGTTGGCAAGTGCCCAGGCGCCGGGCACCATCAGAAATGGACCCTTTGTTTGGGATGGCGCAAGGTGGCTTCCCGTTGAGGGGACGCCCCAGCCGCCACCTCCACCGCCGGTTGCCGTTGATGTGGAAATGACGGTCGATGATGCGCCGCCGCCGCTACCGGTTTATGTTCAACCGCCTTGCCCTGCGCCGAACCTGATCTGGACGCCCGGCTACTGGCACCACGGTTTTCTCGGTTTCTACTGGGTTCCCGGCGCATGGGTGCCGGCACCGTATTCCGGCGCGCTCTGGACCCCCGGCTACTGGGGCTATGCCGGCGGCCATTTCGGCTTCCATGCAGGCTACTGGGGACCGCACATCGGCTATTATGGCGGCGTGAACTACGGCGGCGGCTACGGGGGAATCGGCTTTGCCGGCGGCACATGGAATGGCGGCACCTTTGCCTACAACACCGCCATTGTCAACGTAAACCGCTCCGTGGTAACCAACGTCTACGTCAACAGGACCATCGTCGAACAGACCACGATCATCAACACGACCAACGTCTCTTATAACGGCGGGCCCAACGGCATTCAGCACCAGCCCGCTCCCGAGGAGCAGGTGGCCATGCACGAGCAGCACACCGCGCCCACCACCTTCCAGCAGCAGCATATAACTGCGGCCGCCGCAGATAAAACCAACTTCGCCTCAAACAACGGCGGGCATCCCACCAATCTGGCTGTAGCCAAGCCGCTGGCTTCGGAACCTCATGCTCCGCCTGCCGGCTTCAAGCCTCCGCCTCCCAGACCGGTAACTGAACTGGCCAAGGTTCAGGCTCCACCGGAAACTGTAGCAGCAGCCAAGACTGCGACGACCAAGACCGCAACAGTCGCCAAGGCCCCGCCTCCAACTCCGTCCAAGCCGGCCGCTATTCCAGCACCCAAGCCAGCAGCTCCGCCTGCAACCAGGCCGGCTGGTGTGCCTGCAAACGTTACGGCGCCGATGCCGCCAACCAAGCCGGCAGGAATTCCTAACGGCGGTACTCCACTTCCATCCACAGCCAAGCCGGAAGGCGCACCACCAGCCAAGGCTGCAACTCCGCCGCCGGCAAGGGTTGCCGAACCGGAGCATGCGCCTGCGGCCGCACCCAAGATTGCTGCTCCGCCACCGCCCAAACCTGCAACGCCAAAACCCACTCCGAAAACCCCGACCAAGCCGGTCGAAAAAGGCAAACCTAAGCCCCAATAGAGGAGACACACCTCGGGCGAGACTTCCGATCCTGACTCAAGAGGCCCACGCTCAGTCGTGGGCCTCTCTGTTTCCGCGGTATGAACTTCCCACTGTTTACTGCCCACTGTTCACTGTCCTGTAGCCTCCAGCCCCCGGTCCGGGTATACTGTCGGCAGGGTGGGGTTCCATCAACGGCCCATCCTCAAGTGAGGTGCGTCTTCCGCAGGGACTCCGGTTCCATGACGTTCGACGTTCCGCCATCGGAGACTTCAAGCTGGCGCGCTGTCGCCCGTGTCCTTCGAAGTCCCATGGACGCCTTGGGTTGCGCTCTCCTTCCTGCATCCTGTTCCCTTTGCGGCTCCCCTCTGCCGCAGCTCTCTTATGTGCCAATTTGTTCCGTCTGCTGGACCGAATTTCCGGCCCTCAGCGGTCCCGCCTGCTCACGATGCGGTGACGCGCTGGATGCTCCCCCGACGGAATCCACACACCCAGACACGCCGCCAGGCGTTGGTCTACCATCGCCTGGCAATTCCCTTTGCCGAGCCTGCCGCCTGGCGCCGCCGCAGTTTGAACGCGCCGTAGCCTTTGGCCCATACCAGGACCGCATGCGAGACGCCATTCATGCGCTCAAATATGGTCGCCTGCATCCGGCTGCCCGCGGATTGGGCCGCATGCTGGCCGAGGCAATCGCCCAGTTGGCCAGCGAAGCGCCCTCTGAAATGCTCGTGGTCCCCATCCCGCTGCACCGTTCCAAGCGCGCCGAGCGCGGATTCAACCAAGCTCGCTCCCTGGCCGAAAACGCACTCTATTTTCTGCGAAAATCGCACCCCGAGTGGCGGCTCACGCTGGCCTCCAGCACCCTCATGCGTCATCGCGCCACTGAAAGCCAGGCTGGTCTCACGCCGCATCAGCGCCGCATCAATATCCGTGGCGCATTCACCGTCTCCAACCCGGCCACCGTCGATTCAAAGCACATTCTGGTCATCGACGACATCCTTACCACCGGCGCTACCGCCCGCGCCGCCGCTCAAGTTCTCATGCGCGCCGGAGCCGCCTCAGTGTGGGTGGCAACGCTGGCCAGAGCACGCCGAACAAGCGGATTTCACTCCGTTCAAACTGACCAAGTAAACCTGCCTGATGGTTCGCCGCCAGAGGGCCTGCAAAAGGAAAGCATCCATTCATTGCAAGACCAACCATCTTTTTAGTTTGGGGGAAAAGAGATGTCGCTGGGAAAAGCTATGATTCATGCCCGTAAGCAGAAGTCCATTGTGAAAGCCGTCGCCTATGCCGGGGACTATGCCGCGGTGCAGCCCATGCACATGTTGCAAATGCCCGTCCTGGTGCTCAACGCCTCCTACGAGCCCATCAACATCTGTGGAGCTCGCCGCGCCCTGGTGCTCGTCCTCAAAGGCATTGCGCGCACTGAAGAGGAGCACGGCCTCACCCTCCACGCCCAGCGCAGCCGCATCGCCATGCCCTCGGTAATCCGTCTCTTGGAATACCGCCGCATCCCCCACCAGACCCGCGCCCTCTCGCGCAAAAACATCCTGCTCCGCGACCGCAACACCTGCCAGTATTGCGGCGTGCTTATGCCCTCCGGCGAACTCACCCTCGACCACGTCGTTCCCCGCTCCCGTGGCGGCAACTCGACGTGGGAAAACCTGGTCGCCTGCTGCCATGCCTGCAACCGGCGAAAGGGCAACCGCATGCTCCACGAAATCGACGACATGTTCCTCTTGCGCGACCCGCGACCCTTCTCGCTCCACACCAGCCGCCAGATCATGCGCATGCTCGGCCGAGGCGACGACCGCTGGCGCAAGTATCTGTTCTATTGAGAAACCTGCGGCGATTCCGCATCCAGAAAGCCAATTCTGCCAAGTTTTGTTCGATTTCCCCGCACCAGCGTGCTTCAATTGATCCGTCAATCATTTCGGGCAATTGGAGGCATCAATGCTGAAGCGCGCAATCTTAACTGCAATCTTGATCCTCGGCGTATCGGTTACACGGGCACAATCAGCGGCAATCAACGGCGACGCATGCGCGAATTTGGCGAGCCTCTCGCTCCCCGCCGCAAACATCGTCTCCGCACAAATGGTCGCTCGCGGCGCGTTCACCCCGTCTGGGTCTGCGCAGACGGGACA
>Ga0302278_10006213_pt1 | contig 11488 bp, 10 predicted proteins | sample III_Bog_N3_2_FD_194543 | JGI IMG/M metagenome (GOLD analysis project Ga0302278, IMG submission 194543) | Peat permafrost microbial communities from Stordalen Mire near Abisko, Sweden - III_Bog_N3_2 | ecosystem: Environmental > Terrestrial > Soil > Wetlands > Peat | place: Sweden: Abisko... | reverse complement strand
CCCTGGCTCTTCTCCTCCCATAAAGGAGTTCACATGGGCATACTCGCGGGAAGCGGCAGCTTCACCAGGTATCGTATTGTCGAGGAGGTCAGCCCGGCCAAGCTGGCCCAGGCGCCGGAGCTTTTGCGCAAATTTTCCTTTCGCGACATCGACGCCGGCACGGACGAACGTTCGTTCGGCTGGGTCTGCCTGGACGACTGGCTCGATCCGCAGTGGCGCGCCGCGCCGCCGGAAAAGGGCCATTTCCTGGCCATGAGCCTGCGTCTGGACACCCGGCGCATCTCCCCGGCGGTGTATAAAAAGCACGTGCTCCTGGCCTTCCGGGCCGAAAAGGAAGCCGCCAAGGACCAGGGCAAGAAATTCATCGGCAAGGACCGCAAAACCGAACTGCGCGACCAAGTGCGCCTCAAACTCATGGCCCGGGCGCTGCCCATCCCGGCGGTCTTCGACGCGGTCTGGGACACCATGACCCACGTCATCTGGCTGGCGAGCACCAACGGCAAGGTCCGCGTTCTGTTCGAGGATCTCTTCACCCAGACCTTCGAAATGCACCTGGAGCCGCAAGGCCCGTTCTTCCTGGCCAGACGCCTGCTCGACCCGGCCCGCATCGACGACCTGGAAGAGATCGAGCCCAGCCCCTTCACCACCCTTTAGGATACACAAGGACACCGACGTGGATATTCATCTGGCGGCCCTCAAAGACCCGATCATCGGCCAAGACTTCCTCACCTGGCTGTGGTTCGCCTGCGAATCGCGCGAAGGAAAGTTCAGCGCGACGGGCCTGGGCGACTTCCTGATTTTCGTGGAGCAAAAAGTCTCGGTCCAAGGCGGCGACGGCGAAAACGTGGAAACCGCCCAGGTCAGCGGGCCCTACTCTGAACTCACCGAAGCCAGGCAAGGCCTCAAGGGCGGCAAACGGGTCAATAGGGCGCAGGTTCGCTTCGAACAGGACGGCGCGGTCTGGACCATGACGCTCAAGTCCGAAGACTTGAGCCCGAACTCGCTGCGCACGCCCAAGATCGAAACCAAAACCGAGGAAGGCGACGACCCGGACGCGCCCTTCCTGGAAAAAATGTTCCTGCTCGAACGCGCGAGCGCCCTGCTCGAAGCGGTCTTCACCGAATTTTTGAAACTGCGCTTCTCCCGCGCCTGGACCGACGAACTGGCCGGGTTCGGGAGATGGCTGGCGAGGTAGAGACCAGGGAGTAAACACTCGGCTGATTCAAAACTATTTTGAGCACGGGGAAATTTCGCGCACTTTCGAATGTACGCGTAGAAAATCCCGCACGGTCTGAATATCTGCGGTATAAGCGAGGTTGAAACAACAACTCGAAGGAAACGACGTGGCAGAAAGGACATTCAAAGATTATAAAACTGACGCCGAGGTATGGATTACACTTGCAACTGGCGAGTATTATCCAGATATCCTGCCCGATGCATGTTTACTCTATGGACCTGTCCTAGTTGAGTTTGGTCGTTTATTAAAAAGTGCCCACTCATCAATCTATCTTTTTAAATCCATTATGGCGGACACCCCAAACCAATGGATGCGAACACAGCTTTGCCGGGTCTTTCGAAAATATGTCAGTCCAGCGACCCCGGTGGAGATGTTGAAGAAAAAATCAGCTGCGGATAATATTTGTGATAAATTCGGCGATGGCTTCCGAAATATCGTCGAGGTGCAACAAAGATTCAATAGCCGCCCAATTCCAGATGAACCACTCTGCGCTATTCTTTGGGAGTACAAAGATAGAGGGAAGAAAGGCTATGACCTCACCGAGCGGCTATTCGATATTTTCCGCAGTCATCTTGCAGATATGACGGTTATCGGCCCGGAACGGGCCGGCAAGGACATTCTGCTTGGCAACATCTTTGAAGATTATCCAAAACCAGATCGCCCTGTTGATTTTATTATCTCGGAGGGCAGCCGAATATTGGCTATTGGGTTAGCCCGGTATGACTCTGATCGCGGTGGCGCCCAAGAGGATGACCGCACGGGACAATATCGAGAAGTCTCGCAAGAAATCATCAACTATGCCGACGGCCACGGAATGCCACATATCAAGGTCATTTACGTCAATGATGGACCGGGCTTGCTTCTTGGTTCCATGTAGAATGATTACGCCTACATAGAAGATCAATGGCCGGGTCGAGTAAAGGTTGTCACCTTGCGCATGATGCCGGAACGGATTACAAGAGAATGGTTGAGGTCTTAATATGGCGGTTGGAATTCCTGGTAACGGCAAACATCCGAAGCGGACAGGACGCGGCTTCTCTTCTAACCCGCTCATTACGCTTGAATATCCCGGGAAGAAGCCGATGGAAGCGATCCTGGCGACAGAGCCGGGGAAGTATTACTCCAGCACTGCATATAACACTGGTCCAAATCGGCTATATCACGCTGACAACTTAGGGGTTTTGGCCTCCCTTGCGGGAGATGATTCTATCGCGGGCCAAGTGCGCTTGGTCTACATTGATCCGCCGTTTGCCACGGATTCAGCATTTGAATGCCGCAAACAGAAACACGCCTATTATGACCATCTTGTTGGTGCTCAGTTTGTGGAATTTCTGAGAGAACGCCTTGTCTTGATTCATCGCTTACTCGCCAATGACGGCTCGCTATATCTACATCTCGACGAGCGAATGGCCTTTCATTTCCGTGTTGTTCTGGATGAAATTTTCGGGGAAAAGAACTACCGGAACTGCATAACTCGGAAAAAGTGTAACCCCAAAAACTATACCCGTAAGACCTACGGTAATGTCGCCGACTATATTTTGTTCTATACAAAGACCGACAATTATGTCTGGAATCGTCCGATTGAACCTTGGGACGAACTGCGCGCCTTCAAGGAATATGATTACATCGAAGAGAAAAGCGGTCGCCGATATAAAAAAGTCCCAATTCACGCTCCCGGCGTCAGAAATGGGGAAACCGGTAAAGCGTGGCGAGGGATGATGCCGCCACCCGGAAAGCATTGGCAGTATCTGCCCTCAAAGCTCGATGCAATGGATGCTCGAGGCGAAATATTTTGGTCATCGAATGGCAACCCGCGCCGCAAGATTTACCTTGAAGGCAGCCCCGGAGTCCCGATACAGGACATTTGGATGGACATGCGGGACGCTCACAACCAAAATATACTTGTAACCGGATATCCCACGGAGAAGAATCCGGATCTATTGACACGCATCATTGAAGCATCATCCAACCAAGATGACCTTGTAATGGATTGTTTTTCAGGATCTGGAACCACTTTGGCGGTTGCATCCCGCCTTGGTCGTCGCTGGATAGGGATAGACAACAGTGAAGAAGCCATTAAAACCACTCTGCATCGATTTTCTCAAGGCCGAAAACGTATGGGCGATTTCGTGAATGTCAAGAAGCCCATTCAATGCACCATGCCATTAGGCACGTCGGTTTCCGATTTCACACTTTATCACGATGAATCGCATTTGAACTATTCGAATAACGCCGCAGATGAAAACACCTTATCTAAAGACGTTTTTGCCAAATAACTCAGCAGTCGCATTATACTTCAGACCTAAACTCTAATATCAAACAGTTCTTCTTCCCCCTCTACTCCTCCAACGGCTCGGGCAGGGTGATGCGCCAGACGGCGGGGGTGGCGCCCGTGTTTTTGAGGCTGAATTTGGTTGCGGCCGGGGTGTTGTTGTACCAGACGCGTTTTTTGGCGTCGAAGGTATAGAAGGCCGGCGCTTTGATATTTTGCCCGTCTTCGGTTGTGACCGGATTTTCGAGGCTGGTGGCCAGGCCGTAGTCGCCGGTTTGGGAGACGAACAGCGTTTGCCGGTCCGGCGTGAGGCTCAGGCCCGAGGCCTGGCCGTTTTTGAGGTCCACGGCGCGCAGGTCGAGGATTTCGGTGCGTTTGGGGAATTTGACTCCCAGGGCTTCCAGGTCTTTTTTCTGGGCGGCCAGTTCCAGAGGCGCGCCGTCTTGGGTTTTGAGCCCGGAGATGTCGCTTGCCTGGGCCAGGTCAACGAGGCAGACGACGTTGCGGTCCGCGCCGTTTTTGTCTTTGCCTTGCTCGATGAGCAGGAACTTGGTTTCGCTTACGGCGGTCAGTCCGCAGATCTGGGCGTCGTAGGCGCGGCGGTAGCCGGTCGGTTCGATGGGATAGGCGAACATGCGCGTGGCCCGGGTCGCCGGATCGTATTCCACCAGGCGGATGAAGGCGGCTTTGGACTGCCTGGGCAGGCCGTCGGCGGAGAGCGCGGCGCGCAGGCTCAGCAGGACCCTCCCCGAGGGGCTGACGGCCAGGCCGGAGAAGCCCTTGTTGTCTTGGCGCAGGGTCAGGATTTCGGGCAGGCCGTCGCCAGGGGCCAGGCGGGCGGCGATCCGCCCGGTTCCGGGGTCGGCCCGGAGCAGGAACGGTCCGTAGTCGTCGGCAATCCAGACGCTTGCCCCGTCGGGGCTTACGGCCGCGGCCTGAGGGGAAAGACCGCTTGGGTCGCGGGGCAGGACGGTCAGGTCGTAGGCCAAAGGCGCCTCTCCGGTCGTGCCGGGTTGCCCGAGCGGGATCGGGCGGCCGGTGATTCTCCCTTTTTCGTATTGCAGGGGGATGGTCTTGACGAGTTTGGCCCCGGTTTCGTCGATTTCCACCACGGCCAGGCAGGGCGTGAACGCCGGGGCCGGGAAAAACCTGCCAGTGACCGGCAGCCTTTCCCCTTTATCCAGGTATTTCGGCCCCTCGGCATTCGGGCCTCGGCCGGTGGCGGTGATGTAAAGCCGGTTGTTGCCGGTCTTGCCCGAGGCCGGGGCCAGGCCCGCGCCCAGTCCGAGCGGGAACCCGTCCGGGAATTCGGCGCTGTATTCCCCGGGGCAGGGGACGTAGTCGGTTTTCGGGATCTCGACGCTGAACTTGGCCGCGGCCGGCTTGATCGGCTTTGTCGGGCCGGCCCAGGCCGGGGTGCACAGGGCCAACGTCAGCGCGAGGAGGACGTAGCGGGCCATGTCGGTTCCTTGTGATGCTTGGGCTGTTGCCTGGGACTTGCTTGCGCGGCGCGGCCGGCCCGCCCGCGCCGTGATGCTTCGGTCGCCGAACTACCACGCCCGGGGCTCAAAATCAACGAACCGGCCGGGACGGCCCGGGACGGGTCAAGGCGGGCCAAGGCGGGGTTGTGGCCTGGGCGGTCTTACGCTAGGGATTTCATATCGCGTTTTTTCAACACCGGTGCGGCCAAGCCATGAAACACACTCGTCCGACGCCTTCGCCCGTCCGGTCCGTCCGGCCCGTCCTGATCATTCTGGCGGTCTGTCTCGCCCTATGCCCCATAGTGCCCGTTCCGGCCCAGGCCGATCAGGAATGGCGGACGCTGCTGCGCCAAAGCCGCGAGGAACTCGCGGACGTCAACGACGTCTTGCAGACCTCCGAGGCAAAATTGCCGGAACGATTGGCCCGCCTGGGCGTCCGCCTGGACGAACTGACCTTGCGCCTGAACCAGGCCTTGTTGCTCAAGGTCCTGGCCACGGTGGACGACAACCCCTGGATTCTCTCGTTCGTGCGCAAGCGGGTCGGCAACTTGTCCGAAGCCCTCGACGACGCCCTCATGCCCATGAACCGGGGCCGCAACGAGCTGGAAACCATACGGATCAAGGTCGATCAGGCCAAGATCCAGTTCAACGCTCTTCTGGCCCAAGACAGCCAAGTCGAGGTCCAGGAGGAAACTAGGCGATTTTTGGCCGAACTCGACGTCACCGAAGCCCGGGAGCAATCTTTCTTCAAATTGCTGGAGACGTCTGCCCAAAAAGCGGACGCGTTGCGGGCCAAGACGGCCGAGGCCCAGGTGTCCCTGGGCGAATTGTTGCCTAAAATATGGAGCGATTTCTTCTCCATGAAGCTCCCCTCGCTTTTTTCCGGCTACCTGTGGCGGGGGATCGGGCAGGACATGGTCACCTGGGAAAAGACCCGCTCGGTGGGCATTTCCTCGTTCGGCGAACTGGCGGGAGACTTCGAAATATCCTTCGCCTTCCTGGCCACGGTCCTGGTCGCCCTGCTGGCCGCCGGCGGACTGCGCCTGGCCGGGGGCAAGATCCTGGGCGCGAGGGCCCCGGCCGCGCAGGTCAAACGTTTCAATCGGGGCGCGCTCCTGTTCGGCCTGGGCCTGCTCATCACCGGCCTGGGCCTGGGCGATGCGCCGTTTTTCGTGGACATCGTCATCGGCCGCCTAAGCGAGTCCATCGCCTCGGCCGGCCTGATCCTTTTGACCGGCGCGACCCTCGCCAGCCGCGCCAAGACGGCCGAGGGCCATACGGCGACGCCCCTGTGGCCGCTGTGGGCCGTGGCTGTCGTCAGCCACGTTCACGGCGTGCTGCAACTGCCCGCCACCCTGATCGCCCCGGTCCAAGCGGCCACGCTGCTCTGCGCCGGGATCGCCGCCTGGCGCATGGCCAAAAAACTTCCGCCCGGATTCGACAAGCATGTCGCCGCCACGGTCACTGCGTTCTTCGCGCTGAACTTGGCCATTGCCGTGTACGGACATCCGAATCTGACCATCTTCCTCGGCCCGATCGTGTTTCTGCTGTCCGTGTCGGTCTACCTCGCCCTGGCGGTCAAACTCTGCATCGGCCAGTGGCGCGGCCTTTCCGGCGCGAGGCTGTGGCAACAAAGCCTGCTCGCCCTGCTCGGCTTCCCCATCATCCTGGCCGGGACGTCGCTGGCGGTCTTCTGGCTCTTCACCTCCCGCAACGGTGCCTGGTCGGCCCTGGTGCGCCTGTTCACGCGCGCCGTGGACGTGGAGGGTCTGCACGTCTCCCTCGGCAACGCCCTGGCCATCCTGGCCGGCTTCTACTTCGCCAGGGCGCTGATCTTCACCTGCGGGGCGGTTATCCGCTCCCTGCCCGACACCCGCCCGGGCGTCGACCGGGGCATGGCCGAATCGCTGCGCACCATCGTCAAATACGCCCTGTGGGGCGTCTACGCCGTAACCGTGCTGTACCTGCTGGGCTTTTCCCCGACGAGCCTGGCCGTGGTCGCCGGCGGCCTGTCCGTGGGCGTGGGATTTGGCCTGCAAAATATCGTCAACAACTGCATCAGCGGCCTGATCCTGCTCTTCGGACGCTCCATCCTGGTCGGCGACACGCTCCAGTTGGGCGAGATCCGGGGCGTGGTGCGCAAAGTCCACATCCGCAACACCGTTGTCCAAACCTTCGACAACGCCACCATCTTCATCCCCAACTCGGAACTGATCTCCGGCAGAATCATCAACTGGAGCCACCGCGACAAACGCGTGCGCATCTCCATCCCGGTCGGCGTGGCCTACGGTTCGGACCTGGCAAAGGTGACGGAACTGCTGCTCGAAGCGGCGAAGCACAGCCAGCACGCCCTCGCCGAGCCGGCCCCGGAAGTCCTGCTCACCACGTTCGGAGCCAGCTCCCAAGACTTCACCCTGCGGGTCTGGCTGGATAAAAGCAACAACGCCGACACCGCCGGCTCCGATATCCGCCTGGCCATCGACAAACTTTTCCGCGAAGCCGGAGTGGAAATCGCCTATCCGCAGACCGACCTGCACATCAAAACCGCCCCAGCCCTGGAACTGATCGAGAAATTACGCGGCGGGAAATAGAACCGGGAACAGCCTGGACCGGCGCGCCCGGCGATCTCGCAAGCCTTGCCGGTGGACGGATCGGCGGATTGTCGAGGTCGCGAGGCGTTTGCCAGTGAGCGTGAGGGGCCAAGCCGGAAGCGAATCGGGTGATGTCGTCGCCGCGTCACGGCCGCTTTTCGAGAGGTCCGGGAGGGATGATCCCCCCGGCGGGGAAGGTCCGGGGAAGGGCGGAGCCCTTTCCCTGGTTTTCTTACTCCAGCTGGGCCTTTTGGCCGGCCGAGGCGGATTTTTTATTTTGGGGTTTGTCTTTGATCAAGCCGAACTTTTTGAGTTCCTCGACGATTTCTTCCTCGGTGTAGGGCTTGGAGATGAAGGTCAGGGCTTGTCCCTGGAAAAAGGACCGGGTGACGTTTTTCATCTCGTTATGCGCCGAAACCATGAAGGCCTTGGCGCATTTTTCCGCCGGCAGGCCCCGTTTGACCTCGATCTGGCGGATTTGTTCCAGGGCCTGATGGCCGTCCATGCCGGGCAGCAGGATGTCCATGCAGATGAGGTGGAACGGTTTTCGATTTTTCAAGGCGTTTTGGAACGCCTTGACGGCGGAGGCCCCGTCGGCGACCGCTTCGCATTGGGCGTACGGCATGAGGATAAATTCGAGAAGTTTCCGGCTGACGGGATCGTCTTCGACAATGAGTGCTCGCATAACTCTCCGTTGCCTGGCTACTGGATGCGCGGCCGGCTGGCCTCATCCTTTTTCTTTTCCCTTTCCCTGATCTCCCGCGAGACGATTTCCAGGCGTTCCCAGGCCAACTGGTATTCCGCCTTGGCGCTGTCGATGCGGTCTTTCTCGCCGCTGGCCACGGCTTCGCTGAGCTTCTTATTGGCCTCGTCGAGCCGGTCGCTCCTGGCCTGGCGCTCTTCGTTAAGGAAGGTGTCGTTCAAATAATCGACGTTTCGCTTGTAAGTATTCTTTTCGCCACAGCCCAGCAAGAGCGGCAAAACGACCAGCGCTGCGAGCGTCATGCGGAACAATATATTCACTCGGATACCTCGATAATGCGGCGCAAGGCCGGCAAGCGAACAGCGGTCAAGCCGGGCCGGACATGGAGACATAAACCAAGTGGTCCCGGAAAGTCCAGTGGGCCGCCGGGCTTTCGGGACGGCAGGCACAAAGGCCGCCGTAAATACGGCGGCCTTTGTTTTATGACGCTTCTGATGGAATAAATGTTACAGGACGGGCAAATACTTGTCGATCTCGTACTGGGTGACCTGGGTGCGGTATTCGTCCCACTCCCGTTTCTTGTTCTCGACCAGGGCCGTATGCAGATGCTCGCCCAGGATGTCCTTCATCAGGGCGCTTTTTTCCAAATTGACAATGGCCTCGTGCAGCGAGCCGGGCATGGCGTCGATGCCCTTGGCGGCCATCTCGGCCTCGGTCATCTTGAAGATGTTCTCTTCGATGGGCGCTGGCAGTTCGTAGTTGTCCTCGATGCCCTTGAGCCCCGCGCCGAGCATGACGGCAAAGGCCAGATACGGGTTGCAGGCCGGGTCCGGGCAGCGCAACTCGATGCGGGTGGCCGCTTCCTTTCCGGGCTTGTACATGGGCACGCGCACCAGGGCCGAACGGTTGCGTTGCGCCCAGGCGATGTACACCGGCGCTTCGAAACCCGGCACCAGGCGCTTGTAGGAATTGACCCACTGGTTGGTCACCAGGGCCAGTTCCGGAGCGTGCCTGAGCAGGCCGGCGATGTAGGACTTGCCTTCCTTGGACAGGTGGTTGGCGGCCGAGGCGTCGTAAAAGGCGTTTTTCGAGCCCTTGAACAAGGACTGATGGCAGTGCATGCCGGACCCGTTTTCGCCGTACAGCGGTTTGGGCATGAACGAGCCGTAGCAGCCGTGCTTGCGGGCGATTTCCTTGACCACCACCCGGTAGGTGACGGTGGTGTCGGCCATGACCAGGCCCTCGGCGTAGCGCATGTCGATTTCATGCTGGCTGGGAGCGACCTCGTGGTGGCTGTATTCGATGCCCACGCCCATGGACTCCAGGGCGAAGATGATGTCGCGGCGCACGTCGTTGGCCAGATCCAGCGGCGGGGCGTCGAAATAGCCGCCCCGGTCGAGAATTTTGGGCTCGGTGGCGCTGGCGAACAGGAAAAACTCCAGTTCCGGGCCGACGTAGTAGGTATAGCCCTTGGCGGCGGCTTTCTGGAGCATCTTTTTCAGGATGAAGCGCGAATCGGCGGCGAAGCTCACGCCTTCGGGGGTTTTGATGTCGCAGAACATGCGCGCCACCGGCCGCTCCGAGGGGCGCCAGGCCACCAGCTGGAACGTGGACGGGTCCGGAAAGGCCACCATGTCCGATTCCTGGATCTTGGTGAACCCGACGATGGAGGAGCCATCGAAGCCCATGCCTTCCTCGAAACTGGCCTCAAGCTCCTTGGGAGTGATCTGAAAGCTTTTGAGCACGCCCAGGATATCGATGAACCAGTATTGGATAAAGGAAACATTGTAGTCTTTCACGGCGCGCAAGACGTCGTCGGCATTCTTGCAATTAAATACTGCCATATCGTCCTCCTTGGGTCGAGATTCTCCGCTCGGGCCGGACCGCGGGGCACCGGGACTCACGGCTATCCGAATAGGACACTTTGCCCGGCAAGGCAAGATTTTGTCCGGAGCCCTCTTTACATATTTGTAAAATCACTCGCTCCGGTCCACGCCGGTCCGCGCCGGTTCGTGCCGGTCCGCGCCCTCTCCAGCGCCGGCATCCGTTTGCCCGGTCCGGCGGGATTCCCGGCTCCGTTAATCGCCCGTATCGCTCACCCCGGCCGAGGAAAACGTGGCCATCTCGTTCAGCACCGCCGCCGCGCATCGCAGGGTGAACAGAGCCAGGGCCGCGCCCGTTCCCTCGCCCAGGCGCATGTCCAAATCGAAAACCGGCCTGGCCCCGAGCGCCGCCAAAACCTTGACGTGGCCCGTCTCGGCCGAAGCGTGGCTGAAAATGGCATAGTCGGCCACCGCCGGACACAATTTCCAGGCCGCGACGTAAGCCGCCGTGGAAATGAACCCGTCCACGGCCACGGCCATTTTGTTCGCCGCCGCGCCGAGCATCAGCCCGGCCAGACAGGAAATCTCATGGCCGCCGAGGGCGGCCAGAATCGCCAGCGCATCGCCGCCGGATACGGCCGCGCCGTTCGCCGCCAGCGAACGCTCAATCACCTTGGCCTTGGCCTTGACCGCCTCCGGGGCGAGCCCGGTGCCGGGGCCGGTGATTTCCAGCGGGGAAAGCCCCAGATAGGCGCAATACAAGGCCGTGGACGGGGTGGTGTTGGCTATGCCCATGTCGCCGGTGCCCAGGGATCGATACCCCTCGGCGCGGGCGTTCTCGGCCAGCGAAATACCCAAAAGCAGGCCCCTGACGCAGTCGTCCTGGCTCATGGCCGGCCCGACGGCAATGTTGGCCGTGCCCCGGCCGATCTTGCCCCGGATCAGGCTCGGATGCTCCGCGAAATCGTCACCCAGACATCCCGCGTCGACCACCTTGAGATCCACGCCGGCCGTGCGCGAGAGCACGTTGATGGCCGCGCCGCCGGACATGAAATTGTACACCATCTGCCGGGTGACTTCCTGGGGAAACAGGCTCACCCCCTCCTCGGCCACGCCGTGGTCGCCGGCGCAGGTGTAAATGCGCGCCGGATCGGACTTGGGCGAGCCCCCGCCCTGGATCATGAACAGTTGCAGCGCCAGCGACTCCAGCCGACCCAAACTGCCCCTGGGCTTGGTCAAATCGTCGAGCCTGGCCTGGCCCTCGGCCGCCAAACCCCGGTCGACCGGCCTGATCCCGGCAATCACGTCAAATAGTTTCCGCCGCATGAAATATCCTCCTTGTCGGAGCAGGGGGTAGGGGTCCGCCCGTCCCCCAGGGCCC
>Ga0302278_10006206_pt1 | contig 11499 bp, 9 predicted proteins | sample III_Bog_N3_2_FD_194543 | JGI IMG/M metagenome (GOLD analysis project Ga0302278, IMG submission 194543) | Peat permafrost microbial communities from Stordalen Mire near Abisko, Sweden - III_Bog_N3_2 | ecosystem: Environmental > Terrestrial > Soil > Wetlands > Peat | place: Sweden: Abisko... | reverse complement strand
ACCCGTAGGCTGCCCTTGACCCCGGAGTCGAAATCGCGGATCATGATCGTCGCCATGGGTCTATAGCATCGCGAAAGTGCTAGCATTGCATGCAACCCCACCATCAAAACTGTGACCCAGCGCACAAAAAAGCGCGTCCAAGGCGCGTCAAGAACGCAGTTAAACACTGTTTATTACGCTTATTTCGCACTAAAACAGCCTTAAATATGCTTTTTTTGCACTATTTGTCACACGCTAGCCGGACGCTATAAGCACCGGCAAAAGTGTGATTTTCACCATCCCAGCGTGCGCTCATAACCGCACCCGCGGCGTACCAAAGCTGAGAACTGAAAGCTCGCACCTAAAAACCCGCCAGCCGGAAATATCGCTCAGCCCGCGCCGCATCCCCGAAAATCCGCGCCTTCAGGCTGTTCCGCCTTCGAGCCTCTTCATCGACCGCACCGCACCACAATCTGCGTTCCAGGCGCGACCATAGTGCCTGGAGCCGGAGCCTGTTCCCGCACCGTGCCGTTGCCGGTTATCTGTACCTCGAGGCCCGCGGCGGCTGCCTGCTCGATGACCTTGCGCACCGATAACCCGATCAGCGATGGAACCTGAAGACGCTTCGCCTCGCTGACCATCACCGTCGTCTGCCGGGCGGGCGCAACTTGCTGCTGCGGAATGGGTTGCGCCTGTGCCGGTGCGCGTTGCGCGCCGCTCGTCTTCGCGCCCGCACCCGTTGGTTGACTAGCAGGCTGCGGGGCCGCATCGACCTGGCTCACCCCGTCGCGCAACGGATCGTCGCTGGGAAGCTCGTTGGCCGCTTCGTACAGCGCCGCGATATCTCCGCTGTTTGCGCCGCCTTCGTCTTCGACCACCTGCGCATTGCCTTTGGCCAAAGCACGGGTTGCGTGCACGTCGATGTCGTGTGGAACTCCCAGATACTCAAGCACTTGCTGCGCCACCTCTGCAAATACCGGCGCGGAAACCGCAGTGCCGTAGTACGAGCCGCCCTTGGTCGGGTTGTCGATCACCACCGCCACCGAAATCACAGGATTGTTGACCGGCGCAATGCCCGCAAAGGACGCAATGTGCATAGTCTTTGAGTAGGTGTGCGTCACAGGGTCGATTTTTTGCGCGGTGCCGGTCTTTCCGCCCGAGGAGTACCCATTCAGTTGCGCCGGCTTGCCGGTGCCGTAGAGCACCACCCCTTCCATCATCTTGCGCATCTGTGCCGCAGCCATCGTCGAGATCACACGATGGGCTCCGGGCGGCAGCGGATTGGGCAAATCGCCGCCCGGCTTGAAGGGCGAGGCCTGCGGAGTCGCCGGCTGCTGGCTGTTATCCGCGTGGTCCACCTGCCCCGGCATCAGCACATGGGGCGGCAGGTAAACCCCTCCATTGGCAATGGTTGAAACCATCGACACCAGTTGCAGCGGCGTCACCGCGACCTCCTGTCCAATGGCGATCGACCCGATCGACGACGGTCCCCATTTGCTTACCGGGCGCAGCAGGCCGCGCGTTTCGCCGGGCAGTTCCGCGCCGGTCCTGGAACCAAAGCCGAAGTCGTGAATATACTGCGAAAACCGGTCCTGGCCCACCTTCAGCGCCATCTTGATCGCGCCAACATCGCTTGATTCCTCCAGCGCCTTATGCACTGGAACCACTCCCATGTGTTCGCCTTGATTGTCGTGAATCACCCGTCCCGCGAGCGTAATCTGGCCGCCCTGGCAGTCGACCATGTCGTCCGGCGTCACGAGATGCTGATCCAGCGCGGCCGAGTACGCAACCAGCTTGAACACCGAGCCCGGCTCGTAAACGTCGCTCACAGCGTGGTTCCGCAGCAGCTCCGGCGTGGTGTGCCGAAACAGATTGGGATTGAACGTGGGCCGAATTGCCAGCGCAAGAATCTGCCCGGTATGCACATCCTGAATCACCACCGTGCCTGTCGCCGCCCCGGTCCGCTCCATTGCGTGGTCCAGCGCCCGCTCCGCCAGAAACTGAATATTTTCGTCGATGGTCAGAACCAGATTCTGTCCCGGCTCCGGTTCGCGTTCCGTAGATCCCAATCTCCTGCTGTGCGCATCCACCGCGGTGTACATGTGGCCGGAAGCACCGTGTAGCTGGTTCTCGAATTTCTTTTCGAGCCCTCCCAGCCCCTTGTCGTCCGCCCCAACATAGCCCAGCATTTGCGCGCCAATCTCGTTGTCCGGGTAGAAGCGCTGAAACTCTTTTTGAAGATAAATTCCCTTCACAGCACCTGACGCGATCAGCGCCTTCACCTTTGTCGCAACGTCGGGCGTTACGCGCCGTGCTACCCAGGCAAAGTTACGCTCATCCGTAAGCCGCTCGGCAATCTGCGCTTCAGTGGTCAGCGAATCTTCGGGGTCGGTGTGTACCACCGCAGCCAGGGAATGCGCGGACACGGCCTTATCGGCAATCTCCGTCGGCACGGCATAAATAGAGTCGACCTGCGCAGTCATCGCCAACTCGCGCAGGTTGCGGTCGTAGAGCACCCCTCGGCGAGGCGCGACCTCAAACGTGCGCTCCTGCTGCTTGTGAGCGCGATTCACAAATTCCTGATGACGCACAATCTGCAGCCAGAACAGGCGGCTGGCAATCACGCACGCCCACACCATGAAGAAAAGGCAAATCAACCAGAAACGTGCCAGTTTCAGGGGCATGGCGCGAGCCGCTGCGGTTTGGTTCCGGATGGCTCGAACGGCAGGCGGCATGGCGTTGTGACCCAGGAGGTTAGACTGCACCGCCGCGACTATTGCGCGGCGGGCGCTGGACGAGTTAGCTGGGCAATCGCAGGCGCGCCGGCATCGGGGCCTGCATTGGGGCCAGCATTGGGATGAACCACCTGCCCCGGTTGAGGCTCCTCAAGTCCCAGTTTACGAGCCATAAGGTCGATACGAACCGGCTGGGTCAATTGCGCTTCCGCAAGGCGCAACTGGCGATTGTCCTCGCGCAACTGGTCGAGTTGCTGCTTCTCCGACTCTACGCGGTACCCGCCCTCGATGGCGTAAAAATGCTGCAACCCGTACACCATCACAAGGGAAAACAGGATCGCGACTGCGGCGGAAAATAGGCGCATCTCGCGTACCCGCACCGGGTCCGGTGCCTTTACGAGCCGTGAATTGTCAAAGTGCTTGGGGAAGTAGAACTCAGGCGTGCGCACCCCGCGACGCCGCAACGCCTGTTGCGCCCAGAGCTTGGCGTTCCGTTCCGCGGCCCACATATTCTTGTCGCGGATGCCCCCATCGAATGTTGCCGTGTATGCAGCCATGGTGCTCCTCCTGAGATGGCAGATTGCAGATGACGGATGACAGTTAACACCGAATAACTCCTGGTCGCATCTACTGAGTAAATCGCGTCCTTTGGCCCGCCCACTTGCCGAATACGCGGCTTCTTATGCGCATCGTGTGTTAACTGTCATCTGTAACCTGTCATCTGCAATCTGTAACCTGTTACTTTCTCTCCGCCGCCCTAAGCTTCGCGCTCCGCGAACGCGGGTTGCGTTCCATCTCTTCTTCGCCGGCAGTTACCGGCTTCCTGGTTAGAATCTCCCAGATTCCCTTCTGCGCGCCTTCCCGCAGGCTATCTTTCGCAATTCGATCTTCAAGGGAGTGAAAACTGATTACAGCCAGTCGAGCGGAGGGCTTAAGCAAACTGGGTGCGGCCTCCAACAATGCCCGGATTTCGTCCAACTCTCGATTTACGTGGATACGAAGAGCCTGGAATGTCCTGGTCGCCGGATGAATCCTCTCCTGTTTCATTGCCGGGCCGGCCGATGCTACAATCCGGGCTAACTGCCCCGTGGTAGCAACCGGCCGGCTTCGGACAATGGCTCTGGCGATTCTCCGCGACCTCCTTTCCTCTCCGTACTCGTAAATAAGGTCTGCAAGCTCTCGCTCGCTCGCCTCATTCACCACTTGTGCGGCGGTCTGTCCGGAGCGGGTGTCCATCCGCATGTCCAACGCTCCGTCCGCCTGAAAACTGAACCCTCTGTGCGCCTCGTCGAACTGCAGGCTGCTAACTCCAAAATCGGCCAGCAACCCATCCACCGATCCCGCCTGCACATGCTCGGCGATGGAACTGAACGCCTCGCCCACCAGAGTTATTCTTGGCGCCCTGCTGCCTAACTCGTTTGAAACTCTGGCCAGCCTTACCTTGGCCAGGCTCAGCGCCTCGGGGTCCCTGTCGAAGCCGATCAGCCATCCATCCGGCCCCAACAGTCTTACTATCCCTTCGGCATGTCCCGCTAACCCCAGAGTGCAGTCCACATAGGTCCCGCCTGCGCGCACTCTTAAAAACTCAATCGCTTCCTTGAAGAGAACCGGCACATGGCGTTCGGTCGAGTTCGTCATGCGCTCCCCCGAAGGGTTATGGCCATCAGAAGTTACAATCCAAACTCTGCCAGTGCATCCAGTTCCGTTGCGGCCATCGCTTTGCCTTGCAAGCTCTCCCGCAGGCGTTTCACAATCGTCACTCTCAGAAAGGTTCCCTCTCCCGAGACCTTCACTTCCTCATTCACCATGCCCGCGCTCCGAAGTTCATCCGGCATAAGCAAACGCCCTTGTGGATCCATGTCCGCCCGGTCACCATACAGGCTGTACCGCGCCAATAAGCCCTTCCTCGCCGTATGGCTCGCAGGCATCTTGAAAACCTTGGCCATATGCTGCTGCCACTCCGGCATTGGGTAAATTTCCGCGTCCACTCCCTCGCGGCTTGTGATATAAAACGCGTTGAAGCCTTTGCCGTACTTCTTCTCGATGAAGGCCTTGTATTCAGCAGGCATTTTCAGGCGCCCACGCTCATCGAGCTTTGCTTTTGGATTGCCGCTAAACCCAACCTGCAAATCGTCCCAGGAGGCCGCGGCGCCAGTGTCAACCTCAGTCGAGTTCGCTGTCTCGCCGGCTTGTGGGTCGTCTGGCACGATTTGCTCTCACGTTCTGGCTGCTTGTTGTTTTTGATCAGGAATCTCAGAAAAGTCCCAATTTGGCCCATTTGGACCCGGACAAACCAAGTATCGCGCAAATGGGTTATCCGCGATACAACCAAAGTGTGAGATTTTCTGGAAAACTTTTCAGCGGTCTGTGCGCCGAGTCACTTGCGCTAGGCGGAGACACTAGAAATAGTTCAAATTGGAACCAGGACCGCTACTAATAGTGGTTGGGTTACTTCCTTGATTCCCTCCCTAAAGAATAATCTTGCACTGCCGAGCACTATGATTTATGGCGAATAAATGGCGAACTCTTACAGCGACCTTGGGGATTGAACTCTTGCGCGCCGCTCTTTTCCGCGTTCAATTACCACTTTCAGCAAGTAGAGCAGGACCATGGTATTGATAACCAGAAGGCCCGACCTGACCCAGGTCAGTCGCCGCACTACCTCGAAAAGCTCCAGCGGCAGAAAGGACGCGGTGATGATCAGCGTCACATACTCGGCCCAAACCCGCTCAAGATAAAGGCCAATTCCCTCCACCAGGCTAAGACTGGCATAAATAAAGAAGACCTCGCTGATTCGCCGCAGCATGTGGTCGTCGACGTTCGCCGCGTTTTCCAGAATAACGTTTACCAGCTTCGACTCAGGGTTGAAGCGCAAGTGGTCGATCAGCGTGGTCAGGATGTCGGCAAGATCCTTGTGCAGCAGCCGCAGCGCGCCCACGCCAATGGCGATAAACAGCAGCGCCTGCCCCACCTTGTAGGCCGCAATAAGCATCAGCCACGTGTTGTGTCCCTGCAGCTTCGAGGAACCTTGCGTTTGGGAGTCGGTCATGATCTTCCGGGGGAAACTTGGGAAACCGGTTGCTTCCTCTTACGTTAACCGATGCGGGGTCGTTTTCCTAACCGCGAATCCTCCTGCCAGGGCATTCGAGGCACAGGGGGGACCGGTACATCGCCCTATTTCTTCAGGTTCAGCAATGCGTCCCTTTCCACCACATTGCCGTCCAACACCACTCCGGAGATGCGGCGGGCATTCCAGATGTTCTGTGTGGGATCGCCGTCCACAACCACAATATCGGCGCGGCGGCCGGGCAAAATCTGCCCCAGTTCGTTCCAGCCGAACTGAAGCGAATAGTTATTGGTGGCCGCGGCCAGCGCCTCGCGCGGAGAAAGCCCCAGGCGAACCAGCATTTCCAACTCGGTGTGCATCGAGATCCCGGGCATGGTCCCCTTTGCCGGCGCGCCGGAACCTGCCAGGTAGTGAGGATACGCGGAATAGATCGCCTGATTGATGCGCCACAGCCGCATGGCAGCCTGGTCGGCCTTCTTGCGCTGGCTGTCCACCATGTATCGCTGCCCGGCCGCCGGCAAGCGGCGTGTCCACGCGGGAAGCGGATAAATCGTCTCGCCAGTCGTGCGATCGGAAGGCTGCGACATGTGCGCGGGGTCAAGCAGCGCAGCGGCAGGCTCTTTCCACAGGTTCCGGTGCCCGGGCAGTTGCAGGTAATACAGGCTGAACGTAGGCATCAGCGCGGCATGGTGCGCGGCCAGATAGCGGGCATAGGTGCGAAGGTGCAGATCGCTTGGCGGCAGCCGTTCCGAGTAGTCGTAGGCTGTATCCGCGGCGGGTCCCTGCGAGTTATCCACCAGCGGCCTTTGCAGCTCGTCGGGAATCACGCCCAGCTCGTAACGGCCCATGTGCGGCAGCGCGTCCACGCCGTCGTCAATGCCAACCCGGTAGGGTGTGGAAACAAATTCACCATAGGTCACCAACCCCATCTGGTGCGCGTGCGCAACAATCCACTGCGTATTGGCCGCCGTCAAATCGTGCCCCAGCAGCAGGACGCGGGTTCCCAGCCGGGCCGTGTCGGTGAGCTGGTGGACGGTGTCTTCGGGGCTTAACTCGGTGGGGTGCGCGCCCTCAAACAGCTTTGCGCCCCACTCCGGGCGCCTGGCCAAGAGACTCCAGTTGTCGGTAGTGCCGATCGAGTCCACAAGGTAGAGATGGGGACTGGGACTGGCGGCAAAATCGATGGGCCCGCGCTCGTAGTCGCCGCGAACGACTACGGTTGTGACACCCATATACAGGTTGGCATTGGCCTGGCCTTGGGAATTCATCCCGGCAAATCCATCCACCAGTCCGGGGATGAGAAATTTGCCCGTGCAGTCGATGACCCAGGCGCCCTTGGGAATGGCAACCACACTGCGAACGCCGACATCGATGATGCGCCCGTCGCGCACAATCACGATCGCATCCTGTAGGTCTCTTGCCGAGTGGCCCCAGTCCGTTACATCCACAACTGTGCCGCCAACGAGCGCGAGCGGGGTAGAGGCCGGCACTTTTGGAATGGCCGAAATCGGTGTCTGGGCCCAGGCCAGAATGCCGGCCAGGGCCGCTCCACCAATCCCCGCCAAGGCGCTACGAAACTTTCGCATAAGAAATGCAGGTCTGTTGTGGATTGTCGCACAGCCGTCCGGAACGACGATCGAACGGAAGGCCCCAAGGCAATTACAGGCAGCGATGCTACAAGACAGGCCGGGACGATTTCTCGAAGTAGACCATGGCGCCGAGATACTTGCCATGAGTAAGGAACTCAATATGCAGATTGCAACAATTGGCATTAACAAGGATTTCGAAGATGCGATTCATGGAATAGCTGTTCATCTCGACTTTCGGGCTCGACAGTGGCAGGCCCCGAAACAGGTTTCTCAACCTGCTTGCAAGAGGCACGCGCTGAATGAATGCCTTTATTCCGCGCCGGGGCGCCGATGCGGAATCGCCGTAGAGAAAGTGAATTGCGCCTACACCGCCCAGGGCAATGAGATCGACCAGTCTTCGCAGGAGGAGTTCGCCGCGAGCGACAGGAATGTGTTGAAAGACGATGAACGAATGAACCAGATCGAAGCTCGCCGGGGCAAGCGAATTCAACTCGTCCAGATGCAGCAGAGAGGCGGAAGCGGCGCCGAACTTGTCGCAGTTCTCCCGCGCGAGCGCCAGCATACTCGGGGAAACATCCACTCCAACCACTGCCTTTGATCGATCGGCAAACGGGATAACAAGTCTCCCGACCCCGCATCCGTAGTCGAGCACTCGAGCGGGTTGAAAGGCAGGCTGGAGACTGGCGCGAATGACCTCGTAGACATGATCGACGTGGCTTTTGCCACTTGCAAAGAATTGCTGGAGCGCGTCGTCATTGAGATTGGAGTCAAGAAATCTCGGATCTGAGAGCACACCAAAATACGGATTCTTCTGCCCCCAGAGCTCCCAATCCCGGTCAGTATTCGCGATCAGCGCCACCGCCATCCCCCGTTTTTCACACTTGTGCGATTCGCCAACCAACTAGTACTGCAGTTAGCCCCAACTCAATATCAATGACTTCTCAGCTGGCCACCAGCGCCGGCCGGCGGCGTCGCACCAGCAGAGGGAGCACCCCCGCCTCGGCCTCATCCACTGAGACGCCGTAGCGGGCGCGAAGATCGTCAATCTTGCCATGCTCAATAAAGCGATCGGGCCAGCCGATGCGCACCACCGGAACCGCGCTCCCCATTTCATCCAGAGCCTCAATCACCGCCGAGCCAAAACCGCCCATCTTCACGTGATCCTCGAAAGTGACAAAGGCGGCCACCCGCCGCGAGTAGAGTTCCAGCATGTCGCGGTCCAGCGGCTTGACAAAACGGGGGTTGATCATCGCGGCCGAATAGCCGTCATGCTCCAGCCGCCCGGCCAGTTCCCGCGCCAGCTCGACCATCGGCCCCAGCCCCAGAATTGCCACGTCCGACCCATCCTGCAGCACCTCCGCCACACCCACCGGAAGCACTTGCGGCTCGGCCTTGCGCGCCACACCGGCAACCAGGCCCCGCGGATAGCGGATTGCGCTCGGGCCCGGAAGCTGGACAGCGGTTTTCATCATGTCGGCAAGCTCGTCCTCGTCCTTGGGCGCCATCAGCACAATTTCGGGAATGCCACGCAGGTAGGCGATGTCGAACAGGCCGTGATGCGTGGGGCCGTCGTCGCCCGATAGCCCGGCGCGATCCATGCAGAACAGCACCGGCAGCTTTTGCAGGCAAACATCATGCACAATGGGATCGAAGGCCCGCTGCAAAAATGTCGAGTAGATGGCGCACACCGGCCGGTAACCCTGCGTGGCCATGCCGGCGGCAAAAACAACCGCATGTTCCTCGGCAATGCCTACGTCGAAATAGCGCTTTGGATGATGCGGCCGGAACAGGTCGAGCCCGGTGCCGTTCGGCATAGCCGCGGTGATGGCCACAATCTTTTGGTCCTCGCTGGCCAGTTTCACCAGCGTATTGGCGAACACCTCGGAATAGGTAAGCTGCCCCGCAGGCTTGGTTTTTCCAGTCTCCGGATCGTACGGACCAAGTCCGTGGAACTTCTTTTGCCCGTCCAGCGCCGGCTGAAAGCCGCGGCCCTTCTGCGTCAGCACGTGCAGCAGCACCGGGTGGTCCGCGGTCTTGAGAAACTTGAATGTCTCCAGCAGCAACGGCAGGTTATGGCCATCCAGCGGGCCAAAGTACTCCAGCCCAAACTCCTCGAACATAATCGAAGGCCACAACATGCTCTTGGCGGCCTCTTCAGCTTTGCGCGCCAGAGTTACTGCCGTCTTTCCGCCCAGTTTCTCTACTATGCGCCTGGCCTGGTCGTGCAGATTCTTGTAGTGCTCGTTGGTTACAATCTTGTGGAAGTAGCGGGCAATCGCGCCCACATTCCGGTCGATGGACCACTCGTTGTCGTTGAGAACCACAATCAGCCGCTTGGTCTGTTCGCCGATGTTGTTCAGTGCCTCAAACGATATTCCGTTGGTGAAGGCCGCGTCGCCGGCCACGGCGATCACGTGCCCATTTCCTCCAGACAGATCGCGCGCCACCGCCATGCCCAGCGCCGCCGACAGAGCCGTACCCGCGTGTCCCGCCCCGTAGCAATCGTGCTCGCTTTCGGTGCGCAGCATAAAGCCGTTCAGCCCGCCCGGCTGGCGAATCGTCTCGAACCGCTCCAGCCGCCCGGTAAGAATCTTGTGTACGTAAGCCTGGTGGCTCACGTCGAACAGCAGCTTGTCCGCGGGGGTGTTGAACACCGTGTGCAGCGCCAGCGTCAACTCCACCACGCCCAGATTCGGTCCCAGGTGGCCGCCGGTCTTTGACAGCGTCTGTATCAGGAATTCCCGGATCTCCCCTGCCAACTCCGTCATCTGCGCCAGGCTCAGGCACTTCAAATCCGCAGGCGAGTGGATGGATTCCAGCAATGCTCCCATGTACTTCCTTCCGTGGGAAAAGCGGGGCGACTTTCAAAACAAGCCCCGGAGTCCGGGTATTTCAATCCGGATTGATTACCTAACAGTATACCAACCCTTGGGATTTCTGCGCTGAATCTTCGACGTGTACCCAGGGCAATCGCAGGAACGGAACGAACCATAAAGAGCAATAGTTTTGAAAGGGCACGGCTTCAGCCGTGCCGCTCACGAGGCTCAACGCAGTCCGGCTTTAGCCACTGAGGGAAGGCTTTCTCGTGCGAAAAACTTCCCTCAGGGTTAAAACCCAACAAGATTGGAACTGGAACCATTTGCACGGCTTAAACCGTGCCCTTTCAAGGCCGGGACGCTTCGCATTTCTTGTTTCATGCGATTGCACTGGCCTCATCCCTCTCCCAGAAATGCGCATAAAGCCTCCGCGATACAATGGGAAGCAAGTTTTCCGTGGAGGCTTTATGCGCAGGTTGCTTTTCGCCGTTCTCGCTTTTGTTTTTGCACTTTCGTTTACCGCCCCGCTTATTGCGCAGGGCGCGCCGCCGCAAGGCGGATCCGGCCAGCCCTACACCGTTGAGTATTATTACAAGTGCCAATGGGGCCATCAGCAGGAGTTTCTGAAGCTCTTCCTGAAGAATCATTATCCGCTTCTGAAAAAAATTCAGGCTACCGGACGCATCCTCTCGGTGAAGATCGAGTCCCCGGCCTACCACACTTCGGAGGAGCTCCGCTGGGACTACCGCGTCACCATCACCTACAAGAACTCGACCGTCGCCACAACCGCCAATCCCGATGAAGAAGCATTCATCAAGGAGTTATGGCCCGACCATGCGACTTATGAGAAAGAGGAACAGCGGCGGTTTGAGATTCTGCTCGGGCACATTGACCTGCCAATCTCCGATATAACTCCGAAATAGCAGGGAACAGGGATCGGGGATCGGGGAACAGGGAGCGCCTTGCTGCGATGAGCGAGATGATCGGAATAAAGAGGGTTGTCTTGAATGAACGGCACCTGCGTCCTGGGCGCACAAGGCATACTATTGCCGACCGATCGGGAACCCGGGAGTTCCCTCCGTTTATTTCTCTTATGATCGCTCAACACCCCGGCCACGCTTCCTGTTATCTGATGCACATCTGTGAGGACGGGGGATATGCGGACACTTATCACGAGAAACGTGGGGACAGAAACCTGGGGACAGAGAGCGCCGGGATAAACCGGCACATTGTAGGGGATGCGAGAGCCCTACGGAAAAGGAGAAGCGACTCCATTCCGGCCTCGAGTCTTGCCTGTGATCCTGTGAGGGGCT
>Ga0302278_10006198_pt1 | contig 11513 bp, 13 predicted proteins | sample III_Bog_N3_2_FD_194543 | JGI IMG/M metagenome (GOLD analysis project Ga0302278, IMG submission 194543) | Peat permafrost microbial communities from Stordalen Mire near Abisko, Sweden - III_Bog_N3_2 | ecosystem: Environmental > Terrestrial > Soil > Wetlands > Peat | place: Sweden: Abisko... | reverse complement strand
GTCTCTGTGAATTCATTGCGCCCCTACAACGCCATCGGAACCGGCTCGGAGTGGAGTTCGATCTCCTATCTCAGCGACGGCTACTATTCCAACTACAACAGCCTCTTGCTCCGGGCCGAGCGCCGGTTCGAAAGCGGCCTGACTTTCCAGTCGTACATCGTTTACGCCAAGTCGCTCGAGGTAAGCAGCTTGCAGAACCCGGACGAGTTCCGTTCAAACTACGGCCCCTCGGCCTGGGATCAGAAGTTTCGTTCCGTCACCAGCGGTGTGTACAACCTCCCCTTTGGACGCGGCCAGCGGTGGCTGAACTCGAGTTCGCCGGTTGTCGACTATGCGCTCGGCGGATGGCAAGCCTCGACGGTGGTCACCTTCCAGGGCGGCAGGCCGGTAAACACAAGCACCACCGATTCGCTGGCTTCCTATACCGGCGCCAGCGATCGTGCATTCGCAGTTGCAGGCGTGAGCTCCACAGCCAAAGTCGATGGCAATACAAGCTTGGGCACGCACACGCCGCAGAACTGGTTTAATACCGCCGCTTATCGTTCGAACGACCCAGGTAACACGACAAACTATACCAGCAACGCTGCGAGCGGCTACGTATACAACTACGGAACCGCGGGCTTCGACAGCATTCGCGGTCCCGGTCTTCAGGATGTGGACTTCGGCCTGATCAAGCACGTCAAGATCAACGACCACAACTCGGTTGAGTTTCGCGCGGATGCATTCAACATTTTGAATCATCCGAACTTTACCAATCCCTCTGCCGCGTATGGCGGGGCAAGCGGCTCAGGCATCACGCCGGGCACAACCGCGGTGATCACGTCGACCGTAAATTCTACAGTGCCGACTGCGACCGGTGGTCCCCGGCAGTTGCAACTGGCGCTGCGCTATTCGTTTTAGTCTACGACCGTGTCCGATGCGCTCACGCTGCCAGTTAGCGTGAGTGCGCAGCAGACCACATCGCTCTGCAATGCGGAGCAGCTACTGGAAGGAAGAATTCATGACGCATATGAAATCAAAACGCAACATGCGACAGACGATCCAAATAGCACCCGCGCTCGCGATTATGAGCATTCTTGCTTTTGCGCCAGGCCATGCCCTCGCGTTGGACCAAACAACCGCAAAGAAGCCTGCCACCAAACCGGCTTCGCATCTAGCGGCGGAGGTGGTCGACATTGAGTTGCTCACCTGGCCGGAGATTTCGAAGGCTATCCATGAGCATGGCAAGACAACCGCGATTCTCTTCGACGGCGGCACCGAACAGCGTGGCCCGCAAGGCGTTACCGGCGCGCACAACTTCATTGCCCGCGCCACGGCCGATGAAATTGCCAGAAAGCTGGGCGATGCACTGGTGGCGCCTGTGATTCCGTACTCGATCAACCGCGCAAATCCGGATCTGCCGGGCACGATCGGCCTCTCAAGCAAGGTATTCGCCGACCTGAATGAAGAAGTAGCGGAGCAGTTGATTGCGAATGGATTCAAGAATGTGGTTCTGATTGGCGATCACGGCGGCGGGCAAAAGGAATTGAGAGACGTGGCCGCCAAGCTGGACACCAAGTGGTCGCCCAATGGCGTGCGGGTTGTGTATTCGGACGGCCCCTATACGCAGGCGAACGACGAGTTCTTTGCCTGGCTCGACAAGAACGGTTATCCGCCCAGTCAGCATGCGGGCATTCCGGATACTTCGGAGTTGCTCTATCTGGAAGGGAACCAGCGCTGGATTCGCAAGGAGCTCTTACCGTCCGCTCTGGGCGATGCGCCGCGCAAGCAGGGGGAGCCGCGTGATCCAAACGCAAAGCGAATCAACAATGGTATCAGTGGCGATGCGCGTCGGTCATCGTACGCACTGGGCAAGCGGTTCATCGATCTGAAGGTTGCAGATGGCGTGGCGCAGATTCAGCAGTTGTTGAAGACGCCTCCGGCAGCCTCGGGGCAATGAGGGAAAACACGAGAGTAACCGCGACGGACCTTGATATGAGCCGAATCTCTTCACGCACCAAAAAATAAACCAACCCTGTTGAGGAGCAACGTATGAGTGTGAGCGTTCTCGATGTCTCTCTGACCGCTGGCGCAGAGAGCCGCGATGCCGCGGCGCCGCTGGCTTTTCTGTACGAGCACCCGCAATGGTTCAGCCCGATCTTTGCCGAACTGGACCGGCGGGGGACTGCGTATGCCAGGATCCACGCGCCGGAGCATTTCTATGCAGCGGGGGAAGCAGTGCCCGCGTTCCGCGTGTTGTTCAACCGCATGAGCCCATCGGCAGACAGGCGCCAGCACGGCTCCGCAATCTTTCATACGCTGGCCTGGCTCGGCCAGCTTGAGCTGCAGGGCATCCGCGTGCTGAACGGTACCGAGGCATTCCGATACGAAGTTTCCAAGGCCATGCAGCTTTCCCTGTTTTCTTCTCTTGGCCTTTCATATCCCAAGTCGCGCGTGATTCACGATCCGCGCCATGCCGTGGTCGCGGCGGAAGGCTTGCGCTATCCGGTCGTAGTCAAGCCGAACGTGGGCGGCAGCGGTGCGGGGATTGTGCGCTTCAATAGCCCCGCTGAGTTGCAGGCCTCTATCGATGCTGGCACGCTGCAATTGGGCTTCGATCACATCGGGCTGGTGCAGGAGTTCGTTCCCGCGCGCGGTGAACACATCACACGTGTGGAGACGCTGGCCGGCAAGTATCTCTATGCCATCAATGTGCATCTGACGGGAGAGACTTTCGATCTGTGTCCTGCCGACATCTGCCAGACCGCACGCGGTGAGAGCCTGGCGAATGCCTGCGTGATTGAAGGCGCGAAAGCCGGTTTGAAGGTCGAGGGATTCACTCCGCCAGCGGGCGTCATCGATGCCGTTGAACGCATCGTGCGTGCGGCCCGCATCGATGTGGGCGGCATCGAGTATGTGATCGACGACCGCGACGGTCAGATCTACTACTACGATGTGAATGCTCTGTCCAACTTTGTCGCCGATGCGCCGCGAGTCGTCGGCTTCAACCCCTTCGCGACTCTCGCCGACTTCCTGGAAGCTGAGGTGGCTCATGCCCAAAAGTAAGGCTGGAATCCGCTTCGGCTATTGGATGCCCGTGTTCGGCGGCTGGCTGCGGAATGTGGAAGACGAACAGATGCAAGCCAGCTGGAGCTATGTGCGCCGCTTGGCCCGGCGCAGTGAAGAGATTGGCTTCGACCTCTCACTGGTAGCCGAGCTGAACCTCAACGACATCAAGGGCGTTGGTGCGCCCAGTCTCGACGCCTGGTCGACCGCAGCCGCGCTTGCAGCCGTAACAGAGCGGCTTGAGCTGATGGTGGCTGTGCGGCCCACGTTTCATTCCCCTGCGCTGCTTGCCAAGCAGGCAGCGAACATCGATCACATCGGCAATGGCAGGCTTGCCCTCAACGTGGTCTCCTCGTGGTGGGAGCAGGAAGCGCGCATGTACGGCGTGCACTTCGAAAAACACGACGACCGCTATGCGCGCACCTCAGAGTGGCTGGATGTGGTGAACGGCGTCTGGTCAGAACCCAGCTTCAACTTTGCGGGCAAATATTACTCCGTAGAGAACGCCGTGCTGGAGCCCAAGCCGGTCCGCAAGCCGCGGCCTCTACTGTATGCAGGCGGCGAGTCGGACGCGGCCAAGAATCTGATTGCGCAAAAATGCGATGCCTATGTGATGCACGGAGACTCTCCGCAATATGTGGCGGCCAAGATTGCCGAAATGCGCGAGCGGCGTGAGCGGTTGGGGCTTCCGCCCATGCAGTTTGGCGTGGCCGGCTATGCGATCGTACGCGATTCGGAAGCCGAGGCGAAGCGCGAGCTGGAACGTATTACCGACGTGAAGCAAAATGCGTCCGGCTTCGCGAATTACCAGCAATGGTTGAGTGGGACACAACTTGAACAGCGCATGTCCATTGAGGAATATTCGGTATCAAATCGCGGCCTGCGCAGCGGCCTCGTGGGAACCCCAGCTCAAGTGCAGGATCGCCTCGGAGAGTTCGAAGCCGCAGGAGTAAACCTGGTTCTGCTGCAGTTCAGCCCGCAGTATGAGGAGATGGAGCGATTCGGCGAGTCCGTCATCTCCGCATTGGTTTCCGCATGACGTGTAACTGGCGAGAGCGGAGTGCCGTGGCGCCGACGAGTATGAATCGGGGTCCGCAAAGTCACCTGTGGCTGCTCGCTGGGTGCCTTGCCTTGGTGGCCGCTGGATGCAGAGGCCATCGCGAAGATGCTCTGCGGGTTGGTATTACTCCCGGTCCAGCGGAGGATCTTCTGCACGCCGTGGAGCCCGAGCTTGCGCACCAGGGGCTGCGGCTGGACATCGTGACGTTTTCTGACTATGTGCAGCCGGACATGGCGCTGGCCAGCCGCGACGTGGACGCCAATCTTTACCAGAATGTCGTCTTTCTCAATCAATTCAATCGCGATCGTCAGACGCATTTTGTGCCGCTTTCCAAGGTCTACCTGCCGCTGATGGCAGTTTATCCGGGCCGCACAAAAAGTCTGGCCGCGCTCAGCAGGGGCGCGCGCATCGCCATTCCCAACGACCCGGTAAACCATGATCGCGCTCTGCTGCTGCTTGAGAAGGCGGGACTGCTTGCGATCGCACAACCGGAATCCTTGACTGTGCGCATCACCGCTAACCCCAAGCTGATTCAACTGGTCGAATTGGATGCTGCCCAGTTGCCGCGCAGTCTCGACGATGTCGACGCCGCGGTGATCAACGCCAACTTCGCGATCGATGCCGGCCTCAATCCCGGCAAGGACGCGTTGCTGGCGGAGACCCGCGACTCACCGTACGCAAACGTGCTCGCAGTCAACAGCGATGCGCAGACGGACGCCCGGTTCCGCGTCCTGGTGTCGGCTCTGACTTCGGAGCAGGCACGCGCCTTCATCCAGGCCCACTACGGAGGCGCAATCTATCCCGCGCAATGATCCACTCTCGCCGACCGCTCCTCTGGCCATCCATGTTCGCGGTCTGACCAAGCGATTCGCACGATCGGCAGCGGCTGCCTTGGACGCAGTCGATCTGGATGTCCCTGCGGGCACGATTCACGGCGTGCTTGGCCTGAGCGGCGCGGGCAAGTCCACGCTGCTGCGCTGCATTGCGCGGCTCGAGAAGCCGGATTCCGGAGAGATCCGAGTAGCAGGCAGCGATTGGACCCGGCTGACTGGAGCCACACTGCGCCGGGAGCGCGGAAAGATGGGCATTGTGTTTCAACAGCTGCAGCTGCTCTCCTCGCGCACCGTCGCGGCCAACATCGCGCTGCCACTGGAACTGCATGGAGCCTCGCGGTCCGCAATCGCCATGCGAGTTACCGAGTTAATGGTGTGGTTCGGCATTGCAGACAAGGCTGCGGAGTTTCCCGCGCAGCTCTCCGGTGGTCAGCGCCAGCGGGTAGCGCTCGCTCGTGCGCTGGCCACCCGTCCTCGCGTGCTGCTGGCCGACGAACCAACTTCGGCCCTGGACCCGGAGACCCGTTCGTCGGTCCTGAATACGCTGGGCGGAATTCGCGATCGGTTTGGCGTCAGCATCCTGATCATTACGCACGACGTGCGTTCCGCCGCCGGCCTTTGCGATTCGATCACCATTCTCGATGCTGGCCGCGTGGTGGAATCCGGCTCTGTATTTCAGGTGTTGAATCAACCCTCAACAGAGCTGACGCGGCGGCTGCTGGCCTATTCAGAATCGCCGTCCGGCAATCGGAGTCCAGCGCATCATGCTCACTTTGAGGAAATTGCCCAACCATGACCGATTTCATGCCCGCACTGCTTGCAGCAACGCTGGAAACGCTGATCATGGTGGCTGTGTCGGTATTGTTCTGCGTGATGTTCGGGCTCGCGCCTGGGTCCTGGCTCGCGGTCAGTTCGCCGCAGGGAATCGCGCCCTCGCGCACCGTTCATCAGCTGCTTGCGGCCTTCGCCAACGTCTCGCGCAGCATTCCGTTTCTCGTGCTGATCGTTCTTCTGTTACCCTTCACACGCTTTCTGGTCGGCACGTCGATTGGCACTGCCGCGGCCATCATCCCGCTCGTCGTTGGCGGCACTCCGTACGCAGCGCGGCTGGTTGAAGCAGCTTTGCTCGATGTCGATCCCGGTCTGGTCCAAGCCGTGATCACGCTGGGCGCTTCGCCGGCACAGGCCGTCTTCAAGGTGTATCTTCCCGAGGCGATTCCCGGCCTGGTGCGGGCCTTCACGGTGCTGGCAATCACCATGATCAACTTCTCCGCCATGGCCGGCGCGGTTGGCGGAGGCGGGCTGGGCGACCTGGCCATTCGCTACGGCTACCAGCGGTTTCGGCTCGATGTTCTCGTTCTTTGCTGCATCGTTCTCATTGTGCTGGTGCAGACAATTCAACTTGGCGGCAATGCCCTGGCACGCCGCCTGGATCGCCGCTGAGTCCTTGTACCGTCTCCTCTTCCGTTTGGTCCGGCAAGTCTTTCTTCTACCTCCGCATTTCCGCGCCCTTGGAGTGCAGCTCCGGCCCCATGCAGCTCAAGGGAGACTGGGCGCGCCGCACCTTCGCGGTGCGGACCTTTCGCCATCAGTTCGGGGAGCCCCTTTGCGGAGGAGGCGCCTTATTCCAAGGCTCTACTCGACAGTTACTGCGGCCTCAATCGAATACGTCTGCCCATCCGGATTGCTGAGGGTCATGGGCGCCAAACCGGCATTGGCGCTGGGCACGACGCATTGCAGGGTCTGGCTATCCACAAAGGTGCCGGTCGCGTACATGTTGCTGTCCAAATAGACTCTGAATTATTTCCGGTGTATTCACTTCTCTCCCAACAGGGCTCCCTGAAACCCGAAGCTGCTACAAGCGGGAAAATGTATTACCGCGATCAGAGGGCGCCCTTCATCTGCAACGTTACTTACCTCAAGTTCCACTCCTCAAAGGATACCCTCCGAGTCGATAGAAATGGAGAAGATGCCCTTAGTGGGAGGGAGTCCCTTCCCTGGATTCAGCCGCCGATTGTGCCGGCGTGTTTCGCAGCCCGTCCCATCGGAGCCCGTTCCTGTCCCGCAACTCCCGGATCCTGACGAGCGCAATCCAATTCGGATCACGTCCTAAATTTCTTCCTTCGTCAAGTGCTCCCGCTTCAGGCAACGGTCTGGCAGAGGCGGGAAGAACCCGTCAAGGCTCTCCGCCATGCTCCGACCGCTAACGCGGCGCCTGCGGCGGCCTGGACCGAACCTTCCCGCCTCCGCCCGTTGCAAAGAGCCATGAAGCGGGGGCACTCAACGAAAGAAATTTGGTTTGAGTGTTCCCGGCTTTCGGACGCAAATCCGCCCCGCAGCGGGCGACATCAGGAGCACCGTATGCCGATCATCGACACCGTAAGGAATCTGCTCACCCACAACAAAATTCCCACTCTCGACACTCTACAGATGTCGGATCTACTGCACCATCTCTTTACAGCCTCCGATAAGACAGAGCGCATTCAGATTGCCGAAGCCGTGTACCGCCACGATCACGGCCACCCAAGCGCACTTGATGTATTTCTTGCCTGCACACTTCCCTTGGCTGAGAAGGCCGCGCGCCGCCGGGCGCACAAGGTATTCATTTACCCATCAGATTGGCAACTTGAATTGATGAACGATGGCGCAGTTGCGGCGGCGATTGCCGTTTTTGATTGCAACTTTGCCGTGGAGACGGGAACCAATGCTTTTCGACGCTATCTACTTCGTGCACTGGCGTTGGGAGCCGTGCGATCGTATTTTAAGCGCGAGGAGAAACGCACGGCGCACAGCCGCGTTGCACGGCAGATCATGGGGGAAAAGAAGGAGGACGACGATGAAGCCTGAAAGGGGCTTTTTCTTGTCGAACCCTTTCAAACCCTCGCGTTTTGGTTTGATTTTCTCTAAGTTCTTTGTTTTGTTGGCGTCCCCGACGGGATTTGAACCCGTGTTATCGCCGTGAAAGAAGCCCCAGAAACCGTGGTATGAACGCATTACAACGAAGCGAAGTGCATCGGAACACATCGCAACGAACCCCAAATTCACGGTAACTGGTCCCCGAGTGGTACTCGAAACGAAAATGAGCCTCTCGGATTCCAAAACGCAATTAGAAGTTCCTGTCGTCTTCTCTCATCCAATGGGCAAGACGGTCGATGCTGCCCGACAGGTGAGCAGAGAGCAGACCAGCGGTATTGCTCTAATCTTATTTATTGTCAATCTTTTACGGTCATCCGACACATCGTTGTTCTGTAGCTGATCCCCGCAGACCGTCCAATTGGTCCTCGACTGGTCCCCGGAAAATGCCCGGTTTTCGCTTATTCGATGCTCTCCTCAGCTTTGGTACCGCATTCTCAGTCTCCCGAGGGTAAAATAAATACTCTGGCGCGTCAGAATAATTACTATAATAGGAGTTGGAGGTGCCTCGTGGAAACCCTGATGGAACGTCTGACAACTACGGAAGCGGCGGTTGCCGCTGGGGTCTCGATCCCGCAAATCAACCGAATCATCGACGAGAAGATTCTGCCTGAAGGTCTTTACAGTACTTCCCCCATCCGGACCTTTCGCACCGATGCCTGTCTCATGATCGCCTTCTACTTTGAGACGGCGGAGTGGCTTACTGCAAATGCGCGCCTCGAAACAATCCGCAATGCAATGGCTCATTGCTCGACCTGGGACCAGTGGAAGGACTGCACCGTGGGAGAGCACTTTCTAACCGTTCACTTCTCCGATCTCTGGAGGGCAGTCGATGGACGGCTTCGCAGACTCTCGGAAGCGCGCAGAATGGTCGCTGAAGACCCCGAAATTCTGAGTGGGACACCGGTCATAAGAGGTACGCGAGTTCCAGTGCATGACGTCGCCGCTCAGGTCGATTCAGGAATTCCGACGGAGCGAATCCTCAAGTCCTATCCTAGCCTCAACGCATCACAGGTGGAACTCGCCTCAATCTACTCGAAGGCGTTTCCGCAGCGGGGCCGGCCACGGCGGCTCTCAATTCCAGGCGCCACAAGAATCTCAATCACGAAAAAGCGGCTTTCCAACTCCTCTGTAGGAGACTGAAGATTGCTGAGATTTCTGATTGACGAATGCCTGAGTCCGGACCTCGCACACTTGGCGCGCGACCGCGGCTACCATGACAGCTTCCATGTAACCTGGCTGGGCAAGGCAGGCTGGAAGGACTGGCAGCTCCGTGAGCTGATCATCGAGCAGGACTGGACGTTTGTCACGAGAAACAGCGTCGATTTTCGTGGGCCGGCTAACCAGCCAGGGTCCGAGGGGCAGTACGCGAATGTTCCGATTCACGCTGGTCTGATCTGCATAAACGGTACGGGCAGAATGACTGGCGAGGTCGAGATTGAGCTTTTCACCGCTGTGCTCGATCAAATCGGAGCAGCAGAGTACCTCGTCAATGAGGTGATCGAGGCTTACCTTTGCGAGGAAGACGGTGAATTTGAGATTGTAAGGTATTCACTTCCCGACAACAGGTGAAACGGGGTAGGTTGATAACGCTCCCATTCCGAACGCATCCTTGCAAACCATTTTACGGCTCATCGTCGGCGTGCGCAAAGGGTGCCCACGCTGACAGAATTTGGCGAATTCCAACAGCAACAAATCCGGAAGCACATTGCTGACGCGGTCAATGGCACGGAGACCACTAACCCCGTTGCGAAACCCTAGCCCATGGAGCCAAGCAATTTTCGCTGGCACCATTCGGGAAACCTGCTAATGATCCTAGTCGGTCGCTAGAAAGGCATAGCGGTCCGCGAGATAGGCCGCCCATGGGTCTCGTGGCATCTCCGCGATGAGGGGACCGAATGCCTGCTCAATGGTTCGAGCTATGAACCGGTCGTCATGGACCAGCATCTTGGCAAACACGGCGAAAGCATCCTCCCCAAATTGCTTCAGGGCCGGGGACGTCACCGCATGGAGACGCAGGTTTCCCGCTGGCGAGATGTGCAGGACACGCACGCACTGCGTTGCGGCCTCGCAGGCTTTTTCCATCTGGAAGGCCAGCATCTGCTGGCGCAGCAGTTGGTAGAAGGGCTCCCAGAAGAAGTCATCCAGTTTGAGGTTCAGGTCAACCCTGATCGGGCCATCAGGCGCGAACATCAGCTCGCGATATCGCTCGGCGCGCACTTCGTTCGAGCTGCGCGTGGCACCTTCCCGGACCCTATTTAGGATCGGAGCACCATACTTCTCGGTGTACTTCCATTCAATCAGGAGCGTTTCGACTTGCCCTGCGTGCCGGAACCGGACGATGGCATCCGAACTGGTGGCGTTAGCCCCACGCGTACGCGACGAAGAACCTACGCCCTCGTTCAAATAATTTTCTTCGCCGATCCACTCGAAACCGACGAACCAGGGATCTCCGTCTGGCCCGCGCTCGACCTCCAGCATCTCCGGAGGCTCGATCCCAAGCGCATTGGCGACAACCCGTGATAACACCTCCGGGCGCGTAGCCAAAGGCATAAGGAAGTTGAGGCAGCACACCTGTGAAGACAGGCCATGGTTCGCATGCGTGTGCCATGTGATCTGCTTCTCGGTGAAGTAGGCCTGCGCCGCCCTGCGAATCGTTGGCGCCAAGTTGAATTCCCGAAGATGCGGCGCGAGCCGGTAGGCCGAGCCCTCATAGCCTGGATGCGGGCAAACGGCGGCGAAATGAGCGGCTTGTGAAAGTTGTTGCCTTCCAATGAACGCGTTCGCGGATTCCTGTCTTTCAGCCAATGGGACTCCTTGATGGCCTTTGGGCGGTCCGGCTGGCGAGGATCTGCAGAAATGAGAGCGATGCGTTTCCTGCAGTCGGAGACGATGTTGGGTATCTGCAATTCAGTTTACCCCTCGGTATTTTGCGGGTAAAGTGTGTGCACACCATGCGGCGAATGGGCTGATCTTGCAGCAGTGCGCCGTTTGTCAATATAGCACTTGAAATGCACGATCACATGTGCTATGTTATCGTGCATATTCATTGTGAAGGAGCCGCAGGTGCAACCCGAACTCCAGGAACTCGAGCGCTATGTTCACGACGCCCTGGGCGCCACGGTGAAGACTGCGCCTTGGCGAGGAGCAGGCAATTTGCCGCCCGTACTCAGGGAAAGGTACAAATTCGCGCAGGCGGAGTTGCTCGGACTACGCGCTCTTCTTGTCATCGACTCTAACCCCGAGGAGCAGCCGCCGGCAACGGTACGCAAGCACATGGACATGCTCCAGGCGAGGCAGCAAGCGGACCTGATCTATGTCCGCGCGCAGGTGACGGCGTACAACAGGAAGCGGTTGATCGAACAAAAGGTTCAGTTTATTGTTCCAGGCAACCAGATGTACCTGCCCATGCTGGCGATTGATTTGCGCGAACATTTCCGCAGAATCCGAGAAGAGACTCCCACCTTTAGCCCATCCACGCAGGTTGTCGTCCTCCATGCGTTGCTCCGCGAGGCAGGGCATGTGCTGATCCCCGCCGAAATGGCTCCCCGGTTGGGATACTCGGCCATGACGATGACTCGCGCCTTTGACGAGTTGGAGACGGCGAACCTTGCTGAGGTCACGGTCCGCGGTCGGGAGCGTTGTCTGCGTTTCACTGGAGG
>Ga0302278_10006194_pt1 | contig 11515 bp, 17 predicted proteins | sample III_Bog_N3_2_FD_194543 | JGI IMG/M metagenome (GOLD analysis project Ga0302278, IMG submission 194543) | Peat permafrost microbial communities from Stordalen Mire near Abisko, Sweden - III_Bog_N3_2 | ecosystem: Environmental > Terrestrial > Soil > Wetlands > Peat | place: Sweden: Abisko... | reverse complement strand
AGACCGGCATCTTCACACCCAAGTACATCGAGACCGGCACGGGAAGCGAGAGCGAAGCGAAGGAGACGCGGGCGCGCGAGGACCACATCAAGAACCTTCCCGTGGGCCAGATGGAGATCCTGATGGTCGATAGCCGCGAAGGAACTCTCCACTCTCATCTCCATGTACGCCGCGCGCCCAGCCACCGTTTGGACAGAATCGACGAGTATCTCTATCCCAAGATGCACAGTCTGTTGGACCCCGGCACTGGCGTCAATCTCCGCTTCAAAGACGCTCAGAATCGCCGCCAGAGGCGCAGACGGGTTGCAGGAATCTCGCTTGAAACGCCCTATGGAGGTTGATGATGCGACGCCTTTCAGCCATTCAATTGTCGGCAGCCGTTCTGCTTTTCTGCGCAATTGCGCCAGCCCCGATGGCCCAGACGCGGACCGTTCAGCCGCAAACGGCTGGGCAAGCCGTGCGCCAGCGCCAGGGGTTCTTTGACTATGCCCTGGGAAAGATCAACCCCTCGAACACCGACTATGGCACAGCGATGGCAAACGGACGGAGCGATCTTGTCGGCCACACCATCGACGATCTCTATTTCTGGTCGAACGCCGTGACGCTCGGGTTGCTCGTTTGCTCGGCAGGGATTATCTATTTCGAGTGGCGTTCCGCAGTAAAGAAGGAGATCGTCGCCGCTACCATCATCGCGGAACTCTGGAACGGCCGCGTCAGCGACAGAATCGAAATCCTGCGCCGCACGGAACAGTTCAACCAACTCGTCGAACTCAAAAATCAGGAGACCGAGCGGCTATTATCCGCCGGGCCAAAGACATCAGAACAGGAACAGGAAGCAGCCGAAAGCATCACGAAGAACGTCGGTCAAAACGGATATTCGGGTTCATCGGCTGCGGGTTCAGCGGCAAAGAGTACGTCCCCAGCCCCGCGCGCAACCGAATCGGCAGCAGTGGGTAACGCGAATGATGGTACAGCGCGCTTGCAACAGAGCAACCTGATGTTGCAACGCAGGGTGGAGGCGCTCGAAAACAGCGAGAAGAACCTCAAACAAAGACTGAACCAGACGACGATCCTGCTGGACGAGGAACGCCGTCGCAACGCAACGCTCAAGGGCGCATAGAGAGGGCAAGATGCAACGGAAATCCAGAGCCTGCTTCGCCAGTCATGATGAATGGTTGGCCTATGTGCGCCGCGAATTGTCCCGTGATGAACAACCAACTGCGCTCGCTTACGGCCGCATGGAACTCTTCCTGCGCTTCTTGGAACTGCGCGGTCAGTCGCTTCCGGCAGAGCTTAAGGCGGAGTTGGATCTCATCCTTGGGCTTCCCGATCCAGATCGCGCGGACCGACTCGACACACTCAACGATCGGATCATGGCGCACCTGATCGAAGTGCTGTTTGCCGAAGCCGGTCCAACTCTGGACGAGGAAAAGCATACACGGCAACATACCCCGCGACAGCAGACACAGGAATTGCTCGACCAGCTGGCAAGCAGAAATCCGTACTTCCGCCTCTGGATCGACTACAAAGGGCGTGTCGGCGGCGAATTCAATGAGCGCGCGTGGAACGAATTCCTCCGTCGTCAGTTGGGCGAAAATGACACAGATAGCCTCGATTTCGCTAGAGCGATGGCGGAGTTGGATCGGCTTCTTGTCTGGTCCCATGATCACAACACTCCGCTGCCGCGTCATTTCTTCGAGCGCGCCTGGTTCCTTCACTTCTTGCGTGAGCCGGAAAGAATGGTCCAGACGCGCGCCCTTCTGAGCACCTTCGTAGCGGAGATCCCGCCATGCATGTCCGTGTAGTCAGCTTCGGATCGAACTGGTGGGAGATGCACTCACGCGCTCTGAATGATCCCTTATGCTTCAGGCGAAAAGCGGCCTGGTTCAACTCCGCGGCGCTTCGTTGCGGCCGTCGCATACGATATTTTGCAGCCTATCCCGGCCAGATCCGTTTCAACCTAACAAGCGGCTTCAATCCAGAATTCCCCGCTCGCGCTTTGGGCAGGACATTTCTTTGCTCGGGTCCAAACCAATATGGAGGAAAGGCGCACCTGCTTTTCGTCCGATTGGTAGCGGAAGCGGCGCCGGATGCCTGGCTGGTGACGTTGAGTTCTGGCGTTCACGGCGCGATCGAGTTCGCAAAACCTGGTTGGCGATCGGCCGGAGTGCAGCCGATCTCGATCAGTTTGCGTGGCGCAAGATACGAAGCGATGCTGCTCTTTGGCTCCGCAGACTGGGTCCAGAGCGGCCTGGGACGCTGGATAATCGGCAGCGATGGGCGGCGCCTTGTGCTCGCTGAAGGCGCGAATGGAGGAGGGCAATGAGATATGCACGGGGCTACATTGCGCTTTCAGATGCAGGCGATGTGCCGGTTCTCCTGCACATTCGCAACGCACGCGCCATCTGTTTCGACCAACTCAGCGATCTGATTCTCTTCGATGGCGCTGGCGTGGCCGTCAGTTCGCTCCGCTGGCGTGTCGCCCGAATGGAGAAGGCCGGCGTCATTCAGCGGTTTCAGGAAGTTCGTCATTTTGGCAAGCCGGTCTATGGAATTACACCGGCTGGTGTGGCATTCCTCGAATCCCGCGGCCACATGCTGTTTTCTTTGCCCAGCACAACGGAGAAGAAGATCATCCATTCTCTGCAGATTCCTCATGCGCTGGAACTCGTGAACATTCGGCTAGCCCTGCTACGCGCCGGCATCCTTGTCGCGTGGAAGTGCGACCTGGAGATCGCCTCCCGCAACCTGGTTCTCGACGGCCCCCCGGCCAAGGATTACGACGCAATCGCAGAAATTGAGGTCGATGGCGTGGCTCATTCGATCGCCATCGAGTACGAACGAAGCTTGAAGAAGATCGCCCGCTATCGCGAAATCCGCGAGATTCTCAACCAGGATCAAACTGCGGAAACGATCCTATACCTTGCGGTCAACGGCCAACTCCTTTACACGCTGGCCTGCGAACTGAGAACCGTGCATAAGCATATTGGATTCGCGATAAGTAGTTCCTTCCGCCAGTCGCCCCTCAACACGCAGATGGTTATGAACAATGGAAAAGGTGATCATGTTTCGTTGAGAGAGTTTCTTGCAGGGGACGAGGTTCCTTCTGCTGGCGCGTTTTGACGTTTTATTGAAATCGTTACGGCTGCTGATTGCCTCACTATTGACCTTCTTTGCCTATGATTTGACTTCATGCGGCCCCGTCCAACCAGTGAGCCATCTGCAACTTATAACTGACTACCCCCTTGTGTTTGTGGTTTTGGATGGTGGTTGGAATTTGTCGAGAAATTGCAGGAAAGCAAATCACAGAAGGATGACACTTGAGTTGAATGTCCGTTGAACAAAACTGACTTCCTCGTGTTGATGAGAGAATCTGTTTTGGAGTGGCAGAAGCAACAGGATAGGAAGGATGTTCAGCGTGGCGGCCAGTCCCAGGACGGCTTGTTAAAGATGGTCGATCCAGTAATCTTCGTTTCACCAAACGACTTTTCGAGGTGGATCCTGCTGCATAAGGAAGAGTCCTCCAGAATCTGGAGTAGCTGTTGCGCATGAGAAACAACCACGAGTTGCGTGTGCTTGGTCGCTTCCAGAATCAGACGCGCGAGCGCAGGAAGCAGGTCGGGGTGAAGGCTGGTTTCCGGCTCGTTGAGCACCATCAGTTCCGGAGGACGTGGCGTGAGCAATGCCGCCGTCAGAAGGAGAAACCTCAATGTCCCATCGGACAATTCGGACGCCGACAGCGGTCTGAGAATCCCATGCTGTTGAAGTTGCAATTCGAATCGCCCACTGTGGTTGTCAATCATGACATGGCTGCCGGAGAAGGCGTCATCGACTGTTCGGGTTAGCGCCTCGGAATCGCCGATCTCCAGGATGGTCTGAAGCGCCGCAGGAAGATCTGTTCCTTCATTGTTTAGAACTGGGGTGAATGTGCCGATCTGCGGGATGCGCACGGGCGAATTCATGTCGGTTCGGAATCCGTCGTAGAAGCGCCAGCCCCGAATCGACTCCCGGACAGCGAGCATTTCTGGCGCCCGTTGAGGATCAGCGATTGTGGCCAACATGCTGTCCGCCGGGCTCAGGTCTTTGGTCAGGATTGCCCCTTCCTCGTCACGGTTGCCAGGCAGGCTCACGACGGTATTGCGCCGGTCAACGAGAACTGTGGAACGGCGGTATCGCGGTCCATGCCAAATGCATTCACGTTTGATTGCTGGGTCAAGGTTGAACATTGTTTGCGGAGGCGGTGGAGGAGGATAGCCGAGATCGATGCTATAGCCAAAAGTATCGCTACTGAACCCGAGCCTGAGACTGGCTGGTTTTTGACGAACCTGTCCCTGGACTTCGTATTCACCTTGCCTGACGCTGCGCGCAATCTCCTCGGGGCCAGCCCAGAATGTCGATGGCAACCCTCCTTCGCGGGCTAGTGAAGAAACGACCGAATTGAGTGCAGCATCACCCAGCAGCCGGAGCGCCTTGTACAAGCTGGTCTTCCCACTCCCATTCGCGCCGGTCACGACGGTGAGACGCTTCATCGGCAACGCAACATCGCGCAGGGAACGGTAACCGAAGATTGCGAGCGTTTCGATCATTGTGAATAGGATACTTCGTCCCCTGAGTTGAGGTCCTTGGTCTCCCATTTTGTCTTTCCGAAAATATCCCGCTTGCGTTGCCTGTTCGGGCACGTCAATCCCCAACCGCTTAACCCCAATTCCCATTGAAAGGAGAGTTCCAATGTCCCGCAGCCTGGGAAAGATGTCCGTTTATAAGCTGTTCAACTGGCGTGACAGCGCCGCCGACACAATCCAACAGACCGTCCAAGCGTTCCTCGAACTCGGAGAGGCGGTCGCCACCCGCTGGATTCAGACCCGCAAGGGCGTCATGCTCCTACAGATGGTTCCCGATAACAACGCATCCGGCGCGATCTACGTCTTCGATCGGCAGCGCGACGACTGGTACATGCTCTCGTTCGAGGGTTGCGAAGACCGGTTCACCTCTGAACTCTTCGACCGCGTCTTCTCCGAGTACAAGCTGTTCAGCTACGTCGATCAGCCCGGCCTGTTGCACTCCCAGATGCAGCTGGCAACCGCCTGACCTTTTCACCCTGTCGTATACCACCCACCGCACCAAATTCCATTTACAACCAGGAGGAATCCCATGCGCCTATCCGCTGGCCGCATCCGCTCGCTCGCGACTCGTTACGCCCTGGCCGAGGCCGCCGCTTTTCCCGGCCTCCGCACCGAACCCAATGGCTTCGCCACCAACCGCAAACCCGCGCCTGACTTCAAGCACGGCCGGCTGCGCTTCGCCCACCAGTCCTGAAGAACCCCAACCTCGTCGCTGCTTTGATGGCCCGGTTTACGCTCCGGGCCGTCATTCTTTCTCACCCGCAAACAGCCATCAAGCCGGCACGCAACCGATTTGACCGAGTTCTGGAACCGGGGTACAAACACAGAACTTCAGGAAGGAGCGAGATCCATGTATACGACCTTCTGTGTAAGCCGCGAGACGGCCGACCGGTTCATCAAGCTCTTCGTCAACCGGCGCGCCTACGGGATGCAGGCTGCCCATCCCCTGCCCAACGGTTCGGTTCCGTACTACCTGGCGCGGGACTGGCAGACCAAGAAGCCAAAACCTCTCGACGCCGACGTGGTGCGCATGCACCTGAACGGCGACATCACCATCAATCTCTACGCTATCAATCCGGAGACACAACGCTCGAAGTGGGTCGCCATCGACGCCGACTTTGACGGCGCTATCGAGGCCCTCTTCCAATTGCATTGGGAACTGAAGCAGGATGGCATTGAGGCCGCGCTCGAGCAATCTCGCCGCGGCGGCCATCTGTGGATCTTCGCGGAGACGCCACTCTTGGCGTCGGAGTGCCGCATCTATATTTACAACCTCGCCCTGCGGCTCGGCGTGCCGGTAAAAGGCGGCGGCCTCAAAGACGGCATTGAGGTTTTCCCACGTCAGGACCGGATCGAGGACAGCGAATACGGCAACGCCATCCGTGCCCCGCTCGGTGTGCACCGAAAGACGAACCAGCGGTACTGGTTCTACGAGGCCGCCCTCACGCCGGAGGCGCAACTCGATTACCTCGACAGCCTGAAGAAGCTCACCGAGGTGGAACTGAGAACCAACATCGGTGGTATGACGCTGCCTGAAGCCTATCGACCTGTCGTAGCCCCTCCATATAAACCACCGGCTGCATCGACTCTGTGCACCGAGTTCCGCATTCTCGACTATGTGCGCGCCGCGCGCAAAGACAGCCGCAATTGGTGGGCGCAATGCCCATCCTGCGCCCAGGCGGGGCATGACCGCACTGGCGACAACCTCGCTATCCAGATCAGCAATCCCCGCCTCTACAAATGCTGGGCCGGCTGCACGAAAGAAGAGATTCGTGCGGCGCTGGGCCAGCCGATCCGCCGCAAGGTCGCGGTCTGAGAAGGTGATGCCGATGACGCACCCAGCAAAGCCAGTCGCAAACAATGCCAACCGATATGCGCGATATGGTCTGTCGCTTCCGTCGCAGACACTTCGCGCCTTGGAAAAGCGCGGCATCTACTGCCAGCCGAGCGTCTCAATCGAGCACCAGCATCTGGCGCGGCGGTATGTACTACGCGGCGTCGAGTCCGGCGGCGCCGTTGCCGACATGGGCCGCTACTGCGCCTTCCTCAATGCTGATGGGAGCCCGGCGCCGTGGCTGCAATTGATCGACTCGATCTCCGGCAACGGCCGCCACGCTATCGTGATTGCGCCAGAACTGGTGCGGATCGAGATGCTGCGCATAGGCCATACCTATGAACTGGCCATCACACGGCTTTTGCTGAAGTCCGAAGAAGGCCATACGCGCCCAGCAATAGTTACGGCGCCACGTTTCCGCGGCCATCAGGGAACTCTCGCAGTCGAACTCTGGAATGCAGAGAACAAATGCCTGCGCGGGACGGTTGCGCCGGACTTCTACACTGCGGCCGGCGAAGTGCTCGATCTGCCGGAGCGCTTCGACGAGGCAATTCGCAAAATCTCCGGCGCGGTCGCATGTCCGGGATGCAAGCACACGCATGTCGCCGTGGCTCCGGCCACGAACAAAGGCGGTGAGCTATGAAGTGCGCCATCGAAGTGGGCAAGCCAGACTGGCGGCCTCTTGAGAATGCCATGCCGCCTGAATTCTGTGAAGAATTCATGTTCATGGGCAAGGCTGGCGACATCGTCCTCTACAAGCACCGCCTAACGCGGCGTTATCTGAACATCGACGCGGTGACAGGAAAGTTCTACCGCTATGCCAATGGCGAGTACGTCGAGATCGACCGGCGGCAGGCATTCGATTCTGTCTACGCCACCGATCAATAAGAAGGGAGATAAGCTCATGGGAAAGTGCGTCAACAAGGTCATTCTTCTGGGACGCGCTGGCAAGGACCCGTCGGTCCACATCCTGCGCACAGGCACAATCGTTAACCTGTCGCTCGCCACCAGCGAACGTTACCCGGACATCCACGGCGACTGGCAGGAACACACCGAGTGGCACAACCTGGTCGGCTTCCAGCGGGTCGGCGAGATCCTGCGCGATTATGTTCGCAAGGGTTCGCGGCTCTACATCGAGGGCTCGCTGCGGACATGCTCCTGGGACGACCGGCAGACTGGGCAGCGCCGCTACCGCTCAGAGATCGTCGTAACGGAGGTCAGCCTTCTGTCGCCTCCGCCCAATGACGGCAGCGATGATGTGGAGCACTACGTCAGCGGGCAAGACTTCGCGCCGTCCGAGTTCAGCGAGGAGCCGGAGATCACGCAGGAAGAAGTACCGTACTGATCGGCGCCGGGGAAAGAGCGTTGCACTCCGAGACGGGGGGTTCACGAGGCATCCTGAATTACCGGAGTCCGAATCTGTGCGGCTTGTCTTGCAGGGCCGTCTTGCGATTCTCAATTGGCCGACAAGTACAGCGCTTGATTCATCGCGTGAAAGTAGTTAAAATCACTACAATGCGTAGCGGAGGAATTCCATGGAGAAGCCTATTTCGGCAGCCGATGCCAATCGTGAGTTTTCCCGGCTCTTGCAGGGCGTGAAAAAGGGGCATAGCTACGTCGTGACCAGCCATGGAACACCCGTGGCCAAAATCGCGCCCGTGGAGGAAGGCGCCAGGTTTGCGGCCAGGGCACGGAATGTGCTTCTGACACGACTCAAGACGCAGGTCCCTATGGAGATTGGTGCTTGGACTCGTGACGAGCTTTACGACCAATGAAAACGATGAGGGTTGCACTCGATACCAACATCATGGTCTATGCCGAGGGCCTGAATGGTCCGGTAAAGATGCAGGAGGCAATTGACCTGCTGCAAAAGCTTCCTCAGGATCTCATTGTGACACCCGCTCAAACCCTTGGCGAGTTGTTCAATGTTCTTGTGAAGAAGGCCCGGCGTTCCCCTGCCGAAGCGTGTGCGGCTATCTTGAGTTGGCACGATTCCTATGAAGTGGCGGACACTTCTGCCAAGGTCATCATTGCAGCCACTGATTTAGCATCTCAGCATCAGTTGGGTATTTGGGACGCAGTGGTTTTGGCAACTGCAGCCGATTCAGGATGCCGTCTGCTCCTTTCTGAGGACATGCAGAACGGGTTTACATGGAACGGCGTTACCGTGGCCAATCCTTTCGCCATAGTTCGGCACCCGCTACTTGATGCCATCCTGCAAAGCAAGCCTTAGATTCAAACAGTTCGCTATTCTCACTCTGGAACCATCGATACGTACTGTGGATGCCAACTGAAAGCCGGTAGCCCGCGTATAACCCCACCGACGAAAACAATCTCATCCAGAAATTGAGCGAGTTTGCGGACTGCATCTTTCAACAAGCGCAGATTCGGATCTGGCATTGATCTCCTTTCCGAGAAGTACGACCGCAAGGTTTCGTTCCCGCGTTCTTCCGCTGCGAATTGCATCGCAGAGAGCGAGAACGCCATAAAACTTTGGATCGAGCAATGCGGCTTTGGGCGCACCCTTGTATAGCGGGGCAAGGGACATTCCTCGAACCTTTCCTCCCGCATACGGCCAAACCGCGGGAGGCTCGCCATCCTCCAGTAAGCGCGATTTGAGCGGCTCCGCCGCAGCGGCCGTTGGAACGCCTCGAACGAGAGGTCCCTTTGCGGGTGGAAAGACATACTTCAATCCATGCGCCAGAAACTCCATGAGCGCAGATCGGTTGACCCTTTTCTCTCCGCTGGACAAGTAGAGCAAGCCCGAATCCGCGCAGCGCTTCAGAGCCTTCGATACCTCGGAAGGAGAGATGAATAGGCTCTCCGCCAGGTGTTTCGAGGGCACCTGCGGCCCATCCAGGATGGCGAGTTTGAGGAGAAGCGCAACATCTTGTCCTTGCATATGGCCATTGTAGCCTCATATTTCCAATTTGGAAATTGGAAATATAACCTAAGCACGGAAAATGCAATGAACCTGTGCACAAGAATCTATGGCCTCAATCATGGGGGCGTGCTGGAGCATTCTCAATGATTTGGTCTGGCAACGAAGCTCACAGCCAAAGGAGGTAGGTATGGCCGCAGCAAAGTTCACAGAAGCCGAGCGCGAGAAGCTCTTTGCGCAGCTCGAAGCGCCGTTCGATCCGGCGTTGATCAAGTGGCGCGTGATGCGCACCTCCGCAGATGGCCGGAGCGGCGTCATTCTGCCCTTTGCCGATCCGCGCGCCTACACGGACCGGCTCAACGATCTCTTCACGCCGTCGGGATGGACGCGCGAGTACACGATCTCGACCGTGCCGTCGCTCTGCCGCATGGAGCGGGGCAAGTCGATCGTCACCAGCAAGGTGCTGGTCGCCACCGCCGTGACGATTACGCGGCTGGGCAGCCACACCGGCACCGGCGAGGAGTGGGCCGACCGCGAAAACGCCGTCACGGCGGCGGACGCCCAGGCCTTCAAGCGGGCCTGTAGCTGTTTTGGGTTGGGCCGCTATCTCTACCGCTTCGGGGAGACCCGAGTGCGGCTGAATTCCCGTGGTGAACCGTTGGCGATTCCCATTCTGCCGGAATGGGCGCTGGCGCCGGGCATGACCATGGCTCAGGCCGCCAACGGCTTGGCGGGCGACACACGCGGCCCGGTCGATCAACGGCTGACTGCCGAGATCGAGGGGTTTCGCGGGACGCTGGGCGCGCCGATCTACGCGGAGATTCTGCGCCGTGCCGGGCACAGCACTGGCGCGCGGACCATCCCCAACGCGGAGAGACAGAAACAGACCATCGAAAAGATGCAGGCCGCGGCGCGCGGCTTCGAGCGGCTGCGTCATCTTGCCGAGTTGGCAGGCGACGCGCAGTTCTTCGCCGTGGCGGAGCGTTTCAAGATCGCGTCGGTCACCGAACTTCCGAGCCTGGCGGCGTTGAAGCAACTGGTCGAGGACCTCGAATCCGTGGCCAACCAGCAGGTCGCCTAGCGGGCAGTTCAGCGCCGGGAGGAAATCATGGGAGAGATCAGCATTCTGCGTCCTCGGCGCAGCCTCGTCAGTATCCCGGTTGTCGAAGCCGTCTACTGCGAGAGTTGCACCTCGGTCTCGAACTCCAGCGGGGGATGTTGCGGCGTATGCGGCAATATCTCCGTTTGGCCGCTAGTTGAATTGCTGCCGCAGCCGCCGATGGGGCCACACTCCGGCCCAGCATCGGCTCGGCGCATTGCGCCCACAAGGCAAATCGAATTGGCCAGAGCGGCGTAGTAGACCCGATGGGACACGCCGCCCATCGCACTTTATGCAGGCTCAATCGGGAGGTCCGTCATGGACACACAATTGCTTCCCATGCCCGACCTGTTCGCCCACAGGGAGGCGCTTCGGCTTCCTAATTCGAAGGTCGTCGAGAAGCTGGTCGACATTATTGGGCGGAAACTGACTGCTTATATCGGCGGCGTCAAGGATGCGCGGGCTGTCGATCGCTGGATCGCCGGCGGCGAGATATACGGCAATGCTGAGAGCCGCCTACGGTTCGCCTTTCAGTTGGCGCGTGCTTTAAGCGAACACGATTCGCCAGCCGTGGTGCAGGCGTGGCTGACGGGCGTGAATCCGGAACTGGGAGACAGAGTGCCGCTGCGCCTGATGCGCATCAATGAGATTGATGCGGTTGCGCCAGCCATCCTGAGCGCCGTCAGAGCATACATCAGCGACAAGTAGACGGGTCATTTTTTTTAAACAATATGGTTAATATATTGACTTTATCGTCTTATAATGGAGATAAAGAGGCAACATATTGACTGTATATTTCAGGACCGCGCAAGAGGTGCAGGCAGGAATTGCAGGGCGGTTCAAGGCCCGGCGTCTTGACCTAAACCTGACACAGAGCGAACTGGCGGCGCGCTCGGGCGTGACCTTCAGTTCGCTGAAACGATTTGAGCGCGAAGGATTGATTGCGCTGGACTCGCTTCTGAATCTGGCCTTGGTGCTCAATTGCCTTGACGATTTTGACAAGCTGGCCATGGAAAGCCAGCCCATCTCAGTCACCCAATCGCTCGATGCCCTTCTGGCCACGCCGGCGTTGCGGAAGA
>Ga0302278_10006188_pt1 | contig 11523 bp, 6 predicted proteins | sample III_Bog_N3_2_FD_194543 | JGI IMG/M metagenome (GOLD analysis project Ga0302278, IMG submission 194543) | Peat permafrost microbial communities from Stordalen Mire near Abisko, Sweden - III_Bog_N3_2 | ecosystem: Environmental > Terrestrial > Soil > Wetlands > Peat | place: Sweden: Abisko... | reverse complement strand
TCAGTACAGGTTAGGAGATCCGCCGCCCCGGTGATCGGACTCGTTCCTACGTCTCCAGTGACCGCTGAAGTCGGTACATCGGTAATTCCAGATTTTGTAAGGATCACAAAATCGCCAGCTGATCTTAGGTTCACTGGCGCTGGTCCCGGTCCTGCTGCAAACGCGCTTCCCGCGACGGCGAGGAGTGCGATTCCTGCGATATACGTGTTTTTCATCATGGTTAAGAGGGTGGGCGTCTGTTAACGACTCGCGCTGGGCAATGTAGCTCACTTAGCCTCAAGCTGCGATGCGTGCTCTGCGAATGCCTCGCCGAGGGCAGCTCCGGATAGGTCTCCACCGGTTGCAGCGAGTCTCATTCCAAGGTCAAGCGTCTGAGACCTTCCCGTTGGCGGGTGGCAGGCTGCTCTGTACCCTGACGTGAAACTGAGCCGCACTGGCGGCTGAAATCAAGAATTCACATTTATCCGGAATCAGCACCCAGAATCGGGCCAGAAACTGCCATGGCAAACCGGCAAAAACCAGTCACAGCAGCTGCAGAAACCCATCTTTTCGGCCTCGTCAGCCAGCAGCGCAATGCGCGCAGTTCTTTTCCGATCAATCACTTGCATAAATGTGTGACGTTACAGTGCCTGTTGTGACTAGCGCACCCGCCACGGTTGGGCCGAATCTCGCTTCACACGGCGGTCAGGTTTGGCCGAGAGCATCCCCCAGAGTCCAATTTGTCCACATTCGGCTGCCGTCAAATTCATTTTCCCGGAGGAAACAATGAATCAACTGCACACAACAAGGAAGCAACTTCGCGGCCTCGTCCGCTGCGCTCTGGTCGGCATGCTCACTGGATTGATGGCCACGCAGGGATTTGCGATGACCGGCCTGAGTGCTTCATCCGAACTCTTGAACCAGTCAAATGCAGGCGCGGTTTCCGCCGCCGACCTGGCGGAGAAGACCACCATCAAACCTGCATTCACGGCTCCGGCCAATCTGCTGGAGTTCAACAAGCAACCTGAAGCGCAGCTTCCTGACGCGCCCGAGGCAAACGAGTCGGCCAGCCTGAACGCCGCACCCAAGTTCGACCCAATGATCAGCGAAGCGGCCCAGGACGGTCAGTCGCTGCAATCCACGTCCACCACCAACAACAACAGCAAGAAAATTCCTCACCCTGGATGGCTGATCCTCTCTGGTGTAGGCGTAGCCGCTGTGGGCTTTGGCGCTTACATTTACTCCATCAAAACCTCGGCCACCGGAGAAAGAACGGCCCTCGGCACCATGTTCGTGGCTCCCGGAGCAGTCGCAGTTGGTCTCGGCTTCTTCCTGGCCTTCCACCAGCCGAAGAAGTAATGCATGGGGACACGCCAAAGCGATTCGAGAATGGGGGCTTTCGCCGCCCACGAGGGCCCTCTCTGTTTCCGCTCGCGTCGCGTCCCCGCCACTTTCGAGCGAGCCTCGATCCATGCCGCCCCAAGCCTGCTCAATCCGGCGTTTTAAGCCCACTTCCGCGCATGTTACGATCATTCCACATCCGCGGAAGAGGCTCAAGATGCCGGGCATCATCGAAAGCCAGGACTCCCAACACGCCCCCGATTCGCGTTCGCGCCAGGTCCGCGCGTACCTTGCAAAACTGCTGCTCACGCAACATTTTTCCTCATCGAGCCGGCGCGGCCAACTCCTGGAATACCTGGTACAGCACACCCTTGCCGGCGACGCCGACAAGATCAACGAGTATGCCATCGGACTGGATGTTTTCCGCAAGCCTGCATCGTTTGATCCGCGCATCGAGTCAGTGGTGCGCACCGAATTCAGCCGTCTACGTCAGCGGCTCAAGGATTACTACGCGGATGAAGGCCGTCGCGACACCATCGCCATTGACTTTCCGCCGCGCAGCTACGTCGCGAACTTTGATTTTCGCGACGCAACCTCGATTGCCGAACCAGCGATCGCGCCGCGCCTGGTTGAGATCAAAGCGAAGCCGGCGAGCCCGCTCTCGCGCTATGGAGTCGTTCTCGTCGTGACCGGCCTCGTCGCAATGGCGCTCACCGGATACATGCTGTGGCGGCAGCACGCATCTCACCTGTTACCCAGGCAGACCATCAGCGCGATTGTCGTGCTGCCGTTTGAGGATTACTCGCCCAACCACCAGGACGACTACATCGCCGACGGTATGACGGAGGAATTGACCAACGATCTTGCCCAATGGCGCGATCTGCGCGTGGTCGCGCGCACCTCGGCCTTCGCCTTTAAGGGCAAAGGCGAGGACGTGCGCCAGATCGGCCAACAACTGAGTGTGGACACGGTGCTCGAAGGCAGCTTCACGCGCCAGGGCGACCACGTGCGCATCACGGCCCAACTGAATCGCACTGCGGACGGCTATCACCTGTGGTCGCAGTCCTACGAGTCGCAGACCAAAGACCTGCTTGCAGTGCAGGAGGAAGTGGCCACATCGATCACCGATGCCATTCGCCAACTGCGTGGCGGCACACCCCACGTGATTCATGCTGAGACCCAAAGCCCGCAGGCGCACGACCTCTACATGCAGGGCGAGTACCAGTACAACCTGCGCACGCCCCAGTCCCTTGAAAAGGCCGTTCAGTTGTTCAACCAGGCCATTGCTGTCGATCCCTCGTTTGCGCGCGCTTATCTTGCCATGGGTTACGCGGAACTGGCGTCGTCCTCGCTGACCGTCGAAACCAACGACGAGATCAGGCCGCGGGTGCGAGAAGCCGCGCAAAAAGCAATCCAGCTGGACCCGAACCTGGGCGAGGCCCACGGGCTGCTCGCGCACATCGAGTGCATGTGGGATTGGAACTGGCCGCAAGCAGAAGCGGAGTTCCGGCGCGCCATCGAGCTGGGCGCGAGCGCTGAAACACGCGCACGCTATGGCTGGGCCCTGGCCGCGCATGGGCGCTTCCCTGAGGCTCATGAGCAAATCCGCCTGGCCGCAGAGCAGGATCCTCTCTCCGAGACTCCCCCCTTCGACGATTTCTTTGCCTTCAATTTTGAGCGCGACGTGACCGCCGAAAAGAAAGCTCTGCACCAGATGCTGCAGATTTCACCCAACTTCCTTGGAGCACATGCGCTCAGCGTCGTCGCGGCCGTCCAGCAGCACGACTGCGCCACCGCGCATGCTGAAGCGGAATGGCTCGAAAAGACCTACCCTGCCGTACCCGCCACCCAGTCGACGCGTGCCTTTGCGGCTGCTTGCTCGAATGACAAGGCTCAGGCGCTGGGCCTGCTGAAAAAAATGGCCGCGATGCATGCGCCGTTTTATCAGGCGGCCATCACCTACGCGCTTCTCCACGACAACGACAACGCGATTGACCAGCTTGTCCGGTCGGCCGATGCGCACGAAGGGCAAATCGTATACCTCAAGTTCGATCCGTTCTTCGACGAGATCCGCTCCGATCCCCGCTACGTGGACCTGGAAAAACGCGTCGGCGTATTTTAGTCGGGCTGGAGTGGGCTGGCAGGTTGTGGTGCCGCTGTCCCTTGATGGATGTGTGGAAAATCGTTGTGCCAGCGATCACAGCGTGCCTCTTGGAAATTGTTAATGATTCTGGCAAGCAGAAATAGCCAAACGTAGATTGCGTCAAAATGGCCTGGCAACGGCGATGGAGATGCGGCCTGTTTTTAATTTAATTGAGTTCCATTGCGCCTTGGCCCCAGAAAGTTCTTCAACCAAATCCAATTCCATCGTGAGCGACTGGTTTCAAGAGGCCAGAGTGCCCCTTTCGTTCGTAGGATGCGTCCCCGATGGAACAGGAGCGATGCGAAGATCCATGGGGCCTTCAGGTGAAAAAATTAGCAATCAAGATCATGAGTCTCGCTCTCGGGGCGGGGTTTGCTCCGGCGATGCAGCAGATGCAAAGGCCGTTTTACGGACAGGCATCGGCGGATACTGCATCGACCCGTCTGGCTGTGTCCTCTAATCTTCAGAGGGCAGACCTGCATCCGATGACCGAGGAGACGGCCTTTTACTACAGAGTCGCGATCTCGGGCCATCCTGAATCGTTTGTCGAAGATTACGCCAGGTACTTCGATGGCGGCAATTCATTGCCGGCGATGAATGACGAGTTCGAGCGTGCGCGCTACCGGGCCACGGTCCGAACAAAGCTGTTGGCTGAACTAAAGAAAATAGACTTCAAGCAACGATTCACCTTTGTCTGTCCAGTCAGGCTTGGAGCGTACTCCTTCTCGGAACGCGCATTCCCGCTTGAACTGGACAGAGGGCAAGGTGGCCTTGCTTATTTCGGTGATTTCTCGGGAAGCTTTGGTGTCGGGGTGAATCCTTTTGTTGCCGGCAAGCCTGTGAACATGTCGAGCATTTACTGGGTACTCCCCATGGCAGAGGACGAGGGCAGCGACCTCATCCGCAGCCGGCCTGACCGCGACGTCACGATGAAGGTGGTCTACTCGGTGACCAGAAAGCAGGAAATGCTGGGCAACCGATCTTACCTGGCCCCTCTGATCGAATCCGTCGAGATTTTCAGTGACGAGAATCTTACGAAAAGTCTTGGAGTGCTGAGCATTGCCCATCGCGATGAGGTAGGGGAAGGACTCTAGGCATTCGCAGAAGGACTGTGGGGGACTGGCAGGCCGCGTCAAAGTGCCTGCGCACCCGCTCCGCATGCTTTGCCAATCCAATTGTTGAGAGCGGTCGCGAGGGCCAGCAGAAAAAAGACGTAAAGCAGACTCAGATCACGCAGCTCGCCCGGCGAGCAAAAAAGCAGATAGAGCGGAATGTTGATGGCAGCCGCGATTTGTCCGTGACGCTGGATCACGCGGGGAAGACTCTGCCAGCTGCGCCACACGGTCCATGCGAGAAGGGTCAGGGGGGCAAGGGTAAATGCCTTCAGCATCGGCACCCCGTATGTCATCTCCGTTCCCAGAACGAAGTCACGCACATGCAGAAAATAGTTCAGTTGATCGCGCCAATGCACCTCCATCGCCTCTCCAGGATTGTGCGCGAAGTGGAGATGAATCGGATAGTAGACCGCGAGGCACACGACACCCAGGACTGAAACAGCAAGCCAGGCGCGAAGCCGTGAACTCCGCTGCCTGAAGAAGGGATAAAGGGCAGGAAGGATGAACACGAACGATTCCTTGTTCCAGGCGCCCAGGGCGGCCACGGGAATCACCCACCACCAACGGAACCTGAGCGCGACCCAGACCGCTAGGGCAAGGAATGCGAGTTCTGGATAGTCGTAGAAAAAGCCGCCGCCGCTCTCAACGTAAGGTACCAGCAGGATCACAAGCACCGGCGCAAAAACCGCCGCAGGGGGCGGAAGCCCCAGCGCCTGGCACACCAGATGCATCGCGTAGACCGCAAACAGTGCGAAGAGAAAGGTCGCGATGTAGACGATCACATACCGGAAGAAATAGACAGGGTTCTCGGCCGTCGGGGATTCGAACAGGGCTTCGACGTGCGCCTGCGGACCGCCGCCCTGGTAGTTGTAGGCCCAGGCCTTGAAAGATTGCGGTACGGCCCGGTCGATGGAATTCGCGGCAGTGGGAATCATTTGCCGGTAAACGAAGGGCCGGTATGCTGTTCCATCAACCATCTTTTCAAACTGGAATCGATCGTTTTCGCCGGTGACGCCGTCCTCGCTGAAATGCCATTTGTCGTAATACCCGTTGAAGGAGACGGATGCGGCCACGAAGAAAAGCGCAAACAGACACGTTCTGTAATACAGCGCGGCTGTAAAGGTTCTCGTGACCACGGCGCGATCTGGCCTCTCTATCAGGGGATCAAACCAATATACCTTGATTCAAGAACCCTCGCGCTCGCTGGCAATGCACGTTTAGAGCTTGCCGCGGGGCCGAATTCGGGAATGTTCCTTAGCGCGGTTTTCCCACGGAGGCCGGAGGACGCTCACTCTGTTCGCAACGGCCACTCGGCTTTGACAGGCCGATTGGCTGTCACCGCAGCGTACCGGAAAAGGATCAAGACCAGCAAAGCTCCCGCTGCAAGCAGATAACTCTGAATGAAATTCCAAATCGAGTCTGCGGACAGGTTTGCGAACAGGAAGAGATTGCTCGCCAGCATATAGGAGATGGCGGCAACGATCAGACCTTGCCTGCGAGGCCGGGAGCCCATGAGAAGCGCAAGAACGCAGGCATAGATTGAAACCATGATTCCGTAGTGGTGCTCCCAGGCTATCGGCGAAGCCATGGTGATCAGCAGGGCAGCGGAAAGGTAGCTGATGAGGAGTGACTTCTCATCGGTCTTCGTCCGGCCCGCAAAAAGCGCGAACCCAATCATCACGGCAGAGGTTAGGACTGTTCCCCAGTACACCAGTGGATGAAAGGGCGGAAAGTCGTGTTCCAGCCATTCGGCGTTGTTGCCGATGTGAAGCATGCGGGCCAGCAACCCATTCATGGATTGATTCGCATAAAACGACTCGCCGTGAGCAGAGAGAAAAGACAATACCGGCAAATAATCGACTTGGTTCTTCAGGCCGTATTGGTATACCGAGAGCGCTTCCACCCCCGCGATGATCGCGGCGCAACCAATCAGGAATCCACGCCGGCCGCGAAGGATCGCCCAGGCCAACAGGAGCACCAATTGTGGTTTGAAGGCCACAATCAGCCCAATCAGGATGCCGGCTACGGCCTCATAGCCGCATACCCAGGCAAGAACTGACGCGCCGAAAAGAAACGTAAGCCAGGTTTGAATGTTGCCGAGAATAAATCCCTGCGTCACTGGATAAAAAGTCAAGGTCATCAAGCTGAGCAGGCCAGCCTGCAGAACCAGATCGAGGGTACCGAACTGGCTCATCATCGCCGCATTGAACTTTCGCAAGGCCAGCAGATACGTAGCCGGTACGATGGCCGCAAGAAGAAAGATCGAGACCCAGGAGATCCTGTTGAGTGTGTCGATGGATATCGAATCGCCGGACAAATGATCCATCAGGTCAAGCGCAAGCAGGCTCGATGGAGGGTACTGGAATTTGACCTTTTGTGCGAAGAAAATAGCCTGATAGAGAGGTTTGCCTCGATCGCTTCTTATTTGGTCCAGGGCAGATTGCATGGGTGTCCATGAATCGTCCTCAGCCTGTCCAAGCAGGAATTCCCTGGCATATAGCGAGGTGGTCGCCGATCGAAATTCCTTGGGAGCGAGCAGATGGATCGCCGCAGAGACACCGAAAAAATTAACAGCCGCAAAAATGGCGAGCGCTGCGGTGGTTCGGTGAGGCCAGCGGAAGCGAGCCATTTCCTGGTACCTCGGCATGAATTGTAGCTGTTCGTATTCGGATTCCGGCGTGAGTTGCCGAATGCTGACGGCATTTTCCTTCAAGCCGGCAGCATCCGTGCAACCAGAATCACGGGGAGACTACGGGAGGGAGTTCACTTTGGGAAAGCGGCTGAACCATCGGAAAGAATGGTGAGCTCGGTGCGGCTCGAACGCACGACCCACGCCTTAAAAGGGCGTTGCTCTACCAACTGAGCTACGAGCTCGTTCAAGGCCGCTTCTTCAAAGCTAACACAGGGCCGGCCTTGCTGCTCGCGAGTGTCGCCTGGCCGCTTGCGAGTGTGGTTTTGCCGTTAACGGGCCGGCCGGGAATGGGACTTGCCCCAAGACTCTGCCTGCGGTCGTCCTCTTTGCGGGAATCGGGCCCCTGCAACGGGAAAGGCTGGCGGGGAAAGAGCTTGAGGGGCAGGATTTGGCCTCCAGCCGGGTACCCTCACACGAAAGTACCATGGTAATCAAATCGCTTTCAAATGCAATTACTGGCTGGGGATGGAATCGCGCAACGCGCACAAAATGGGACGTTTCTGCTCATTCCCATGACGGGAAAGTGTTAGAAGACCAACCGTGCAAGTGTTATTGTTCTGTCAACACCAAGCGACTACGATTCCGGTTGAGGATATCCTCCGATTTTTTTTAAGTCCGTCTTGGCCTTCCGCAACTTTGATACGCATTTGTAGATTCATCCGGCGAGGGACACAGGAAAGGCAGCGGAAGGTACTGGGGTGACGTATGACTGATCGTAAACCGCCGTACGACCAGAATGAGACGCCTGAAGATGTCGCGACGCTTTATTCCTGGGCCAATCTGCACGGCGCAAAATACCGTGACTTTTCCGCATCGCGGGCACAGACGCGGGAACAGGTCAGGCTGCGCGTTCAGCAGGCGTTGGAAGCCGAGCAGTCCGCCGCGACCCAGTCCCAGCCAGGCACGTCCCAGCCTCAGACCTTTGATCCTCACCCGTTTCAGCCCGAACCGGGCGAGTTGCAGCCATTTCCGCCTCAGACCTTTCAAGCCGAGCAATCGCATGCGGCCCAATCGGGCTTCCAGCCGTCCCTGGCTGACCTCTCCCGCATCGATCACCGCACAGAAGCCGACCGCGCCGCCGAGGTGCAGCGGCTGGCCGAAACAGCACGCGCCGCGGAAGAGTCCCGGCAGGCTGAACTGATCGCGCAATATGCCGCAAGGAAAGCCGCCGAGCAAGCCGCGCATCAAGCCGCGCAGCGGGAACAGGCAAGGCTGGCTGCCGAGCAGGCAGCGCAACAGGAATGGGCGCGACTGGCGACCGAGCATGCCGCTCAGCAGGAACAAGCGCGACTGGCGACCGAGCATGCCGCACAGCAGGAACAGGCGCGACTGGCCGCCGAAAATGCCGCACGGCAGGAACAGGCGCGACTGGCCGCCGAGCACGCCGCACAGCTCGCAGCCGCACAAGCGGCCGAACTTGCGGCCAGGCAGGAATCGGAGCGTGCCGTCCACGAGGCAGCGCTGCAGGCCGAGGCAGCGCGCGAGGCGCTTGCGGCGCAATGGGCTGCTCAACGAGCCCAGGCCGCGCCGCCGCCGGCTGCATGGCAACCGGCGCAGGCTTTTCAAGCTCCCCAGCCCGGAGGCACGCCCGCACCGCCATCGCAGTACGATTACCCGGCTTACGCGCATGCGCCGCAACAAAGGCCGGCCGCGAGCCAGCCGTCGCAGCCTCCGCTTCGTGAAGAGAGTTACGAAACGCGCGAAACTTCCCGCACTCAGCCCTGGGCCCAGAGCTGGCCCCAGCCAGAGGCGCAGGAACCCGTCGAGCGTCCTGCCTGGCTCACGCCGGAGCGGCCGGACTTTCCCGCTCAACCTGCCGTGCCGCATGCGCCCGAAGATACCCTGCAAGGCTCCCGCGACCGGCTTACCTCACGCTGGTATGCGCTTCGCGGCGTCTTTGAACCACAAGGAGCTCCTCAGGAAGCTCCCGCTCCGGCTCCCGCACGCGCGCCGGTTTTGGCCCTCTTCTCCTTGGCCGGCGGCGTCGGCAAAACCAGCTTGGCGGCTACCATGGGCCGAGCGCTTTCCTCGCGAGGCGAACGGGTTTTGCTGGTCGATACGGCGGCCTACGGGCTGCTGCCGTTCTTCTTTGGCGCGCACGATCAGCGCCCCGGACAGCTGAGAACCTTCAGCCCTCCCGGAACCAGCACCGATGCGCCCATCCAGATGGTGACAATCGATCCCGACGGGCTCGGAGCTGAATCGAGCAATCCGGAAGCACTGTGCGCCGAGATCGGCAAGTATTCACGAGGCGTCAGCCGGGTGATTGTGGACCTGGCCACGGCCTCCGGCGCCACCACCCGCCGCGTGCTCAAGATGGCCCCGCTGGTGCTGGTCCCCATGGTGCCCGACATGAATTCGGTCGTCAGCGTCAGCTCCATCGACAGCTTTTTCCAGCACAATCCAAACCCCGCCATGAAGCCAGCAATGCCCTATTACGTGCTCAATCAGTTTGACCCCTCGCTTCCGCTGCACCTTGATATTCGCGAGGTGCTGCGCGAGCAGCTGGGCGACCGCCTCCTGCCGTTCGTGGTGCGCCGCTCTCCGGCGGTGAGCGAGGCGCTGGCCGAGGGAATGACGGTGATGGACTACGCACCAAGCTCCACCGTGGCTGAGGATTTTGGAACCCTTGCCGGATGGGTCAAAACGCAATCCGCATCTGCGAGCAGCAGTTATCGTGGAGTCCGCTGGAGCGAGAGATGACGGCATCGGGCCTTTGGCAGGACATCGGGGCGGGGGAGAACTTCTTTACCCGCCTCTTCCGTTTCATTTTCCTGCTGGCAGCCGCGGCGGCTTTCTGTTTCCTCGCCATTCTTCCGCTCACCTGGCCGCAGCAGGCGGTCCTCGGCACCATCAGCCTGCTGATGGCCCTGGCCATGGCCTCGAGTTCCGATTCCTACCTGGTCACGCTCACCCTCATGATGATGTCGATGTTCTGTACCTTCCGGTACGGATACTGGCGCGTGATGCAGGTGGTCCAGTTCTTTCGGGACCCGTCCACCCACTGGGGCGCTCTCGACGTATTCTTCATCCTCTGCCTGCTGGGGGCCGAGGCTTACGCCTTCATGATTCTTTTTCTGGGCTACTTCCAGACCATCTGGCCATTGCGCCGGGCGCCGGTTTCACTGCCTGAGAATACCGAGGAATGGCCGCACATCGACGTTCTGATCCCCACCTACAACGAGCCGCTCGATGTGGTGCGCTACACGGCGCTGGGCGCATTGAACATGGACTGGCCGGCCGACAAGCTGCACGTCTACATTCTTGACGACGGCCGCCGCAAGGAGTTTGAGCGCTTCGCCTTCGAGGCCGGGATCGGCTACAAAACCCGCTCGGACAACGCCCACGCCAAGGCGGGCAACATCAACACCGCGCTCAAGACCCTCACTTCGCCGCTGGTGGCCATCTTCGACTGCGACCACGTGCCCACCCGCAGCTTTCTGCAGATGACCGTGGGCTGGTTTGTGCGCGATCCCAAGCTGGCGATGCTGCAGACGCCCCATCACTTTTATTCGCCCGACCCTTTCGAGCGTAACCTCGAACAGTTTCGCGTGATCCCCAATGAAGGCGAGCTGTTTTACGGCGTAGTGCAGGACGGCAACGACTTCTGGAACGCATCGTTTTTCTGCGGCTCCTGTGCGGTGCTGCGCCGCGCCGCCCTCGACGACATCGGCGGCATTGCGGTGGAAACAGTGACCGAGGACGCGCATACTTCGCTGCGCATGCAAATGAACGGGTGGGGCACAGCTTACATCAACATTCCCCAGGCGGCGGGGCTGGCTACCGAGCGGCTTTCAGCGCATGTGGGCCAGCGCATCCGATGGGCCCGCGGCATGATCCAGATCCTGCGCACCGACAATCCGCTTTTTGCGCCAGGCCTCACGTTTGCGCAGCGGCTGTGCTACTTCAACGCCATGTGCCACTTTCTCTACGCGGTGCCGCGGCTGATCTTCCTGACCGCGCCGTTGATCTACTTGCTGCTGAATCACACCAACATCCCCGGATACTGGGCGGCGATCCTTGCCTACGCGCTGCCTCACCTCACGCTTTCAAACGTGACCAATTCGCGCATCCAGGGCGAACACCGGCACTCGTTCTGGAACGAGATCTACGAGACCGTTCTTTCGCCTTACATTTTGCTGCCTACGATGATGGCGCTCATCAACCCGCGGTTTGGCAAGTTCAACGTGACCTCAAAAGGCGGCATCGTCAAGCGCACATTCTTCGATACGCGAATTGCGCAGCCGTTTCTC
>Ga0302278_10006186_pt1 | contig 11526 bp, 11 predicted proteins | sample III_Bog_N3_2_FD_194543 | JGI IMG/M metagenome (GOLD analysis project Ga0302278, IMG submission 194543) | Peat permafrost microbial communities from Stordalen Mire near Abisko, Sweden - III_Bog_N3_2 | ecosystem: Environmental > Terrestrial > Soil > Wetlands > Peat | place: Sweden: Abisko... | reverse complement strand
TATCCCAGCCTCGGGCAGCGTTCTGACAGCCGGATCGCATACGCTGTCGGTGACTCTGACACCGACCGACACCACCGACTACACGACTGCCACGGCAACCGTGCAACTGACGGTGAACAAGGCGACTCTCGCGGTGACGGCGAATAATGCCAGCCGGACCTACGACACGGCCAATCCGGCCTTCACCGACACCATTACCGGCTTCGTCAACGGCGACACGCGAAGCGCCGTGAGCGGCTCGGCCTCGCTGACGACAACCGCGACCTTGACTTCCGCTGTTGGCGCCTATCCAATCACGGCCGCGCAAGGCACGCTGTCGGCGACCAACTACGCCTTCAGCTTTGTGAACGGAACGCTGACCATTACCCAGGCAACGCCGACCATCAGTTGGAGCGCGCCTTCGGCCATCACCTACGGAACGGCGCTGAGCGCGACGCAGCTCGACGCCAGCTCGACGGTGGCCGGAACCTTCGTGTACACACCGGCGGCCGGAACGGTTCTGACCGCCGGATCGCATACGCTGTCGGTGACCCTGACCCCGACCGACACGACCGACTACACGACGACGACGGCCACCGTGCAGCTTACCGTGAACCAGGTTACTACTCCGGCAATCAGCTGGGCCACGCCTTCGGCCATCACCTATGGGACGGCGTTGAGCGCAACCCAGCTCGACGCCAGCTCCACGGTGGCCGGAACCTTCGTGTATACGCCTGCCTCGGGATCGGTTCTGACAGCCGGGACGCACACCCTCTCGGTAACCTTCACCCCGAGCGACACGACCGACTACACCACGGCGACCACAACCGTGCAGCTGACGGTGAACCAGGCCATGCCCACCATCAGCTGGAGCGCGCCTTCGGCCATCACCTACGGGACGGCGTTGAGCGCAACCCAGCTCGACGCCAGCTCCACGGTAGCCGGAACCCTCGCCTACACGCCTGCCTCGGGAACCGTGCTGACAGCCGGAGCGCATACGCTCTCGGTAACGCTCACTCCGACCGACACGACCGACTACACCACCGCGACCACCACGGTGCAGCTGACGGTGAACCAGGCCACGCCCACGATCAGCTGGAGTACGCCTTCGGCCATTACATACGGGACGGCACTGAGCGCAACGCAGCTCGACGCCAGCTCCACGGTGGCCGGAACCCTCGCCTACACGCCGGCCTCGGGAACGGCGCTGACGGCCGGATCGCATACGCTGTCGGTCACCCTGACGCCGACCGACACCACCGACTACACCACGGCGACGACAACCGTACAGCTTACCGTGAACCAGGCCACGCCCGCCGTCGCCATCGCCAGTAGCGCCAACCCGGTCCTGGTCCAGAACAGCCTCACTCTGACGGCCACCGTCACCTCCGGGGCCGGTACGCCGACCGGGACCGTGACCTTCCTAGACGGCTCTACACCGTTGGGCACGGGAACGCTGGCCGACGGAGTGGCGACATTGACAACGTCAAGTCTGACCGTGGGAACGCACTCGATATCGGCGGCGTACGGCGGCGACCAGAACTTCGTCACCGCCGCCAGCAGCCCGTTGACACAAGTGGTCCAGGACTTCAGTATCAACGTGAACCCCTCCGCGCCCGCAGTTGTAACAGCGCTCCCCGGAGGCACAGTGGTGTACACCTTCACTGCGACCCCGCCGACAGGGTCTACCTTCCCGGCTAACATCGTGCTAACAGCGAGTGGATTGCCCGCTGGCGCTACTTACAGCTTCTCACCGGCCACAATTGCGGCGGGTGCGGGCTCGACCACAGTAACGCTAACCATAGATCTCCCGCAGACGAATGCCGCGGCACGACAGGTCGCAGCGGATCCTGGCATACAGCTGGCCACAAACAGCGGAGGCAAGCGCAGCGGTACAAGTGGCAACGTAGTCAGAAGGCTGGCGCCATTTGCTCTGGCGCTGATCCTTCTTCCCTTTGCAGGCAGGCTGCGCCGCGCGGGAAGTCGGCTGCGCCGCACAATGTCTTTGCTGCTGTTCATGTTGGCCGGCATCGGTGCCATAGCTGGGCTGGGTGGTTGCGGGTCCGGCACGGGCTTCTTCGCCCAGCCGCCAGAGACTTATACAGTCACCGTGACCGCAACCTCGGGAGCCTTGTCGCACTCCTTCACATTTACCCTCACGGTCGAGTAACAAGGAGACAGATTGAAGATGCGCAGAATGATTCCAATCGCGATCCTCCTGGCGGCGCTGCCCATTCCCGGCCAGGTTCCCAGTCGGACGTCCGGCACGGCGCCCCTGGAAGTCACTCTGGCGTACAGCGCCATGCGCTTTAATACTATCCCGGGCGGATGCGGCTGCTCCTGGATGCCGGGGGCCAAAGCGGAGTTTCGCGCCGCATTCTCCCGCCATATTGGCCTTGTGGGCGAAATCGCGGGCCAGCACGCGGGCGCTATCGACTCCGCTCACCAGGACCTCAGCCTGGTGTCCTATCTCTTCGGCCCACGGCTCTCATGGCCAGTCCACAGGTTCACGCCTTTTGTCCAAGGTCTGATGGGCGGCGTGCATGGCTTTGATGCGACCTTCCCGAACCCAAATAATTCCACCAACGGCTCAGACGCCTTTGCCCTGGCCGCCGGGGGTGGTTTGAATATAAGCCTCTCGCGCTACTTGGCCCTGCGCCCACTCCAGGCAGATTACTTCCTGACCACCCTCCCGAACAACGCCGCCAATCGCCAGAACAGCTTTCGGCTGGGAGCTGGCATCGTTTTCAAGCTTTCACCACCCAGATAACGGTAACAAACAGACTTGTATTGTGCCTCGTGAAAGTATGCCATGAACGGCGCCGGAAAGAGGTTGTAGTAAGAACCGAATGAAAGCAACCTTGCTGCATGCAAGATGGAGCAAAGCCCTCCGGGGGGCGGATTGCAGGATCAGCCCTCGAACATTCCCCTCCCCAAACCTCGATCCGGGCATAACAGGGCAGGATTTTGAGTGCGGAGGCATTTCTGGAAGTGGTTTTCGTTGGGATAAAGGGGTATTCGGTGACGACGGATTGTTGCGGAATCAGCACCAAATCAGTAGAGGGAAGTTAGCGGGCGCGCTTCTCGCACAGTTCATCACCGGTTTCGTCAGTAGTCGTACGGAGCGGCAGGTCAAGCAGCCAGATTGTACCGATGATTCAGGCCACCGAGCGTTGCCATCGCCACAAACTCACGACCTACATCGGCATTGTTCTCGATTTCACGATTAGCAGGTGTTTCTTTGGGCGACGCAAGATGCGTTCGGTCTTCGTGGTAGCAACGGACGCACTCATTCAAAGGGCGTTTCGGATGTCGCACATTGTGGGCGATCACATGATCGAGCAAATCGCGGCGGCAGTTGCCAACCCAAAGCTCTGCAACGCCGTTCTGCCACGGGCTACGGAAGCTGGTTTGCTTGGACTGGAAGCCAAGTCTCGTTACGGTACCGGCGCTGGACTAGAACGTTTCTAATTTAGGTATTTACATTATGTGCGATAATACCCCTGTCTGTAGAGAGGGGGCTGGATGCAATCGTATTCGCAGGATTTGCGTGAGCGGGTGCTGTGGGCGCTGGATCGTGGCGAGAGGCCGAGTGCGATTGCGCGGCGTCTGGAAGTGAGCCGCGTTTGGGTCTACCAGGTTCGTGACCGAGCACAGACGTCGGGCAAGCGGACCAGCTTTCAGATCGGCGGCCATCGTCGTTCACGAGTGGCTGAGATGGAGTCGGTGCTGCGCGCCTGGATCGAAGCGGAGCCTGATCTGGCCTTGTCGGAATTGTCCGCCCGCTTGGCCAAACAGGATGTCTTGATCAAGCCCGGTGCACTATGGCATCAGTTGAACAAATGGAATCTCACCTTCAAAAAAAACCCTGCACGCCAGCGAGCAAGAGCGCGAGGACGTGCAGCAAGCTCGGCGAGAATGGGTTGAAGCATTGCCGAGGATGGATATAGAAAAGCTCGTATTCATCGATGAAACGTGGACATCGACAAGCATGACGCGACGCTGTGGACGCGCTCCCAAGGGCAAACGCTGCATCGCCTCGGCCCCACACGGGCACTGGAAGACGACCACCTTTGTAGGCGCGCTGCGCCACCGCCGATTAACCGCGCCCATGGTCACTGACGGCCCCATGGACGGAGAGATGTTTCTCGCTTATGTGCGCGAATTCTTGTGTCCAACGTTGCGGCCTGGGGACATCGTTGTTCTTGACAACCTCAGCAGTCACAAGGTCTCGGGTGTCGAGGAAGCGGTCCGGGCAACGGGCGCCACTTTGCTTTATTTGCCACCCTACTCTCCCGACTTCAACCCCATCGAGAAGTTCTTTTCCAAACTGAAAGCACTGCTCCGCAGGGCAGCCAAACGATCCATCGATGCTCTATAGAAGGAAATCGGCGACCTACTCAATGCCGTTACACCAACCGAGTGTTCGAACTTCTTTGGCTCATGCGGATATGTAAACACTTAAATCGAAAATGTTCTAATCCTACAGTTGTAGTTCGGAGATTCCGGAGGGAGTAGCCATGGTCCCGTGGACCACCCCAAGGGATGAAAGTCGGCTCGATCGTGGAGTATCGTTGTAAGCGCGCGGGCGGTCGAGGCCGGTTCTGCTCTGGAGCAATAGAGGCCGAGAGGGAGTATGGTCTGGGACGCGCGGGAGAACCTCAGAGTGTGCGCCGCGTCTCCAGCCACGGAAGCGGTAGCACGAAACGGTGCATTGCAACAGGTTGCGTGTCCTCTGCTTCCGCGCAGGAGGGGTGGGATGAGCGGAATTATAGCTGGAATCGACGTGCATAAGCGAGTGCTGATGGTAGCCCTCGGAGCGGCGGCCGGAGACGGGAAACCGGGGCGGTTCGAGCGCCGCCGCTTCGGCTCTACCAGTCTGGAAATCGCCAACTTATCGGGCTGGCTTGACGAGCATGGCGTCACCGAGGTGGTCATGGAGTCCACGGCCCAATATTGGAAACCTGTTTGGCTGGCCCTGGAGGGGCGCTTCAGGTTGCATCTTGCGCAAGCCTGGAGCAACCGTGCGCCGCGCGGCAGAAAGACCGACTTCAAAGACGCCGAACGGCTGGTGCGCCGTTATTGCGCCGAGGAACTGACCCTGAGCTTTGTTCCCGATGCCGAACAGCGGCAGATGCGCACCCTGACGCGGCGGCGAACACAGCTGGCGCGCGACCGGATACGCATTCAGAATCAGGTGGAGAGCCTGCTGGAAGAGACGCGCATCAAGCTGTCCGGCGTGGTCTCGGATTTGTTCGGAGTCAGTGGGCTGCGTATCCTGGAGGCGCTGGCGGGCGGCGAAACGGATGCATCCAGCCTGGCCGCGCTGGCCGATGCGCGCCTGCAATGCCCTGCCCAGGAGCTGACCGAGGCCCTGACTGGCGCCGTCAGCCCCGTCCACCGCATTCTGCTTCGCCAGCATCTGGATCACCTGCAACTGATCGACCGCCAGATCGAGGAGTTGTCTCTGCAAACTGGCCTCCTCATGCAGACCTCCAGCACGGCCATCGCACGGTTGATCGACATTCCCGGCATCGGAGTCGTTGCGGCCCAGCAAATTGTTGCCGAAGCTGGCCCCGAAGCCAGCGCCTTTGATTCCGCGCCTCAGTTCAGCTCCTGGATCGGCGTCAGCCCAGGCAAGGACGAAAGCGCGGAACAAAACCACAGCAGCCGCACGGCCAAGGGTAACCACTATCTGCGTTGTGTGCTCTGTCAGGCGGCACAGGCCGCGGTGCGCGCCAAACAAAGTGTTTTTCAGCAGAAGTTCCATCGTCTGCTGCCCCGGCTTGGCTATACCAAAGCAATCTGGGCCATAGCACGCCATCTAAGTGTCGTCATCTGGAAAATCCTCCATCAGGGCGTCGAGTATGTCGAATACGGAACGGTCCGGGCTCCAGAGGCCGCTAAACGCCGTCTACAAAGGATCAAGAAGCAACTGCGAGAACTCGGCTACTCGGACGAACTCAAAATCATCCAACCACAACCCCAGACAGCATGACTTTCAACGGAGCAGGGGCCTTCAGGCCCCTGAATGGATGCCTGATTTTCATGGGCTTTAGCCCCGGGCCCTTCCTCGGACCGCCTCCATTTTTTGGAAAACTGATTCGCCAGACATTGCCTAAACCCCCATTCGCAGAAACGACGCCGCCGTGGTTTTGGCATATTTGCATTCAGCCGATACAGGACATTGATGGCACAAGGGCGCACTGTCCTTGCAGATTGCCTTTCCGTGCATCCGCAGCAGCAGATGGGCTTCCTTCAGGCGGGCCACGCTCGTCGGCAATTCCGGCTTCAGCGCGTCCTGGACCGAGCGATAAGTGGCGCCATAATTCTTCTGCAACCGTCCCCAGCCCAGCCTGCCAAGCACCCGCAGGCCATTCGATTCTAGCGGCAGGCCGGATGCCACTCCGCAAAAAAGCAGGACTTTCTCCGCGCCTGGGTCGCCGATGGTGGGGAACTGCTTGAGCGCCTTCTTCGCCTCGGCGTAGGGCAATTTCAGGATGCAGTCGAGGTCGCCGGCAAACTGATTCAAGGTGATGGAAGCGATTTGCCGCCAGCGAAAGACGCGCGTCTCGGGCCTCATGCCACCACGTTTTGCAAGTGGCAGCAAGAGCCTGTCCGGTGCGGCGTCAAGCGCGGCAGCGGTTAGGCCAACCTGTTCGCGCAAACCCTCGAAGACTTCCAGGCGCCGTTCGTCGGGCAGCAGATAGCAAGCGTTTTCCCAAACCACAAGCTCAAAGGGACCCTTGGCCGGAGGAACCTCAGGCACGCCATAGTGCCGCTTCAGGAGTACAATTGTCTGGCTAAAGACAGGCATGGAAGCCTCGTGCACGAAGCAGGGGTTGGGGCGCTTGGGAACCAGGCAAGCTTTCCTGGAGAGCCTTCAGGGCGAGTCTATCGAGAGTCGGGTTAGAGCGCAACGGAAAATTCAGTGTGCCCGGCCGGGGGCGCTCAGTCTTGACGGCGGGCTCGCTTTGCGAATAGGCTACCATTCTCCCTTATTGGGCAAGTTGTAATTCGTGCTATGTTCCGAATTAAGCAGAATGGTTCGTAAAGCGCCGTGCGAACCGCGAGACATAATGGACAAAAAGACCGTCACCGCGATCACCGTTGTCGCTGCACTGATGGCCATTGCGCTGCCAATTCTGATGGCGGTCTATCTCTCAAACAGGCAGGCGCTCGAAGCGGAATCAGCGCTCGCGCTCACCTATGCGAGGGACGTGTCGCACCGCAACGAGGTTATCGGCGACCAGATTGAAAGTGGCTTCGAAAAGTTGGTCGATGCTCATGCCAAAAACCCATGCTCCGACGAAAATATTGAACGAATGCGGCAGATCAGCATCCTCTCGAGCCGTGTCCACACCTTCGGCTTTGTTTCTGGAAATCGCCTGCTATGCTCTTCGGGTGGAAGTTTCGGTCAAGGGGTGGATCTTGGCCCGGTTGATTACACTACGCCATATCCCGCCAGCTTCAGAACAAACGTTGAGTTTCCGTTCGCAAAGGGATCCAAATTCGTTGTAGTCGAGTCGAACGGCTACGCTGCGCTCATTGCCAAAGACCTCCTCATCGATTGGAAAATTACCGAGCAGGACGCAGCCATAGCCGCGATTTCGACATTTACTCCTAAATCGATGAGCTCACGTGGAGTAATCCGTCCGGAGTGGTTTGGCATGAACCCCAACCTCCAGGAAACCACCTTTCTCCATAGTGGATATATCGTCGCTATTTCACGGTCAACCAAGTACCGCATTGGCACCATTGTCGCCATTCCCATCGCGCACGTCACTGAGAGAACAAAATCCTTTGCAATCGTATTGGCGCCGGTGGGCGCGGTTGCCGGGCTCTTGCTGGCTTGCGCCATTGTGTACCTCGGAAGACTCCAGCTTGCGATGCCCGCGGTGATCAGAGCGGCGCTGCGGCGAAAGCAGTTCTTTCTCGAGTATCAGCCGATCGTTGAGTTGAGTACGGGGAAGTGGGTCGGGGCTGAGGCCTTGATCCGCTGGAGGCGCCAGAACGGCGAGGTTGTGGGCCCGCAGGTGTTCATTCCCTTTGCAGAACAGTCCGGCTCGATTCAACGCATCACTGAGCGAGTGCTGGAATTGGCCGCACAGGATGCGCGGGACCTGTTTGAACGCCATCCCGACTTCCATGTCTCGATCAATCTTTCTCCGGCAGACTTGCACAGCGCACGGACGGTCGAGTTACTTCAGCAACTGGCCCGGCAATTGAAAGCCGGCCCGAACAATCTGATCGTCGAGGCCACCGAACGCGGGCTGGTGAAAGCCATTGAGGGGAAGGAAGTAATCCGGGCAATCCGGGCCGCCGGAATTCGCGTCGCAATCGACGACTTCGGGACTGGATATTCGAGCCTCTCATATTTGGAATCGTTCGAGATCGATTTCCTGAAAATCGACAAAGGCTTTGTAGAGAGCGTTGGCACCGAAGCCGCAACCAGCCGCGTCGCGGAGCACATTATCGAGATGGCGAAGGCGTTGAAGCTGGGACTCATTGCAGAAGGTGTCGAAACGGAAGCTCAGGCGCAGTACCTGCGTGGTCGCGGCGTGCTCTTCGCGCAGGGCTTCCTCTATGCAAAACCGATGGCTTTCGCAGAGCTCGCCTCCAAATTGAAAAGCTCGGGAGCCTGAAGGCGTGGTTGCGCTCTATAATTTTCAGTGTTATAGTTCTGAGTGTTAGAAATCTAGCGTACGGCTTTCTCGACGAAATGGATGGCCCGATTTGCGAGGAGGTTCCCTATGGTAACAAAGAAGCTGAGCAAGTTCGCGGAAGCGCTTCTTGAAACGTCCGAAGGCATGCATCGCATCGGCGTGATGGATGACGCAACCTATCGCAAGGTTACCGTTCGCCATCTTGGAGAAAAGGCTAATCCACTCGCTGCTCCCATCAGTGCGGAAGAGATTCGAGCACTGCGCGAGCGAGCCAACCTGAGCCAGGCGGCCCTTGCGCGGGTCCTCAACCTGACAGTCGGCTATCTTTCTCAGTTGGAGCGCGGCGTCAAGCAGCCGAAGGGGCCGTCGTTGGCTCTGCTCAACGTCGTGCGGAACAAGGGGCTTGAGGCGATCCTTTGAGTTTCAATCATGCACGGTTGATGAGGGCGGCGATTGAGTAGTTCTGGGGCATGGGTACGCGCGGTTGGTAATGATATAGGGAGAATTTATGTTTGAAACCTGGAATTCACCTGCTCCAGAGAAGCCGTCGCCTCGTCCCTTTACAGTCATCGGACTCATGTTGATTGTTCAGGCAATATGGAATGTTCAGAGTGGTCTTGCGGCCCACGAAACCTGGCGGGTTGCGTTTTATGGGGTAATTTTTCCGATCGCCGGATGGATTTGGGTACTCACCACACTGAATTGCCTGCGTGGCCTTCGTCTTAGCAGGCTGTGGATGTTGCCTGCATCTCTGCCGATTGTGTCTTTTGGGGTTTTTCTTTTTGAAGGTTGGCGGAATATCTCCCTGGGGGCGCTAGCGTTGGCTTTCATCGTGCAGTTAGCTATTGCGGCTAAGAAGCCTTACCAGGAGCAAGAGCCAAGTGAAGACGCAACTCCTGACGGGCCGAGCACATGACCCGGACAGCCATCATCGCCGCCATGCCTGGTGAGCTCAAGCCACTGGTCCGCGGCTGGCCGCACAGCACCCGCAACGGCATTCATTTCTGGGTGCAGCGCAATGAAGAGGAAGAGTGGATGGCGGCCTGCGCCGGAGCGGGCCAGGCTGCCGTTACCCGCGCCTTCGCCGCCATCGAAGACGGTGGCCCCATCGACCTGGTCTTCTCCGTCGGCTGGGCCGGCGCGCTGACCCCTGAGCTCACCCCCGGAACCGCCCACAACGTTGCCGGCGTCATCGACTCGCGCACCGGCGAGCGCTTCCACTGCGACGCCGGCGCAGGCGAGCGCTGGCTGGTCACCAGCCCTATCGTCGCCGATGAGCGGGAAAAGCAGCGTCTTACAGCGTCTTACAAAGCCGATCTGGTCGACATGGAGGCCGCGGCAATCGCGCGCCTGGCCCTCATGCGCGAGATTCCTTTTTATTCCATCAAGGGCGTCAGCGACGGATTCCGAGACAAACTGCCCGATTTCAATCGCTTTATCTCCCCCGACGGGCAATTTCAAATGGCCCGCTTCGTTCTTTTCTCGATTCTCAGGCCCTGGCACTGGCCCTCTTTGATCCGGATGGGCGAGAATAGCAAGAAGGCCGCGGAAAGCATCGCCAAGTGCCTGCTCGATTTTCTGGATGAACGAGGTGATATAAGAGAGCACAATGGCTACTCAAATCTCAAACGCTGAAAGTCTGCCGGAGTTGGACGTTCAGGCAGCGAAAATTCCCGCCACCATGGGTGCCGTGGTTTACCGCGGCGTCAACGACATGCGCGTGGAGACCGTGCCGGTGCCCGCAATCGGGCCGGGTGAACTGCTGGTCAAGGTTGCCACCTGCGGCATCTGCGGAACCGACCTGAAGAAGATTCACACCGGGTCGCACTCCGCGCCGCGCATCTTCGGGCATGAGATGGCGGGAACCATCGTCAAGGTTGGCGAGGCGGTAACGCGTTTCGAGGTGGGCGAGCGGGTCATGGTGTTCCATCACGTTCCTTGCGGCGAGTGCTACTACTGCCGCAAGCAGACGCCGGCGCAGTGTCCACTCTACAAGAAGGTGGGCGTGACGGCGGGCTTCGAACCCTCCGGCGGCGGCTTTGCCGAGTACATTCGCGTGATGGACTTTGTGGTGGCCAACCGCGGCGTGGTGCGGATTCCCGATGGGGTTCCCTTTGAGCAGGCGGCGTTTGTTGAGCCCGTAAATACGGTTCTGAAGGGCGTGAAGCTGCTGAGCCTGGCCCCGGACGATACGGTGCTGGTCATTGGCCAGGGACCGATCGGGCTGATGTGGGCAGCCCTCTCTCGCCGCACCGGGGCGCGGGTGCTCACCTCCGATCTTTATCCCGAGCGGCACGCGATTGCGGCCCGATTCGGGCTCAACGATCCCATCCATGCCGGGACGGAGAACGTGGTCGACCGGGTTTTGGAAGAGACCGAAGGGCGCGGCGCGGACGCGGTGGTTCTGGCCGTGGGCGGCAATGCGCTGATCAAGACCGCCATGGCCGCGGTAAGGCCCGGCGGCAAGGTGATGCTGTTCGCCCAGACGCAGCACGGCGAAGCGACATTCGATCCGGGGGCGGTGTGTGTGGACGAGAAGACGCTGCTGGGCTCATACTCCTCTTCGTTCCCTATTCTGGACGAAGTGACTGACCTGGTATTCAATGGCTACCGCAACGGATTCGATTTGACACAGTTGATTTCACACCGTTTTCCGATTGAGCAATCGGTTGCGGCCATCGAAGTTGCATCTCACCCGCGGGCCGACTCCATGAAGATTATGATTGAGCCTGGGTCGGGCTCGGAAGCGGGGGCACAGTAGGGGGAGCTTGATGGCGACAACCATGAAGGCCGCAATCCTCCACGGACGCGAAGATATTCGCATCGAGCGGGTTCCTGTGCCCGAGGCGGCCCCGGGCGAGCTGGTTGTGAGCGTGGGCGC
>Ga0302278_10006184_pt1 | contig 11528 bp, 11 predicted proteins | sample III_Bog_N3_2_FD_194543 | JGI IMG/M metagenome (GOLD analysis project Ga0302278, IMG submission 194543) | Peat permafrost microbial communities from Stordalen Mire near Abisko, Sweden - III_Bog_N3_2 | ecosystem: Environmental > Terrestrial > Soil > Wetlands > Peat | place: Sweden: Abisko... | reverse complement strand
TGCTGAAGGCGGCTGGATTTACCTTGCAACCGGAAGACATCAAACGAATCATTCTGATTGGTTCGTGTGGCATTGTGGGAATGGGAGTTTTCCCCTTGTTGCGTCTTCGGTTGCCTCTGCCGCAGGTAAGCGAATCTCAAACTCCCCAGAAAACAGAGAAACCGATTTGGAAGATAAATCCCTTCCTGATTCGATACGTGCCATTGATGGCTCTGTGGTCAGCCACCCTGGCTTGCTTTACTCCGTTTGCCTATGTTTACCTGACGCGCGACTTCAATATCTCCTTGTCGCAAATTGGGTTCATCTTTTCAGCTTCTAATGTGATTCAACTATTCGCGATTTTGATTACGCCGGTTGTTTTTCGCCGGCTGGGTCTGCTGAACGGAATTGTTGCCACACAGGTTGCGACGGCCGCGGCGATGGGCTGCCTGGCCGTGGCACACAACCGGGGGCTGGCTGTGGCACTCTACCTGGGCCTTTCTGCTGCGCAGTGGATGAGCTCACCGGGGTTGTACAACATGCTGATGAGCAGAGTGACAGACGATGAACGCAGCTCGGCATCCGCAATGACAATGTTCTCGAACTCGCTGCTTCAATCCTGCGCAACGGCTGGGGCGGGAATTCAATTTGCCAGATTTGGATACCCTAAAGTGCTGGCGGGGATTTCGGGACTGTCGCTGACGGCAGCGCTACTATTTAAGCTACTGATTTCGCCAACGGATCGGGGAGCGGCGTAAGCTTCCGATATGCAGGCATCATTCGGCCCTTGTCAGGCAATTGTCACCACAATGTCATTTTCAATGCCGTTCTATTTCAACGAGATAGAGATTGAGTGACAATTGGTGCATGATGCACAGCGAGAAGGTTGCGATGGAATTCGGGGCAAAGGACGCGCAGAATCCGGCTGCGCAAACGCGGATTCTGGTCATCGAAGACGACCCTCAGATCCAGAAGATTCTGCAAAGGACCTTCCGCGAGCAGGGCTACGAGGTGACTGTATGCGGGAACGGCCAGGACGGGCTGGATACATTCCGCTCAAGCAGGCAGTCCGCAGTCATCCTGGACCTGGTGCTGCCTGCCATCTTTGGGCGCGATCTTTGCAAGATGTTCAAAGCCGAGCAACCGGGTGTCCCGGTTATTGTGCTTAGCGCCATCAGTGAAGTGGCTGACAAGGTATTACTGCTGGAACTAGGCGCGGACGATTACATGACCAAGCCATTCAGTCCCCGTGAGCTGATGGCCCGTGTTCAGGCAGCTTTACGCAGACCCCGGATACAAGCGGCTGCGCTTGCGACATTCAGCTTCGGCGCATGCGAGATCGATTTTGCCAAGATGAGTGCGCGACGCGCCGGCAAGCCTATCACCCTCACAGCACATGAGTTCAAACTCCTGAAGTATTTCGTCGAAAACGCGGAGCGGGTTCTGAGCCGGGAGGAACTGCTGAACGAGGTGTGGGGATATAACTCCTATCCAACGACACGTACGGTCGATAACCAGATACTGAAACTCCGGCAGAAACTAGAGCCGAATGCCGCGGACCCACAGCATCTGCAGACCGTTTATGGTGCCGGATATCGATTTGTACCGTAACAGAAAGGGTTCTGTGTCGATGGAGAAGCGCACGCCAGGAATACGGACACGCGTGCTATTGCTGACGTCTCTGGTGCTCATCATCGCGGGCACCACTGCGTCCAGCCTCTACATCATTCGCAGCCGGATGCATCAGCAAGTGCGATCGACCCTGGAAATGGACCTGGGGCATTCGGTGGAGACGTTCCAGGACCTCGAGGCAGTCCGGTTGACGGCGCTTGAGCGCGAGAATGCGCTGATGGCGGATGAGCCCAAGCTGAAAGCTTTGATGACCACGAACGACTCGCGAACCATTGCCGACGATGCAGTGGATTTCTGGAAGACAAGCGGGAACGACCTCTTCGCTTTGGCTGATGGAGACCACCGGGTGCAGGCTGTTTACGCGCGGGGTGCGGTGAACCGGGACTTGTTGCGTCGCGACCTGCAGGCGGTCATTTCAGACGCATCGAAGCACTACTTGTTAAGCGATAACCACTTATTCGAATATTCTGAGCAGCCGCTCTATTTCGGGAGCAAGTCCAATGGCACGTTGCTGGGGTATGTGATCAGCGGCTACGCAATCGACAGCGATTTCCTGAGCGAAGTGGGCCGGGGTGCGGGTGCCGAGGCTGCTTTTTTTGCGGGCGATCGAGTTACCGTGAGCACGCTTCCGAGAGACAAGCAGAACGCACTTCGACAAACGGCCTCATCGCTCCAACAGAACGCCGGTTCCGCAATTGCGATGGTTGGCAAAGAGCGATATCTAACGGTGTGCAAAGACTTGACCGGCGGAGCGGATACTCCGTTGCGGCTGGTAGTGATGAAGTCGTTCGACACTGCTGACCGTGCGGAGAAAGAAATTAACTGGCTGATTTTCTGGGTATCCCTGATGGCCATGGCCGCAGGCTCAGCACTGATGCTGTTGCTTGCGCGTAAGGTAACGCGGCCCCTGGAGATGCTGGCGGCTGGGGTTCGAGCCTTCGGCGAGGGCGATCGGCGACACTCGCTGCCCGTCGATGGCACCCAGGAGGTGCAATATTTGAGCCGCGTGTTTGCGCAGATGCGCGACGAGATCGAGAAGACGAACCGCGCGTTGCTGGAGTCCGAACGACTGGCGACCATCGGGTGTATGGCGAGTTCGGTCTCCCACGATTTACGCCACTACCTCGCCGCGGTTTATGCCAATGCGGAGTTCCTGGCATCGCCTACGCTTCCCGCGAGCGAGCGGGCCGAGTTGTATGAGGAGATCAGGATCGCGGTGAATGGGACAACCGATATGCTGGACTCGCTGCTGATCTTCAGCCGCACGGGAACTGCTCTCAAAAGGGTGCCGACGGCGATTTCATCGCTGGTTGACCGAGCGATGGCGCTGGTAAGGACGCATCCCGACGCGGAACGAGTGATGCTGGTGCAAGAAGCCACCAAAGTGGATACAACTGCAGCGGTGGACATCAAGCAAGTGGAGCGCGCCATTTATAACCTCCTGCTCAACGCTTGCCAATCCGCGAGAGAGAGCGCTGGGCTGCGCGAGGTGAGAGTCTCGCTCAGCGCGGACAGCAATGCCGTCAGCGTAACGATCTGCGACAGCGGACCGGGCGTCCCTGAAGAAATCCGCGAGAGCCTGTTTGATCCCTTTGTGAGCCAAGGGAAAACAAAGGGCACAGGATTGGGCCTAACATTGGCCTGGAGTGTGGCACGCGAGCATGGAGGGGACGTAAAGCTTGTGAATAGCCGGGTCGGCGAAACCACCTTTCGCCTGACCGTAGGGCGCCACATACCGGAATCAACCAGGAATGCCAACCCTTCACGGAGCACAGTGTTAACGCCATGAGTGTCCATTCAAAAAACGTTGACGAAGTACGCGCTTTCAGAAACGTCTTGCGGGATGAACGCCTCGTTCTCGCGGCGACACTTCTGCTTCTCTTGAGCCAGTGCGCCCCAACGCGTGCACAAAGCGTGTCCGCACAGGCTGTGGAGGTGGAAACAACAGAGCAGAAGGTTGAACATCTAACAGACGCCGTGATTGCGGCACAAGCGCAGATGGAAGCGTATCAGAAGCAATTGATCGAGTTGCGGCAGCAACTGTCTGTGCTGCATCAGCAGATGGCGGCAGAGAAAGCGACTACTCCTCCCACGAGTCCGACCACAATGCAGCCAGCCAGTGCGAATGCGGGCAGCGGCGAAGTTGCGTCCGAAACTGCCGCAACGCTTGATGAGATTCGAGAACGACAGGGTATTGAGGAATCACAGATTTCCACGCACGAAGTGACCAAAGTTGAAACGGAGTCAAAGTACCCGCTGAAGTTAAGCGGCTTGATATTGTTCAACGGCTTTGTGAACACGAGGCAGGTAGACGACTCCGTCTCGCCTGCGTATGCAATGCCGGGGTCTGGTAGTACCGGGCTTTCGCTGCGGCAGGCAGTACTGGGGCTGGATGCGCGCGGACCGCATTTATTCGGAGCGACCAGTCACGCAGATCTGCGTGTAGATTTCTTTGCGAGTGGCACGGCTTCGAATTATCCCGCAGCCGGGGTGCTGCGACTGCGAACTGCGCATGCGGCGCTGGATTGGAAAAAAACGCAGGCGTTCGTCGAATTGGATCGGAGCATACTTGAGCCCAACGAACCCTCTTCTTTGGTCGCAGTCGCACAGCCAGAGCTGGCGTGGGCGGGCAATCTCTGGTCTTGGAATCCGCAGATAGGGTTGTCCCATCGGTTCGCACTCGCTAGTTCATCGCGGATCGAAATGGAGGCAGCCCTTATCGATGCCTCCGATCCTCTGCCTCCGGGATATACCTTGAACTCCTCGAATGTTACACAGACAGAGCGCAGCCGCTGGCCCGGATCAGAGGCGCGCATCGCGTTTCAGCATGGCGAGAGTGATTTCGGACCCGCGATTGGCGCCGGAGGCTACTTCAGCCCGCATCGCAATCTGAACGGCGATACCTTTGACGCGTGGGCGGGGACGGTGGATCTGCGATTCCCATTGGGCCGGTATTTTGCAATGACGGCGAACGCATATCGTGGACAAGCGTTGGCCGGACTTGGCGCCGGTGGATATGTGAATTACTACTACACGTACCAGGGATCAGATGAGTACGTGCATGCCCTGGACGATGTTGGCGGCTGGGCGCAACTGAAGGCCAGAGCGGGACAACGCATTGAGATGAACGCCGGCTACGGAATCGACAACCCCTTCTCGAAGGAGATTCAAGCGGCGATGCGACCGCCGGGCAGTTCAATCTATGCAGGGCTGGCGCGCAACCGTTCCTACTTTTCAAATATCATTTTCAGCCCCAGCGCATACCTGGTCTTTTCACTGGAGTACAGGCGGCTTTGGACGAACTTGAGCACCGGTCCAACGAATTTCAGCGACATAATCGGAGTGGGCGCGGGGTACAAATTCTGATGCGGCGCGAGGGTCATAGTCGATTGAATTGGTTGCTGCTATCGTTTCTAAGCACGAGCTTTCTTGGCGCACAGACGATCACTCCATTGGGGCAGCCTATCGATGTAACGGCCCAATTGGCCCCGCTACAGCACGGCCAGACACACATCATAGAGAAGGTGCCCCCGGCAGTGATCTGGTTGAGCCCAGTGCATCCTGAAGCTGCGACCCCCGTAGCTCCTGGCCACTTCACACTGCTGCAGAAGAACAAGATGTTCACACCGCATTTGCTGGTAGTACCGGTGGGCAGCAGCGTCGCATTTCCGAATGCCGACCCATTCTTTCACAACGTGTTTTCGCTCTTCGACGGGCGGCGCTTCGATCTTGGCCTGTATGAAGCGGGCTCGACGCGCAGCGTGGTCTTCTCGCGCGAGGGTGTCTCGTATATCTTCTGCAATATTCATTCAGAGATGAGCGCAGTCGTCATCGCATTGTCGACGCCATATTCGAGCGTCGCCAGTGCCCGAGGCGCATTTCACCTGAAGGACGTTCCAGCCGGAGACTACGACCTGCACGTGTGGGTCGAAGGCCAGAGGCAAACGTCACTTGACCGGCTCACCCGCCGGGTCCATGTTGCCAGAGAGTCTGCGGATCTAGGCGAAATCAGCTCAGGCCAGCCGGAGCAGCAACAGCACCTGAACAAGTTCGGCCAACCCTACGAACCAGACCCTCGCCCTATTTACTAACAATTCGACCATTCCTTTCTGACGTTAAGACCTGCATACTTTTGCAGAAGAGTGCGCAACACTATGGATTGAAGAAACGAAGCAGCTCCTTTTCTTCACGTTCGCTGAGCGAAGCGCGCACACGCATATGGCGCACAATCGTTCCGGATATGCGGGGCGAGAAACCCTCGGGCGTTGTGTGGCAGCGAGAGCAGTGCTGCTGAAATATCTGCTCACCGTCGCCTGGATTCTGTGTTACCTGCTTTTCAGGTACTGCAGGTCTGGCTGGCGGAGTAGGAGTCCCGCTGCTCTGTTGCGCACTTACAGCGCACACTGAGACCGAAGCCAGGAAGAGAGCGCAGGCCGTTCCATATTTGAGGTTCATCATCATTTCCCTTTCCACACTGGAATGAGGAAGCGATAAACGATCCCCGTTTCCCAGACGTTGCGATTGCCATTGGCCGAGAACTGCCGTGCGTAGCTGGTAATAATTCTGGTGTTGTGCGGCAGGTTGTAGTTGAAGCCAAAGTCGGCTCGCTGCGTATTCACTGAGGGCAAGCCATCACTGGCAATGCTGTCGCGGCGGAATGTTTGCTGTATGCGGAAGACTGGCTCAATTCGGCCAATCGCGCTATCGAGGCCGCCGAAGGCCTGACTCCGATAATCGGCTTCGACCCAGTAGCCCTGGGCATGTTGACCCCGGCCGAATTCGGAGCGGAGACGAAAGGCGGTATCTTTAGGTTCCCACCAGACATGGGTGCCCAGGAAGTTCTCGTGCGTTCCTTGAAGCAGGCGGTCGTAGGACATGCCGACTTCAAGCCGCTGGTTGGGTAGATACAGGCTCGTGCGTCCACCAGTCCCCCGGCTAGCGGTGAACTGCTCGTTGCTGCTGCGTGCGGAATAGAACCAGGCATAGTCGATGGAGAATTTGCTGCGCTGAATCGCGTTGCCTCGAAGCTGGCCACCGAGACCACTACCGCTTGAAAAACTGCCTAAAGAGGAAATCAGCGGAGCATCCTGGAAGTTGCCGATCCAGATTGGAGAAAGACGCTCGAAGTAGGTGTTGAAGGGAATGAGGTAGTCGCCGGCCACCAGGGTGAAGTGGCGCGAGACAAGAAAATCCCCCTGCAAATAAGTAAATGCGTTGTAGTGCGAGTGGCTATAACCCGGTTGATCACCACCCTTGGGCGAGAAAAACTCCAGTAAGTCTGCGCGCGATTCAATTAGAATGTGCCGCCCGATGGGAGCAGCGATGAGCGGCTCAATGTCGGGAATATAGGAGGTGCTTCCGCCGTTCGTCTCAGTTAAGAATCCGACCCCTCCGGAGATGAGAGGCGTGTCCTGAGCGAGCCCGGGTTGAACGATTGCGAGCGCGGCAAACAGAAATAAAGTGCAGCGAATTGTCGAGAGTGGCGCCGGGAGTTTGAGGCCGGCAATCAAGTGCAACATATAAGCAACTTAACGCAGAGTATGAAGCCGGGTGTCGCCCGATCATCTGCCAATTGTCAATTGATCGTCAATTCGCATGGGGCTGCCAAAGCACCGACGATGGGTTCCAGAAATGTCCCTTTACAAAAGCGGCCGCAATAATTGGGTGACAATCGGCTTACGCTGTCATGACAACAGGTCGCCGCGGCTTGCGTAGATTCAGGACAGCCTAGTCCAAGGCCATTTAGGGTCCAGGCTGCGTCAAGGCGCCGAATTAGACCCGGCCAACCTGTGACCAGCCTGGCATTTTTTGGAACGGCAAATCCCGTCGAGGATCGATGCATGAAGCGGATAGTCAACGTGTTTGCAGCAATTCTCTTAGCGGCTCTGGTCTTGGTTCAAAGCCATGGAGTCCAGTCCAGCCCCCGTCGCATCGATGTGATTGCGAAAAAATTTGATTACCTGCCATCTGAAATCACTTTGAAAAGGGGCGAGCCAGTTGTTCTTGTGCTCAAGAGCGCCGATGTGGCTCACGGAATTCGCTTCAAGGAACTCGGCATCGAGACGAAGATTGGCAAGGGACAGACCAGTGAACTTGCCTTCACTCCTGACAAGACCGGTACCTTTGTCGGCCACTGTTCTGTCTTCTGCGGCTCAGGCCACGGCGCGATGACGCTTACTCTTCACGTGGTTGACTGAGGCCATGTACAGGACAGTGTTTGCTTTTCTCGGAGCCATTTCGCTAGTCATCATGATCGTCGCGCTACTCGCAATCCCGTTCGTGAGCGTAGCGGCTCATCCGCCAGGCAAAGCAGAGACCGCAGCGATGAATTGGGCTAAGCACAAGATCTTCGTGCGCAACAAGTGGCAGAAGAATCCTATTCAGAGCGACGCCGAGGGAATCGCCGACGGTAAAGCTGCGTTCTCGCATTATTGCGCCGCTTGTCATGGATTAGACGCGCAGAACAGCGGCGTGCCTTTTGCCGACCGCATGTCGCCGCCCGTACCGTCTTTGGCGGGCAAAGAGGTACAGTCCTACACCGACGGGCAGTTGAAGTGGATCATCGAATATGGCATCTGGCCCTCAGGGATGCCTGGATCGAAAAACATCTTGAGTGATGACGAGATCTGGTCGATTGTGGTTTACCTGCGGCACTTGCCACCGGCGGGAAGCCTTGGCGAGCCAGAAATGTACACGCACTAACGCTGCGCAATCATCCCATGCCAATTTCGCGAGTCGCAAGTTCGATCAATTCAGAAAGCGGGTCTTCGATGTACACAGCCACTCCCGAATTCGGCACCGCAAAGCTTCGGATCCCATCTGAGGTCAAGGCGCTGCTCCCTGCATTACAGCTGAGTAATCCCGATACCACGCGCCTCGAGAAGCTCACAAATGAAGAGTGGACCAGTCTGCTGACTTTCTGTGACCTCGCCCAGTTGACATTGCCCCTCGCGCAACTCCGTATGAATGGAATGCCGCATTGGATTAGAGAGCGGCTTAGAAACAACCTGGCCGACAATGCTCTCCGCTTCGAGCGCGTCAAGGCTACCTATCAGGAAGCGGCCGATGCACTCGACTCGGCTGGCGTGGAGCATGTCGTGATCAAGGGATTCGCCCAGGCGCCTGATTATGTCGCGGACCCGCGATTTCGGCCGCAGTCTGATATCGACATTTTCTGCCCTCCTGAGAGCATCGATGCCGCCTACCGTGCATTGAAGGCCATCGGCTATCGTCCGTCGGAAGTAAAAATGAACTATTCCCACACCGACCATCGGCCAACTCTGGCGCGGCCTGGCAATTGGAAGTGGACGGGCAATCTGTACGATCCTGAAATGCCACCCAGCATCGAACTGCATTTCTGTTTGTGGAACGAGCGACTTTCGCGAATCCGGGTTCCTGGTACAGATTCCTTTTGGGGACGCCGCACGCGACGAGAAATCGAAGGCCTCTCGTTTGCATGTTTATGTGGCGTAGACTATCTTGCATATTTCGCCCTTCACATCCTGCGCAACTTGTTCAAGTCGGACTGGATAATTCGCCACGTGCGCGAGTTGGCATTCTTCCTTCATGCCCACGCGAACGACGAACACTTCTGGGAGACATGGAAGGAGACCCACTCGCCATCGCTTCGGTCCTACGCTGCGACCGCTTTCTACTATGCGCATGCCTGGTTCGGTTGCCAACTCCATCCCTTGGCCGCTCACGAAATTGACAGGCTCCCGGAGAAGCAACAAAGTTGGCTCCGCTATTTCTCCGGCTCCGCCATGGAGACCATGTTCGGGGAGAACAAAGACTTCCTCTGGTTGCAACTCGGCATGCTTTCCTCACGGAAGGAAAAGCTAAAGATAGCCAGCCGGACCTTTCTTCCGGTACTCAGCGTCGGATCAATAAACTCCATCGGGGTCTACAACCGCAACAGGCGGCTTCCCCGGCCCAGAGGGAATCCAGTTTGGCAATACTTCGATTATCTGATCTCACGGTCCACCGAACACATTCGCGCCGATCTGGTCACCCTTGGGCGAAGCCTTCATTGGCGCCTTTCGGATGAGTTTCTAGCCGCGAAGTTCCGGCCTGGCGATATTTAGAGAAACCAAAGAAGAATCGTGATTGACGCTTGCCTCACTAAAGAGAGACATTCGCCCGGTCGCCTAACTATTTGCGAAGAGCCACTGTACCTGGTAGAGCGCGTAAGGGATCCGGATTAACAACAACCCGGTCAAGCCTTTCGATCCGTTTCTCACTCGACATGGCTCTCATGCACTTCCGCCGCAACACTTTCAAATGGAGGGAGAGCGAGTGAACGTACAGCCTGGCACATTTTTCGGGATTTGCAGCCATTCACCTAACTAAAGCCTAACTAGACGACTAGAGCCACCCGAAGGCGGCTCATTTTAAATAACTTAGAATCTTATGGTGCCGAAGAAGGGACTCGAACCCCCACACCCTTGCGAGTACGTGGACCTGAACCACGCGCGTCTGCCAATTCCGCCACTTCGGCACGGGAGAGTCGCTCAGCACGGTTGCGCTGAACAGGCAGCAATATTGAGTCTCGCAAATGCGGCCTGCGGTGTCAAATTCGCGGTCGCTCGGCAATGGCCTTCAAAAACTCCTCAAGATCCTGGGGCGAGACCTTTCGAAACCCTTGCCTGCAGCGGTTCCATGCGCCACTATCCCGGCGTTTTAATCCCTGCCTTCAACATCTCAACGCACTTCGCCAGCCGTCGCTGCCGCGTCTCCTCTTTCTTTGCCTCTTCAATCCAGCGGACATACTCCTTGCGATGAGTGAAGCTCAGTTTTTCAAATCCAGCCAGCAGCCCTTCCTTCTTAAGCAGCGGCTTCAAATCTTTCGGCACATCAATCGTGCGTTCTGCTTCGTCTCTCCACAGAACCACCTCAATCGCATCGCCGATGCCTTTTCCGATCCGCTGTCGAACAGCCTTCAAAACACCAACCATGTGCTGCGGCTGGCCGTATTTTACCAGTGAACCGGTGTATGGAGTTCCGTCGAAGGTGGCTTTTACCGGCACCCGGCCGCGAGTTCCGAATTCCTCCTCAACGTCGTGAGGAAAAAGAATATACGCGCCGCTGTCCGTGCCCTGAATTGTCGCTTCGAACGTGTACTTTTTCATCGCAGCACCAAATGCAAACATCCCACCCCGCGTCGCTCATGTTCAAAGCGCCTGGGGGAGGGATGTCTGCCGCAAAAGTAAATCGACGCTTACACCAGCTTTGCGTCCAGGGTGATCTCGGTGTTGTTTGCAAACAGCTTTGAGATCGGGCAGCCGGCCTTGGCGCCCGCAGCCGCTGTGTCAAACACTTCCTTGGTCGCTCCCGGAACCTTGGCAGTTGTGGTCAACGCGATCTTGGTGATCGCAAATCCGTCGCCCACCTTGGCCAGCGTAACCGCCGCGTGTGTCTCAATCGACTCCGGCGTCAGGCCCGATCCGCCCAGCGTCGCGCCCAGCGCCATGGAGTAGCAGCTTGCATGAGCCGCTGCAATCAGCTCTTCCGGAGTAGTGCCCGAATCGGCGCCCTCAAACCGCGTCGCAAACGAATAATTCGCGTTGCTCAGCACGCCCGTTGCTGTTGAAATCGTGCCCTTGCCTTCCTTCAGTGATCCGTACCAAACCGCACTTGCCTTGCTTGCCATATTCCCTCCTTGGGGGATTCCATGATCCTGTTTTATTTGAGATTTGTGATTGCTGGGATGAATTACCGGGCCTGCGGCTCCAATGCCACTAGGGTCCGGCGGGGAAGCCCAGCACCTGTTGATGCTTCTGGCGCCTGCCAACTTTCCGCAGGCAGGCTACCTTATATCCATGCTAATCTGTCGGGCATGCTGCCGCATCTTCCCAGAGGCCTTAACGCCGATTTTGCCGCCGAAAATTCATCTTCCGGGCTCGCCTGCACCCTCCCCC
>Ga0302278_10006174_pt1 | contig 11541 bp, 11 predicted proteins | sample III_Bog_N3_2_FD_194543 | JGI IMG/M metagenome (GOLD analysis project Ga0302278, IMG submission 194543) | Peat permafrost microbial communities from Stordalen Mire near Abisko, Sweden - III_Bog_N3_2 | ecosystem: Environmental > Terrestrial > Soil > Wetlands > Peat | place: Sweden: Abisko... | reverse complement strand
CTAGTTTTATTCCCAAGCAGCCCACGTCCACCAGAAAGATGCCCGCTTCGACCCGCTGGCCTGCCGACTTGAATCGGGCGACGATGACCCAGCCGATACCTTGTTCAAAAAGGTCCTTTGGCCAAAGCGCTTCGTGCATCGTCATGAGGGGAGATTACATCACGGGAAGCGCAACCCCAACTATGGAGTGCCGCCTTGAGTGCTGCCGACGGCAGGTTTCCAACGGCTGGGCAGCACGTCTTTGACCTCGTGGTTTTTCATGGCGGGCAAGCGGCCCAGCACATCGGTCAAATATTCCTGGGGGTTGATGCCGCGGCGGCGACAACTTTGAATGATGGTATAGATGACCGCACTGCGCCAACCGGCGTCGGGATGGCCGATGAAGAGCCAGCGCTTGCGACCCACCACAGAGGGCCTCACATCGTTTTCGACGTTGTTGTTGTCGATCTGAAATTGACCGTCGCGCAGATACCCCACCACCGCCGAGTATTCCTTGAGGAAATAGTGGACCGCCTTGCCCAAGCTGCTCTGGGGCAGGAAACGCGGCTGGGCGCGCAACGCCAAAGCCCGCTGCTTCATCGCCCGCCACAAGGCCGGGGCCTTTTGCCGACGCACGGCTTTGCGCTCCGCGCGACTCAGGTCGCGCGTCTCATCCTCAATGCGGTAGAGTTGCCGGATCTGGCCAATGAACCAAACGGCCTCGGCGCACGACTCTTCCGCCGCTTTGTACCATCGTCTCCGAACATGCGCCAGACAACCCAGGCGCTTAAGCGCGGCGGGTCGTTGCCGCCGCAGCGAATCGTAGACGGCATAGGCATCGGTTTGGATGGTGCCTCGAAAATCAGCCAGGCGTTTCTCCGGGCCTTCCCGTCCCCGGCCCGTGCAAAACTCCAGGAACACATCGCCCTGGGGGTGGGAGTAAAACCACAGGTAACCCGTGGCCGCTTTGCCTTTGACCTCCGGATCGAGCACCTTGACGGGGGTTTCGTCCACTTGCAAGTAACCGGTGGCTTGGAGTTCCTCCCAAATGCCGCGATAAATGGCCAGCAGGAGAAAGGCGATCTTCTCGACCCATTGCACCATTTGCTGGCGCGGGATGATGACCCCGTGCCGCTCGCGAAAAATCCGTTCCAGCGTGTAATAAGCGATATGGTCGTCAAAGCGGCTCAGCAGCAGGTAAACCGCCAGCCCCAGCCCCAGCTTGCTTTGCGGCACCAGGCGCGGGGGCAAGGGGGCGATGCTGATCGTCGCCGGCGCGCACGCGCACGCATGAGCGTATTTGGGCCGAACCGTCTCCTTGCACACGAGCTTGGCGGCAACGTATTCGTATTCGGTGGTGACTTCCTCCCCGATTTTACGTCCGGGTTCCTGACACGTGCCGCACACCTGGTTGGCGGGTTCCAAGATTACGCGCTGCACTTCCAGTTGCACCGCCGGGAGGGGATGCCGGCGCTGGCGGAGTTCCCGTTTGAGTTTTTCTTTGTCCGGCGGGGGCAGGTCGGGTTCCAGCACGTCCCGGCTGACGGGCGGTGGTCGTTGGTTATGTTCTTGCAAGTCCCCCGTCACCTGCCGCAACTGCTCCTCCTGCTCCGCGTTAAGCTTATCGGCCTTGGGGCCGAACAACTGCCGTTTCAGTTCGGCGATATAGGTGCGCGCCGCCGCCAATAACTGCTGCTGCTCAATTAACGATTGCTGCTGCTGGTCTAACTGCGCCTGCAGTTGGCAGGCATATTCGAGCAACTCCGGGGGCGCGCCGGCAAACTCCCGTTGCAACTCCTCCCGGCTCTTCATGCCTGCAGCGCCTCCCGAAAGTCCCGCCGCAACGGATAGAGATAAAGGTCTTTGACCGGCGCTTGAATACAGGTGTGCCGGTCTTGGCGGGTCCGGCCCGTGGTGGTGCCGACCGCCAGCCAGTTGGCGGCGCGATAGGCTGTGCCCCGAAACCGCTCGCGTTCCACAAACGTCTCCAGCGCGGCGATGGGATGTCCATACTTGGCCTGCCAGTCGCGGCTGAGCCGCCGGCTCACCCGCCCCAACAACCAGCTGGCCAGATGCGGGACCCGGACCGAAGGTAAAATCAGAAAGCGGGTGTTGTTGGCCAGCAGCCCCAGATTGCGTTTTTGCTGTGCGACCGACCAGCCAATAAACTGGTCGCGGGCCTGACACTTCCAAGCGGCCGCGCCAAAGACCAGACAGGCCAGCGGCTGGCCTTGACCGTCGCGCGCCACGTATTGCAGGTTTTCGCCCACCGCGCCGCCAAAACCCAAATAATGGTGCCGGCCCAGCGCGGCCCGGACCCAGGCACGTTCGGCGGCTTGGGCACTGACCTCGTGAAGCGTCAGCCTTCCCAACTGAGCCAAAGCGCAGTCCAGGGGACGGTCTTCCCCCTCCCCGGGGACGGGAAGTTGGGACTGGCACCGCATCCGATGGGTGGGGATCTGGCGGCGGGGCGGCAGGGCAATGAAACCGCGCTGGTGGAGCTTGAGCAGGAGGGTGCGCGCGGCCATGTCTTTCAACTGCCCCACACCATTGCGCCAGTCCCAGTGCGTTGCCAACGCCTGCGACAAACGCCACCGACTCCAGCCCGGATTTTGCTCCAGCCATTGACGAATCAATGCCAGGTCCGGTTCGCTCACCCTCCGGCCTTGCACGACCAAACTTTCGCTCATGGCTTGGAAAGTAAACCACGAAAAAACCGGAGTCCAGTCCAAAATAATAAATCACACCCGGTGCCACGGACGCCGAGAAGCGCTCTCGATCCCGTGAATGAGCAACGTCAGTTCCTCCGGACGCAGACTCTGGCTTTTGCCCTCGCCCGCAGGCGCAGCGAAAGTCCCGGCCTCGAGCCGTTTGCTTAAAATCCAGAGTCCCGACCCATCATACGTCAAAATCTTGAGCCGGTTGCGCCGTTTGTTCAGGAAGACGAACCAATGGCCCGAAGTCGGCTCCTCTCCCAACACGGTCTGCACCCAGGCATACAGACCATTGAAGCCCTGGCGCATATCCATGGCCTGCACGGCCACGAAAATCCGGGTGGCGGGAGATAGACTCAGCATGGCGAACGCAACCCTTCCAAGACCGAGTGAATCCAAGCCGGCGTCGCCGTCGCGGTGAACCGCGCCACCGCTCCCGTCGGTAAACTAATCTCTGCCGCCCAGTTCTGCGGCGAAAACTCAGCCGTTACTTTGAGTTCCTGAAAGACGGGAGCCACCGTGACCGGTGGCCGGGGCTGGGCAAATCGTCGGTCATAGACCCAGTAGTGCAACCGGTTCCGGGATAAACCGTGGTGCTCGGCAAAAGAACCCAAGGCAAGATCGCTGGCGCGATACCGTCGGATCCAGTCACAAATCTCCTCTCGTGTGTAGCGACGATGAGCGGGCGAATCGTTCTTCATTCCGCCACTTTAGCCGAGCCCCAGCCCGCCCGCATAGAAGGCAGCCCCTTTACCGCTTACATTTCGGTGGCGCTCATTCTGGAGTCCCTGGCGGCGGGCATGACCATTGCCGACATTGTGGATGCTTATCCCAGCCTTACGGAAGCGGCGGTTCGCGGTGCTTTGCCGGAACTTTCCCAGCGCAAGGAACTGCAAGCGGCGTGAAAATTCTGCGGGAGGTGAATTTGCCGCGCAAACTGGTTGAGGCGTCACGGCGTGAAGGGCAGGAGACGGACTCGGTTCACACCTTGCGCATGCAGGGGTTGGACAACGGCCGGCTTTACGAGTTCGCCAGGTGAACGCACCGCCACCCGAAATTTTCGACGCGCAGCGGCGACCGGGAATCCCCGCCGGCAGCCTATGGCTTCAGCAGCGGTAGGATCTCCTTTTCAATCTCCGACTGATCAGTATAACCCAGGTGTTGCTTCACGATGCGGCCGGTGCGGTCAATGATGAAGGTCGCCGGCAGGCCGTCAATCCCGCCAAAAGCGGCCACCACTTGGTCGTCGGCCCGGACGACCGGATAATTAATCCCCTGCTCCTGCACGAAGGCTTTGACGCTGGCCGCGCTGGACTGGTCCACGGAAACACCCACGACGGCCAGGCCCTGGGCCTGGTATTGCTTCTGCAACGCAATAAACCCGGGGATTTCCGCGCGGCAGGGCGGACACCAGGTGGCCCAAAAATCCAGCACGACCACCCGGCCCTTTAAATCGGCGGAGTGAACGGTTTTACCGTCCAAGTCCGTTAAATCCCAGCCGGGCGCGGTGGCGGGCGCGGCGGGCGCGGGTTGGCCGGTGGCGACGCCCGTGGCCAGGGAATGGTTTTGACTCAACAACACGGCGGCGGTCGCCACCGCCCCGATGGAAAACAGGAGTCCGGCAAATTTAATTTTATTCATACCATTAGGTCGCGGGGCGGCGGGAAACCTTACAGGGTATCCATCGTTGTAAGGAAACGGCGCCCCGCCCGACAGATGGGTATGAAACGTCATTTGATTATCGGCGGTTGCAGCGCGCTGGCGATCGGCCTCACCCTGGCATTGGCCGGGTGCCGCCCCGGCGAAAGCGCCCACGCGAGCCTCCCCCCAACGGATTATACCATGAACCCATTCAAACCCATCCCGCCCGCCGAACGCAAACAAAAGCTCGACCCCCTGCAGTATCGCGTCACGCAGGAGGCCGCCACCGAGCCGCCGTTTGCCAACACCTACTGGGACAACCACGCGCCGGGTATTTACGTGGATGTGGTGTCCGGCAAGCCGCTGTTCAGTTCACTGGATAAATTTGATTCCGGCTGCGGCTGGCCGAGCTTCTCGAAACCGGTGGATGACCATGAGATTGTGCAGAAAACCGACGATTCCCTGGGCATGGAGCGCACCGAGGTGCGGTCGGCCACGGCGGATTCGCATTTGGGCCATGTTTTTGATGACGGCCCGGGGCCGACGCACCTGCGTTATTGCATCAACTCCGCCTCCCTGAAGTTCATTCCGGTGGAGCAGATGGCGGCGGCGGGTTATGCGGACCAACTCGCGCCGTTTATCAAGGCGGGACTGATCAAGCCCGCGCCCCCGACCGAAACGGCGATTCTGGCGGGCGGCTGTTTTTGGGGGATGCAGGAGATTCTCCGGCAGATTCCCGGCGTGATCAAGACGACCGTGGGTTACACCGGCGGCACGGTGCCGAACCCGACTTACGAGTTGGTTTGTTCCCACACCACGGGCCATGCCGAAGCGGTGCAGATTGTATTTGACCCGGCCAAATTGAGTTATGAACAGTTGCTGGGGTTCTTTTTCCGCATGCACGATCCGACCACGCGGGATCAGCAGGAAAATGACATTGGGGCGCAATACCGTTCGGCCATCTTTTACACCAGTGATGAACAGCGGCAGACGGCCGAACGCGTCAAGGCCCAGGTGGACCATTCCGGCAAATGGCCGCGGCCCGTGGTCACGGAAATCACCCGGGCCACGATTTTCTATCCGGCGGAGGAATATCATCAGGATTATTTGCAGAAGCACCCCGGCGGCTACAACTGTCATTACCTGCGGAATTGAACGGGGGAAGAACGCGGTTGGCGCTGCCGGCCCTGAGCGCGCGGCCCATGTTCCGGGGCAACACGCGGCGCAGGGGGCGCAGCAGGGATTGATTCGGAGCTGCGCGGGCAGACCGGGGGGAGAATGTCACGGATCCCGGCGGGCGACGGCAAACAGCGAGGTGCCTTGGGACAATTTTTCCCGCAGGGCCAGGCGGTGCTCCCAAGCGTATAATCCCCACATGAGCAGCGGGGCCGGCCACGGGGGCAACCGGAGATAATCCGCGTAAGTTTTGGGGGTGGTTTGGTTTTGGCGCACGGTCTTTTGCCGCATCCGCCGCAGGACGGGCACCATCCACCCCCCCCACCAGAAGATTTTTTGCACGGTAAACCCGCTGTCCTTAAACGCCGCCCGGAGAGTTTCGGGGAGATAGCGCCGCCGGTGACCCTGAATCTGGTCAAATTCGGAGAATAGTTCCGGGAGAGCGGGAACGCTTACGACCAGGGTGCCGCCGGGTTGCACGAGCGGGGCGATGCGCTGGAGGGTGCCCCGGTCATCATCCAAGTGTTCAATGACATCCAGGAGCAGGGCGCCGGCACAGAGTTCGCGGGCGGCGGGGGGCGGCTGGTTCAAATCCACTTCCACGAGCCGGCGGTTGGGACGGTCAAGCAGCGCCAGAATTTGGCGGGAAATGTCCAAGCCCGTGGCGCGATAGCCGGCCTGCTCGAGCGCCTGTAAATTGACGCCCCAGCCGCAGCCGATGTCAAAGACCAGCGCGGGTGGCATGATGCCTTGGGCCCGGAGCACGGCCAGGGCCAGACGGGCGCGCGCGAGCCACCACGGATGACGGCGGACCCGGGCCAGGGTTTGCACGAGCATGGACTCGGGCATGTTGGCGTCGGCCGCCCCTTGGGACCAGGTTTCAATCATAAGGGCGCCTCCGGGGGAAAACCGAGTTCGGCGCGCACGATCCAGCGTGGGCGCTGTTTTACCTCGGCGTAAACGCGCCGGATGAACTCGCCCAGAATGCCGAGAATGAGGAATTGCATGCCGCTGAGGAATAAGATGAGGCAGACCAGCGAGGTCCAACCGGGGACTTCGGACGGATAATGGCCGAAGATTTGGAAATTCATAACCTTCCAGAAGATGATGAGGGCGGCCCCGGCGAGCGACACGGCGAGGCTGATAAAGCCGAGATAGATGGCCAGTTGCAGCGGCAGGGAGGAAAAGGCGAACACGCCATCGAGCGCCAGTTTCACCAGCTTGCGGAAGGGATATTTGGTCTCCCCGGCGGCCCGGACGGCGCGCTCGTATTCCAAGCCGACCTGCCGGAAGCCGCTCCACGCCCGCAGGCCGCGCACAAAGACATCGCGCTCGGGCATGTTCCGGAGGACGGTCACGACACACTGGCGCATCACGCAGAAATCACCGGAATCCAGCGGGATTTCGACCTCGGCAATGGCCTTGAGCAACCGGTAAAAACCGGCGTAGGCGGCGCGTTTAAAGAGGTTCTCCTTGCGGCGGCGGCGCACGGCATAGACGACATCGAAGCCTTCCTTGAGTTTGGCCACGCAAGTGGCGACAAATTCGGGGGGATCCTGCAGATCGGCGTCCAGCACGGCCACGAAGTCGCCGGTGGCGCGGGACAATCCGGCGAAGACCGCGCACTGGTGGCCGAAATTGCGGGAGAAGGAGAGCACTTTGAAGCGCGGGTCGGCGGCGTGGAGGGCGGCGAGTTCGGCAAACGTATTGTCCCGGGAGCCGTCGTCCACCAGAATGACCTCCCAAGCAAGCCCCATGGCGGGGAGGCTTTGGAGCAGGCGCTGGCGGAGCAACGGCAGGATTTTGCCCTCGTTGTAACAGGGAATGACGAGGCTTAATTCTGGCGGCAGCGCGGTCATGCTTTGATTAGTTGGCTGGCTGCCAGAGATAGTATTGATCGCCCACATCCAGTTTGTCGCCCGCGCGGCGATTGGCGATATGCCGTGAATACCAGCCCAGCAGGCGGGCCAAGACTGGGTTTCCGCCTCGGGCGTGGGTCGTCTGGGCCCGGATCGCGTCCGCCGGGGGGGGGACGGCGGTCAGCATGATTCGCGGGGGGGGGATGGCCGCCCAAGCTGCCGGGCTGGCATCCGGTAGCACCACCAAATGGCGGTCAAATGTTTCCGGCAGTCGCGCGGCCATGCCCGCCAGGGCGGGATCCGTATCCTGGCGGATAACGATGGTTGTGTGGCGGGCGGTGTTTTCCGCAATCAAAGCCTGCAGGCGCAACAATGGTTCGTTATGGGCATGGGTGGCGGCCAGCACGATAAAGCCATAGGTGAACGTCATCGCCAGCCAGCCGAGCCGGAACGGCAGGCGGCGGCGGGGTTCCGCCACCGGCGCGGCGGGGGCGGCCGCCCGGGCTTTCCAAACCACAGCGGCCAGAATGATTCCCAAAATGATAAAATGAATGGACATCCAAGGGTGGTGGCCGAAATAATTTCTCATGCCCAGCACCTCCACCATCGGCACGAGGGCTGGCAGCAGGAAAAGCAGGCCCTGGCCGGACTGCCGGACGGCGGGTCGCCGGAATTGCCAGCCTAAAAAAATCAGCAGCGGCATCAGCCCCAGGAGGTTGGCCGCCAGCAAACGGGTGCAAGCGGTCCGGGTGGTCAGATCTACTCCATAGCCGGTGTTGCCCCAACCGTAACCGCTCAAGATCGTCGCCAACCCCGCGCCCGATCCTTGGGCGGACCCCATCTTGCTGGCCAGACTGGTGAGCACCACGCCCCCGACAAGGCCGCCGGTCAGGACGGCATAAATTACCAGGTGACGCCAGGAGACGCGGGGTAAAAGTAGCAGAGTTACAAACAACATCGCATGCACAAAAATGGTGGTCCAGTTCAGCGCGGTGAAAACCAGGATGAGGAGGAATAAGCCGACCCCGTTAGCCCGGGTCAAGGCCGGCCGGGACAACCGGGCGATCACGACGGCGCAAAACGGAAACCCGAACAACACCGCCGTCAAATTCGGATCCAACGTGGTCAGCCAACGGACATATCCGGGGGTGAGCACGAGGGTGACCGCCAGCCAGTAGGCCCGCTCCGTCCGGCCCAGCAACACCCAGACCGACCCGGCCACCAGGGCGGCCATCGCCGCATAATAGACCAGGAACCCCGGCCCCCCGGACCCGAACAGACGGTGGCAAAGCCAGACCGCATACAGGCTGGCCGGACGATGTCCAGTATACCATTCCGGGTGAGTGACGGCCTCAAAGCCGCCGGGATTGACGACTAATTTGCCGTGCAGATTGAAAAAGCCGAATTGCTCCCAATTACGAACCACGATTTGGGTCCAACCGTTTCCCAAGCCGTCATCCACCCAGGTGGTCAACCAAGCGGTGCCCACAACGGCGGCCAAGAGGATCAGAATTTTGTTTGTTTGCATGGGCGGCGGTCAAACAGGGTCGGCCGGCTGATTCAGACGGATCCAGAGTGCCTGCACGTGAGCGGACAGGCTAACGGTCGCCGACGGGTCGGGCAATAAATTTCCTCACCGGCCCGGCGGATTTTCATTGAGGTGAAGGGGGCGTTCATTAAGCTGATGGCGCTAAAAACATGAATCACGACCAATCCAGTTCACCCAAGCCCGAGCCGCCGGCGGGCGCAGAGGGAGACGGCCTTAATTTGGAAAACCAACCCGTGCCGGCCGGGTCCAAATGGATGGCCCGGTTCAAAAGGTTTTTTCCCGCCCCGTTTCTGGCGGCGGGATTGCTTTTTGGCGGTCTGTTCGCGCTGGGATTTCCCAAACCATTTTGTGACGACCTATACTTCATCGGCGCCGGTCTGAATCTGGCGAACGGCGGGGATTTTTCCAACCCTTTTCTCGAACGCTCGCAATTTCCGGAGCCGCATCATTATTTCGGTCACCCCCCGATGCTGTCCTATGCCGTGGCCGGCTGGCTTAAACTCTTCGGCATCAGCGCCCGATCCCTCATGAGCTTCCAGATGCTGACTTATCTCGTGATTTGCCGGGCCATGCTGGCGCTCTTTCGACGGCACCATTTTCCACCGTTACTGGAATGGCTGCCGCCCCTGGCCGTGGCCGGGGCTTTTCTCACCTTTGGTTATCGGGCGGAGGGTTTGGCGGTGGCGCTGACCCTGGCCGGCTTGGCTTGGATTGATTGCGGGAACCCCGGCCGGGGCGGGATATTTTTCGGGTTTTGGCTGTTATTTCTGGGTGCTTCGACCGCGTCGCGGACCACCTTTTTTTCGGCCTCTTTCGCCCTGCTGGCGCTCGTCATCCTTTGGCGGCGGAAGGTGTCCGCCGCAACCCTGGGCTGGACCCTCGGCCTGGCCCTGGCCGCCGCCTTCGGCGTGTTTTTGCTGATGATCCAGGGGCACTTGGTGGAATTTTGGAATAGTTACGTGTTTGCCGCACACGGACGGATTGGCGGAACCCGGTGGGAGGCCATCAAGCACTTTTTGTTTCATCTTCAGGGCGTCACCTTCCTGCCGGTGGAACTGCTCTGGCTGGCGGCACTCCCACTATTACTCCGGTTTCGAGATCGGGAGTTGAGCCGGATGGCGCTTTTTACCGTCCTCCCGGTTTTTTTGCTCATCTATATGCGAGCCCTCGGCAATGGCGGAATTTGGTTCATCTATTGGGCGCTGTTTGTGGTGGTGGCCGCCTGGTCGAAGGAGCTTTCCCCGGGTCGGGCCCGGATCCTCCAAATGATCTTCACGGGGGCGCTCTTAGCCTCCAACTTCCGGTCGTTGCTCGTGGTGACCGGTCTGTTATCCGGGGCGATCAAGGATGGGCCGCCCGGACCGCCCGCGCTGCTGGCGGAAGCGCGCAGCTTGGAATCTGCGGCCAGCCACACCGTGCTGTTGGATCAGGAGACCGCACGTTATGTTTTTGACTATCGTATCCCCCCGGGATTTTTGGATTGGAATTATGGCACGAAATATCCCGGCAGTCTGGCCATTGAATCGCCCCCGCATCCGGGCGACCTTTATCTGCTGGGGCCGATCAACATTCAGATGCTCAATGAGGATCAGTATTTGCACCTCCCCCAGCCACGATGGAAGCCGTTGGGCTCCGACCGTTGGTCCTTCGACCGGTTTCCCCAAACGGTCTTTCTCATCAACCCGCAGGATTGCACCGGCCTCCCGGGGATGCCCGGGCACCATGATGGCGGGACGCCGGTGGCGGGCTTGACGGAATGAAGCACCGCCGAGGGGGCTGTACCATACAGGCATGGATGGATTGAGATGTAATTCAGTCCCGGGAAGAGGATACAGCCGCCGTCGCCGAAGCCATGGCGGACAAGTCGGCGCGACAAGTCCGCTCTCATCCCGGCCCTCTCCTCCGCCTTCGCTGGCGCTACGGCGCGACAAGCCCAGGAGAAGGGGAATGGTTCGGCCGACTCGGGTGCTTATGACAGTTTCAATGATGGTGCATCCCAGTGGTTCATGGGCAGGGAAAAGGCCCGACGATCAGGCCACCGGATGGGAATAATATGCGGCGCTCTTCCGAGACGCCGCTACGCATTTCGACACGCTGCGGCGGAGACAGCCGTGCGCCGGGACAACACGCCGTCAGGTCGGGTCGTTCTTTTTGTAGTCGCCGCGGCTGAAATATTTTTCGAGCCAGACATAGGCGCAGATGAAAAAGTAGCGGCTGCCCATTTCCTTGATCTTGAGCTTGGCCTCGCCAAACCGGCGGTTGCGCCAGGTGATGGGGATGACCGTCCAAGTATAACCGCGCACGATGGCCTTGAGCGGCAGTTCCACCGTTAAATTGAAATGCGGCGCGATGAGCGGTTCACAGCCCTGGATGACCCGGCGGCGATAGGCCTTGAAGGCGTTGGTGGTGTCGTTGAGGGGAATGTGGAAGATGATGCGGATGAAAAAATTTGCCAGCCGGTTCACCAACAGTTTCACGCGGGGATAATCAATCACGCCCCCGCCCTTGATGAACCGGCTGCCAAACACACAGTCCCAACCCTCGTTCAATAATTTCCAATACCGGACCGCATCGCGGGCGTCATCGGATTCGTCGGCCATCATGATGACGGCGGCATCCCCCT
>Ga0302278_10006167_pt1 | contig 11552 bp, 7 predicted proteins | sample III_Bog_N3_2_FD_194543 | JGI IMG/M metagenome (GOLD analysis project Ga0302278, IMG submission 194543) | Peat permafrost microbial communities from Stordalen Mire near Abisko, Sweden - III_Bog_N3_2 | ecosystem: Environmental > Terrestrial > Soil > Wetlands > Peat | place: Sweden: Abisko... | reverse complement strand
GAATTTCCGAAAGGCATTAGGGCTAACCCGGATATTTCATAGCCATTGGGGAGAGAGTCGCGAAAAACCCTATGAAAAGAGGGGCGCAAACACGTGCGAATGCGTGGTTGAAAATCCAACTTCGGCGTTCGGATTAAACCCTCGCAGCAGGCACTCCGGAAAATAATATGCACGATCAGTACCGTTACTAGATTGTCAAAGCACAATAATATAGTTGAATTCTGACGGGGGGCGCATATTGTACTGCCATAGAAATTATTATAAACGTATTTTATGCAATTTTCACCAGAACATAAGCGCATCAAAGTCGTGGTCAACAACCGGGAGCTGGAGGTCTATGAGGGCGTGACCATTCTTCAGGCCTTGATTCAGGAGGGCCAGCATATTCCGCATCTGTGCTACGACATCCGGCTGGAGCGTTCCAACGGCAATTGCGGGCTGTGCGTGGTGGAGTTGGGCGGGCGCGAGGTGAAGGCCTGCCAGACGCCGATCCAGGCCGGGATGCAGATTGTCACCCAGAGCCCGCAGCTGGAGAGCTATCGCAAAATCCGGCTGGAGCAGTTGTTGTCCGACCATAACGCGGATTGCGTGGCCCCGTGCGTGATGACCTGTCCGGCGAACATTGACATTCAGAGCTATTTGCGGCAGGTGCGCAACGGAAACATCGAGGCGGCGGTGCGGGTGATCAAGGATCGCAACCCCTTTCCCTCGGCGTGCGGCCGGGTCTGCCCGCATCCGTGTGAGGCCCAGTGCCGGCGCAAGCTGGTGGACTCGCCCGTGGCGATCAATCATGTGAAACGGTTCGCGGCGGATTGGGACCTGGCGCAGGCCAAGCCGTGGACGCCGCGGGTGGGCGCGCCGACCGGCAAGCGGATTGCCGTGGTGGGCGGGGGACCCTCGGGCCTTTCGGCCGCGTATTATCTCGCGATCAAGGGGCATGCGGTGACCGTGTTTGAACGGCAGTCCTATGCCGGCGGCATGATGCGGTTTGGCATTCCGGAATACCGGCTGCCCAAGGCGACGCTGGACCAGGAGATTGGCATCATCCGCAGCCTGGGCGTGAAGATTCAGACCGGCAAAGCGCTGGGCGTGCATCTGCGCCTGGAGGATTTGCAGAAGGATTTTGACTCGGTTTATCTGGCCATCGGTTCGTGGCGGGCCACGGCGCTGCACATTGAAGGCGAGAATTCGCCCGGGGTGTGGCTGGGCATCAATTATCTGGAGCAGGTGACGCTGGGCGCGCCGATTCCGCTGGGGGACACCGTGGTGGTGATTGGCGGCGGCAACACGGCCATTGATTGCGCGCGGACCGCGTTGCGCAAGGGGGCGAAGCAGGTGAAGCTGATTTATCGCCGTACCCGGGAGGAAATGCCGGCCGAGCCGTTTGAAGTGGAGGAGGCGCTGCACGAAGGCGTGGAGATGGTGTTTTTGACCGCGCCCTCCAAGATTACCACCCGGCCGGATGGCCGGAAGGAGATTTCTTGCATCAAGATGCAATTGGGCGAACCGGATCGTTCCGGCCGCCGCCGGCCGGTGCCGGTGGAGGGATCGGACCATGTCGTGGAGGCGGATACCATCATTGGCGCGATTGGGCAGAGCACCAACACCCAATTCCTGTATAACGATTTGCCGGTGAAGCTGAACAAGTGGGGCGATATTGAGATCAATCCCAAGACCTTGCAGACCTCGGTGGACAAGGTGTTTTCCGGCGGCGATTGCGTCACCGGGCCGGCGACCGTGATCCAGGCCATCGGGGCGGGACGCCGGGCGGCGGAGGCGATGCACTCGTTTCTGACCATGGGTTATGTGCAGGAGAAAAACGAGAATTATAATTGCTCGCGCGGCACGCTGGAGGATTTGCCCAAGTGGGAATTCGAGGAGATGCCGCGGTTCCCGCGCGCCGTGATGCCGGGCCTGCCCACGAAGGAGCGGATCAAGAGTTTTGTGGAGGTGGAAACCGGGTTGACCGAGGCGGCGGCGAAGGCGGAGGCCAACCGCTGTCTGCGCTGCGGCTGCAATGAGCGGTTTGACTGCGCGCTGCGCAAAGAGGCGCGGCGGCATGGCATCCAGTATTTGAAGCCGATCCATTCGCGGCCCAAGTTCCCGATCAACGACACGCACCCGTTCATCATCCGCGACGACAACAAGTGCATTTCCTGCGGCCGGTGCGTGGCGGTGTGCAAGGAGCTGGAGGGGCCGGATGTGCTGGCGTTCAGCCTGCAGCACGGGCGGCAACTGGTGGGCACGCGGTCTGGACGCCCCTTGGAGGAGACGGATTGTGTGAGTTGCGGCCAATGCGTGAATGCGTGTCCGTGCGGGGCGCTGGATTACCGCCGCGAGAAGGGCAAGGTGTTCCGCGCGATCAACGACCCGGACAAGGTGGTGGTGGGGTTTGTGGCCCCGGCGGTGCGCAGTGTGATTTCCACCGAACTGGGCGTGCCGCCCGCCGAGGCGGGGGCGTACATGGCCGGGTTGCTCAAGGCCCTGGGCTTTGACAAGGTGTTTGATTTCTGCTTCGCGGCCGACCTCACGGTGGTGGAGGAGACGACGGAGTTTCTCAGCCGGGTGGAGAAGCAGGGCGTCATGCCGCAGTTCACCTCCTGCTGTCCGGGCTGGGTCAATTTTGTGGAGCGCCGGTATCCGAAGCTGATTCCGCATTTGTCCTCGTGCAAGTCGCCGCAGATGATGATGGGCGCGACGGTGAAGAGTCATTTCACCCAATGGTCCAACATTCCCAAGGAAAAGCTGTTCGTGGTTTCGATCGTGCCGTGCCTGGCGAAGAAATTTGAGGCGGCCCGTCCGGAGTTCGCCCCGGAGGGGGTGCGCGACGTGGATGCGGTGCTGACGACCATGGAGATGCTGGAAATGCTCAAGCTGATCCGGTTTGACACGTCGGCGGTGAAACCGATGGAGTTTGACGCGCCGTATCAGATGGTGAGCAGCGCGGGCGTGTTGTTCGGGGCGTCGGGCGGCGTGGCGGAGGCGGCTTTGCGCATGGGCGTGGAGAAGCTGACGGGCAAGCCGCTGGTGGCGGATCCGGTCAAGGGCCAGCAGGGGCTGGTATTTGAGGCCGTGCGCGGTTTTGCCGGGGTGAAGGAGGCGGTGGTGAAAACCGAGCATCTCACCTTGAAGGTGGCAGTCGTCTCCGGATTGAAGAATGCCGAGCCGATCATCGAGAAGATCTTGAAGGGAGAGCCGACGGGTTATGATTTGATTGAAGTCATGGCGTGCCCGGGGGGATGTATTTGCGGGGCCGGGCATCCGGTGCCGGAAAAATTGAGCACGCTCGAATCCCGGCAGGGAGTGCTGGTGGATATTGACGCGACGGCCAAGCTGCGGAAATCGCATGAAAACCCTGATATTCTGCGGTTGTATCATGAGTTTTTCGGCAAGCCAAACTCGCATCCCGCCCACAAACTGCTGCACACGACCTATAAGCCGTTTGAGCGCGGACCCGGCTGCGCCGGTTGTGGAAATTAGGAAATAAGGATTGCCTCCGCCTAAGACTTGCGGGCAATCTTTGGCCACCCGGAATGCCTTGGACCACTGAACAAGTTCTCGCGCTCGCCCCCGATGCATCGTCGGCTAAATCGGGTAAGGACCATGCTGCTCCGCGCAAATGGAAGACGCTGGGCATGAATGAGACCTGCGCCTGGGGCGCCATCCAAGGCAGCGGCAGGGACCCCTATCAGACTTCCATTGATCTGGCGGGGCCGGCTTTCAAATGCACCTGTCCCAGCCGCAAGTTTCCCTGCAAGCATGGGCTCGGGCTTTTCCTGATCGTCGCCCAGCAGCCGGATTCCCTGACGGAAAAACAGCCGCCGGCCTGGACCACGGAATGGTTGTCGAAGCGCGTCGAGAAGGAAGAGAAAAAGATCGCCAAGGCGGCCGCCCCGGAAACGCCGCCGGATCCGGAAGCCCGGAAGAAATCCGCCGCGGCCGCCGAAAAGCGCGCGGCCTCGCGCGAAGCCCGGGTGACGGCCGGATTGGATGAGCTCAGCGTCTGGTTGAACGATCTCGTGCGCACCGGCTTCGCCACCCTGCCGGGAAAACCTTCCAGCTTTTGGGCGACGCCCGCTGCCCGCCTGGTGGATGCGCAGGCCACGGGAGTGGCCCGGCGGGTTCAGGCACTCGACGGAATCACCACGACGGGCGACCGCTGGCCCGCGCGGCTGTTGCGCGAGACGTCGCTGCTGCATCTGGCGCGCGAAGGCTGGTCACGGCTGGCTGAATTGCCGTCGGGGACGCAAGCCGATCTGCGGGCGGCCATCGGATTCAGCACCAGCCAGGAGGAGGTTTATGCCCAGCCAGGCGTGCAGGATCAATGGCTGGTGCTGGCACAATGTCTGGAGCAGGAAGAACGTCTGCGGGTCCAACGCACGTGGCTGTTCGGTTCCCATTCCAAAAGATTTGCCCTCTGCCTGAGTTTCAGCGCCGCTCCCAATCAGCCGCTGGATGTCAGCCTGGTTCCGGGCACGCAGATTGCCGCCGAGCTGGTATTCTTTCCAGGAACACGGCCGCTGCGCGCCATGGTCCGCCAGCGGCAGGGTTCCCCGGAATTCTCCCCGCCTCAGCTGCCGCATGCCAGCGTGGCGGAGGCCAGTGCATTTGCCGCCGCCTGTTTGACCGGCAACCCGTGGCTGGAGCGGGTTCCGTTTGCGCTGGCGCGCGTGACCCCCATGCCGCGGGCCCAGGGCTGGATGGTGCGGGACGATGCCGGCCAATGCCTGCCGCTCGAAACTTCCGAAAGCCAGGCGTGGACGCTCGCAGCCTTGTCCGGCGGCCGGCCGGTTGGCCTGGCGGGAGAATGGAATCGCGAGGCGTTTCGACCGCTCAGCGTGTGGGCCGAAGGGAGATTTTTGCGCCTGTGAACTTCTCCGAACTCACCCAGGCGGCCCTGCTCGGAACCGGGCGGCAGGCGATCGCCATCGCCGCCGGCGAATCGGAGTTGGGCCGGCTCCTGGCGCAGCTGGATTGGAATCGCCGGGAGGAGGCCCTGCTGGCAGCGGCGGCGCTCAGCGGGTTGCATGAAGCGACCGGCCAATTACCGGCGCGCGACACCGCGCCTGCGCCGGAGCCATGCGCCGGGGAGGAATTGCCGCGCCTGAGCGAGCGTGCCGGATCATTATTGTTGCGCTTGCTGGGCGGGGATTTTCCCGAACTGCTGCCGGAATGTCTGAGGCGGTGCGCGCGCGCCGGCCAGCTCCCCTTTCCCGAAGCGCTGCCAGCATTGTTAACCACCGGTTTGGCCAGGGCGGAATTGCGGGCGGACATCCTTCCCGTGCTCGGCCGGCGCGGCCGGTGGCTGGCGGCGCAAAATCCCGACTGGGCTTGGGCCATCGGCGCAACGGCTGACGATGAAACCATTTGGCACGTTGGCGGGGGCGGTGCCCGGCTGCTTTTTCTCCAGCGCCTGCGAAGGACGAACCCGGCGCGCGCCCGCGAACTTCTGACCTCGACCTGGAAGGACGAGACGCCGGAAGACCGCGCGGGATTCATCTCCATTTTGGAGACGGGCCTGACCCTGGAGGATGAACCATTCCTTGAAGCTGCGCTGGAGGACAAGCGCAAGGAAGTGCGCCGGAACGCGGCCGCATTGCTGGCGCAAACCCCCGGCTCCGCCCTGAACCAGCGCATGACGGATCGGGTCGCTCCGTTGCTGAAATTTGTTCCCGGCGAATCCGGCAAACTCAAAAAATCCAAACCGGGAAGCGTTGAAATCACCCTTCCCGGCGAATGCGACAAAGCGATGCAGCGCGATGGCGTCGAGCCCAGGCCGCTGACGGGCTTTGGCGAAAAGATCTGGTGGCTGATCCAGATGCTGGAGATGACTCCGCTGGATTTTTGGACGACCAAATGGAATGCCGCTCCGGCGGAAATCGTCGCCGCCTCGCTCCCGGGAGAGTGGGAGAAGGAAATGTTCGAGGCGTGGACGCGCGCAGCGGTTCGGCAGAAAAATGCCGCCTGGGCTGGGTCGCTATTCAGCATTGCCGTGCGCACCAAACAAGTTACCAGGCTTGCAGGCTTGGTCGGGGCCATGTCCGCCCCGCAGCGCGAGCTCCTGTTCACCCCCTTGATCGATGCCGACGACGGTCAGGCGGGAGAGATCCAGGGCGCGCTGGTCCATTGCTGCCAGCATGAATGGAGCCCTGAATTCAGCCGGACCGTTCTGAAATGGCTGCGAAAAATCACGGCCCGGCAATCCAGCGACTGGCAGCTGCGCGGCCAATTCAAAGGCTTTGCCGCACACCTGGCGGTTTCAACCTTGAACGAGGCCAGCGGTGGCTGGCCCACCGATGCGACCAGTTGGGAGTTCTGGTCCAAAGGCGTGGATGAATTCCTTGCGCTGGCCCAATTTCGCTCCGATTTACATGCCGCATTTCCAAGTAGCAACCCCTCAACTCATCACCTGATATGAACCTCCTCCGCCAACACGCCGAACACCAATACGCGGACGAACTCGCAGCCCTCGCGAAGGCCGACTCCAAAACGCGGCCGCCGAACTGGAAGCTGTCGCCGTGGGCCGTCGCCACTTATTTGCTGGGAGGCAAGCTCGAGGACGGCACCGTCATCACGCCAAAATACATCGGCGACCGCCGCGTGGTTGAAATTGCCATCTCCACGCTCGCCACGGACCGCGCGCTGTTGCTGCTCGGCGTGCCTGGAACCGCGAAGACCTGGGTGGCCGAACATCTTTCCGCTGCCATTTCAGGCGACAGCACCTTGCTCGTCCAGGGCACGGCCGGCACCAGCGAAGAAAGCCTGCGCTACGGCTGGAACTATGCCGAACTGCTGGCGAAGGGGCCGTCCATCAAAGCCTTGGTGGCCAGCCCCATGATGCAGGCGATGAAAGCCGGCCAGATCGCGCGGGTCGAGGAACTCACCCGTATTCCCGCCGACGTGCAGGACACGCTGATCACCATCCTGAGTGAAAAAAACCTGCCGGTTCCCGAACTGGGCGAGGAAGTGCAGGCGGCCAAAGGCTTCAATGTCATCGCCACCGCGAACAGCCGCGACCGGGGCGTGAATGAATTGAGCAGCGCGCTCAAACGCCGCTTTAACACGGTCGTGCTGCCGCTGCCGGACAGCCTTGAGGAGGAGGTGCGGATTGTTCAGCAGCGCGTCGAACAGCTTGGGCGCACGCTGGAACTGCCCGCCGAGCCGCCGGCCATCGAAGAAATCCGCCGCGTGGTCACCGTGTTCCGGGAACTGCGCAGCGGCGTCACTGGCGACGGGAAGACCAAACTGAAATCGCCAAGCGCGACCTTGAGCACGGCCGAGGCGATCGGCGTGATGAACCAAGGATTGAGCCTCGCCGCCCATTTTGGCGACGGCACCCTGCGCGCGGCGGACATGGCCAGCGGACTCGTCGGTGCCGTCGTCAAAGACCCGGTCCAAGACCGGGTCGTGTGGCAGGAATATCTGGAAACCGTGGTGAAGGAGCGCGAGGGGTGGAAGGATTTTTACCGCGCGTGCAAAAAAGCGGAGTGAGCAATGGCTGAGCCCTCCATCCATATTTTTGGCATCCGTCACCACGGCCCCGGCTCGGCGCGCAGCCTGCGCGAGTCCCTGGAGTCGTTGGCCCCGGACTGCCTGCTGGTGGAAGGGCCCCCGGACGCCGAGGCGGTGCTTTCATTTGCCGCGCATGCGGACATGAAGCCGCCGGTGGCGCTGTTGATTTACGATCCCGAAAAGCCGCAGCGCGCCGTCTATTATCCGTTCGCGGTTTTTTCGCCCGAGTGGCAGGCGATTCAATTTGGGCTGTCCGCCAAAGTGCCGGTGCGCTTCATGGACTTGCCGCAGCATGTCCAGATGGGGATGGATGCCGCAGCCGGGGCGAAGCTCGCCGCCCTGCCGCCGGCCGATGCCACGGAGGAGGAACTGGCCGCCGCCACGGAATTCCCGCTGCCCACGCCGCACATAAATCAGGATCCGCTCTCCCACCTCGCCCGTGCGGCTGGCTATTCGGATTCCGAACGCTGGTGGGAGCACCTGGTGGAACATCGTCAGGACGGCAAAGAAATATTTGGGGCCGTGCTGGAAGCGATGACCGCCTTGCGCGAGGCCGCCATCCAATCCTCGCTGCAAAAATTGGAGCCGGAGCGGGAAGCTCTGCGCGAAGCCCACATGCGGCAAAAAATCCGCGAGGCTCAGAAGGATGGTTTCCAGCGCATCGCCGTGGTCTGCGGTGCGTGGCACGCTCCGGCCCTCGCCCAGCTGCCGCCCGCCAAAGATGACGCGGCCCTGCTGAAAGGTTTGCCCAAATGCAAAGTCGTCGCGACCTGGATCCCGTGGACGTATAGCCGGCTGGCATTCGCGAGCGGCTACGGCGCGGGCATCGCATCGCCCGGCTGGTATGACTTTCTCTGGACGCTGAAAAAGCGGGACCGCAACCGGCTGGCCACCCATTGGCTTACCAAGGTGGCGCGACTCTTGCGCAAAGAAGATTTGGACGCTTCGAGCGCCAGCGTGATCGAAGCCGTGCGATTGGCGGAGTCCCTCGCCGCAATGCGGGGATGCCCGCTGCCTGGTCTGCCGGAAATGAATGAGGCGGCGCAGGCCGTCTTGTGTTTCGGCGACACCCTGCCGCTCCAGCTGATTGCCGCGAAACTCATCGTCAGCGAACGGCTCGGTGAGATTCCCGATGAAACCCCGATGGTGCCGCTCGCGCAGGATCTGGCGCGGGAACAAAAACGTCTGCGCCTGCCGCCGGAGGCGGCCCAGCGCCAGCTCGACCTCGACTTGCGCAAGCCGAATGAATTGGACCGCAGCCGGCTGTTGCACCGGCTGAATTTGTTGGGCATTCCCTGGGGAACACAGCAGCGCCAGCGCGGCGCGCAGAAAGGGACCTTTCACGAGCTTTGGGCGGTTCAATGGCAGCCGGAATTTGCCGTGGCTCTCATCGAGGCCGGCGTCTGGGGCACCACCATTCCATCGGCGGCGGCGGCCAAAGTCCGCCAGGAGGCGGATGCCGCGCCGGATCTTCCGGCGCTGACCGCGATGCTGGATTCCACTTTGCTGGCCGACCTGCCGGACGCCGCCGAACACTTGATGTCGCGGCTCCAGGCCGTCGCCGCCGTGGCGAGTGACGTGGGCCATTTGATGGGCGCGCTGCCGTCATTGGCGAATATTCTTCGCTATGGCAATGTGCGCCAGACCGACGCCACCATGGTCGCTGGCATCGTGAATGGACTGGTGGCCCGCATTTGCATCGGTCTGCCGGGGGCGTGCGGTTCACTCAACGACGAGGCCGCCGGGGAGATGTTTGGAAAAATTCTGGAATGCCATGCGGCGGTCGCCCTGCTGCAAAACCCCGGGCACACCGCCGCTTGGAATGCCGTGCTGCGCCAGCTTGCCGAATCTCCGAATCTGCACGGCCTCATCGCCGGCCGCGCTTGCCGGCTGCTGTTGGAAGCCCAGCACTTTGACGCGACTGAGGCCGCCCGCCGGCTTGGGCTTGCCCTATCCACCGCCAATGCGCCGGCCCAATCCGCCGCCTGGGTGGATGGCTTTCTGCGGAACAGCGGGGTGCTGCTGCTGCACGATGCCACACTTTGGCGCGTGCTGGACGACTGGGTCACCGCCCTGTCGCCGGATCACTTCACCGCCGCCTTGCCATTGCTGCGCCGGACCTTCAGCACCTTTCAAGTTGCCGAACGGCGGCAAATGGGTTCGCGCGTCGCCAGCGGCGGCGGCCGCGGCGCAACCCCTGCGGCAGCTTCGGAAGAATTTGATGCCGCGCGGGCCAACCAGGCGTTGCCGCTGCTGGCGCAATTGCTCGGATTGAAAATGGAGGCCAAGCCATGAATGCATCCACCAATGAACGCTCCCGCCGCTGGCGTCTGATCCTCGGCAGCCCGGCCGAAGACCCGGCCGGTGGAGGTTTAGCCGGGCTGGAAACGACCGATCTGGCAATGGATCGTGCGTTGGAGGCACTTTATGATTCCGGCCGCAAAGGCGGCCTGGGCGCATCCTGCCCCAACGTCGCCCGCTGGCTGGGCGACATTCGCCAGTATTTTCCCACCTCGGTGGTTCAGGTCATGCAGCAAGATGCCCTCGACCGGCTGGACCTGAAGCAGATGCTCTTCGAGCCCGAGTTGCTGCAAACCATCGAACCGGATGTGCAATTGGTCTCGCAGTTGCTGGCCTTGAAAAATGTCCTTCCCGCCAAAACCAGGGACACGGCGCGCATCGTGGTGCAGCGCGTCGCGGATGAATTGAAGCGCAAGCTCGAGCAGCCCACGCGGCAGGCCGTGCTCGGCAGTTTGAGCCGGGCCGCGCGCAACCGCCGCCCGCGCCACAACGAAATCGACTGGCACCGCACGATCCGCGCGAACCTGAAACATTACCAGCCGGAATACCGCACCATCATCCCGGAAACGCGCATCGGCTTTGGCCGCAAGCGCGCCTCGCTGCGCGACATCATCCTCTGCGTTGACCAGAGTGGCTCCATGGCGACCAGCGTCGTGTATGCCGGCGTCTTCAGCGCCGTGCTGGCGAGCCTCCCGGCGGTCAGCACCAGGATGGTGGTGTTCGACACGAAGGTCGTGGATCTGAGCGAGCAGCTGGCGGATCCCGTGGATGTGCTGTTCGGCACGCAACTTGGCGGCGGCACGGACATCAATCAGGCGCTGGCCTATTGCCAAAGTCTGGTCCGCCATCCGCAGGCGACGATCCTGGTTTTAATCAGCGATCTTTACGAAGGCGGCGATGCCAAAGAAATGTTGAAGCGCGTCGGGGCAATCGTGGCCGGCGGCGTGCAGATGATCGGGTTGCTGGCGCTCAACGATGAGGGCGCCCCGATGTCCGACCAGAGACATGCCGCCGCTTTTGCCGCGCTCGGGGTTCCGGCGTTCGCCTGCACCCCGGATCTGTTTCCCGATCTGATGGCGGCGGCCATTCAACGGCAGGACCTCAACCGCTGGCTGGCGGCGCAGGGAATCTCCACCGCACGTAAAACAGGATGATGGGGCGCGCGCTATTTTTCAGCGGCGGAAGACGAGCGGGTGTGCGGCAGAGGTTCAACCGCCGGCCACGGCCGGCAACGGCAGGCTGCTGTGTTTGGTCAGAAACACGGAGGCCCGGGCCAGTCCGAGGAAGATGGCCAGGCGCGGAGTCAGCGATTGCTCCCACCATTGCAGGAGGAGGATGAAAACCCATCCGAACACGACAGGACAGAGCCCATCGTTGCTGATGGCATAAAAAACACTTTGCGGCATGAAGGCAAGCGGCTCCAGCTTGCGGGGGACGTCTCCCTGGGCATAGCGGGACACCAGGTCCAAATGCCACGCTTCATCCATGTTGTTGAAAAATGGCAGCGCGGCGGAAAAAACAATCACATGCGCGGCCGCCAGCAACGCCAGCACCAAAACCATATTCCGCGCGCCGAGCACGCTGGGATCGCTGGGATCATTTTTCACAGGCTCAAAGTCCACTGGAGAGATGGTGCGCGGTAGAGGTTTCGAACCTCTGACCCCTACCGTGTCAAGGTAATGCTCTACCACTGAGCTAACCGCGCAATTAACCAATCATTGCAATAATAATATGCAATT
>Ga0302278_10006162_pt1 | contig 11556 bp, 9 predicted proteins | sample III_Bog_N3_2_FD_194543 | JGI IMG/M metagenome (GOLD analysis project Ga0302278, IMG submission 194543) | Peat permafrost microbial communities from Stordalen Mire near Abisko, Sweden - III_Bog_N3_2 | ecosystem: Environmental > Terrestrial > Soil > Wetlands > Peat | place: Sweden: Abisko... | reverse complement strand
GAAGCTGCCTCACATCGACTTCTGCGCCCTCGCGCGCAGCCAGGGTGTGGCCAGCCGGCTCGTCGAGCAATGCGCCGAGCTCGACGGCGAGCTGGTCGCTGCATTCCACGCCGCCGGGCCGACGCTGATCGAGGTGGCGGTGACACCGGGCAGCTAGCGCTTTGGTTCTCGAGCCGCCTCCGGCAATTTCCCGTTCGCGTATGTGGCCGTCGCGCAACGTCGTTCCACCGCATAGCCCATTGCACTGTGGGTCGAGAGGCTTTCGCTGTGGTACGCGCGGCACGCCACGCCATAGCGGTAGGCTCGACTGAAATCAGAGTAAGACGACAATGGACTCACGAGAAGAGACGACCTCCGTCGTCCTGAGCAAAGGTCGTAAACAACGAGAGGGCCGTCAAGGCCGTCAGGGGAGTGCGAAGATGGATGAGTCATTGCCGATCGGCTATCGCCGGTTCATTTGCATCATGGCTGGATGCCTCGGAATCGCGGCGCCATGCCTGCAAGCCGTTGCCGTTGATAGCGCCGAGGACTCTCTCGGCGAGATCATCGTGACGGCTGAGCGGCGCAGCGAAAACCTCCAGAACGTACCCATCGCGGTCACCGCATTCACCGCGGACACCTTGCAGATGCACAACCTGAACGATGTGCAGTCGCTCGGCAACTTGACGCCGGGCCTCAACCTGGACGCCGGCGCCCCGTTCTCGGGCGACCGCTCGGTGCTGTCGGCCTCCATCCGCGGCATCGGCCAGGACGACTTCGCCTTCAATTTGAATCCCGGCGTCGGCGTCTACCTGGATGGCGTGTACCTGGCTCGCACCATCGGCGCGAACCAGAACCTGCTGGACGTGGATCGCATCGAGGTCCTAAAGGGCCCGCAGGGCACGCTGTTCGGCGCCAACACCATCGGCGGCGCGATCAGCATCGTCACGCACACCCCCGGAAACGAAGAGAAAGTCACCGTTCAGGTCACGGGCGGCAGTTACAACCGCCGCGACGTCTCGCTGACCGCCGACATCCCGATCGTGAACGATACGTTGCTGTCCACCATCAGCGTCTCCTCGCAGAACCAGACCGGCTGGATGAAGGCCATCCCGTATCCCACGAACTCGGTATACGGGGAAGCCCCTTTCGTCGTCGACCCGCAGAACGTGTATCCCAAGGCCGGATACCAGACGTCGGACAACTACGACGGAACCGGGGTATTCACGGTCCGCGGGAAACTGCTGTGGAAGCCCACCGACAAGCTCTCCGTGACCTTCTCCGGCGACTGGTCGCATGAGGATCAGACGGCGCTCGGGTACACGGTCCTCGACACCTACTATGGCAACGTCAACTATTCGACGTTCTCGACGCTCTACAATCTGTGCATCAGCAACGGGCCGTCCACGATACTGGGAGCGATCGCGGGCGCCGGCGGTCCGCCGCCCTTCATAGTTGGAGTCGTGCCGGGCGTCCCAGACTTCGCGCTCGCGTGCACCAAGCCGCGCGCGAAGATTCCGGGCCTCTCGATCGGCGGTGCGCCGCTCCTCGGCGCGGGCTATGTGGGCGGCCCCCCGGGCCCGTACAACTACGCGACCTATTTGACCAACCCGTCGGCGTACTTGGGAACGCAGCAGCCGCGGATCTGGTACGGCCTCGCCGCGACCCAGACCGGCAACATTGACTCCACCTATGCCAACGGCCCCGACTTCGCGCGCAACGACCTGTTCGGCTTCTCGGCGAACGCCGTCTATGAAATCGCCGACAACATGACGTTCAAGTCGATCACCGGCTACCGTCAGATCAAATGGAACATCGGCACCGATCTCGACGGCACCCCGGAAACCATCCAGGAAGTGACCGACGCGCAGCACCAGTGGCAGATTTCGCAGGAGTTCCAGCTTCTCGGCAAGGAGTTCGACAGCAAGCTGAACTACGTTGCGGGCTTGTACTACTTCAAGGAAGCGGGCTACGTGCACGACTTCGTGCCGTTCGAGAGCATCCTGTTCGTCGACGACCTGGCGAACGACGTGACCAACGACAACTACGCCGCATTCGCCCACTTGGACTACCGGCTCGACGATCACTGGGGATTCACGGCGGGCGGACGCTACACCGACTGGCAGACTTACTTCCTCGGCGGCCAGGCCGACTTGAACGACTTCCCCTTCATCGGCGCCAACGGCTTGCCGACGAGCGCGAACGTGATCAACCGGTACTTCCCGAACATCCCGGACAGCCAGGCATGGCACATCTTTGACCCCACACTGGGCGTGCAGTATCACTTCGACAACGACGTGATGGCCTACCTCACCTGGGGCAAGGGCTTCAAGGCGGGCGGCTGGACCACGCGCCTATCCGCCGTGATCACGAGCCCGAAACAAGCGGAGTTTGCTCCGGAATACTCGAAGACCTGGGAACTGGGCCTCAAGTCGCAGTGGTTCGAGAACCGCCTGCGCGCCAATGTCGCGGTCTTCTACACCGACTACGACGGCATCCAGCTGAACATCCAGCAAGGCATCTCGCCGGTCTACACCAACGCGGGCAATGCGAAGATCAAGGGAGGCGAATTCGAGCTGCAATCCGTGGTGAGTCACGGCCTCACCTTGAATTTGGCGGGTTCGTACATCGACGCCTACTACACCTACGTGAACCCGTACGCCAACATCCCGCAGATCCTGCTGCCGGATGGCGCGAACGAGTGCCCGGCCGGAGGGCTGGTGGGCGAACCGCCGCACCCGGTGTGCGCGGTGGTGCCGCCCGGCTCCTCGCAGCTCGGTGCGAAGCTGCCAAAGACCCCGAAGTACAAGATCAGCTTGTATCCGCAGTACGACATTCACTTGGCGAACGATGGCACGCTGCGCTCGATAGTCGACTTCACCTACACGGCGATGATGTACAACGACGCGCTCAACACCCCCGAACTGCGCCGGCCGGCCACGCGGATGTTGAATGCCTCGATGCACTACCTCTCCCCGTCCGGACGTTATGACACGGCGATCGGCGGAACCAACCTGACCGATGACCGGTTCATCACGGGCGGCTCGCCGAACGCGGGAGCCGGCGAGGTGGGCGGCTACTACAACCCGCCGCGCGAGTGGTACGTGTCCGTCCAGGCCAAGTTCGGACGGTAGCGGCGCGGCCGGTGTGACGTTCAACCCATGAGAGGAATCGAACCGTGAGTCGTCAGAGTCTCGAGAGTCTTCTGCAGGGCGCGCGCGACACCGTGGCGCTGCTGCGCAATTCCCAGGTTGGAGCGTACGTCTATCCGGTCGTCCCAAGCGAGTTCAGCAACTGGCGCATGGAACAGCACGGCTGGCGCGAGACCGTGGTGCTGTTCGACCAGTCGCATCACATGGCGGAAATCAGCATCAGGGGGCCGGAGGCGCTGAAGCTCTGCTCCTATTTGACCATCAACAGCTTCGCCGGCTTCGTGCCGAACAAGGCCAAGCAGATGGTGCCGTGCAGCCACGACGGCTACGTGGTCGGCGACGGGATCCTCTTCTACCTGGACAAGGACGATTTGCTGTTCGTGGGCCGCACCCCGACGGTCAACTGGATCCAGTTTCACGCCGAGACTGGCGGCTTCAAGGTGGAGATTGTTCGTGACGACCGCTCGCCCTCGAACCCGAAGGGTCAGGCCGTGGTGCGCCGGCATTACCGCTTCCAGATCCAGGGTCCCAACGCCACCAAGGTGCTGGAGAAGGTGCATGGTGCGAAGCTGCCCGACGTCAAGTTCTTCAACATGGACTCGATCAACATCGCGGGCCGCAAGGTGCGCTGTCTGCGCCACGGCATGGCCGGCGCTCCGGGACTCGAGATCTGGGGACCGTATGGCGAGCGGGAGGAAATCCGCGAGGCCCTGATCGAGGCCGGCAGGGACTTCGGCCTGTATCAGGTGGGCGCCCGCGCCTACTCGAGCAACACGCTCGAGTCGGGTTGGATCCCATCGCCCCTGCCGGCGGTTTATACGGGCGCCGCCATGAAGTTCTACCGCGAGTGGCTGCCCGCCAACGGCTACGAGGGTACGGCCTCGATCGGCGGCAGCTTCGTGTCGAAGAGCATCGAGGACTACTACCTCACGCCTTACGCGCTCGGCTATGGTCCTTTCATCAAATTCGATCACGACTTCGTCGGCCGCGACGCCATCGAGAAGATGGCCGACCAGGCGCACCGCAAGAAGGTCACCTTTGCCTGGAACCCGGAGGACGTGCTCAAGATATACGCGTCCCTGCTGCAGCCCGGCCAGGAGAACTTCAAGTACCTCGATTTCCCGAACTGCAATTACGCGACGTCCAGCTATGACTCGATCATGATGGGCGGCAAGACCGTCGGCTACTCGATGTTCGGCGGCTACAGCTACAACGAGCGCACGGTCTTGTCGCTGGGCGTCGTCGATCCGGCTGTCGATATCGGTGACGTGCTGACGCTCGTCTGGGGCGAGGAAAACGGCGGGACGAAGAAGACGACGGTAGAGCCCCACAAGCAGCTCGAGGTGCGGGTCAAGGTGTCGCCGACCCCGTACGCCCGTGACGCGCGTGAGACCTACCACGCTGCGGGCTGGCGCACCCGGCAAGCCTGACGCCGCAGCGTCTGCAACTTAAGGTATCGCCGGCCATGAGCGGGAACAATACGCCGCCGGAACCAGGGCCGCCTGCCTCCGGTGCGGTCGACTGGGCGCGCATGTATGGCGAGCTCTGGCGCATCCGTCTGTTCGAGGGCCATGTGCAACGTCTCGCCGCTGCCGGCGAGGTTCCCGGATTCCCGCACTTGTCGACCGGGCAAGAGGCGGTGGCGGTGGGCGTTTGCGCCCACCTGACCCGCGAGGATACGCTCTTCACCGGGCACCGCGGGCACGGTCACACGCTCGCCAAGGGCGGCGACCTGCGCGCAACCTTCGCGGAAATTCTCGGTCGCGAGAGCGGGCTGTGCCGAGGCCGGGGCGGATCGATGCACCTCGTCGATGCGCGTAACGGCATGCTCGGCGCGACGGGAGTGGTCGGCGGCAACCTGCCGCTGGCGGCCGGCGCGGCCTGGGCCGCCCAGGTGCGCCGCACGACCCATATCAGCGCGGCCTTCTTTGGCGACGGGGCAACCGGCGCCGGCGTGTTCCACGAGACACTGAACCTGGCCGCGCTCTGGAGGCTGCCGCTGCTGCTGGTCTGCGAGAACAACGGGTACGCCGAGTTCACGAGTCGCGCCGAGCACTCGAACGTCGCCCATGTGAGCGCGTTCGCCGCGCCCTACCAGGTATCCGCGGCCACGATCGACGGCAACGATCTGCTTGCCGTGCACGCGGCAGCGGGCGCGGCCATTGCCCGCCTGCGCCGCGGCGAAGGTCCCTATCTCCTCGAATGCATGACCTACCGCATGTCCGGCCACTACGTGGGCGACGCGCAGCAGTACCGGTCGAAGGAAGAATTGGCGGCGGTCCGCGAGAAATGTCCGATCGAGCGGTTAAAGAGGCATCTGCTGGCGTCGGGCATGGCGGCGGAGGATCTCGACCGGATCGCCGAGCAGGCGCGGCTCGAGGTGCAGCGCGCCGTGGACGAAGCACGCGCTTCGCCGCGCCCCGATCCGGCCACGGTGCTCGAATGCGTCTATTGGTCACCCGAGCTCTCCTCAGCGCGAGCCCGCGTCTCATGAGCCAGACGTTCATCGAGATTCTGCGACGGGCGCTCGATGAGGAGATGGCGCGCGACGCCGCCGTGCACCTGCTGGGCGAAGACGTCGCCGTCGGCGGTGCGTTCGGCGTGACTCACGGGCTCGTGCAACGCTACGGCGCCGGGCGCGTGCGCAATACGCCGATCAGCGAGGCGGCGATCACGGGCATCGCCACCGGGGCGGCGCTGTGCGGTCTGCGGCCTGTGCTCGAGATCATGTTCATCGACTTCGCCACCCTCGCCCTCGACTGCCTGGTGAACCAGGCTGCGAAGTACCGTTACATGTCGGGCGGCCAGCTCGCGGTGCCGATGGTGGTCCGCACGCAGTCCGGCGCGGCCGGTGGAGCGGCTGCGCAGCATTCGCAGAGCCTGGAAGCCTGGTTCGCGCACATTCCCGGCCTCATCGTCGTCGCGCCGTCCGCGCCCAACGAGGCCTACGGTCTCCTGAAGAGCGCGATCCGGCTTGGAGATCCGGTGCTGTTCATCGAGCACAAGCGGTTGTACGCCATGAAGGAGGTGTTCGAGCCACCGGCCGAACTGCCGCCGATCGGCCGTGCGCGCGTTGCACGGGCCGGGTCGGATGTCACCGTAATCGCCTATTCCGCCATGGTGCGCAGCGCGCTCGACGCAGCCGAGGAGCTCGGCCGGTCCGGCATAGAGGTCGAGGTGCTGGACCTGCGTTCGCTGGTGCCGCTCGACATGACCGCGATCGGTGCATCCGTTGCGAAGACGCATCGCGTGGTCATCGCGCACGAGGCCGTCCGCAGCGGGGGCTTTGGCGCCGAGATCGCCGCGCGGATCGGCAGCGCGCTGTTCGATGAGCTCGATGCGCCGGTCACGCGGGTCGCGTGCCCCTTTGCGCCCATCCCGTTCGCGCCCGAGCTCGAGCAGGCGCTGCTGCCCGGCGCCCGGAACATCGTGCACGCCGTGCGCACCCTGTGCAGCTGAGCGCGGATTTCAGAGCACCGGCCGTGGCGCGCATCGAACTCAAGCTGCCGAAAATCGGGCTCGTCATGGAAAACGCCCGGCTGCTGCGCTGGCTCAAGGCCGCCGGCGATCAGGTGCGGCAGGGAGAACCGCTGCTCGAGCTCGAAACGGAGAAGTCCACGATCGAGGTCGAGTCGCCCGAGAATGGCAGGCTGGTCGAGATCCTGCTGCACGAGGGCGACGAGGCGGCGGTCGGCGCGCGGATCGCCTGGCTCGAGGGCGATGCCCCCTCCTCCGCCGACACACCAAGCTCGAGGCGCATCCGCAGCTCTCCGGCGGCGCGCCGGCTGGCGTCCGAACAGTCCATCGATCTTCGCGCGGTCTCGGGCACGGGGCCGCGTGGACGCGTGCAACTCTCGGACGTGAACCGGGCCATCGAGCGCCGGCCGACGGGTCAGGCGCCGGCGCAGCCATCGGCACAGGGACCAGCGCAGGCGGCGGCCGCTTCCGGCGGGGCACTGACCCCGATGCGTCGAGCGCTGGCGCGCTCGATGACGCGGAGCAACGCGACCGTACCGCAGTTCACCGTCGAGCGCGCCGTGGACCTGACGGCGGTCAAGGAAGCGCGTACCCGGCTGCCGGCAAGACTACCGCAAAGCGTGGCGCGCCCGTCGATCAACGATTTCCTGCTGGCGTCCATCGCGCGCGCGTTGCTCGAGAATCCGGCGCTCAATGCCACGTTCGTCGGCGATGCCGACTCGGCCGAGGCCGCCGTGGTGGCCGCCGGGGGCGCGCACATTGGTTTCGTGGTGGCCGTGGACGGCGGCCTTCTGGTGCCCGTGCTGCACGGCATCGACCGCTTGAGCGTTGCCGAGATTGCGCAGCGGCGGAGCGAACTGGTCGGGCGCGCCCTGCAGGGCAAGCTGCGGCGGGACGAGTTGGAAGGAGCGACGTTCAGCGTCTCCAATCTGGGTCCGAACGGTCCCGATCGCTTCACGGCGATGATCAATCCACCGGAGTCGGCGATACTGGCGGTGGGCCGCGAGCGCGATACGGCCGTCGTGCGAGGCGGCGGCCTGCAGATCCGGCCCATGGTGCAGCTGACACTGACGGTCGATCACCGGATCGCCGACGGCCGGCTCGCCTCCGAGGTCCTGCGCGCGATCGTCGAAGCGCTTGAAGGCGCGACGTGGAATCTGCTCTGAAGGACGGGTGCGAACATGCCAAAGCCCATTCCATTGCTCGGCTCTTACTGGACTCTCGCCGGCGCGGCGGACCCGATGTCCGACCAACGGTGTCCGCACGATCTGCGCCGGCGCGTGGAACTGGCGTCCCGGGCAGGCTTTTCGGGCATGGGATTCTGGCACGCCGATCTGTTCGAGATTCGCCGCAAGTGCGGTTTTGCCGAGATGAAGCGGATACTGGACGGCAACGGTATGCAGCACATCGAGGTCGAGTGGCTGCTCGACTGGTACTGCACCGACCACCGGCGCAAGACCTCCGATGAGACGCGCGCGCTGCTGCTCGAGGCGGCGCAGACCCTCGGAGCCCGGCACATCAAGATCGGCGATCTGCACAACGACTGCGCGGGCGTGCCGAAGATGACGGAGGAATTCGCCCTGCTGTGCCGGCAGGCCGCCGAGCGCGGCGCGAACGTGCTGTTCGAGATGCTCCCGGCCCAGTTCTCCCGCGCGCCGTCGCTCGATCAAGTGCTCGCGATCTGCCGCGGTTCCGGCGCGCGGAACGGCGGCATCATGCTGGACAACCTGCACGTGCAGCGCACCGGCACGACCCCCGACGACATCGTACGCAAGATCAGCCTCGACATTCCCCTGGGCGTCGAGGTCAACGATGGATCCCTCGCCGTGCCGATCAGGTTCGAGGACTCGGTGATCAACAAGCGGCTGCTGCCCGGCGACGGCGAATTCGACATTGACGCGTTCCTCGGCGCCCTATGGACCTGCGGCTACGATGGTCCGATTGGAGTCGAGGTCCTGAACGAGTACATCCGCAAATGGCCGATCGAGACCGCGGCCGAGGAGGCCTTCGCGAAGACGCACAAGGTCGTGACCGCGGCGCGGGCGCAGTGGGAAACGGGCGCGGCATCGCCGCACCTTACCGATGGAGGTATTGCATGAGCGTGCAGCAACCGAATGCCGAGCGGCAGATCTGGATATTCACCCAGATGCTGCGCATCCGCACCTTCGAGGAGCGGGTCAAGCGATCGTTTACGGATCATCCCGGCGTGATTCGCGGCCATACGCATCTCGCCGACGGCGCCGAGGCCTCGATCGTCGGCTCGCTGAGCCACTTTCGCGAAGGGGATGCGGCGCTCGCGACTTACCGCTGCCACGGCTATCCGCTCGTGCTCGGCAGCGACCCGAAAGCCGCGATGGCGGAGATCTTCGGACGCGTGGATGGCCTGTGCAAGGGACGCGGCGGATCCATGCATCTGACCGACGTCAAGCACGGCTTCCTGGGCACATCGGGCATCGTGGGCGCGGGCATTCCGCACGCCGCCGGTGCGGCATGGGCGGCTCAGATACGCCGCAAGGGCAACGTGGTACTCTGCTTCTTCGGCGACGGGGCGTCCAAGCAAGGCGCTTTTCACGAGACCCTGAACATCTCGGCGCTGTGGAAGCTGCCGGTGATCTTCGTCATGGAAAACAACGGCTACAACGTCGTGACCACGACGGCGCAGGAGGATGCCAATGCGGCCGCAGGCGAGCCGCTGGCGGTCAAGGCAAAGGCCTACTCGATGCCCGGCGTCACGGTGGACGGCGGCGATCCGCTGGCCGTGTACCGGACCGTCGGCGAAGCGGTCGAGCGCGCGCGCGCCGGGCACGGACCGACCCTGGTCGAGTCCAAGATCTATCGCCTGTCGGCTCACGGCAACATCATCGCCCCCCCGGGCGTCCCGCTCCACTACCCGGAGCACGAGGCCATCGCGGTGTTCGGCAAGCGCGAGGAATATGAGGCCGCGCTGCGCGGTGATCCGGTGCCGCGGTTCCGCGCCGGGCTGGTGCAGAGCGGCGTGCTGACGCCCGCCAAGGCGGATCAGCTCGTCTCACTAGTCGAGAAGGAGATGCAGGACGCGGTCGACTTCGCGATCAAGAGCCCGTACCCGACCCTCGAGTCGGCTCTCGACTACAACTACGCGTAAGGTGCGGGAGACTGTCATGGCAAAGATGCCCTATATCGCTGCGATCGACGCCGGGATCCATCAGGAGATGCGACGCGACCCGAGCGTGCTGTACTTCGGACAGAACATGGCCACAACCGAGAATCACGATTTCGTGGCCGCCTACGGTCACGACCGCGTGCGGGTGACGCCGATCTCGGAGACCGCCGAGATCGGCATGGCCGTGGGTGCGGCGCTGGCCGGGTTCCGCCCGGTCGTCGAGCTGTACATGGCGGAATTCATGCTGGTCGCGATGGACCAGGTGGTGAATGAGGCGCCGCGATTCCGCTACATGTCGGGCGGCCAGGTGAAGGTTCCGCTGGTCCTGAAGGCCGGCTACGGCTTCACCTGCGGCTGGGCCGGTCAGCACACCGGCACGCTGACGGCGATGTTCGCGGGCATCCCCGGCCTCAAGGTCGCGGTCCCCGCCACCGCGGCCGATGCCAAGGGACTGATGGCGACGGCGATTCGCGACGATAATCCGGTGGTGTTCCTGCACCATTACCTGCTCACACTCGAGCAGGGCGACGTGCCGGACGGGGAATACCTGGTGCCGTTCGGCGTTGCGGACGTGCGCCGCAAGGGCGCAGACGTCACCATCGTCGCCACCGGCTGGATGGTGCCGCGCTCGCTGGCCGCCGCCGAGCAGCTCGCGAAACAGGGCATCGACGCGGAGGTCATCGACCCGCGCACCGTCGCACCGCTGGATCTTCAGACCATTCTCGGGTCGGTCGACAAGACCGGGCGCGTCGTGTTGGTCGACCAGGCCACGCGGCACGGCTCGGTATCGGCGCTCATCGCCGCTGACATCGCGGAGCAGGGCTTCAAGGCGCTGAAGGCGCCGGTCATCCAGGTCACGGCGGCCGACACGACCATACCCTACAGCGAGCCCCTCGAGGCGCACGTGCTGCCCAGTGAGGCGCAAATCGTCGCGGCCGTGCGGAGGGTTTTGAAATAGACGGCTTGCGGAGCGCCAGGCCGCACGGCGCCGCCAAGCGCGGCCCAGCGCCTCTCAGGCAAGGCTGGATAGCTTGCCGAGCAGTTTGAGAAGCTGGACGCGGCCTTGGGTGCCGAGGCGCGCGGTGACGCGCGCCTCGTGCACGCTCTGCAGCGCCGCCGCCCGCTTGAGCACGCGCTGACCGGCGCCCGTGAGCTCCATTGCATACGTGCGCGCATCGGCCGCCGACTTGCGCCGCCGCACGAAGCCGCGCTTCTCGAGCTCGCTGATGGTCGCAACGAAATTCGCCTTCTGGATCCCGAGCGCCGAGCAGACGCTCGACTGGCTCACGCCGGGGTTCTGCCGAATGAGGGTGAGGATGGCGAAGTGGCCGGGCCGCAGGCCGAGTTCGGCCAGGGCATCATTGAAATCGGCAAATATCACCCCTTGAGCCCGACGCAAGGCGTAACCGACATATCCGTTGAGCGGCAACATCTTCACGGCTTGCCCGCGGCCCCGGCGTGCTCCGCCGCCCTTCCCCTTTTGAATCAGCGCTGACATGTCGCGTGATCGTGATGGTAATGGTGACGCGCCCGGGCGGCGAAAACTCGACAGCCAGCGATATTCGATTGGCCCTTGGCGACGGCAAGCCATCGAACGGGGCGGCGGTGCAATTTTTGCATTGCAAAATCGGGTGCTTCGCGGGGCACCGAGGCGCCCTCGGCCCGGCAAATAGCACCTATCAGCGGAATGGATTGGTTGGGGCAATTGATTATGCCGTATAACCAACTCACAACGAGATTTCTGATGACGGGTTCGAAGGGGAGTTCACGATGGCGATCATCGAGTATGCGGGTTCGGCTGGCCTC
>Ga0302278_10006156_pt1 | contig 11562 bp, 7 predicted proteins | sample III_Bog_N3_2_FD_194543 | JGI IMG/M metagenome (GOLD analysis project Ga0302278, IMG submission 194543) | Peat permafrost microbial communities from Stordalen Mire near Abisko, Sweden - III_Bog_N3_2 | ecosystem: Environmental > Terrestrial > Soil > Wetlands > Peat | place: Sweden: Abisko... | reverse complement strand
TATTCGGTCTAATCACTTTGAAAGCGAGCGACGCTGGCATAAGCTGGGCAAGCCGGTCGACCGCGACGAATGGGGCATGACGCCACCGACCGTCAACGCCTACTTCAACCCGCAGATGAACGACATCAACTTCCCTGCCGGGGTTCTGCAACCGCCGCTCTACGATCCGAAGGAAGACGACTCCCCTAACTACGGCAATACCGGAGCCACCATCGGCCACGAGCTGACCCACGCCTTCGACGACGAGGGACGTCAATTCGACGCCCAGGGCAATCTGCGCGACTGGTGGACGCCGGAGGACGCGAAGGGCTTTGAAGAGCGCATCAACTGCGGCCGCGATCAGTATGCGGGCTACGTGATCGTCGACGACATTCACATCAACTCAAAGCTGACCAGCGGCGAAGATGTCGCCGATCTGGGCGGAACTCTGCTGGCCTACATCGCATGGAAGAAGCAGACCGAGGGCCAGCCGCTGACGCCTGCCGATGGCTTCACGCCCGATCAGCGGTTCTTTGTAGGCATGGCGCAATGGGCGTGCGAGAACCAGCGTCCAGAAAATCTGCGGGTGAGCGCGGTGACCAATCCACACTCGCCGGGGTTTGCGCGGATCAATGGAGTGGTATCGAATCTGCCCGAGTTTCAAAAAGCCTTTGGCTGCAAACCCGGCCAACCAATGGTCCACACCCCAACCTGCCACGTCTGGTAACCACCTGCGGTGCGGCCAACCGCTCGGCACCTGCGGTGCGGCAGACACTCGCTGTTCGCTCGCAGGGGCTTCGTGCCCCTCCAACCATCAAAAGAACGGCTGTGTCCTGAGCAAGCTAAGAAGTGACTGTCATCCCGAGCGAGCTAAAAAAGCGATTGTGATCCTGAGCGCAGCGAAAGCCTGCCCTGAGCGAAGTCGAAGGGGACCTGCTTCTTCTTTTCGTCAGCGCGGCGCGGTAGGCCGGGGATTCATCCCCGGCAGCCACCCATTCAGAGGGGTTTGAAGAATCGTGCAGGCGGCGCAAACCGTGCACTGGCCCTCATTCCAGCTAATCGGTTCCCACAAGCTGGCAGATCGGGACATATCTCGCTCGAGGCTATAAGCAGATTTGTTCCAGGGAGTTCAGGCCCCTCTTGAACTGCGACTAAAGCTGGCCCTGCCGTGGGAGGATTGAGCTGGGCACGTCATCGCCAAATTGTCACGGAAGCTTCCAATCTTCGGAACTCCCTGATCTGATCGAGAATGTGCAATGGATGTTTCTGATACGGTTGACACGCGAGTTCCTGACCGAATCGCCGTTGCCTTGAGCCGAAACCTGCACCCCGCTCACCTACGCTAGAAGCTCCTGGAAGCGAGCCCTGAACGTTCCGAGGAAGACGATGGACTCATTTGGAAATCTGGATCGGCGCGAATTTATTGCCCTGTCGGCAATGACAACGGCTTTCACTCTGCTTCCGAATCCGTCGCACGCTGCTCCAATCTCTGATTCCGGCCTTGTTTCTCTTCAGGTGTCCGGAGACGTTCAATCCGGATACAGCGTAACGATCCTCTATCGGGGTCAGCTTATTGCACGGCATCATCAAGGCGGAGAGTTCTCGGCTGTATTTCAAAACAGCGAACGGAGTCTTGAAGACCGGTTCGATCACTGGAAAGCCACTTCGTGGAAAGGTGGTCGGACACACATCACGCTGACAGGCGAGATGGAGCTCTCTAACTTGCGTACCACTGTCTCTGCCGATGTCTCTTACGAAGTTATCAATCAGCATGTGATCAAGAAGACAATTCAGTTACGCCAGGCTGACATGTTCACGCTTCTTTATCAACTTGCCAACCGCCTTGAACCTGAGGCCGCCCCGGCAAATCTTTGGAGTTTCGACCATCCCGACTGCAAAGGTGGACCGCTGCACGAGTACTTTCCCGCGGCCGGCTTTCGTACGGCGAGTGGAGTTACCGTGGGGCTCCTCACCGATTCCGGATATCGCAATCAATGGAGCCGAATCATCAGGCGCGACGGAACACCCGTGAAACCGGCGCCCGCCGTCATTCCCGATCTGAATCTCTACGTTCTTCCAAATGCCGCCGATCGCGCAACGCATGGATCATTTGTCCAGCAGACCTTTGGTGAGTCAACAGTTCAGTTGACAGGCGATGGTTCCCGCGCACCAGTCGAGCTCTTGGCCGCTGCCCTGTGGAAGAGGTCCGGCCAGATTCAAGTGGATCAACAAGACGGCATCGTCAAACTTTCTCCGACCGCCAGGCCCGATTTCGTCCTTTTACCTTTTCCGGCAAAGGCCGGCGAGGTCTATGAGGGACATCTCAAATATCGATCCGCGGTTCCAATCTCGGTGCATGCATGGGACGTGGATGACAAGCCGCGGAAAATTGGCGACATCACACTTTTCAACGATACGGCGCCTGCATCACCCTCCATCTTTTCCGACTTCCATTTCTCCTTTGTCATACCTGCGCTGCAGGGCACAGGCGGCGCTCTTGCTCTGTCGCTGACCGACTTCATTCCAGAAGGCGAAAACAGTGATCCAGGCGGGCTGCCTTCGTTTGAAGTGCGCGATGTTGAACTTCTCCGTGTCGCCACGCGCCGCGAACCATCTCGCCGTCTCGAGATGGGACACCAACAAGAGACAACCGTGTTCATCTTTGTGAACGATGACATTCCACACGCGGTTCGCGGTTATCGTCTCGCCAGCCACCTTCACCTGGCTGAGGGTCTGCGCTTCAAGGGAGGCGAAACAGAGAAGATCCTCTACGCAGACGTCATGATGTTGAGTTGGAATGTGGAGGGAGCCGAAAACCGTCCCATGCTAGCACCCAGCATCTGGTATTCGGCCGCCGGCGAAATGTATTTGCGCGACAGCTTCTACGCGCTAAACGGTACCCACAACCGCGAACTGAACGAGAAAGTCTTCAATGTCTGGGCCGACAATCAAGGCGACGACGGCGCGATCAACACGCTCGTGGAGCCAAACATTGCCAACCTTGAACGCAAATCCAACGACTCAACCCCTCTATGGTTGATGTGGGCGTTTCTGAATCATCGCCGCTTCGGTACTGAGCTTGATAGGTACAAGATCCGTCGAGCCGCCGAGTACTGTCTCGCAAGCTACGATCCTCATCGCGAGGCCATCTGCACGGCGCAGTTTGTCATAGGTCAGCTTGACGTAATTCACTATCCCGAAGGCACCAGGATTCTCTGCGAAAACCAGGGAATGTTGGCAGTACTCCTGAGAGTCATTCGTGAACTGCATATACCTGAAATCAGCGCGTCCATATCCGAAAGCTACATCGCAAAGGCGGAGGAGCAGTATCGCAGTTACTATGACGCCGAGCGTGGCTTTCTGTTTCCCGCGCGCAACATCCCGGACGCCATAGGCTTCTCCGATATCTTTCCCGAGTTTCTTTCTCTTTGGCTTTTCAAGCGGCCAATTCTAACGGACGAAATGGTTGTCAGCCATCTCAACCACATCCCGTCCATGCTGCCCAGGGAAAACTGCCCTTACCCGAATGAAGGCGGCACGGTGAGGCCGATCTTTATCGGCTTACCGAGAGGGAAAGAATGGAGTTACTTTACCGATAAGTGGCATCCGATGGTAAGCGACTCCTACGCGGCGAGCTATCGAAATAAAGCAGCCGATGGCGTCTATTACAACGGTGGAAGTTGGATGAGAGTGGAGATCTGCGGCTATGTGACCGGGAAGCTGCATGGATGGAAGAGAGCAGACCACGCGATTGCCAACCGGTTGTGGGCAGAAACCCACACAGACGACGCGTTTCCGACGAGTCAGGAGTACTTGCCGACCTCGGCAGGAAATCCATTTTACGGATTTCACCGGGTCTTTGCATGGAATGCGTTCGTGCTCCAGGCTCTGGAATTGGCCGGAATCCGCGATCCGGCCATGGATCCGGATTACTCGAGATAAGCTGCTCCAGTTTCAGGCTGCGGAGTGAATTGAATTTACCGACCATCCATATTTTTTAATTTCAAGCGATGCGCGCTTCCCTACGCAGGTCTGAGGATCGGCGCGAGACGTCCGCAGTTTCCGGCGGCAAATCAACTCGGAACGCCCTCCCAAACACGCCAAAAACGACCGAAAACAGCCCGAAAACGATCGAAATAACATCGATTTTTACACTTTTCGTCCTGGTATAAGCCTACGTTTGGCGGCTTTTTGTCGGGCTGCAACCGGACGTTTTTCGCCAAAAAACCTGCGAGCGCCAATCTGCAGGCCTATAGGGCGACGAAATCGCTCGTTTCGTCCTCCTGTAGGCGTACCTGTTTTCATGTTTTGCGCGTTTCTTTGCGTGCGCAGATCGATGGCGGCGGCAACTGACCACTGATAACTTACAACTTAAAACTGCCTCACCCATCTTCGCCGCATCTTCGCTCTTCGGATATAATGCTGCAATGGACTTTCAGCTGGTGACTACATACAAGCCGCGAGGGGATCAGCCGCGCGCCATCGAGGAGCTGATGGAGGGGCTGGCGGCCGGGGAACGGCACCAGGTGCTTCTGGGCGTGACCGGGTCGGGCAAGACCTTTACCATGGCCAAAGTCATTGAGCAGTCGCAGCGGCCGGCGCTGATATTGGCGCACAACAAGACGCTGGCCGCGCAGCTCTATCACGAGTTCAAACAGTTCTTTCCGGGCAATGCGGTCGAATACTTTGTGAGCTACTACGACTACTACCAGCCCGAGGCCTATATTCCGGCGGGCGACTTATATATCGAGAAGGAAGCCACCATCAACGAGGAGCTGGACAAGCTACGGCTGTCGGCTACGCGCAGCCTGTTTGAGCGGCGCGACTCGATCATTGTGAGTTCGGTCAGTTGCATTTATGGACTGGGGTCGCCGGAGGCCTACTACGGCATGTTGCTGCTGCTGGAAAAAGGCCAGAAGATCAGCCGCAAAGACATTACACGGCGGCTGGTGGAAATCCTGTACGAGCGCAATGACACCGACTTCCGGCGCGGGACGTTCAGGGTGCGCGGCGACGTGATTGAGGTCTTCCCTACCTACGACGAAACGGCTTATCGCATTGAGCTTTTTGGCGACGAGATTGAAAGCCTTTCGCAAATAGACCCGCTGTTCGGGACGGTGAAGCAGAAGTATTCGCGGCTGCCGATTTATCCCAAGAGCCACTACGTGGTGCAGCCGGAACGCAAGGCCAGCGCCATCGACTCAATTGTGAAGGAGCTGAACGAGTGGGTGCCCCAGCTCGAAGCCGAAGGCCGCATGGTGGAGGCACAGCGCATTCACCAGCGCACGCGGTTCGACCTGGAGATGATCAAGTCGATGGGGTATTGCCATGGGATTGAGAACTATTCGCGGCACTTTAGCGGACGACTGCCGGGTGAGCCTCCACCGACGCTTTTAGACTACTTTCCGCGCGACTTTCTGCTGTTTATCGACGAGAGCCACGCGACGATTCCGCAGGTGCATGGCATGTGGTTCGGGGACCAGAGCCGGAAGCAGAACCTGGTGGATTATGGGTTCCGTTTGCCGTCGGCGCGCGACAACCGGCCGCTGAAGTTTGAGGAGTTTGAGAACCGTATTCATCAGACGATTTATGTGTCGGCGACGCCGGGGCCGTATGAGCTGACCAAGTCGGCGGGCGTGGTGGTGGAGCAGGTGATCAGGCCGACGGGGCTGGTTGATCCCGAGGTGGAGATCAGGCCGGTGAAGGGGCAGATCGACGATTTGCTGGCGGAGATTCGCGACCGGGCCAAGCGGAATGAGCGGGTGCTGGTGACGACGCTGACCAAGAGAATGTCAGAGGATCTGGCCGGCTACTACACCGAGGTGGGCGTGAAGTGCCGGTATATGCACTCAGAGATTGAGACGCTGGAGCGCGTAAAGCTGCTGGCGGGGCTGCGCAGAGGCGAGTACGACGTGCTGATCGGGATCAACCTGCTGCGCGAGGGGCTCGATTTGCCGGAGGTATCGCTGGTGGCGATTCTGGATGCCGACAAGGAAGGGTTTCTAAGGTCGGCTGGGTCGCTGATTCAGACCATGGGACGGGCGGCGCGGCATTTGGAGGGGCGCGCGATTTTGTATGCGGACCGAATTACCGACTCGATGCGGCGGGCGATGGACGAGACGGATCGGAGACGAACGATTCAGCGCGCGTACAACGAAGAGCACGGGATCACGCCGCAGTCGGTGATTCACGCGATGGACATGGGCCTGGCGCAGATCCTCAAGGCCGAATATGGCGACATTGAGCCCGAAGAAGCGGCTGGGCTGCCGGATGTACACTCACAGGCCGACCTTGATGCGCATTTAGTCCGGCTAGAGGCGGAGATGCGTGAGGCGGCGAAGAAGTTCGAGTTCGAGAAGGCGGCAAAGCTGAGGGATGCGATCAAGGAGCTGAAGGAGAAGGAATTTCTGTTTGGATGAGGGCCAAGGAGGGCGAAGGCGGGAGCGGCGGGGGAAAAAGGCCGGCGCGGGCAACCTAAATTGCGAATTGCATCATCCTAGTTGCAGAGCCAGTGAATCATGCGCCGGCCGTTGCAACGGGTGCGGGAGATGCGGGGACGCAATGGCAATCATTTTGTTGGTCGACAACGATCCACTTCAGGCGTTTCAACGCAAATCCATTCTTGAGCGGCAGTTCCAAGAGGTCGAGCGAGTGGGCGATGCAGCCGACGCACTTTGCCTGGTGGAGCAGCCATATTTCGCCGGGAAGCTGGGCCTGGTGATCTCGGGGCTGAGCATGCCTGGGATCGGCGGTCCGGAGTTTGTGGCCGAGTTGCACGCGCGGCTGCCCGATGTTCCAGTGCTGGTGCTGGGGAGCGCGAGCGAAGCGGTGGGCGACTACGCCGGCGGATGGGTCCACTTTTTGGCTAAGCCCTTCGCGATGGACGAAATGCTGGCAGCGGCCACCAGCCTGCTTGCACAAAGCAGCGCATCCGCTGCTTGAACCACCTGCGGTGCGGCAGACACTCGCTCTTCGCTCCCACAGGGATATTCGTTTCCCATGTCTCAATATCGAGACATGGGGCATCCGACCGAGGTGTTGCATTTCCACACCCGGCGCTGCCGAACGAGAATGCTTTCCCCTTCCCAACAAGACACCGTCCCATTCTCAACCGATGGTGTGAGGCAGATCACAAGCTGAGCGCCTATGATGGATTGAGAATAACGGAGTTGGGAGGCCGTCCGGCTCCCGGCCCACGGGCATGAATCGTTCTGGAGTCTGAATGGCAGCGTTCGGTAGTTTCGCACTTCTCATAGCATTGGCGCTGGCCGCCTACAATCTGCTGGCCGGTGCGGTCGCCCTGCGGTTGATTGCGACCGGGCAACCGGCAGCAATTTCGCCGGAGCGGTTGGCGGATACGGCGCGCCGCGCGGGGATCGCCGGATTTGTGGCCGTGACCATGGCCGCATTCGCGCTGGTCTGGTCAGTCTTTACCAACGATTTTTCGATCACCTACATTGCCGAGCACTCGAATCGCGCACTGCCTGGAGCGTACAAGTTCTCAGCGCTTTGGAGCGGGCAGGAGGGTTCACTGCTGCTGTGGGCGTGGCTGCTGGGAACGTATGGCTTTGTGCTGCGGCTGACGCACAAGACCGACGTGAAGCTGTATGCGTATGCCGGCACGATTCTGGCCGGCATCCAGGTTTTTTTCCTGGCCGTGCTTTGCTTTGCGGCACCGCCGTTCTCGGTGCTGCGGGGCGCCATTCCCGACGATGGAAACGGGCTGAATCCGCTATTGCAGTATCCGGAGATGGTGATCCACCCGCCGATGCTTTACCTGGGGTATGTGGGCTTCTCGATTCCCTTCTGCTTTGCGCTGGGCGCGCTGATGATGCGCTACCCCGGAGAGAAGTGGATCAAGATTACGCGCGTATGGACCATGGTGACCTGGCTGTTTCTGACGGCCGGGATTTTTCTGGGCATGCACTGGGCGTACGCGGTGCTGGGATGGGGCGGCTACTGGGGCTGGGACCCGGTAGAGAACGCGAGCTTCATGCCATGGCTGACGGGAACGGCCTTTCTGCACTCTGTGATGATGCAGGAAAAGAAAGGCATGATGAAGAGCTGGAACGTGTGGCTAATCTTCTCCACGTTTCTGCTGACGCTGCTGGGCACGCTGCTGACGCGCGCGGGGCTGGTGAGTTCGGTGCATGCGTTTGCGCAGTCGTCGATCGGAACATGGTTTGTGGTGTTCATGGGGATTGTGCTGGCGGTTTGCACGTTCACTTATATCCTGCAGCGCAGCCATTTGAAGAGCGAGCATCACCTGGAATCGCTGGTGAGCCGCGAGTCGAGCTTCCTGTTCAACAACCTGGTGTTGCTGACAGCATGCTTCGTGATTCTGTGGGGAACGCTGTTCCCGATCCTGAGCGAGTATGTGGTGGGCAACAAGGTGACGGTCGGCGCTCCGTGGTACAACCGCGTGGCGGTGCCGATAGGGATCTTCCTGCTGTTCTTAACCGGCGTGGGACCGCTGCTACCTTGGCGCGCAACGTCATTTAGGAGCATTCGACGCAATTTTGTGCTGCCGACGATCGCACTGTGGGCGACGGTGATTGTTTGCCTGGCAGTGGGCGTGCGGCCGTGGCAGGATGGTGAATTCGATACCGGCAACTTTTATGCGCTGGTGGCCTTTGCTGTTTCGGCTGGAGTGATGACGGCGATTCTGAGCGAGTTTTTGCGCGGGGCCGGGGTGATTTCGCGGCAAACGGGCAAGAATCTGCTAGTGGCCACATGGCTGCTGACCAGGAGAAACACGCGCCGGTACGGCGGCTACCTGGTGCACATCGGCGTGGTGATTGTGGTGATTGGGCTGGGTGGATCGGCATTCAATCGCAACGTGGAGCGCGAGTTGGCGCTGCACGACAAGATGAGCATCGGGCCCTACACGCTGGAGGAGATCGGATTCACGCAGGATTCGAATCTGAACTACAACTCGGATTTTGCGCTGCTGGACGTGTCGAGCAACGGTAGACCGGTGAACACGCTAACGCAGGATGGATGGCTGCTCGGAGTGATCCCGAAGTTTCATATGGCTCCGCTTCAAATGGCGCCGGAGAAGCGGGTTTATCTGGCGAGCGAGCAGCCGCAGACCATGGTGGCCATTCACTCGACGATCGAATGGGATTTGTATGTAGTGTATGAGGGCACGAATCCCGACACCGGGCAGCCGATTATCAAGGCGTTTCTGAATCCGCTGGTGGGGTGGATCTGGGCGGGGCTGGTGGTGCTCGTAATCGGTACGCTGTTTGCGCTGGTGCCGAGCCTAAGCCCGGCGACGGCTTCACTGAGGGTGCCGGCGGCGCGCACGATTCCTACCGAGCCGGCGCTGAAGGGCGGCGACTAATGACTGAGCGGTCGCGGTTGGCTCTCCCGGTAAAGGGCTGGGTCAAGGGCATGCAGGTTGCGGTTCTGGCTGTCGCGGTGTGCTTCTCGCTCGGCGCGACGGATGCGAGCGCGCGGTACAACGACCTGAACCACCGGCTGATGTGCACGTGCGGCTGCGCGGAGATTCTGGGGGAATGCAACCATGTTGGCTGCCCGAACTCCGCAGGCGAGCTGGCCGAGCTGCGCGCGGACATTGCAGCCGGACAAAGCGACAAGGAGATTCTGGACGCGTTTGTGGCCAAGTATGGCGCAGTTGTTTTGGCCGCGCCGACGACGCAGGGATTTGACCTGGTGGCGTGGATTGCTCCCTTCGCGGTGTTTGCCGCGGCGCTGCTGGGTACGATTCTGCTGGTACGGCGCTGGTCAGTGGGCAGGACGGCCGTTGCCGCCGTCGATGCTGCCAGTCTGGATCCGGCCGAGCGGGAACGCCTGGAGAGGATTCGCCGGGAGACCGGCGACGGAGGGTTTTGAGCGATGACAACTGCACAAGGCACCATTGCAGGCTTCCTGTTAATGGCTGCGCTACTGATTTATACCTTCTGGCCGGAAAACGTCTTTGCCAGCCAGCGCGAGAAGACGCGGCTGGACTATTTGCTGGAGCGTAAGGAGCAGCTCTACGAGAACCTGCGCGACCTGAACTTCGAGTATCGGGCCGGCAAATATCCGGAAGAGGATTTTGTTACACAGCGGACGCAACTGGAAAACGAAGCGGCGCTGTTGATGGCCGAGATCGATCATTTGCAGCAGGCGTGAAGCTGACCCTCGCTGCTTCCCCCCAACCATTGCCCCGTTTCAAAGAAGAAGGACTCTTTTACGACCATGAGATCGACTCGAATTACACTCTCCATTCTTGCTTTGAGCCTGCTGTTCACAGGCGCTTTGGCACAGGCCGCTACTGTTACCGGCACCGTGATCAACAAGACCACCGGCAAGCCCGCCGCGGGCGATCTTGTTGAACTGGTCGACGTGCAGGCGGGTATGAAGGCCGCCGCGCATGCAACCACCGACACCAAGGGGCATTATTCTCTCAATGAGCCGGGCAGCGGACCTTACCTGATTCGCGCCATACACCAGGGTGCGGGCTACTTTATTGCAGCGCCGCAGGGCGCAGGGCCGGGCGACATCACGGTTTATGATTCGGCGGCCAAGGTCGATGGCGTTTCCATCGAGGACGACGTTCTGCAAATTGAATCGGAAAACGGCCAACTGGATGTGGCCGAGCAGTTCGTGGTGCACAATACCAGTTCTCCGCGGGTGACGCAATTCAGCAACAACACATTCGAGTTTGTGCTGCCGACAGGCGCGGTGCTTGATGGCGCGGAAGCGACGCGGCCGAGCGGGCTGCCCACCAACGCCATTCCGGTGGCACTCAGCCAGAAGGGGCACTTCAGCTTCAACGTTCCTATTCAGCCGGACGAAGGCGAGAATATGACCGTCTTCGTGGTGCACTATCACCTTCCGTATACCGGCAAGTACACGTTTAACGCCAAAGTGACGATGCCGGTGAACAGCTTTGTGGTGATGCTGCCGAAGAGCATTGATTTCAAAGCGGGGGCGGGTCTCAACTTCCAGCCGGTGCAGCCACCGGATCAGAGCCCGTCGGTGCAGACATTGCTGTTGAAGAATGCAATGCCGGGCAAGACGCTGGAGTTCAGCGTGTCGGGCAATGGATCGATGCCGCGAGAGCAGCAGGGCGCGGCAAGCGGTGGTTCAGGAATGGGCGGGCAGGACAGCGGACAGAGCCCGACAGCCACTCCGGGCAATCAGCCAGGCGGCGGCATTGGACAGCCAATTAATACGCCTGACCCGCTGAGCAAGTACAAATGGTGGATTCTGGGCGGGCTGGCGCTGCTGCTGGTGGTTGCGGCGGCCTTTCTGCTGCGCAAGCCCGCGGGCTTTCCAGCGACGGGTGCTGTGGCGGATGCCTCATTGCCGAGCTATGCAACGCCTGCGACTCCAGCGGCGAGAAACACTGCCCTGCTCAACGTCATCAAGGAAGAGATGTTTGCCCTGGAAAGCGAGAAGATCCACGGCACCATCTCCGCCGAAGAGTACGCGCAGACCAAGGCCGCGCTGGAAACAGTGCTGAAGAGGGCATTGAAGAAAAGCTAGTGTAGTCCGCCATAAATAGAGTCATTTATATATCGAAGGTCATCTCATAAAATGAGGGGACCTCGATATGCGTGTGGCGTCTGC
>Ga0302278_10006155_pt1 | contig 11562 bp, 10 predicted proteins | sample III_Bog_N3_2_FD_194543 | JGI IMG/M metagenome (GOLD analysis project Ga0302278, IMG submission 194543) | Peat permafrost microbial communities from Stordalen Mire near Abisko, Sweden - III_Bog_N3_2 | ecosystem: Environmental > Terrestrial > Soil > Wetlands > Peat | place: Sweden: Abisko... | reverse complement strand
AAGCTGGTCGCTCATGGGGTCCATCTATGTTTGATGGCCTGATTCCAGGCCACTGCGTGCGGACAAAGCACGCGCTGCCGCTTCGTGTCGAGTGGTCTCCGGCGGCACAATCCGCCTTTGGTAGTTTCAGTGTCCCGAGTGCGGCACGAGCGATCAGGAGTTCGGCCATCTCGCCGAGGCACATAACATCCACTGCGAGGTGTGTCTGGAGGACCAAGGCCAAACAGTGGCTGCCGAGGAGACGGCGCCTCTTGAAAGGCAGCCGCCATCCGCAACGGCCGTGATACCCGCAGAGCGGGACTGGCTGGCCGGCTAGGCGCGGTGTCGCGCGGTCTTCTTGTGGGGTGTCGGCGGTGGGGCTGCTGCCGAAGTCTGCTTGCGTGGCTTCCCCAGTCTCCTGTTCAGAGGCCGCAGTCTCTGACTGAAAGTTCGTGACGCGTCGCGATCCTTTGCACTCTGCTCGACGCTCCGCCTCAGCGCCGCCATCAGGTCCGCGACGTTGCTGGTGCACGCTGCCGCAACGTCCTCGGGCGCCAGTCCTTCGCCCTTGAGCTCGCGCAACCGAGCCTCATAGCGGTCTTCAATGTCGGTCGGACCGTAGCGGCCCGCCTGGCGGTCAATGAGCTGTCGCGCGAGCTTGACCATCTGAAGGTCTCGCCAGCATCGTTCCGGTCGCGCGGCTCCCGTTATCGCGCCTGCCGCCGACGGCTAATATGGCCTCCGCACCACGGCTGCACCATTGGGGCCGGCACATCCGGCCCGATAGGGGCCACTGGCGCAGGCCACTGGCGGCCGATGGTTGTAGCCATGATAGTAGCCGTGGTTATAGCCGTATGGTTTGCGCACAACGGCAGCGCCGTGTGGGCCGGCGCATCCGGCGCGGTAGACCCCGCGTGTACAGACAACAGCGTCGGCTGATGTGAGCGGCGCGAGCGTCACGAAAGCGAGGACGACTGAGACAGCAATCTTCACGGGTGGCATCCTCCGGTTTGTCGTCGGCGTAGAATATTTGGCACGAGGTTCGTCTTTGGCTGTCGGCAGGGCGCTCACAGTTTTTAGCTCGGGGCCGCCGAGGACAAAGGCCTGGATCGAGCGGCCGGATGACGTGTACCGCGTGGTCGTGATGATGTCGATCAAGCCACCGTTCGGCTGTTGAATCGCGGTCCGCACCGAGCCATTCCAGACGCTGCGCGTGCCGACCAACAGGGTCCGCTGGTGGTCCTGCAGGCCGCCGACAATGCCATCGTTATACACAGGAACATTCGGCGGGTCAGGCGACTTGCCGCATCGTCCACAGATCGTAAGGAACTCTGCACGTTTCGCATGGTGGGTCATTACAGATTGAGCGTGGCCGAGAACGGTGAAATCAGACCGTTGCGCGCATGCCTTCTTTCTGGGCAATCGTAACCGGGGCAAAACCCCGGGCGAGTGGGATTTTGCCCAGCGACAATCTCCCGGCCCAGCCATGCGGCTGTAATCGCCCGCTCTTCTTCGGTCGGCGGGCCGGTCAGGTCACCATGTCGGCCGGTGGTCAAGTGACGGGCACACCTTCCGGGGTGTATTACGTCACCCAGTGGCCCCTCGTGTCCAAGGTGGCACCGGCCCGCACCGAGCCAGGAAATCATCGTGATGCCTTCGCCGCCTTGCGGGCCATGAATTCGGCCACAAGGCGGTCCACCTCGGCTTGTGGCGGCGACTGCACTTGTTGGGCGACTGGCCCCGCGCTTGCCTGCCGTGGGCTTTGCGCCGCCGAATGGCGCGCCATCAATGGCCTTGGGATGTCGGCCAGGAAGCGTGACGGCTTGCCCTCCCAGGCGCGGCGGTTCCGCACCCAGCTCAATCGCAATGAAAGGCGAGCGCGGGTTAGGCCGACATAGAACAGCCGCCGTTCCTCAGCCATCCCACCGTGCTGCTCGGCCAGCCAGTTCGGCCACACGCCCTCTTCGAGCCCCGCCAACAGCACATGGTCAAATTCCAGCCCCTTGGCACGGTGTAGGGTCATGACCTGGACCGCATCGGGCGCTTCGGCCTCCGCGGGCGCGTCGCCGAGGGCGGCGCGGTCGCAGTAAGCCGTCACACTGCCGGTGTGCCCCGCCGCGTCCAGCGCGGCCTTCCAGGACGCGGCGAGGATACCCGAGGCATTTTCGTCCAGCCGCTCCGCGATCTCGCTCGTCTCTGCGGCGAGGCGCAGCGCGTCAGCCGGTCCAAGCCGCTCTCGGGTGACGCCATCGCCGATATCTCTGGCGATGCCGAGCACGGCGTCCAGTTCCAACCGCTCACCAGGGGTGGTCGGCGCCGTCGCGACGGCCGCTGCAAGGGCGAGCCCCTGCTCAGCGGCATGTTGGCGCAGGCGCCCGAACAGCGCGCCCCCGACGCCGCGCGCCGGGAAGGCACAGGCGCGCCGGAATGCATCGTCCGCCGCCGGGTTCCACGTCTCGATCCCCAGTTGGCCGGTGCCCCGACTCATCGCCAGCCGCAACCAGGCGATGGTGGCCAGCACCTCTTTCGCCGTCTCGACCTCGCGGTCGGTCACCAGTTGAACGACGATGCCGGCTTGGCGCAGGGCGACGAGGATCGGTTCGGCAACGAAGGCGGCGCGCACCAGCACTGCGCATTCCCGCCAGGGCAACGCCGGCTGACGCTGGCGCAGCGCCTGCAGCCAAGCAACGGCGCCGCGCCCCTCATCTTCCGGCGTCGATACCTCCTGGATGGCGATGGGCGACCCGGCCGGCGCCTTCGGATCGGCCGGGCGCAGTGTTTTCGGCAGTGCCTCGGGATCCTTTGCTGCGATGGCATTGGCGGCGCGAAGGATGACGGGCGTCGAGCGGTAGTTGGCTTCGAGCTTCAGCGGTGCGGGTGCGGCCGGGTAGTCTTTCCCGAAGCGGCGGATATGCGCGACATCCGCCCCGCGCCAGCCATAGATCGCCTGTAGGTCGTCACCGACAGCGAAGACCCGCCCGGCCGTGCCGGCCAGCAGTCGCACCAAGGCATGCTGGGCGTGGTTGGTGTCCTGGCACTCGTCCACCAGGATCTCCGCCCAGCGACTGGACCAGCGATTGGCAAGGGCCGGATCGGCCCGCATCGCCATGACCGGCCTGGCGATCAGGTCGTCGAAGTCGAGGGCCTGTCGCTGCGACAGCGCTGCCTGGTACGCCGGCAGTACGGTAGCGGCCCGCGCCAGTTCCTCTGACTCGAAGCGGAGAACCGCCGCCGAGCGCGGCAGGTGGCGGGGGTCGGTCACCAGGCCGTTCTTGAGCAGTGACACCGCCTCCAGCAGCAGGCCCGCCGCCTTGGCGTCCCGCACACCGGCGACCTGCATCAGCAGCGCGCGGGCGTCGCGCTGGCCGAGGATGGCGAAGCCCCGCGGCAGCCCCGGCACGCCGGTGCCATCCTCGATCAGCAACCGTGCCATGACGGCATGAAAGGTGCCGATCCACCGCGGCGTCCGCTCGCCGAGGCGCGCGGCGAGGCGGTTCCGCATCTCGTTGGCAGCCTTGGCGGTGAAGGTGATACAGAGCAGCCGTTCCGGCACCTCGCCGGTGAGAATCAGATTGGCCACCCGCCGGATCAGCGTCTCGGTCTTTCCCGAGCCGGCCCCGGCCAACACCAGCAGCGGCGCCGGCGTTGTTGCCGCCAAGCGCTGAGCTGGGTTCAGGTCAGCAAGGTGAGCGGGCGGAGGCACTTCGCGGGTCTACACGACGGCCGCTTTCGCAGGAACATTGGGCCCTACCCTTTGTTCCATGGCCTCATGTGCAGAAGCGCACTCATGCTCTGGTTCCCCCATGGAACATGCCGCCTTTCCGGTCTGTCCGATTGCCGCTGCCCTTGGGTCTTCGGCTCCCTCGTCCGCAGTGAAAGCGAGGCCACACGGCGACATCGATCTAATCGCCGAATTCGATCCGGGAGCCCGCCTCGCTCCTTTTCAACGGCCGCAGTCCGACAAGGCGCGGAACGTCGCCACGCGGCTCTATTCCTGGTCCGCGTCACTGCCAGGTGCCTCATCGTTCACCCGCGCCTTGAGCACAGCGCTCGGTCGGAACGCCACCACACGGCGTGCCAGGATTGGCGCGGCTTTGCCGTTCTTCGGGTTGCGGCCGATTCTGTGGCCCTTCTGGCGCACGGAAAACGTTCCGAACCCACTGATCTTGAGTGGCTCCCCGCTTTCGAGGATGGCGGAGAGCCGATCAAGCACGATATCGACCAGTGCTGCCGAGTCGATTCGCGACAGGCCCACCTGAGCGTAGATGGACCCGGCCAGATCAGCGCGCGTGACAGTGTTCATGCGGAACGTTATGAAAGCGCCCGTCAGCCCGTCAAGCGCGCCCACAGTCTCGTCCTTGCGCCCATGCCGGCCTTCCGGTGTTCGCCTGGCGTCAGGGCCGGCTGCCGCTGAACTCCGCCGTGGCCCGGACCGCCGGCCGTCGCTAAACAGCCGATGATGGCGGCGCGGCGCTGGCGCCGTCGAGCCAATTCGTGATTTTGGCCACGGCCGCCCCTCGGTCGGTTTCATCAAGCGCGGCGAGTTCGCCGGCCAATCGGTCGAGTGCCGCATCATAGATCTGCCGCTCTGAGAAACTCGCCTCGTCCTTGCCGGGCCTGCGGTAAAGGTCGCGGACGACTTCGGCGGTCGCCAAAGGATCGCCAGAGTTGATCTTCGCGTGGTATTCCAGGGCACGGCGCGACCACATGGCGCGACTTGTCCTTGCACGCCCCTTCAGTAAGGCGAGCACCTCGTCGAACAGTTTTCGCGTCGCGAGCTTGCGCAACCCAGCGCTCCGAGCCTTTGAGATCGGGACGCGGAGCGTCATCTGGTTCTCTGCGAAGGTGATGTGGATGAGCTCAAGCTTGTCGCCGGCAATCTCTTCGGTGCCGATTTTCGCCACCTTGCCAACACCGTGCGTCGGGTAGACCACGTGCTCGCCCTCGGCGAAGATGGCAAACTTCGAGGGAACCCTGGGAGCCGTTCGGTCGCCAGCCCGTATTGACCGGCGCTCTGGAACGGGAGCGCTGTCCGATCCTGTCGGTGCCAGTTGGGGGCCTGTCATACCGTCAGGATCAGTTCCGGGCGACGCTGCCGTACTGCTGGCTGCTGGTTCCGGCACCGGCTCGGTTGTCGGCACGGCTATCATCCCATCAACGGGAGTCGGGATCGGAGCGAGCGCATCAGAATCAGGGGCCGGCTCAGCCATAGCAGGTTGTGTGGCTGGCGAGCCCGGCGTGGCCTCGGTCACCGACGGCGTTTCGGACTCGCGACCGGTGGCTGCAGGCTCGGCCATTGCGGGGGCTTCATCAAGATCGATGGCGGTGGGCAACCTGTTCACATGTTTGCTTTCTAAATCCAGTGCCAAATCAAAAGCTCTCCAACAGCCTTACCCGAGATAGGCGGAGCGGGCAGGCGCTACCATCATCTACCACATGGCACTCGGACGAGCGTCAACGTTTGGCGGCTGGATCGTGACCGGGGCGGGCGACTTCCGTCGTTCCGAGCGATCCCGGCAGATTGACAGGGTGAGCATAGGCTGGCCGGCGGCCGCGCCCGCCGGCACAAAGCCGGCCCCCTTGCAGCCCGGCAGTCGCCCAACCTGCCTTCCCGTCGTTCCGAAAGGTCAGACGGCCTTCTTCAGTGTCGGGGAGGCTTTGAAGCGCACAGTCTTCCCGGCTTTGATCTTGACGGGTTCGCCTGTCCGGGGGTTCAGCCCCTTTCGTGCCTTGGTCTTCACAACCCGGAACGTGCCAAAGCTCGGCAGCGTAAACCCGGCGCTCGTTTTCAACTGTTTGACGATCGCGTCGATGAGGTCGCTCGCCGCACGATTAGCCGCCACCCCGGTAAGTTCGGCAGAGTCCTGAAGGACCGATGCGATAAATGCCTTGGACATTCCGTACTCCTCATGTGAAGCGCTTGCAATTTGGGAAACCTGGAGCTCGTTGCAATACCGGTCCACGCAGCTCCGAGCGGCCCCCGAAACGGGGCGACCAGACACCGGCCGCAACCGAATGTCGCTCGACGCTGGCGCAGACGTCAGCCGGAAAGCATTGCTCCAGCCAGCGGCCGGCAGCCAGACTCACACCGTGGCCGTCTCGGTTGTCGCCTTGGGTGCCCGCTTGACTGATGCTTTGCGCCCAGGCTTGGCAGACGGCTTGGCGCTTGCTTTCTTCCCCGTGGCGGCAACCGTGCGCGGCTTCTTCGGCGCTGGAGCGGCAACCTTCGAACGGCGCGTGGGAGAGGCCTTGCCAGGCGTGACCTTTGCTTTCGCCTTCAAGACCTTCGCCTTCTCGCGAGCATCCTTGAGCTGATCGCGGATGGCTGCCAACGCGGCCTTGACCACCGCGCCGCGCTGAAGCTCGGGAATGCCGTCGGCGGCTTCAAAGAATGCCTGCACCAGTATCTTGGTCCCTCGTGGTGCGCGGGTTGCAGTGGTAGCTTGAATGGCCATCGGTTCATCATCCTCGTTGGTGCGGTCTGTGCCACAATGGTGCGGCACAGGTTTCGGCAGCTCACGCGCGAATCGGCTGCACGTTATACAGTGTCAGCAGCCAAACATGTCCGACTGTCAATGATCTTTCAAGCGAAACGGCGCTCCGCGCGCCGGTCGATATATGGTGGCACACGTTCGTACTGAGATGCGGGCGGCTGAGCCGAGCACGCTACCGCGCCCAAGGACGTCGCCACATGCGGCCAGCGTGTCGCGGGGCCTGCATCACACCGTTGCCGGAATCCGGACCAGCAACCCGTCAGGTGGCTGAAGCCCGGTCGAGGACCACAGGCAGCCAAGCCAGTCATTGCTGCGTACTTCGGATCTTGAGCGGGCCACTTTCATGTCGCACAGTCACCAAGATTTCGTATCGTCCCCGCCGTCCGGACAAACCAAAACACCGTCACATGTCGAGCGACATCATCATCACCGAGAAGAGCAGCCAGGCCAGGGACGTGCGTGCCGCGCTCGGCAACCGCTATGGCCCTATCCTGCCGGCCGAGGGCCACCTGATCATGCTGCGCGAGCCCGAGGAGGTGAACCCCGCGTGGAAACGCTGGACCCCGGTCCTGCTACGACCCGAAGGACTCTTCGGCACTAAGCCGGCGCCGGGCGGCAACAAGCCGCGCAAGCTGAAGGCAATCAAGGACGCGCTCCGCTCGGCCAAACGTGTCTGGCTTGCCACCGACTGCGACCGCGAGGGCCAGCTGATCGGCCAGGAAATCCTTGAGCATCTCCGCTTCCGCGGCGAAGTGATGCGGGTGATGTTCACCGCCCAGGACCCCAAGACCATTCGCGACGCCTTCGCCAGCGCGAAGCCGAACACGGCCTATGAGAACCTCTACGCTGCCGCGGTGGCGCGGCAGCAGTCCGACCAGATCTACAATCTGTCGCTGACCCGCACCGCGACGGTTCTGCTCGGCCGCGGGGAACGCGCGGTCATCGGCGTCGGGCGGGTGAAGACGCCGACCCTGGCGATCGTCTGCCGGCGCGAGATCGAGATCCGCGCGTTCCGTCCCCAGGCCTACTTCGAGGTTGTGGCGACAGCGCATGCCGCAGGCGGAACCTTCCTGATGCGGCACGCGCCGCAGGAGAAGATTCTGAAGCGCGATGACGCCGCGGTGATCGCGGCCCGTGCCGACGGGTTCACCGGCCCGCTCTCGGTCAAGGTGGAGGAAAAGCGCCAGGCGCCGCCGCGGCTGCACGACCTGCCGACCCTCCAAAAGCACTGCAGCGCGCGCTTTGGTTGGACGGCAGCGCATACGCTCGAGGTTGCGCAGGAGCTCTATGACGGGGAAGGCAAGAAGCTGATCACCTATCCGCGGGCAGAGTCGCGATACCTGCCCGAGAGCCTGATCCAAGACGTGCCGAAGGTCGTCGCAGCGCTGACCGCCGGGACGTCATTCGGCTCACTGCCGATGCCACCCGAGCCGATCGTGCGCCGTGGCAAGCAGGGGCACTTCTGGGACAAGGGCCTGGAGGGCGTGTCGCACCACGCGATCATTCCGAACGCGAACACCGTGGGGGACCTGCGCTCGATCTGGCCGCGCCTGTCGAAGGACGAGCGCCGGCTGTTCATGGTGATCGCCCGCTCCTACCTGGCGGCGCTGATGCCCGACTACCGCTACCGCCAGACCACCGCGTCGCTCGATGTCGGCGGAGCGGCGTTCCAGGCAATCGGGCGGCAGCCGATCGAGATTGGCTGGCGTGCGGTGTTCGGCGAGGAGGAAGAGCGGGAAAACCGCGAAGGCGAAGACAAGGATGATCGCCAGATGCTGCCGCCGCTCCGCGATGGAGAGATCGTCGGCCTGAGTGAGCCCCTGGTGGAGGCGAAGGAGACCAAGCCACCGCCCCGCTACAGCGAGGGCACGCTGATCGAGGCGATGGCCAACGCCTGGCGCTTCGTTGAGAACCCGGAACACCGCGAGCGCCTGAAGGAGGCGAAGGGCATCGGCACGCCGGCCACGCGCGCCGAGATCATTCAGGGCCTCAAGCGGCAAGACATGCTGGTGGCGAGCGGCAAGAATATTGTGCCGACCGAGCGTGGACTGGCGCTGTTCGGCATCCTGGAGAGCGCTGACCGGGCGCTGGTCGATCCCGCGGTCACGGCGAAACTCGAGTTCCTGCTCGACGAGGTGCTGGTTGGCCGCCGCCGCGCGGAGGAGGCGATCGATGCGATTTGCGGCCAGGCAGCCCGTATCATCGGCCGGCTCTTGGACGGCGCTCCATCGGACGGTGCCGCGCTGCCGGCGGTGTCGTCCAAGCCCGATAGGATATCGCGGCGCACCGGCAAGACGCGGCGGACTGCCCGCACCATGAGTGCGGCTTCGCCGGGCGCGCGCGGCCAATCGGGTATCCGTCGTGCGCGCCCCGGCGCCGGCAAGACGCCGCCCGGCGCCGAATCGGACGGCACCACACCTGCGCAGAGGCCCGTCGCGGGGAGCGTCTGCGCTACGCGGGACGCCATCTCAGTCGGGGAACCCATAGGCCACGCTGACGGCCGGACCGCGCATCATGGGAGGCCGCAAGGTGGCAGTCGGAAGGTGACGCCGCGCTCAACGGCAACCGCAGGAGACGGAACGCCGCTCAAAATCCCTTACGGCAACAAGGAAGTCGCGCTCCGTCTAGGCGCCCGTTATCGCGCCGGAGGCTGGTTTGCTCCGCAAGGCACGGCCCTGGAACCTTTCCGCGAAAAGGGATGGCTGTAGGGTTTCGTATCAGGATCGCTATCCCCGCGCCCCCGCCATTTATCGCGGCGCGCTCCGATGCAGGCGCATGGCGCGCGTCGCGCGCCGCGGGCCGAAATTCAGGACTCGCCTCCGAGGTGGTGTTCAAGATTTTCCAGCGCGGTCTCTGCCTCTGCGTCCAGGGGAGCCGGTTCCTCAACAGCGACGCCCGGCGGCACGGCGTCGCCCGGATCGATGGCACGGCGCCGCCGCGTGCTGCGAGGTGCACTTGCCGCCGTCGGACCGCCGTCCGAGGGAACAGTCTGTCTCGCTATCTCCTTGTCGAGCCGTTCAACTTGCTCCTCCAGCTCGGCAATCCGGGCAGCAGCCGTCTTGGCTGCCCGGTTGGCGTCGCGGCTCTTGGCGCGCAGCGTTGCGTTGGCCCGCTCCAACTTCTCCAGTTGCGCGCGCAACTCGTCTTTGCTCACCTTCGGCGCAGGAGCCGGCGCGGCCGACGCCCGTTTGGCGACGGCAGCGACTCGGGGAGCCTTTGGCGGCTTGGCCTTTGCTCTGGCTTTTCCGGCTGTGAGGGCGGCCGGACGGGTTGGCTTGCGCGCCTCGGTGGCCGGCTTCGTGGTCCTCGTTGCCTTTGCGACCCGTGCCATCGTTATCAACTCCTTTTGAACCGAAAGTGAAGCGTTGCCCTGGCGCAGCTCTTCGAAACGAAAGGATCGGTGACCGCGGACGTTAGCCCGCGAGCGCGTCCTTCACCTGCTTTGCTGGCGTGAAGCCGAGCTTTCGTGAAGCGGCAATCTCCATCGGCTCGCCCGTGGCGGGATTGCGTCCCTGGCGGGCCGGGCTGTCCTTGACCTTGAACTTGCCGAAGCCCGAGAGATTGACTTCTTCACCCTTCTTGGCGGCGTCCACGATCCCCGAGAGGACCGCTTCGACGGTCTTCTTGGCGGCGCTCTTGTCGACACCCGTCTCGCTCGCGACGTGATCGATCAGTTCGGCTGTCTTCACTCTGCTGTTCCCGTGTTGTGCGGAACGACAGAAGCACGCGGATGGTCGGATGTCACCCGCGGCTCAGTCGAGTCGCAGTTCGCCTTGCTGATCGTCCAGTCTTCGCGTGTGCCGTCGGTCTGTTTGCGGACTCATCGGTGAGCCGCATCCTGCGGGTGTCGACTCGGCTGTCCCCTGGCTGGCCGCCGCCGGAGACTGAGCGCGGAGCCATCGGCTCAAGGCTTCCACGACCCGCTCGCGTTCTTCAACAACCAGCGGCCGCCCTGACGCAATGCCGTGCCATTTTGCGAGGCAGCCACGGCAGCACGTCGCTGTGGCGTGTTGAGCAACGAAGATCGGATAACCCCGGAACGGTGTCTGCCTGCCGTCATTGCGTGGACGGGCAGGGGCCAGGCGCCGGTCTACCAACTCCCTCGCATGAATCAGGATCAGGTCGAGACCTTTCTCCGCCAAATAACGCTGGTCGCCGGCATCCAGCTTGAAGCGCTGACGGAACGGCGAGCGCGATAGTCCGATGAAGACGTCGTCGAGATTCCGCATCGCCATGGCCTATTATCGTGCATCGAGGGCGTCACGACCTCGGTGAACGCTCGCTGTCGAGCTGGGCCATCTGGGCAGGCGCGTAGCGCTCGCCGGCGGCGGCGCCGTTCGGCACGGCCGCCTCGATCGCCGCCAGGTCCGCCGGTGTCAGCCGCAGCGCGAGGGCGCCGAGCGCCTCCGCAAGCTGGCCGCGCCGGCGGGCGCCGACCAGCGGCACGATGTCGTCGCCCTGCGCCAACACCCAGGCGATGGCAAGCTGTGCCACGCTCACGCCGCGCGCCTCGGCGATCCGCCGGAGCGCCTCGACGAGGGCGAGATTGCGGTCCGCGTTGTCGCCCTGGAATCGCGGACTGTGGGCGCGCCAATCGCCGGTGCCGGCAGCGTCCTTGCGCCAGTGCCCGCTGATCAGGCCGCGCGACAACACGCCATAGGCGGTGATGCCGATGCCCAGCGCGCGGCAGGCCGCCAAAATGCCGCCCTCGATGCCGCGCGAGATCAGCGAATACTCGATCTGCAGATCCGTGATCGGGTGCACCGCGGCGGCACGGCGGATGGTGTCGGCACCGACCTCCGACAGGCCGATCGCGCGCACGTGGCCGGCCTTCACGAGTTCGGCAATGGCGCCGATGGTGTCCTCGATCGGCACGTCCGGGTCGAGACGGGCCGGGCGGTAGATGTCGACATGCGCGACGCCGAGGCGTTGCAGCATATAGGCCAGGAAGTTCTTCACCGCCTGCGGGCGCGCGTCATAGCCGATCCAGTCACCCTGGGGACCGCGCAACGCGCCGAACTTGACGCTGATCAGCGCCTGGTCGCGCCGGCTTCCTTTCAGCGCCTCGCCGATCAGCATTTCGTTGTGG
>Ga0302278_10006151_pt1 | contig 11566 bp, 8 predicted proteins | sample III_Bog_N3_2_FD_194543 | JGI IMG/M metagenome (GOLD analysis project Ga0302278, IMG submission 194543) | Peat permafrost microbial communities from Stordalen Mire near Abisko, Sweden - III_Bog_N3_2 | ecosystem: Environmental > Terrestrial > Soil > Wetlands > Peat | place: Sweden: Abisko... | reverse complement strand
CTCCGGCGGCAGTCCAGCCACGGGCAGCTATGACATCGCCTTCACGCTCTACACCACCAACACCAGCGGTGTCGCCATCGCCGGGCCGGTGACGAACACCGCCGTGACCGTGACCAACGGATTATTCACCACCACGGTGGATTTTGGCAACGCCTACACCGGCACGAGCAACTGGCTGGCGATTGCCGTCAGCACCAACGCCGCGAACAGCTTCACGACCTTGGTTCCGCGCCAGCAACTCACGCCGGTGCCGTATGCGATTTATTCGGCAAATGCGGGAAGTGCGGTGACGGCCATCACCGCAAACTCGGCGGGCAGCGCCAATTCTGTTTCTGCGGCGAACATCACGGGCACGATTTCGTCATCGCAATTGAGCGGCAGCTATTCCGGGCCTGTGAACTTTCTGAACGGCGGCAACAATTTTGGCGGCAACGGCAGTGGCTTGACGAACATCAGCCTATCGGGCGTCGGCCCGGCCGGGACGTTCACACTGCTGCCGTTTTACTTTGGCCCGCCGATAAATATTCCCTTGAATGCCTACGCCTACGCAGTGCAACTGCTGGATGTCAACGGCGACGGGCTGCCGGATTTGATTCTCAATTGCGAAGGATCGTTGGGATTTGGTTTGTTTGAAGTTTACACCAATGCAGGTGGAGGTAGTTTCATCCTCGCCTCGACCAATTTAGATGGTAACGGACAGATCTATTCCATCGCGGCGGGGGATTTCAACGGTGACGGCAAAATAGACCTGGCGGTCGGCGACTCAACCGGCGTGACGGTCTATCAGGGTTTTGGCGACGGAACGTTCACCCCTGTTTTGACCAATACACTGGTGAGCGGAATTTATTACCGGTATGTGTCTGTGGCAGACATCAATGGTGACGGGCATCCGGATATCGTGGTTGGAAATGGCAACGAAAATCCGGGTTATCTGAATACCCTGCTCAACTTTGGTGCCGGCGGCTTTGTGTTTACCCTCGCGCAATCCATCACCATCAATGATGACATCAACGCCCTCACCACCAGGGATGTGAATGGTGATGGTCAACCAGACATCATATACGCCGGACTATATAATGCCGTGACCGTTTATACCAACCGCAGCGGTGTGTTCACCCTGGCCTCAACCAACAAGATCGGCAATCAGGCGGTAGGCGTGGTCGTGGGGGATGTGAACGGTGACGGCAGACCGGACTTGATATCGGTCAATGCATATAATAACAACCTGACGATTTTCACCAATGCCGGCGGTGGCATCTTTAACTCCAATCAGTCCATCAGTGTGGGCCACAGCCCCACTAGCGCCGTCGTGGTGACGAACAGCGCCGGATTGGTCACCTATCTGGGGGTGGCCAACGCGGCGGACGGCACGGTGGGCGTGCTGGCAAACGACGGCCACGGCAATTTCAACTCCGTGGGTCTGGCCAATGTGGGGCAGTTCGAGGAGTTTTCGGCTCCGGTTCAGGCTCTGGCCACGGCTGATGTCAACGGCGATGGCAAACCGGATTTTGTGGCGGCCACCGGCTATAATGAAGACGTCACGGAGATGTTAGGTTATCCGCAGGTGCTGGCGATGCAAAACCCGGTTTCACTTACGAACGCTGAAAATGTCATCGATGGCTACTTCACCGGCAACGGCAGCGCACTGTCCAACCTGAACGCCTCGCAGATCACCAGCGGCACGCTATCCCTGTCCCAACTGCCCGTCGGCGTTCCCTTGTTGAGCAGCAACCAGACTTTCACCGGGCAGAATATCTTTAGCGCCAACAACAACTATTTCTATGGAAATTTCGAAGGTTCGGCGACGATCAGCAGTTTCTTTGGCCGCGCCGGCGGCTTGACTGGGCTGAACGCGTCGCAACTGACTTTTGGCACGATTCCGCTCGCGGCCATCCCGACGCCAACGGTGGTGACGAACAGCGCCGGCGGCGTGACCTTGAGCGGAACGTTCAGCGGCAACGGCGTCGGCTTGACCAATGTCTGGCAGACCACCGGCAACACCGGTACCACGGCGGGTGTGAACTATCTTGGCACGGCGGACAACCAGCCGCTGGAACTGCATGTGGATGGGGGCCGGGCGCTGCGAATTGAACCTACCAGCAGTGGAACCGGTGTGCCGAACATCATCGGCGGCTATTCCGGCAATCTGGAGGATAACGGCTCTCAAGGTGTCACCATCGGCGGCGGCGGCGCGTCGGGTTATGTCAACCACGTCAGCGCCTCGCTTGGCACCATTACCGGAGGCTCGGGCAATACCATCAACACTAACGGCAACGATTCGACCATTGGCGGGGGTCGGCAAAACACCGTTGACCTGGATGCCTGGGGGGCAGTCATCGGTGGGGGTCACGGCAACTGGATTCAAGCGGACAATAACGGCGGAGGTGGTCTGGGCAATTCCTCGTATTCCACCATCAGCGGCGGCTTTGGCAATGTGGTGGGCACGAATGCCATCAATGCCACCATCGGTGGCGGCGGCATCAACACCAACAGCGGCAACTACGCCACCATCCCAGGCGGCTATGAAAACCTGGCGAGCGGCAACTATGGTTTTGCCGCCGGTGATAACGCGGAGGCCACGAACAACGGTGCGTTTGTGTGGAGCGACAGTTCTGGCACGCTCACCAAATCGTTCACCAACAATCAATTCATGGCGCGCGCTTCGGGCGGTGTGGTGTTTTTGACCGGCACGGCGGCATCGCCGGCCAGTTATGCGACCGGCAGCGCCGGGGTGGCGCTGTTGCCTAACGCAACGGCGTGGACAACCGTTTCCGACCGCAACGCCAAGAAGAATTTTACGCCTGTCAACACCGAGGCCGTATTGGACAAGCTGGCGGCCATTCCCATCCAGCAATGGAATTACAAGTGGGAGTCTGACAAGGACGTGCCAAACATCGGCCCCATGGCGCAGGATTTCAAAAAGGCATTCTATCCCGGACGGGACGACAGGGGCATCACAACGCTGGAATTTGACGGCGTGGAACTGGCGGCCATCCAGGGCTTAAACCAGAAACTCAATGAGAAGGATGCGGAGATTCAAACTCTCAAACAACAAAACGATTCGCTCGCACAACGGTTGACTGATTTGGAAGCCACTGTAAAACAGCTTGCACCACAGAAGTAAAGTGCTTATGAAAAAATTATTGATTCTCATGGGTATGTTGTTTTGCCGAACCGGTTTTGCGCAGCAATACTCGATTGACTGGTATAAGATCGCGGGTGGCGGCGGCACCAGCATCGGAGCGACTTATCAAGTCACCGGCACCATCGGTCAGCCTGACGCGAGCGGCTCGATGAGCGGCGGCAATTATTCCCTGACCGGTGGATTCTGGAGTCTCATTTCTGTCGTACAGACGGCGGGGCTGCCCAATCTGGCCATTACCCATTCCGGCAATAATGTTATCATCTCATGGCCAAACACCGGCAGCTATACATTGCAGCAAAACGCTAACCTCGCGACATCAGACGGCTGGGCAACGAGTGGCTATACCATCAGCACCGCCAACGGTACGAACAGCATCACCATCACCTCGGCCACGGGGAATCTGTTCTTCAGATTAAAGCAGTAAGTTGGTGGTTTGTGTCACAATCCTGGCCGCCTTCGCTGTAAAATGACTTGAATTGAACGGCAATTGGTGGTGCCTTGTCCGGCATGAAACCGTGCCGGGCGTTCACGCTGATTGAACTGCTTGTGGTCATTGCCATCATCGCCATCCTGGCTGCGCTGCTTCTGCCGGCGCTGGCCGGCGCCAGGCTGAGGGCGCAACAGACGGCATGCGTCTCCAATCTCAAGCAACTGGTCACCGCCAATGTCATCTTTGCGGACGAGCATGACGGGGTGTGGATGTATCCATCGCGCGGCGGGGATGCGGATTATCCGGATTCGCAATGGCTGGGTGTGCTGGTGCCGGACATCATCAAGGTGTCGTCGCTCACCAATCCGCTGCCGTTGCTGCTGTGTCCCACGGCGGCGCTGCCGGCCAATGCGGGCATGGGGGAGACGACGGGGAGTTTCGGCCAGTTCGGGACGGCAGACCGTTGTTACATCCGCAACTGCGCCAACGGCCGGGCCATCTCCAGCAGCTATCTCTACAACGGCTGGTTTTATGCGCAGGCTCCCACTCCCGCAGATGAAGCGGGCTGGGCGACCAGCGACGGTTATCCAACCTATGCGACCAATTATTTCCCGAACGAATCGGCGGTGCGGATGCCGTCGCAGACGCCGGTGCTGATGGATGGGACGTGGAGTGATGCGTGGCCGTTGGAATCGGATCCGGCTGCGGGGAATTTATACTTCGGATCCGGCGGCCAGATGATCGGCACGGAGATGGGACGCATCATGATATTACGGCACGGCGGCAGGCTTGCGCCTCCGGATGCGGACTATGACGCGGACTGGCCGTCGCTGCCGCCGAGGGGCGGCATCAACATTGGAATGACGGACGGGCATGTGGAGCTGGCGACAATGCCCGCGCTGAGGAGTTATTACTGGCATCTCAACTGGAACAAATCCGCGCCCGTGCCGTGATGCCATGGCCAGGGCAGGGACAGCGCGCGGGTCTTTGGAGCGGCCACCATTGGCTGCAAGCGGGAGGGGTTTTAAACCATGCCTGCACTGTTGATTGTCCTCATCAATGCACTGGTTGAGTCCATTGCGGTGAAAATGGAGACGCCGTCAATGCTCCTTGTGCCAAGCTCGTTGAGCCGGTGCAAAATATCCCGTCTTTCCTGCAATACATCCATTGAGGCGGCCGCGTTGCCGGGTTCGCTGAGCAGGACCTTCCATCGGGCCAATAGTTGTTCGGTTTCCATAAGATGTTGTTCAGGAATGGTGCCGACGTTTGGTGCGCATCAATGTCCGTCGTGACCGTCTTTCCCCTGCCGGTTGTCACGCCTGGGCTGGACATGTCCGTAGTGATCCGTCCGGTAACTGTCGTTGCGAATGGCGTGGTCCCGCCAACCTGGATGACCGCCCTCCCACCCATGGAAACGCTCGAGCCGGAAAGGTTCACAGTAGAGCCAGACGTTGCCGGGTCCCAGATAGTAATACTGGTCGCCGACGAGACCGACATATTCGTAGCCATCCCAGACGTAATTGTCGGGAACCAACAGCGGAGCCTCTTCCACCGGCGGTGGTGGGGCATAGACCACGGGTGGCGGAGCCACATATACCGGTGCCGGCGCCACATACACCAACGGCCGGAAAGCCACCCGTCCATAGGGATCAACGACACAGCCCGACACAAATCCCGCTGCGGCTGCGGACAGGACAATCATCTGCGACCAATTTTTTTTCATCATTCAAGGACGATAAGAGGGAGACGGCACTCAAACAATGGGGTGAACACCCCATGGCAGGGAATGTGGCTTGCCCACTGGAGTCACCCGTTGCTCGGGACGGACTAGAACTTCCAGGACGTTCCTATCTTGGCGCGCGTGGAGGTGTAGTTGTCCGCGATGTCGGAATAGAAGCCGATGCTCCAATAGCTTCTGGTAGAGGAGGAGCGCCAGCCTACTTCGGCACCGACGGTGACATATTGGTCCACGGCGGCGGACTCGATGAACTTGGTGTGGATGCCATACACCTCGACCACCCAGTGTTGCTTGATGGGCACGGAGACCTTCAGTCCGTTCTTGACGATCTGCTGCGAGATGTCCGGGTTGAACGTGTCGCCACCGAGCGTGACGGGGATTCCCTCGAACCAGCCGAAGTAATTGCCCATGGTCAGCGAAAACTTCCCGAAGTCATAGGTGAGCATGCTGCTGAGGCCGCCCTGGCCGATCGCGCCGCCCGCCAGCATGTCCTCCGAAGCCGAGGCAATCGCGCCGCCGGAGGGCGTGAGCTGCCAGCTCCACGGCTGGTCATCGCCCGGCAGAATGATTTTAACCGGCAGGGCGAGCGTCAGTCCCGCGCTGAAAATCTTTGCACCTTCGACCTCCGTGTAGTTGAGCGGAACAGACACTCCGATGCCCACGCGGTCGGAAAATTTGAAGCCCATGGATATGGGCAGGGAATAACTGGTGCCGTTGATGCCCTGGCTGCTGAAGGTGCCGATGTCGGCCACCGCGCCAATGCAGGCGTGGACGGACTGCGCCTCGCTGGCGGCCCGTTCATCGCGCGATTCCACGGGGCCGAAGGCGTAGTCATCGAACGCCTGCGAAGCCATCATGGCGGTGGAGCTGTTCGGATTGCCGTCGCTCACGGCCACGGTGGACTGTTCGTTCATCGCCTTGAGAAACTTCGCGTATTCGGACTCGCCGTCCGACTTTAGGAAGGCGGTGATCTGGCTGTTCAGGTCCGAGCGCGAGGTTCCGGTGAAAGTTTTGGAAAATCCGGTGGACGGTATCTGCAGGGTGGCGGAGGTGCCCGCGTTGTTGACGGTGAAATTAATGGCATTGGCGACCCCGGCATACTGCAGGCTGGCGCTGTAGCCGCGGTTGGCGAACGACGCGAAACTGCCATCCGCATTGATGGCGCTTTGGATAAGGTTGATCACACTGGAACTGCCGGCGGTGAGGTTCATGGGCGGCCCGCCGTCCGTAGTCACCGTGTTGATGTTAAACAGGTCGCCGGCGATGGCGCACGGCATCAGGCCTGCAACGCAGAACAGCGAGCAGATGAAGATTGAAACCGGTCGCACGGCGCGGAGGGACATGTGGGTCGGGTGCATGGTTTTTTAGTGGTTGTGTTGAATAATTGAGAGAATGAATGTCTGAAATTCAATCGTCTCGCCGCCACACTAGGAGCGCCGCACCGGGAATACAACCATTTAATTGACGCCGGAGCATTGGAATAGTTTGCCGCTGAAACGGAACGCCGGACATTGCCCGGCTCGATCTGGCTTAACCTCTCCACGTCGAGCAAGGCTCGGCGCTCCAAATCACGCCGCTACTGGATCATCAGTGGAGGTTCAGCGAATGAAGGAGGCCAGATGTAGGCTACATGTAGGCCACATGCAGACCAGCATCGGGGATGAATCGAGGGGGAACGGCGAAACGGGCGGCTTGTCAGATTGTCACCGGCGCAACCTTGAAAAGCCGCCGAAACGTGATAGCATTGGACATATGGCCGTTGCACGACCAACGTAGCATTGGAAAGCCTCCGGGGCAAGATAGGCGGCTGGATTTTCCGCAGTCACCGGGGCATCATTGAGGTTTATCCCGCGACCGATTATTCCCGCCGCAAACTCAGCGCCCGGCAGAAGGCCTCCGACAAACAATTCACGCTGGCCGTGCGCTACGCCGACGCGATACTGGCCGAACCGTGGTGCTGGTGGCCCTGGTCGTAGTCACGCTGTTTGTTTGCCGACACAGGATTGCCGCGCATCTCGTCGTTGCCGACGGAGAACGCGCCATCGCCACGCACATCGTCACGCCGGTGGACATGACCGACCGTTACATGGTGCCGGCATACCAGTTTGACACCCTGCAAACGAAAGGCTGGCATTCAGTGCCCACTGGGTTTCAGATGTATGATCATGTGCCGTTCAATGTGGACGGATTTATCTGTCTTTGGGGAGGCACCAGCGCGAAAGGTGGCTTGACCCTCCCTGAGTCGGACACGGGCATTGAAGTGAACCAGAAGTTTGAGACTCTCTATGTCTATCATGCGGCCTTCTTCGCATCGCCGGACGGGACGCCGGTCTATGACATTGTGTTCAATTACGCCGACGGTTCGGTCACGACGAACCAGGTGTTCTACGGCGCGGATTTGCTCTACTGGAATGTCAAACGGAGCCGGAAGGCCCGGGGACCAACCGGTGCGCGTTCCAAGGCGGGCTGGCAGGGCGGGACGTTCACGCCCGGTAGAAACGAACCGTTGCGTTTTACCGTGACGGCGATTGACAACCCGCTGCCGGCCACGGAGGTGGCGACGATTGATTTGATTTCCTGCAAAAGCCCCAGCGCGCCCTGCGTCCTGGCCATGACCGCCGGAAAGCCGGGACAGATGAAGTGAAGAACCGCATGGTTGAAACGCGGACGGGTTTTACCACCAAGACACCAAGGCACAAAGACGCGGGAACATTTCAACCACGGATGGACATGGCTAAACACGGATTCAAGTGAAACGGTTTGGGGAAAATCTGTCATTTATCACTGGGCTTGGAAAAAATGTGTTGCATCGGTTCTAACCCTGCCGATGAGGATTCAAGTATGTTCCGACCGGGCTTCATCCAAGCAGCAAGCGCATATGGGGTGAACACCCCATGGCAATCGCATGTCTTTTCTGGCTATATGAGCATGACTTCCAAAATGGTTTGATTTTGCAAGCCAAATTTTGTTTGGGAATTAGCAGGGACAAAATAATGAGCAACGATCATAAAAACGGGAACGTGACTGACACCGCTACGCGGAAGGAGCAGGCCAAAACACGCACGCAGCAGGCGGAGACGCGTTCAGATCAAGCCAAGACTCACAACAAACAGGCCGCCACACACACGAAGCAAGCGAGCACGCACACGGAGCAATCTGAAACGCGAACCGAACAAGCCAAGACCCGGACCGAGCAGGCCGAAACGCAGACGCAACAAGCCGTGACCCGAACCGAGCAAGCTGGAACGAAAACAGATCAAGCCAAAATACGCACCGAACAGGCGGAGACACGGACAGAACAGGACAAGACGCGAACTGAACAGGACAGGACCTGGACGATGGAGCAGGCGCTCCGCGATTCCGAATTGAGTTATCGCCGGCTGTTTGAAGCCGCGCGGGACGGCATCCTGATTCTGGACGTTGACACGGGACGCATCACCGATGTGAATCCTTTCCTTGTGGAACTTCTGGGATTTTCCCACGACGAAATGGTCGGCAAAACCGTCGGAGAACTGAGTCCGTTCAAGGACATCGAGGAAAACAAAGTCATGCTGGAGCGGTTGCAAAAGGACGGCTATGTCCGCTATGAAAACCTTCCGCTGGAGACGAGGGACGGCCGCAAGAAAGCCGTGGAGTTCGTCAGCAATGTGTATCAGGCCGGTGATCGAAACGTGATCCAATGCAATGTCCGCGACATCACCGAGCGCAAGCAGGTGGAACTGGTCTTGATACGGCTGGCGGCGATTGTCGAATCTTCAGACGACGCCATCATGGGCAAAGACCTCAACGGCATCATCACCAGTTGGAACCGGGGCGCCGAAAAGATATTCGGCTATACGGCTGCCGAGATTGTGGGCACTTCCATCATGCGGCTGATTCCCGTTGACCGGCAGGACGAGGAGAATCTGATTCTGGAGAAGATCAAGCGTGGCGAAAGTGTGGAGCATTTTGAGACGCTGCGACAGGCCAGGGATGGCCACCAGTTTGATGTTTCAATCACGGCCTCGCCGATCAAGGATGCAACCGGCAACGTCACTGGCGTGTCAAAAGTGGTGCGCAATATCAGCGACCGCAAGCAGGTTGAGAAGTCACTGCGTGAGACGCGGACGCGGCTCAATTCGACGCTCGCGGCAGGTTCCATCGGGACATGGAACTGGGACATCGTCAACGACCGGCTGACCGCCGATGAATTCACCGCCCGCATGTTCTCAATCGAAACGGACGCTGCGGCAAAAGGCCTGCCATCGGAAACGTATCTTCAGGCCGTTTTTGAGAAAGACCAGGCGGGTGTCGCAGACGGCCTCGACCGCGCGATCAAGTCCTGCGGCAAATACGATATCGAGTATCGTGTCCGGCAAAAAGACGGGGAACTGTTCTGGCTGCAAGCGCGAGGGCGCGTGGATTGCGACGTTGCGGGCAAAGCTTTGAGTTTTCATGGCGCAGTGATGGACATCACAGAACGCAAGCGGGCCGAGGGACGTTTCCGGCGGCTCGTGGATTCAAATGTGCAGGGCGTGATGTTTTGGAATTCGAAAGGCGAGATCACCGGGGCGAACGATGCGTTCCTGCGCATCATCGGCCATACCCGCAAAGATTTGGAAGCCGGGAACGTCCGTTGGTCGGCGATGACGCCGCCGGAATACGCCGGCCTTGACCGGCACTCTCTGGAAGAACTCACGGCCAAGGGAGTCAACACACCGTATGAAAAGGCATACATCCGCAAGGACGGCTCGCGCGTGCCGATTCTGGTGGGCGCGGCGATTTTCGAGGACAGCCCGGACGAAGGCGTGTGCTTTGTGCTCGACATCACCGAGCGCAAAGCCGCGGAGGAAAAAATCCACCGGCTCAATTCGGAACTGGAGCAGCGCGTCATCGAACGCACCGCGCAACTGGAATCGGCCAACAAGGAGCTGGAGGCGTTTTCCTATTCCATCTCCCATGACCTGCGCGCACCTTTGCGCTCCATCAACGGATTTGCAGGAATCGTGATGGAAGACTTCGGGCCGCAACTGCCCGAAGTAGGCCGTGGTTATCTGGAGCGGATTCGCACGGGCGCGGTGCGGATGGGGGTATTGATTGACGACCTGCTCGCGTTCTCACGTTTGAGCCGGCAATCCGTGAACAGGCAAACTGTGAATTCCGCCAGAATCGTGAACGAAGTCCTGGACGAATTGAAACCGCAGCGCGATGGCCGACAGATTGAGGTTAAAATCGGAACCCTGCCCGCGTGTCATGGCGATCCGGCGCTCCTCAAACAAATCTGGATCAACCTGATTTCCAACGCCATCAAATACACGCGCGGACGCGAACCCGGAATCATCGAAATCGGCTGCACCCACGAAAATGACGAGAATGTTTATTTCGTCCGCGACAACGGCGCGGGCTTCGACATGCAATATTCGAACAAATTGTTCGGGGTCTTTCAACGGCTGCATCGCGAGGATCAATTTGAAGGCACCGGCGTCGGGCTGGCGATTGTGCAGCGCATCGTCCACCGCCACGGCGGGCGCATCTGGGCCAAGGCCGAGGTCAATCGTGGCGCGACATTTTATTTCACCATCGGAGCGTAATTATGATTTTGAAAAATAAAAAGGTAGGGACAGCGCGCTGCGCTGTCCCCGCCCGCGCAGAAGCGGACGGAACGCGCATGGCAGGTCGCGCGATTTATGTAATTCGTTGCGCCGCTCTGCGGCGCGGACGGCGCAGCGCGCCGTCCCTACCACGGCAATCACAAATTGGAGAGACAAAACTATGAACACACCCAATCAAACCGAAATCCTCCTTGTCGAGGACAGCCAGGACGATCTGGACATGACACTGCGCGCGCTGCGCAAGGCGAACATGGCCAACCATATTGAGATTGCCCGCGACGGCGTGGAGGCGCTGGACTTCATCTTTTGCGAGGGCGCGCACGCCGCGCGCAAGATTGAAAACATTCCCAAGCTGATCATGCTGGATTTGAAACTGCCGAAGATTGATGGGATGGAAGTGTTGAAACGCATTAAGGGCGATCCGCGCACGAAAATGATTCCGGTCGTCATGCTGACGTCGTCGAAGGAACAAAACGATGTAATCAGAAGTTATGGACTGGGTGGCAACAGTTACATCGTCAAGCCGGTGGATTTCGAGAGCTTCGCGGAAGCCGTGCAAAAATTGGGGATGTATTGGCTGCTGCTGAACCAACCGCCGCAAACCTGACCCGCACATTTATGAACACACCAATCAATATTCTGATCGTCGAAGATTCCAAGGA
>Ga0302278_10006148_pt1 | contig 11570 bp, 10 predicted proteins | sample III_Bog_N3_2_FD_194543 | JGI IMG/M metagenome (GOLD analysis project Ga0302278, IMG submission 194543) | Peat permafrost microbial communities from Stordalen Mire near Abisko, Sweden - III_Bog_N3_2 | ecosystem: Environmental > Terrestrial > Soil > Wetlands > Peat | place: Sweden: Abisko... | reverse complement strand
GAACCACACCCTGCCCACCGGCAACGTGGCACGCTATCGCGGCGGGCTCAACGTGCTGGACTTCGTGCGCATCATCACCTACCAGGAGGCGAGCCGCAAAGGGTTGGAGAAGATCGCTCCCACGGTCACACTGCTGGCCGAGGCCGAGGGCCTGAAGGGCCACGCCGAAAGCGTGCGCGTGAGGCTGAAGAAATGAGCCGCCTGCACCCTCGCCGCGTGGTTGAAACCTTGAAGGAGTATCACCCGCCACTGGGTGGCCGCAACGGCCTGCGTTTGGACTTCAACGAGAACGTGGATGGCTGCTCGCAGAAGGTGCTGGAGGCGTTGCGCGGCATCACCGCCGAGACCTTGAACAAGTATCCCGAGCGCGAGGCCGGCGAGGCCGCGGCCGCCGCAGTGCTTGGCGTTGCACCATCGCAACTGCTGCTGACCAATGGCGTGGATGAGGCCATTCACCTGCTGGCAGAGACCTACCTGGAGCCGGGCGACGAGGCATTGATCGCCGTGCCCACCTTCAGCATGTATGAGATTTACGCGCTGGCCACCGGCGCCACGGTTCGCACGGTACAGGCGGGCGCGGATTTTGCATTCCCGGGCGAAGCCCTGCTCGATGCTATCAACCCGCGCACCCGGCTCATCTGTGTGGCCAACCCGAACAATCCCACCGGCGCCACGGCCACCGCTGCACAACTGCTTGCCTTGGCAAAGGCTGCGCCGCAGGCAGCCGTGCTGATTGACGAGGCCTACATCCACTTTGGCGGAGAGAGCGTGCTGGCCGAGGTGGGCCGCATCGAAAACCTCTTTGTCAGCCGGACCTTCTCCAAGGCCTATGGACTGGCTGGGCTGCGACTGGGCGCGCTCATCGGCCCGGCGGAACAGATGACCATGCTGCGCCGCGTGGCCTCGCCCTATAACGTTAACGCCATCGCCCTTAAGGGCCTTACCGCCGCACTCGATGACCCCGGCTACATTGCGGACTACGCCGCGCAGGTGAAAGAGGGGCGCGCACTGCTCGAAGCCTTTTACGCCGAGCGCCGGATTCCCTACTGGCCCTCGCAGGCGAACTTCGTGCTCGCTTACCTCGGCGAATATCGGCAGGCCCTGGTGGCTGAGATGCGCCGCCGCGGCATTCTCGTCCGCGACCGCCATAGTGACCCCGGCTGTGCGGGCTGCGTGCGCATCACCCTCGGCAACCGCGAGCAATCCACTCGTTTGCTCCACGAGTTGCCCGAAGCGCTCATGGCCATTGGATTTATCCCACAACCTTTGCCCGCACCGGCCCCACAGGAGGCACGATGACCAAAGCTGCCAAGGCTCTGCCGCGCGGCACCGAGCTGGAACGCATCACCACCGAGACGCAGATTGCGCTTGCCCTGAACGTGGACGGCGTAGGCCGATATAAGGTCGAGACGGGCATTCGCTTTCTCGACCACATGCTGGAGCTCTTCACGCGCCACGGCGGCTTCGACCTGGCGCTGGCCTGCCGTGGCGACCTCGATGTGGACCAGCACCACACGGTGGAGGATATCGGCATCGCGCTGGGTGAGGCCTTTGACCGCGCTTTGGGCGACAAGAAGGGGATCCTGCGCGCCGGATATTTCCTGATGCCGATGGATGAGACGCTAGCCATCGCCGCCGTAGACCTGGGTGGCCGCGCCGCTTGCGTGGTGGACACCAAGGTGCGGGTCCGCCTGGTGGGCGACTTGCAGAGCGAACTGGTTTTCGACTTCTTTGAGGGCTTTGCCCGCGGCGCGCGCGCCAACGTGCATCTTAAGACGATGTATGGACGCAGCAATCATCACAAGATTGAGGCCATCTTCAAGGCCTTTGCCCGCGCCATGCGCGTGGCCTGCAGCAAAGACCAGCGCCTGGCTGAGATGCTGCCCTCTACCAAGGGACTTCTCTGATGACCGTCACGCTGATTGACTACAAGGCGGGCAACCTGGCCAGCGTGCGCAAGGCCTTTGCCTTCCTGGGCCGCCAGACGGTGACCACCGAAGATCCCGACGAGGTACGGCAGGCGACTGCCCTGGTGCTGCCCGGCGTGGGACATTTCTCCACCACCAGGCGGCTGGCGGAGCGCGGCGTGCGTGCGGCCGTAAGAGAGGCCATCGCGCGCGGCGTGCCCTTTCTGGGTATCTGCGTTGGAATGCAGTGGCAGTTCGGCGGCTCAACCGAAGCGCCGGACACCGAAGGGCTCGCGCTCTTCGAGGGAAGCTGCGAGCGCTTTCAGACCGGCCTCCCGACCAGCCTCAAGGTCCCGCACGTGGGTTGGAATCGCATTACGCGCACCGCAGAAGGTGCCGAATCGCGGCTGTTACGCGGCGTCGAGGATGGCAGCTTCGTCTACTTCACGCATTCCTACCGAGCGCCGGTGGTGCCGGGGGTTGCGGCCGTGACCAGCTATGGCGAGACCTTTGCGTCCTGCGTCGAACGCGCGAACGTCTTCGGCACGCAGTTCCACCCGGAAAAGTCCGGCGACAACGGGTTGCGCATGTTGCGCAACTTTTGCGAAGTGGCCGAGGAAAGGAGCTCGCGATGAGCAACGGCAGCACACGGCGCATCATCGCCTGCCTGGATGTGACCCACGGTCGCGTTGTCAAAGGCGTGCAGTTTGTGGACCTGGTTGACGCCGGCGATCCGGCCGAGTTGGCGCATCGCCATGCCGAGAGCGGCGCCGACGAGATCGTGTTGCTGGACATCACCGCCACCAGCGACGCGCGCCCCATTCTTCTGGATGCCGTGCGCCGTGCCGCCGCGCGTCTGTTTGTGCCCTTCACCGTTGGCGGCGGCGTGCGCTCGCTCAGTGATGCGGCGGCGCTGTTTGACGCCGGGGCGGACAAGATCAGCATTAACTCGGCGGCCATCAAGAATCCATCGATCATCACCGAGATTGCCGAGCGTTTTGGCTCGCAGGCCGTGGTGGTGGCCATTGACGCCAAGCGGCAACCCGCCGCTCTCCGTTCTGCCGGCAACATGGCCGCCGAGGTGTACCTGGCCGGAGGACGCGTGGCCACCGGGCGCGATGCCGTGGAGTGGGGGCGTGAGGCCGAGTCGCGCGGAGCGGGTGAGATTCTGCTGACCTCGATGGATTGCGACGGCACGCGCAACGGCTTTGACTGCCCACTGACCGCGGCCGTCGCCCAAGCCGTCAGCATTCCGGTCATCGCCAGCGGCGGCGCCGGCACACCCCAGCACTTTGTCGAAGTCTTTGAGGACGGCGCAGCCGATGCGGCGCTCGCCGCCAGCATCTTCCACTTCGGCATCCACGATGTGCGTGAACTGAAGGCCACTCTGCAACGGGCGGGAATTCCAGTGCGGTTGCCATGTTGAAAAACAAGTTTCCAGGTTAGAAAGTTCTAAGGCTCAGGATCGCATAGCAATTTTCGCAAGGACGGACCATGTTTATTCCCTCGATTGATCTGATGGGCGGCAAGGTGGTGCAGCTCGTGCAGGGCGAGAAAAAGGCCCTGGAGTTTGACGACCTGCAGTATTGGATTGACCGCTTCCTCGCCTACCCGATGGTGCAGTTGATTGATCTGGACGCCGCCATGGGCAAGGGCGAAAACACTTCGCTGATTCACCGCATCTGCCAGCATTTGCCGGCGCAGGTTGGCGGCGGCATCCGCACGGTGGACGCGGCGCAGCGGATGTTGCAGGCTGGGGCGAAGAAGGTCATCATCGGCTCGGCCCTGCTCAAGGCAGGCGGTGTGGACATGGAGATGGCGGCTGCCCTGGCGCACTACGCCGCTCCGGCGCGGCTCATCTTTGCCGTGGACTCCCGCGGTGGCAAGGTGTCCATCAAAGGCTGGAAAGAGGGCACCTCGCTGACGCCCGAGGCGATGATGCAGCAGACCGGCGATTACTGCTCCGGCTACCTGTACACCCACATTGACACCGAGGGCACCATGCAGGGATTCCCCATGGAGGTGGTCCCCGGACTGAAGGCCGCCACCACCCGTAAGCTCATTGTGGCCGGGGGGATACGCTCGCGGGCGGAGGTGGACCAGCTCGACGCCCTGGGGGTGGATTCCGTGGTAGGGATGGCGGTTTACACCGGCGCCATGGAAGCCTGATTACTCAAAGGCAAAGAATTTTCGCCTGAGAGTAAAAAATCCCCATCCCGCGCCTATTGGCGTGAATCGAACAAGGTTAGTCGTTCGTAAGATCAGCTCGTCCGCCGCCTCTGTTAACCTGTGCGGTGGGGTTGAAGCAGGCATTCTTACTCAGGAAAGCCCCGGAGCCTGGCTCTGGGCCAGGAGCACCGTGTCACAGGCTGAAATTATCACTTCGGAAGTAAACCAGTCCGCTCCCTCCAGCGAGCGCATCTGGGAGCAGTTTCGCCGCTGGGGTTACCTGCAGGCAGATCTCGACCCGCTCGGACACTTCCTGCCTCTCGCCTATCCCGATCTGCAGATTGAGGGCGATACGGCCGACGCTGCCCGCCGCATCTACTGCGGCACGGTAGGCGTCGAGTTTATGCACATCCCGGATGCCGAGCGCCGCCAGTGGATTATTGACCGCATGGAGGGCGCGCCCGCTGCGGTGGACACGCGGGCCATCCTCAGCCAGTTGCTCGAAGCCGACATCTTCGAGCAGATGCTGCAGACGCTCTACATCGGCACCAAGCGCTTCTCCCTGGAAGGCAACACGGCACTCATCCCACTGATGGAGGAAATATTGGCCGGTGCCGCCAGTCACGGCTGCGAGGAGTGCGTCATGGCCATGAGCCATCGCGGACGACTGGCCGCCGTGCGTAACACCGTGGGCCGCTCGGCCACCGATATCTACGCTGGCTTTGAGGACGTGGATCCGCGCTCGATTCTGGGCGGCGGCGACGTGAAATATCACCAGGGCGCCACCAACATCCGCGACTTCGGCGGACAGAAGATGCGCATTCACCTGGTCAGCAATCCCAGCCACCTGGAGGCCGTGAATCCCGTGGCCCTGGGTCGCGTGCGCGCCAAGCAGACCCGCCGCGGCGTAGAAGGCCAACGCCAGACCCTGCCTATCCTGATGCATGGCGATTCGGCCTTTGCCGGCCAGGGCATTTGCGCTGAGACCCTGAACATGAGCTACGTGCCGGCCTACAACGTGGGCGGCACCATCAACATCATCGTCAACAATCTGCTGGGCTTCACCACCAACCCATCGGATTATTGCAGCGGACGTTACGCCAGCGACCTGGCGCGCCGCCTGGCGGTGCCCATCTTCCACGTCAACGCCGAGGACCCGGAGGCCGTGGTGCGCATTGGACGCATGGCTCTGGAGTACCGCTACCACTTCGGATCCGACGTGGTGATTGACCTGATTGGCTACCGCCGCCACGGACACTCCGAGGTGGACGACCCGACCATCACCCAGCCCATCGTCTACGCCAAGATCAAGAATCATCCGCCGCTGTACCAGATCTACGCCCAGCGCCTGGGTGTGGACGTGAGCGACGAGGTGGCCGCGGCCCGCGCCCGCTATCAGCAGGCCAAAGCCGACGCCAAGACCATGACGAAGAAGCCCAATCTCTACACGCTGCCCAGCTATTGGGATGGCTACCTGGGCCGTAAGTGGACGCCGGAACTCGAAGTTCCGACGGCGGTGGATGCCGCAGAACTAGCGCATCTGGGCGAGGGGCTCTGCCAGTACCCTGAGGGTTTCCACATTCATCCCAAGGTGGCGGCGCTGCTCAAGCAGCGGCAGGAGATGGCCAGTGGCAAGCGCGCGCTGGATTATGGCATGGCCGAGGCCCTGGCCTTCGCCAGCCTGGTCACGCAGGGAGTGCCGGTGCGCATGAGCGGACAGGACAGCCGCCGCGGCACCTTCAATCATCGCCATAGCTGCCTGATAGACATTGAGAACGAGAGCGAATACGTGCCGCTTGATCATCTGTCGGCCACGCAGGCACGCATCGAAATCTACAACTCTGAGCTGAGCGAGGCCGCAGTCCTCGGGTACGAGTATGGCTTCAGCCGTGACTTCCCTGAGGCGTTGACCCTTTGGGAAGCACAGTTTGGCGACTTCGCCAACGGGGCGCAGATCATCATTGACCAGTTCATCAGCGCCGGCGAGGAAAAGTGGGGTCTGCTCAGCGGCCTCGTCCTGCTGCTGCCGCACGGCTATGAGGGCCAGGGGCCGGAGCACTCCAGCGCCCGCGTAGAACGCTATTTGCAGCTGTGCGCACGCGATAACATGCAGGTCTGCCAGCCGTCGTCGGCCGCGCAGTACTTCCACCTGCTGCGCCGTCAGGCTCTGCGCAAGTGGCGCAAGCCGCTGGTCTGCTTCACGCCGAAAAGCATGTTGCGACATCCCGACGCCAGCAGCCCGCTTTCGGCACTGGCCGCGGGCAGCTTCCAGTGCGTGGTGCCGGATCACACGGCCGCCCCGGACGAGGTAACGCGCATTCTGCTGTGCTCTGGCAAAATCGGCCACGAGCTGGAGGCCGAGCGCAAGAAACTGAACAACACCACGACGGCGATTCTTCTCCTCGACCAGATTTACCCCTTTCCGGAGGCTGAGCTACTGGCGGCCATCGCGCCCTATCAGAACGCTCGCGAGCTGGTGTGGGTGCAGGAGGAGCCGTCGAACATGGGGGCACACGGCTTTGTGAAGCCTCGCCTGCGCCGGTTGTTGGGTACCCGGATGCCCGTGCGCTCGGTGAAGCGGCAGGCGGCGGCCAGCCCGGCAACGGGTTCGGCCAAGGCACACCAGATGGAGCAACACGCGTTGCTCTCTTTGGCGTTTTCGAGCTAGCACCAAGACCGGGCGGGGCTCATAAGGCTCCGTCCGGGATGAGTTTTTCCGGCCGCGTGGGGCGGCCGTAAGGGTTCTAAATTCCGCCCGGCAGATGCAGATTGAAGAGTGTTGGGTGGACACGATACAAGATTGGGCATGTCAGTTTTATCGTTGCGGCTTTTCCGGCCCGCGGCGACCCGCGGGGAGGTGGAACATGGTAAACGAGACCATCACACAAGGACTGAAGCCCTACCTGATCGGCGAGAAGATCCGCGCTCTGCGTTTGAAAAAGAGCATGGGCCTGGTCGAGTTGGGCAAGCATACCGGTCTTTCAGCGGCCCTGTTGAGCAAGATCGAACGCGGCAAGCTGATCCCGACCCTGCCAACCTTGCTGCGCATCGCCATGGTCTTCAGCGTGGGCCTGGAGTTCTTCTTCGACAATAACCGCAACCGCCACCTCGTCGAGGTCATCCGTAAAAGCGAGCGCAAGCGCTTCCCCGAGCACCCCGGGTCCGAGGCGAGTTCCTATTGGTTTGAGAGCCTGGACTTCAAGGCCAGCGAACGCAAGTTGAACTCGTTTTACGCCGAGTTCGTCCTGATCGCCGCGGATAAACTGAAGCCTCATCAGCACCCCGGCATTGAGGTGGTCTTCATCATCGAAGGCACGCTGGGACTGAAGATTGGCGGCGAAGACTACGCGTTGGACACAGGCGACGCCATCTACTTTGACAGCTCAATGCCGCATTACTACTCGCGCATCAATCCCGAAGGGGAATGCCGCGCCCTGGTGGTGACCGCCGGTTAGCTCCCCCGAAGCCGCAAGCCTGAGTTACACTGGCATCATGCGGGTGCGGAGCAGCGCGCGCACCCCCGCGGGCCTGTAGCTCAACGGTTAGAGCAGAGGACTCATAATCCTTTGGTTGTAGGTTCGAATCCTACCAGGCCCACCAATTTTCCAACCTTGCTGATCAATCCCTTACAGAATGACAAATGATTTTGCGTGGGCTCTGCCTGTGATCTTCCCCCAATATTTTCGTCTGCAGGGTTCAACATCTCAGGGACTTTCCTCCGTGAGTTGGAGACCGGAACCGAAATGTCTTCTGGCGGTTCCGAGGTGATGGTCGCCTGAGGATCGTATTGCTCAGCCGCTTTCTTGGCCCGTGAGCTATGCAGCACAGGCAGAAGTCCTCGCACCTGTCATTCTTGACCTCGAGTAACGCTGGCATCCCAATCCGCGCAACCCGCAGGCGCAATCGGCGGACGCAGTCGGCAGAAAAGATACGCCCCTTACAGCTTCGGGACACACTTCCCGGCGGATGAGTGGTGCTGGCCCTTCGAGAACGAGAGGCCAAAACCATGCCGCTGATTCTGCTTGTGGAAGTTCTGATCGTTGTGGGTGTCGTCCTCTGGCTTATTAATCGGTTCATTCCCATGCAGAGAACGATCAAGTCAATCCTGAACGCAGTTGTGGTCATTGCGGTTGTTCTGTGGATATTGAACATTACCGGTCTCTTTCACTCCGTCTCGAACATACACATCGGCAGTTGAGCGACGTCCCAAAAGGCGCCGCAAGCAAGAGGACATGTGCGACATCGCTTCAGTGCATCGCAAACGGGCAACGTAACAACAAAACGCATCATCCATGCGTAACAAGGCAGCTCTCTGCCTGGGAGTTATTGTGAACACCAAGTTTCTGTTAGCAGCCGGACTAGCCATCAGCCTGGGCGCATCTGCCCAGACCACCACAACTACACAAACCACCGTGGTTGAACGCCGCAGCCACACACCCATCTTTCGGGTCAATGTCATCAGCCGGAGCGTTGTGGCCGTCAATTACAAACACCGCAGCGGATCCACCCATGTTGATTTTGAAGGCACGGCTTTGATGCCGTCCGCCAACGGTGAGGCCAAGATTCAAAGCGAACGCGGATCCATCAAGATTCGCGCGGAGTTTGGCAACCTGCAGAGCCCGGCGTCGTTTGGCAACGAGTATCTGACCTACATCCTGTGGGCGATCTCTCCCGAGGGGCGCGCGGAAAACCTAGGCGAAGTACTGGTCGGCGACAACAGCCGCAGCAAGGTGGAAGTTGCCACCGATCTGCAGGCATTTGCCCTGATTGTGACGGCGGAGCCATATTATGCGGTCCGGCAGCCGAGCAACGTCGTCGTACTTGAGAACGTGATCCGCGACAACACCAAGGGGACCACGGAAACGGTGAACGCGCGTTACGAACTGATGGAGCGCGGAGGCTATATTCCGACCGGCTACAACTTCGATCCGGTGGTTCTGAATGCGAAGTTGCCGCTGGAGTTCTTCGAGGCACGCAATGCCCTGCGAATCGCACAGTCCGAGGGTGCTGAGACGTACGCCAGCAGCAGTTATCAGCACGCCGTCCAGCTGATGAACCGGGTAGACGAGTACGCGGTCAGCAATCACATCGAACGGAAACAACTGATCGCAGTTGCCCGCGAGGAAGTGCAGACCGCAGAAGATGCGCGCCAGATTGCCGTAAAGAAGATGGACGAACAGCGCCTGGCAGACGAGCGGCAGACTGCCGCCGACGCCCAGTTGGCAGCGCAGAATCAGACGAACGACGCTATTCAGCAGAGGAATCAGGCTCAGACGGACGCGGCCGCCGCGCTGGCGGCGAAAGCCCAGGCGGACTCCGACGCGCTGAATGCACAGAATGCCAAGGCACAGGCTGAGTCCGATGCCGCTTCGGCTCGGACGGAAGCCGCCGATGCACAGTCCGCGACTGCACAGGCGAAGGCGCAAATGGCGGCGGATCAGGCAGCATCCGCTTCTGCTCTTGCCGCGACTCAGGCGGATGCGGCGAACTCGCTGCTGGCCGCACAGCAACAGGCGGAAGCAGAGAAGGCCGCGCTGCGCGCGAAATTGTCGGCGCAGTTGAATCTGATCCTGCAGACACGCGACAGCGCCCGCGGACTGATCGTCAGCATGTCCGACGTGCTGTTTGACACTGGGAAATATTCATTGAAGCCCGGCGCCAGGGAGAAGTTGGCGAAGGTAGCCGGAATTCTGCTGGCTTACCCTGGTCTCAACATTGCAGTCGGCGGCTATACGGATAACGTAGGCGGCGACCAGATGAACCAGAAACTGTCGGACAATCGCGCCGGTTCAGTGCGGGATTATCTTGTCCAGGAAGGTGTTGCAGGAACGTCCGTCAGCGCCGAAGGCTTCGGCAACAGTTCCCCGGTAGCCACGAATGAGAATTCGGCGGGACGCCAGCAGAACCGGAGAGTGGAGCTTGTCGTTTCCGGCGAAGCTATTGGAACCACGACGACCGTTGCGGCCGGAACCATGCAGTAGCGGGAGTTCGCACCGTTGGCGCGGGTCCGCACCTGGGGCCCGCGCTTTCTTGCGTCTGTAGTCCCGCGTGGAGAAGATTTCCGCAAACTGTGCACTACTGCACAGCGCAGGCCACACCCGCGGTGGAATCCTAGCCATACATGATTCGCCCTTTTCACTCCACGGAACCCGCAGCGGCAATGCACCACCGGGCAAGCGTAGGGATGATCGGGCAAGGTGATGCCATATGCGTATCCTCCGTTTGTTGTTGCTGGCAGTAATAGTCCTGGCCATATCGGCCGCCTTGTTTGCGCAGGTCAACTTGACCATTACGTTGGCTCCGCCCGCCCTGCCTGTATACGAACAGCCCGTCGCCCCCGGCGATGGATACATCTGGACTCCCGGCTACTGGGCCTACGGGCCGGAAGGTTATTACTGGGTGCCGGGAACCTGGGTGGAAGCTCCGGAGGTTGGTTATCTTTGGACGCCTGGATATTGGGGATGGAGCGATAACGCTTACATCTGGTATGGCGGTTACTGGGGTGAACATGTCGGCTTTTATGGCGGCGTGAACTACGGCTATGGCTATGGCGGCAACGGTTACCAGGGCGGCTACTGGAACCATGGCTCCTTCAACTACAACCGCTCGGTCAATAACATACGCGGCACCAACATTCACAACGTCTACAACAAGACCGTGACCTCCAATCGATCGTATAGCCACGTCAGTTATAACGGCGGCCGCGGTGGAATCTCAGCGCGCCCGACGAAGGCGCAAGAGGCCGTATCGCATGAACAACACAAGCAGCCCACGGGAGTACAGACGCAACATATGCAGGCTGCCGCCGGCAACCATGCGCAGCTGGCGTCGGTGAACCACGGCCGGCCGGCAATCGCTGCAACGGCGAAGCCCGGCGAGCTGAGCGGTCACGGCGTGGTGGCGGCCCGTCAGGCCGGCGCACCGTATAAGGCGACTCCGACTCATGCCAGCCCCGCGGCCAACAAGGCTCCGGCGGCCAGCAAGCCTCCCGCAAGGTCTGAGAACAATGCCCGTCCGCAGAGTGCGCGGAGTGTTCCGGCACAACATGCCAATGCACAGCCTAATGCCCAATCCCGGGAGACAAACCGGCAGAGCGCAGAGCGTCCAGCCACTCACGCCCAGTCGGCGCCGCGTCAGCAGGCTGCACCGCGTCAACAGTCCGCACCACGCGAACAGGCTGCGCCGCGTCAACAGGCTGCGCCGCGTCAACAGGCTGCACCGCGCCAGCAGGCTGCACCACGCGAACAGGCTGCACCGCGCGAACAGGCTGCACCGCGCCAGCAGGCAGCACCACGCCAGCAGGCAGCACCGCGCCAGGAGGCTGCTCCGCGCCAGCAGGCTGCACCGCGCCAGCAGGCTGCACCGCGCCAGGAGGCTGCTCCGCGTGCCCAGGAAGCACCGCATCATGAAAAATAAGTAACACCCAACAAATAATATGGGTGCGGATCCACTCCAGTGGATCCGCACCCTTTTTGTGTTGGCCGGCTCGCCCAG
>Ga0302278_10006146_pt1 | contig 11572 bp, 12 predicted proteins | sample III_Bog_N3_2_FD_194543 | JGI IMG/M metagenome (GOLD analysis project Ga0302278, IMG submission 194543) | Peat permafrost microbial communities from Stordalen Mire near Abisko, Sweden - III_Bog_N3_2 | ecosystem: Environmental > Terrestrial > Soil > Wetlands > Peat | place: Sweden: Abisko... | reverse complement strand
CAGGGCAGCGGCAGCCACGTTCAGCCGCGTCACGCCGGCCAGGTATGCATAGTCCACGAATTTGACCAGGTCACCGTATTCGACGCCGTTTTCCACCCGAGGAAGCTGGTGCTGGTGATCGTAGTTTTCGGCGTATTCGGTGATGCGCACGGCCGCAAAGCCCAATTCGTTGAAGCTGGTGTGGTCGCCGCCACGCAGGAAGCGGTCCTGGCGGAAGACCAATTTGGGCTGCACGCTGGCGGCAGGCAGGTAGGCCGGGGCCTCGGTGGCGATAAAGCGCGCTATCTGGCGCGAGGGGCTGTCGAGCTCCGCGCCGAGCAGGCGCAGGCGGCGCAGGGTGGTGCGGTCTCCGTCATCGGCAGTGAGAGTGGCGGGGATGCCTTCGCTGAAGACTCGTGCAAGGTTGTGCTGATCGCGCGTATTGTCCCCGCCAACGATGTCGTTGCTGAGCACGGCCTCCAACTGCCAACCCTCACTCCGCGCGAGCTTGGCGAAGGCTTTGCTGCCGAACAGGCCCTGCTCCTCGCCGGGGAAGAGCGCGTAAACGATGGTGACGGGGAAGTGCTCGCGGCTGAGGACGCGCGCCGCCTCAAGGACCAGACTGGTGCCGCTGCCATCGTCGTTGGCGCCGGGCGCGGGAGCCTCAGCGTCGTTCATGCGCGCCATGGCGATCGTGTCATAGTGGGCGCAGAGGAGAATGACGCGCTTGGCCGACTCGGGGTCCGTACCCTTCTGGACGGCGTAGATCGTCGTCAGTTCGGCGGGCTGTGGCAGGCGTGCGGCAGGGCCCTCGACGGTGCTATGCTGCTTCACCTCCAGGCAGCCCTGGCATTGCTGGCTGGTGCGGGCGAGTTCGGACGCAATCCACTGGCGGGCCTGGAGGATGCCGGCGTGCTTTTCCGCGGGCAGTGTGGTTCCCAAAGTATGCCGGGTTCCGAAATTGACCAGCGCCGGGTCGGTGGATTGCAGGCGTGCGGCGTCCACGGCGGCAACGGCGCGCTGGATGCGGGCGTCGGGAGCTGATGTGGACGTTTGAGCGGCGCAGGCGACGGCCATGGCGGCCAACAGGCAGAGTGCGCAGGCGGTTCTCAGATTCTTAACGGTCATGATTCAGCCTCCCGGTGGAAATTCCGTGTGCAACTCCACTTGACGCTGCGCGCCGGAGAATCTAAATATAAATGCCAGTCACCTTGCCGATGCAAGTCCGGCGAGGCGCGATTCTGTAACGGAGGAAGTACATGGTTTTGTGCCCGGAATGTGAAAACGATCTCGACGTGGAAGAAGACGACCTGGACGAAGGAGAGGTCGTAACCTGCGCTGAGTGTGGGACGGACTTCGAAGTGGTCAGCGTGGATCCGGTCGAATTGGCCAAAGTGGCGGAAGAGGACGAGGAAGAAGAGGCCGAGCGGCAGAGCGAAGCGGATGAAGAGTAGTAGGCGCCGGAGCCAGCCCCGGCCCTTGTGGCCTGCATCTCCACGCATGGCATTGCTGCGGACGCTGCTGCCGCTCGTGGCGCTGCTGCTGTGCGCCGGCAACGGCAAGCCAGCCATGGCCGCAGCAGGGCCGCAGCCGGGCAACTATGCGCTCATCTTCGGCACCGTCTGGGGAGCCGACCACCGCCCCGTCTACGGCGTGCACGTCAAGCTGCGTCGCGCCGATGAAAAAAAATTCCGTTGGGAGGCCACCAGTGACCACCGCGGCGAGTTCGGCATCCGCGTGCCGGCCGCCAAGGGCGACTACGTGCTGGTGCCCGACGTGAAGTTCGCCGACCATCGTCCGGCGCCCGAGCAGGCGATCCACGTGGACTACGACGAACGCGTGGACGTTGGCGTTCACCTGGAGCCGTGATCGAGGGCCGCGGCGCACAGGGTAAACTGGAAAGAAATGCCAAAGGCGTAGAATGAAGGCGGGCGCAACTCGCCCAGGAGCCGTGTCCCGTGCGCCGTTTTCTGCTGATGACCCTGATCCTTGTGCTGCTGGCCCCCTTGGCCGGTGCGCAGATGTTTGGCGGGCGCAAGGACGAAAGCGCCGCGCCGCGCACCCTGACCGGCCGCGTGCTGGATAAGGGCGAGAAGCCGGTCGCCGGGGCCATTGTGTCCCTCAAGAACATGCGCACGCTTGCCGTGGTCAGCTTTATCAGCGAGGAGGACGGAGGCTACCGCTTCCATAACCTGTCACCGAGCGTGGACTACGAGGTGCGGGCCGAGAGCCAGGGCAGACACTCGGTGCCCAAGACGCTCAGCAGCTTTGACACCCACAAGCAGGCGCACATCACTCTTAAGCTGGATAAAGAAGCGGCGCCAAAGAACTGAGCGCCACGATCTTTGCGAGCAGCAGAAAGGCCGCCCATGCCGGGCGGCCTTTCCTTTATGACTTTTTCTGGCAGAACGCTTAGTCGTTCGAGCGCTTCCAGTCCAGTAGTTCGCCGATCGTCGAGGTGCCAGGCGAAGACTGAGGCTGCTTGTAGGACTCCACTTCGTGGCGAGTTGCTTCTTCGCCCACGGCGCGGATGCTCAAGCCGACCTTCTTCTCTTCCTGGTTCATCTTGATGATCTTGAACTCGAACTCCTGTCCGGGCTCCAGAGTGATGGGCTGGCTGTTGGCGTCCACCGCTTCGGAATTGTGGCACAGGCCCTCAACACCGTCGGCAAGCTCGACGAAGGCGCCGAAGCTGGCCAGGCGCAGAACCTTGCCCTTCAGCACGTCGTTGACGCGATGCTGGGTGAAGAAGCTCTCCCAGACGTCGGGCTCCAACTGCTTGACGCCCAGCGACAGGCGGCGGTTGTCAGGCTCAATGGCCAGAACGATCGCCTTGACCTTGTCACCCTTCTTCAGAACCTCGCTCGGGTGCTTGACGCGCTTGGTCCAGCTCAGGTTGCTGACGTGAACCAGTCCGTCAATGCCGTCTTCGATTTCGATGAAGGCGCCGAAGTCGGTCAGGTTGCGGACCTTGCCTTCCACGGTCGAGCCGACGGGGAACTTCTCGTGCAGGCTCTCCCAGGGGTTCGATTCCAACTGCTTGAGGCCCAGCGAAATGCGGCGCTCGGTGGGATTCACGTTGAGCACGACGGCCTCAACCTGATCGCCCACGTTCACCAGCTTCGAGGGGTGCTTCATGCGCTTGGACCAGGTCATCTCGCTGACGTGAACCAAGCCTTCGATGCCCTGTTCGAGCTCGATGAAGGCACCGTAATCAGTCACGCTGATGACGCGGCCATGGACGCGCGCGCCGATCGGGTAACGCTCGCTGGCGTCAAGCCAAGGGTCGGGCGTCAACTGCTTGAAGCCGAGCGAAACGCGCTGCTTGTCCTTATCGAACTTCAGCACCTTCACCTGGATCTGATCGCCGACGTTGACCAGGTCGCGCGGATGCGTCAGGCGGCCCCAGCTCATGTCGGTAATGTGCAGCAATCCGTCAATACCGCCCAAGTCCACAAAGGCGCCGTAGTCGGTCAGGTTCTTCACCGTGCCGGTCATCACCGTGCCCTCTTCCATCTGGCCCATGGTGACGTCACGCTTGGCGGTGACTTCCTCGTCGAGGATCTGCTTGCGGCTGACGACGATGTTGCCGCGCTTCTTGTTGACCTTGATGATGCGGACTTCCAGCTCCTGGCCCTTCAGAACGTCCAGGTTGCGGACCGGGCGAACATCCACCTGGGATCCGGGCAGGAAGGCGCGAGCGCCGAGGATTTCCACCGTCAGACCGCCCTTGATGCGGTCAATGACGCGGGCTTGTACGGAAGTCTTGTCGTTATGGGCCTTCTCGATCTCGTCCCAGGCGTGCATCCGCTGCGCCTTCTGGTAGGAGAGATTTACGTACCCCTCCTCGGTGTGACCCTTTTCGACCAGCACGTCAATGCTGTCGCCGGGCTGAAAGCGGATGTTGCCTTCATGGTCCTTGACCTCGTCAAGAGCGACAACGCCCTCTGACTTGAGGCCAATATCAACCACGAGATAAGTATTGTTGGTGCTAACCACCGTGCCCTTGAGGACGCGGTCTTCGTTAGCGGCGAGTTCGGCCTGCTCCTGCTCGAACGACTCGAGTGCTGTTGCGAAATCTTCCGTCATAGTTTCGTTTTGTGGGTGGCCGCTTCGGCCCTCGGCAGGCCTGGCGAGCATTGTATTTGGAATAGGGCTGTGATGCGCGGCTGGCTGGTTGTCCGTTGGCAAACTGGCGTCCTGTGGCTTCTCAATCGTGGAGTCGTCGCGGGTGTCGTCAAAAGCCATGAAATTCACATCAGCCCCACGGTATGCGCACACACCGCCAGAGCTTATGAAAATAGTCGGACTGCTGGCATTCTTGATTAGGAATGGAACCTGCTTGCACAGGCTGACACTGCTGACCAGCGGCCGGATCTCCCAGATTGCTGCCCGAAACAGGGAGACTGCTTCAAATATAGCAACCGCCCGGAAGGGAAGTCAACCCGTCAGACAGCCCCAGACGTTCTCCGCAGGTATCGGATTTGACTGATTTTCAAAGGGTTGCGCGATTGCCTCAGCCTCGGGGCATTTTGCAGATGGCAGGCCGCCCGCCTTCTGGTACCCTCCCCCCTATGGACCACATTTTCACCCCCTGGCGCTACGCCTACATCACCACGGCGGACCACACGCCGGGTTGCATCTTCTGCGATCGCGCGCCCTCCGCGGAGGCCAACCGCGACCAGGACGAGCGCAACATGGTGCTCCACCGCGGACGGCACTGCTTCATCATCGTCAACGCCTACCCCTACACCAGCGGCCACGTCATGGTCGTCCCCTACGCCCACCTGGACCGCCTGGACCTGTTGCCCGCCGAGGCCGCCGCGGAGATGATTGCCCTGGCGCAGCGCGTGGAGAGCGTTTTGCGCGAGCTCTACCGCCCGGATGGCATCAACCTGGGAATGAACATTGGCAAGGCCGCCGGCGCAGGAGTGGCCGGACACATCCACATGCACCTGCTGCCGCGCTGGGTGGCCGACGCCAACTTTATGAGCGTCATCGGCGAGACCCGCGTGCTGCCGGAGGCTTTGGAGGTCACGGCGCAGCGAATCCGTCAGGCGCTCATAGCGCAGGAAAAATAAGTGGAAATAAGTGCCGGCTAAAGCGGCTCAGGGACGTAGGTAATCTTCGGCGCCTTGGGGCGGCGCGGAATCCGGCGGCAGGATTTGTAACCTCCCGGTGAGACCTCGCCCAGGCGGAGCTCGGTGCGCGTGAGCAACTCGTCGAGGGTCTCCGCCGAATACTCTTCGGCGGCTTGCAGAACAATTCGCGCGGCAGTGTCGGCGTCTTCCAATGCGTTGTGATGCTGGAAGACGATGCCAAACTCCTGGGCCAGCACACCGAGCGAATGTCCACGCATTTGCGGCCAGCAGCGCCGCGCCAGCGCCACCGAGCAGAGAAACGGCGCGCGCTCGGCCTCCAGGTGATAATGCGCCCAGGTGGCGCGCAACACTCCCATGTCGAAGGCAGCGTTGTGGGCTACCAGGGTGCGTCCGTCAATCATGCGCTCGATCTGCGGCCACAGGGCGTCGAACTCAGGCTCATGGGCCACGCGCTCCGGCGTGATGCCATGCACCTGGATGTTGATGGGGCTGAAGCGCAAGGACGGTGGGCGGATGAGCCACTCGCGCCGCTCGGTAATGATGCCCGCATCCACGATGGCCACACCCAGCGAGCAGGCGCTGGCAGCGGCTCCGCTGGCGGTCTCAAAATCAATGGCGGCAAATCGCACGGAACATCCTTCCAGGAACTTCAGCCTTCCAACAGCTTCAACCTTCCAACAACTTAAGCAGCGCGGCCTCGTCGAGTACGGCCACGCCAAGTTGCTGCGCCTTTTCGAGCTTTGAGCCCGCCTCTTCGCCAGCGACGACGTAGCTGGTCTTCTTGCTGACGGCGCTGCTGACCTTGCCGCCCGCGTCTTCAATGCGGCGCTTGGCCTCGTCGCGGGAGTAGGTTGGCAGGGTTCCGGTGAGCACGAAGGTGAGCCCGGTGAGCTTTGTGCCGCGCACTTTCTTCTCACCCGTAAAGGTGAGCCCGGCAGCGTGCAGCCGCTCGATGAGTTTCTGATTTTTCTCCTCGGCGAAAAACTGAAGGATGCTCTGCGCGATGCGCGGACCGACTTCCTCCACCTCTAGTAAATGTTCTTCGCTGGCGGCCATCAAGGCATCGAGCGTACCGAAGTGCGCGGAGAGAAACTCCGCCGTGCGCTCGCCAACCATGCGGATGCCAAGGCCGAAGATGAGCCGTTCGAGCGGGAGTTTCTTCGAGGCCGCGATCTCCGTGAGCAGGTTCTCCACGCTCTTTTTGCCCATGCGGTCGAGCGCCAGCAACTGCTCTTCCCGCAGATCGTAAAGGTCGGCGATGTTGGTCACCAGCCCGCGCGAGAGAAGCTGGTCCACCAGGGCCTCGCCGAGGCCTTCGATGTTCATCACCTTGCGCGAGGCGAAGTGCAGGAGGCTTTCGCGCAGCCGCGCCGGGCAGTTGACGTTGACGCAGAAGCTGTTGACCTCACCCTCGGCGCGCACCACGTGGCCGCCGCACTCAGGGCAGTGTGTGGGCATGGCGAAATTTTGCGTGCCGCGCGCGTGATCTTTGTCCGCCACGACGCGCGTCACCTTGGGGATGACGTCGCCGCCGCGCTCGACCATCACATGGTCGCCAATGCGCACGCCCAGCCGTTCGATTTCATCCTGATTGTGTAGCGTGGCACGGCTGACGGTGGTGCCACCGATGGCGACGGGCGTGAGCGAGGCCACGGGCGTCAGCTTGCCGGTGCGGCCCACCTGGATGAGGATGCTCTCAATCTGCGTGATGGCCGCGCGCGCCGCGAACTTGTATGCCGTGGCCCAGCGCGGAGCCTTGCCGGTAAAACCCAACCGCGTCCACAGGGCCGTCTGGTTGACCTTCACCACCACGCCGTCAATCTCATAGGGGAGCTGGTCGCGTGCGGCCTCGGTGACGACGATGAACTGCCAGACCTCTTCTATCGTGCGGGCTCGGGTGCGGTTGGGATTGACCTTGAAGCCCGCGGAAGACATCGCCTCCAAGGCATCCCACTGCGTGGCCTTTACCGGCTCGCCCTGTTGCAGCAGGAAGTAGCTGTAAAAGTCCAGGCGGCGGGCGGCCGTTACGTTCGGCTCCAGCACGCGCACGGCTCCGGCGGCGGCGTTGCGGGGGTTGGCGAATGGCGCCAGCCCCTGCTCCTCGCGCTGCTCGTTGATGGCCCGGAAGCTAAGCGTCGGCATCAGCACCTCGCCGCGAACCTCAAAGGGAGCGGTGAGGCCGGCCTTCTTCAACTGCGAGTGGCTGACGGTGAGCGGGATGCTCTTGATGGTGCGCAGGTTGGCCGTCACATCCTCGCCCGTGGTGCCGTCTCCGCGCGTGATGCCCCTCAAAAAACGCGCACTGCCGTTTTCGGCAGGCTCATAGTGCAGGGCCATGCTCAGGCCGTCGAGTTTGTACTCGCACTCAAACTCGACCTCCGCCGTGCCGGCCAACTCCGCGGCCTTGCGAGCCCATTCGCGCAGTTCGCCCTCGCTGTAGGCGTTATCCAAGGACAGCATGGGAGCCGAGTGCGCCACCTTGACGAATCCTTCGCGCGCCGTGCCTCCGACGCGCTGCGTGGGTGAGTCGGGCGTGACGAGCTCGGGATGCTCGCGCTCGATGGACTTCAGCTCGTTCACAAGGCGGTCAAAGTCGGCGTCGCTGATCTCCGGCCGGTCGAGCACGAAGTAGCAGTGCTCATGGTGGCGGATCACTTCGCGCAGCTCTTCCGCGCGTTGGGCGGCATTGGGGTTGGAGCTCATACAGGGGTGATTATAGGGCAGGCCGGGCATGGCGGCCCTCAACCGAGTATTCACCTCGCCTGTTCCCGTCTTGATACAATTGACTTACATCTTCAAGAGCGCACGGAGAGCGTGTTGCGGCGTGGCCTTGTGGCCGTGGCCGTTATTGCCCGGAGCGCAGATAAGCAGACGCGGTGAAAGCCCTCAAGCATTTCCTGGTGCGGTACAAGGCGTGGATCATGGCGGCGCTCGCCCCTTTGGGCGGCGTGTGGGCCGTTTTCATCATCGGCCTCATTGATGCCTCGTTCTTCGGTATTCCCTTGGACCCCATCATTGCCTATTACGTGGCGCTGAATCCGCGCAAGCTGATTACCTATGCCGTCATGGCCTCGCTCGGCTCAGCCATTGGCAGCACCGTGCCCTACCTGATTGGCTACAAGGGCGGCGAAGCCGTGGTGGTGAAAAAGCTGGGGCAGAAGCGATTTGCCCGCATGCACGCGCTGTCAGAAAAATATGGAGACATGGCGCTCATCATCCCCGCCCTGATGCCGCCGGGCTTTCCCTTTAAGGCCTTTGAGCTGATGGCCGGCGTCACCGAGATGCGCTACCTGCACTTCTGGCTCTCTGTATTTGTGGGCCGCCTGCTGCGCTTCATCATCCTTGGGTTGCTCATCGTCGCCTACGGCCCGGAGATTCTGCACTTTCTGGCCGACTCCTTCGCGCATCATCGCGTAGCTTTCTTTGCCGTGGTCGCCGTGCTGGTCGTGGTGGTTGTGCTGCTGGTGCGCTGGGTGAACGCGCGCGGCAAACTGGCGGCGGCCCACGCTGCGGAAGCCGCACAAGCCACCGGAGACGCTGCCTAAATCCATGCCAAACGCTTCGAATAAACCTCTGCCCATTCGCGTGATCGGGGCCGGTCTGGCCGGGCCGGAAGCGGCCTGGCAGTGTGCCCGCCGTGGCCTCTCCGTGGAACTGTGGGAGATGCGCCCCACGCGCCGCACGCCTGCCCATGAGACCGACTTCTTCGGCGAACTCGTCTGTTCGAATTCACTCAAAAGCGATAGCGTTGACACGGCTCCCTGGCTGCTGAAACAGGAGATGCGCCACGCCAACAGCCTGCTGATGCAGTTGGCCGCGCGCACCAGCGTTCCGGCCGGCCACGCGCTGGCCGTGGATCGCCTGGAGTTCGGACGCGCTGTGACCGAGGCGATCGAGGCCGAGCCGCTCATCCGCATCCGCCGCGAGGAGTTGACCAGCTTTGGCGACTTCGACGGGCTGACCATCCTTGCAACCGGGCCGCTGACCAGTGATGCACTGGCCGCGGAGTTGCAGGGTTTGACCGGCAGCGAGCGGCTCTATTTTTACGATTCCATCTCGCCTATCGTCGAAGCCGACTCGATTGACGAGACGAAGACTTATCGCGCCGCGCGCTGGGACAAGGGAACGGCCGACTACATCAATTGCCCCATGTCGCGCGAGGAGTACGAACGCTTTCTGGCCGCGCTGATTGAGGCGCAGGAGGTGGACGGGCACGAGTGGGACAAGGCTCAGTTCTTCGAGGGCTGCCTGCCCATTGAGGAGACTGCGCGTCGCGGTCCGGACACTCTTCGCTTTGGCCCTATGAAGCCCGTCGGGCTGCGCGATCCGCGCACCGGCCAGACTCCCTACGCCGTGGTGCAGTTACGGCAGGAGAATCTGCGCGCCGACAGCTACAATCTGGTCGGCTTCCAGAACCATCTCAAGTTCGGCGAGCAGGCCAAGGTTCTACGGCTGATTCCGGGGCTGGAAAACGCGCGCTTCGTGCGCTTCGGCCAGATTCACCGCAACACCTACATCCACGCGCCCACCGTGCTGGAGCCCACGTTGCAGATGAAGCTGCATCCGCGTGTGCTGGTGGCCGGGCAGTTGTCGGGCGTCGAAGGCTACGTGGAATCCATTGCCACGGGCTTACTGGCTGGCGTGGCGGCCGCGCAGTTGGCAATTGGCCGTCAGCCGGTGGCGGCACCGCGAGCCAGCGCCCACGGCTCGCTGGTGCATTACATCTGCCACACCGAGGCCAAACACTTCCAGCCGGCGAATATCACGTTTGATCTGCTGGAGCAGCTCGACGAGGCGACGAAGAAAAAGGTGCGCGACAAAAAGCTCCGCCACAAGATGGTGTGCGAGAAGGCCCTGGCGGCCTTTGCGGAGTGGTGGGCGGCGGTGGGGCCCACAAGCTAGAACTCAGGCGGCCAGAGGCTTAATCTTCCGCCGCTTCTTCTGCGATTCCATCCACAGGTCGTGCTGCAACTGCGCCTTGGAGAAGAAATCGGGCGAGAGTCGCAGTGCCTCGCCCAGCCGTATGCTGAGGTCCATCGTTACGGCGGTGCGGCCATTCAGCACGCGGGAGATTGTTGCGCGCGTTACGCCAATATGCTTGGCAAGTTGGGTCGCAGTGCGTTCGCCAAGAAACTCCCGCAACAGTTCACCTGGAGTGGCCGGGTTGTACATCGTCGCCATCTTCATTGCCCCTAGTGGTAATCCTGATAGTCCATGAGGATCGCGTCCTCGCCTTCGAAAGTAAAAGTCAATCGCCAATTGCCGTTGACCTTTACGGACCAATGCCCCTTGAGGTCTCCCTTCAAGGTATGCCAGTCCCAGCCATCCCGTTTCATGTCCAGCGGCGTTGATGCGAGGTTCAAGGTGGTTAGCAGGATTCCTAGCCGGGCTGCGTGCTTCGGCTGAATGCCCGCCTTCGAACCGGTCTTGAAGAACTTCTCGACACCGCTATGCCGGAATGTTCTGATCGCGGACAGAGTGTAACACGAGGTGTTACATGTGCGCAGGGTAAATTGTCGGAGGGCGAGTGGGCGGTGAACGTCCGAAAGCCCTGGCGGCCTTTGCGGAGTGGTGGGCGGCGGTGGGGCCCGGGGGATAGGCGCGAGCTTGACGCTCCTGAACCCGTGTGCGATTCTTTCGCGCATGCAAGCAACCTGTCCAAATTGTCGCACTGCAATTGCGATGGAGGACGTGAACGTCTCAACGGACATCGCACTCTGCCGCCACTGTGGAAGGACCTACGCGTTCTCGGAGATCGTTAGCGGCGCTCCAGCGGGCGATCTGAGCATGCCACCCAGCGGGGCCTGGTACGAGGTGCTGGCGGATGGCTTCCGGGTGGGAGCCACCACGCGCTCGGCGGCGGCATTTTTCATCGTCCCGTTCATGTGCGTATGGTCGGGCTTTTCGCTGGGCGGCATTTACGGCACGCAGTTACGCAGTGGCCACTTCAATCTCTTCTCGTCGCTCTTCGGAATTCCCTTCCTCATCGGCACCCTTCTTTTCGGCTCCTATGCGCTGATGACCGTGGCCGGCAAGGTGGAGGTGACACAGCGCGGGGATCAGTTGACGATCTTCACTGGCGTGGGGACCTTGGGATGGCGGCGCAGGTATCTCGCCTCAGAGTTCAGCACCGTGCACGAGGGGTTAGCCACGGGCGCTCGCTTCGGTTCAAATCGGCAGGGTATGACGGTCGTGCTGGAGGGAAGTACCCGCGCCGAACTGGGCGCCATGTTAAGTCAGGAGCGGCGCTACTTCCTGCTCAATGCGTTGCGCCGCTCGCTGAGCGGACAGGCCACCGCACAGCCGCTGGCGCAGTTCCGCTGAGCGCGCGTGCAAGGCAGATGGCCATTGCGCCGCATGGGCGGGGCCAGCAGGTATTTGCTAACTTCGAAACCTTCTATTTTTCTTCCTTCTTTTTCGGCACATACAGCTTGCGTTTGCGGGCAACGTTCTTGATCCAGATGGGCGAGCCCTCAAAGCCGAAGGCTTCG
>Ga0302278_10006145_pt1 | contig 11573 bp, 5 predicted proteins | sample III_Bog_N3_2_FD_194543 | JGI IMG/M metagenome (GOLD analysis project Ga0302278, IMG submission 194543) | Peat permafrost microbial communities from Stordalen Mire near Abisko, Sweden - III_Bog_N3_2 | ecosystem: Environmental > Terrestrial > Soil > Wetlands > Peat | place: Sweden: Abisko... | reverse complement strand
ACCTCCAATCCCATCGGCATGTCCCGAGACTCCCGCAGTACCCGCAATGGTCGAGACCTGCCCGTCAGGGGTGATCTTACGGACCGTATTATTTGCCGAATCCGTTACGTACAAATTTCCCCCACTGTCGGCAGCGATTCCAAACGGTTGGCTGAAGATAGCCGATTCGCCGGATCCATCAGCACTTCCGGATACATCGGGCTTTCCCACCATGGTTGTGAAATCGAAAATAGGAGCATAGGCAGGCCCGTTCAGGGTTAGTGTTCCCGCGCCAAGGGTGCTTGACCCACTGCCATTCGTGACAACCACGCCATAATCTCCAGTGTCTGCAGCCCCAACCACAGGGATCGTGTAGCTCATGCCGGTGGCTCCAGGAATATTGATACCGTTCAACTGCCATTGGAACGATGCCGCACCTCCTCCAGGCGCCTCACCGACATTCATGGTGACCGCACTTCCCGCGGTGACGTCAGATGGTGCGGCGGTCGTGATCCCAAAGGTTTCGGTGGTCAGAGTGGCGGCCGTACTCGTAACCGATGTTCCAGAAGCGTTGCTAACGACCACGGTATATTTGCCAGCCTCGCTTGATTGCGCATTTGAAACGACAAGTGTTGATTGGTTCGATCCCGAAACCGCATTTCCATCGGTAAGATTGGACCCATTCAGCTGCCATTGGTAACTTGGAAGCGGAACTCCAAACGCCACCACGGTAAACGTGGCTGTTGACCCGATCAGCCCGGCTTGGCTCGTCGGCTGTGTCACGATCGAAGGCGCGAAGGGCGTTCCACCCAATGCCGACACCAGGTTGCCGACATTCGGCCGTCCAACACCGGTGCAAAGGTCATAACCGGGGCCAGCCGAGTAGGCTCCGTTGGATCCGCTAACGATATCCAGAAAGGCCCCAGTCCCGGCAAGTTGATAGGCACTGACATTAAAAAGGCCAATGGCGCTAAGCTTGCTCGCGGACCGGGCTTGATTGATTAGAGCACCTACGGCAGCCCAAACGGGGGTCGCCAAACTGGTCCCTCCCGTTCCTGTATTCGCACCGTTCAGGAAAACGAATCCATCAAGCTCACCAGACTCGTTAGATACGGACTTGTTCCCGCCCGTGGGGATAAACCCTATTGAAACACCCGACACGTCCGGCACGCACCGTTGAGACTGGCCGGAAAGAACCGTACCGGCCGCCTGCCATGACGGCTTCGCAAACACCGTGCTCACTCCGCCTCCGCTCGCAGAACTACCGATCGAAATAGAGTCCCAAGCCACTTCACCCGTCTCGTTCCAGTTTGAGTCGAATTGGATAGTAGTGCCTCCCACGCCAGTTACGCTCGGGTCGCTCGCCGGATAATTGACAGTCAGCGGAGCAACAGGCGAATAGCCATTGCCGCCTCCACCAAAAAAGATGGGCTCGTTTGAGCCCGAATCTCCACTGGCCGCAAAAACTGAGACGCCGGCTGCCGCGAGCTGCGCAAACGTTTGCGAATATCCCTGAATGACACCCGGAGCATATCCGGCTTCAGCGCCGCCAAAGCTTATCGATACTACAGTCATCGAAGGATACGTCGGCAGGTCATTTAGAATTTGAGAATAACAGCTCTCCTCCTGAGCCGAGAGATAAAGCCGAATAGTCGCTCCCGGGGCCAAGGCGGAAGCCCATTCCACGTCCAGCGCCGCCTCGAGGATCACATCCGGATTTGGGCTAGCAGGCGGGCCACCGTTTACATTTACCGTCACGACGTTAGCAATCGATTGCGAGGCTCCAACCGCGTTCCAAAACCCGGTGAGATCACTGGGCGCCACGTTCGCTTCTCCAATTATCGCAATGATCTGTCCCTCTCCGGTGAAGGATTTCGGGAAATTATACGCTGCTGCAACATCACCCGGCAGAAAAACGCCTCCTGGAACTGTAGTATTCTTGGGCGACATCGTCACCTTACTTTGCGGCATCCGATATGCCGCCGGGTGCGAATGAATATGCGGCTGCAGCCCGTTTATGCTAAGCACCACTGGCGCCAAGTCAGCGGGAAGTTGGGGCGGAGTGACCGCTGAGCTATATTCTCCGTCGGTTGTGGCAACCCTCGAATATTGCACCCTAAAAACTTGCGCCGCCTGAGCAACGCTGCCCATGGCAAAGACTTTGGTATGATTCGTATCGACTTGGGTAAGCGAAAATCCCTGCCCTTGCAGCCATTCCCTGACACGATCAAAATCCTCGCGCAAAGGAAGATACTTTTCTTCCATCTCGGCCTGCGAAATCCGCTCACCCGATGCTATTCTAAACTCTAGCTCGGCAAAGTTGCGCATTCGCAGCGACACTGAAAAAGGCAGCGCAGCCGCGAGTTCCGAAGCAGTAAGATCATTTCTAACGATCCTAACACCGAGCGCTGCTGCAGCGCTCGGATCCTGAGAAGGAATCTCTCGTATGCAGTCGTGCATCACTACCAGAGATTCGCTTCCAACTTCTGCCCTGCTCAGCAATGGAGAAGCAACAAAATATAAAAATGAGAGCCATCGACGACATCTCCCGGTACTCCAGGAGATGCATAGTCTCATGCCACCATTCCACTTTCCTGAGTATTGAAGTCAAGGTTGTGCTTAGTCGCTAATATATTGGTTATGTAAATGACGTCAAAAGGTTGGCGGTGCAGGCCGACGGCCCAAGTAGATTGGGAACTCGCATATTCCCGATTCACCCGCAGCGGATCTCCTTGATTGGGGCAACGGCAGAGTACGGCGCCGAAAACGGCGCGCTGGTAATCAGCTCCGTCGCTGTGGCTCGAGGGATCCATTCGAGCGATCTCTCGATTTCTTGCCCTGATCTATTCAGACAACGCACCATTTCTTCCGAAACGGAGGGTAGGCCTGGTGCCGCGGTGCAACGTTACTCTGATTACGTTGCACCCAGGGGTCCCTTCACGGACCTGGCAGTGTGGTATTCCACACAAACCGGCAGGCTGCGGTGAACCGGCTGTATAAAGTTCACTCGTCAGGTTATCGTCCGACTGAAGGTTACGCCGTGGTGCGCAAGACGAGGCCGCAAAAGACCGATGTTACGGCCGTTGCGGAGCAAACGGAATGCCCCTCAGCGAACATCATAGACCTCCACCAACGCCACGCCCGTATCTCCACTCGCGCCGGCGACCTCGGCTGTGTAAGCACCCGGAGGTAAGGCCAAAAGAATAGCAGAATCGGGCGTGGCAGAGGCCCCCCACGAAAAGGCGCCCACGGAGGCAGAAGCAGCAGCGATGAAAGTGTTCCCTGCCCAGCCGGTGTTCTTCCCGATAAGCGTACTGGTGCCGTCGCTGTTGCTACGGTAGAGCGAAAGTTGCGGATCCGGCAGAACGCCAGGTACCCCGAACGGCGAGAGCGCCGGCCCTGATGCGCGAATCAGGACGGCCTTGGGGCTTGTCCCCGATATGACAAAACCTGCGATAAGAATATTGTTTCCGGTACCCACCATCACCCGAGCTGAGAGATTGACTAGGCGGGGTGAGGATGAAGTTAACGTGCCCTGGGCGGTCGCATCGTATACCTCGGCTAAAGCAACTCCCGTGTCCCCACTGGACCCGGCAATTTGTGCCGTATAGGCTCCAATGAGAAGTGTTTGAATCAAAGCGGAATCATTGCTTGCCGACGAAGTCCAAGCGAATGCTCCCACCGCAGCAGCGGTCGACACCACTTGGGTACTACCTTTCCAAGCACTATTGGAAGCGATGACTCCTCCCGTGCCGCTAAGAGTTAGTTGCGGATCAGGGAGCACTCCACTAACGCCAAAGCCCACTAAAGCGGGTCCGGAGGCACGAACCAGCACAGGTTCAGTACTAGATGTGCTTGGAGTCGAGACGGCAAATCCGACAATGAGTTGATTTGCTCCCGTTCCAACCTGGGCACGGCACGACAAGTTAACGAGTCGGCTTGGGTGAGTCGATGCCACAAGGGGCGTCGGGCTCGCTCCCTTGCGAATGGCGCGAACCCGGAGATTCTCCCCGTCAACGAAGAATATATCCCCTTCGGCATTGATCGCTATACCGGACGAACTGACCCCTGCATAGAGAGTTGCTTGAGATGCAGGGCCTCCATCCCCTGAGAACCCCTGGACACCACTGCCCGCAAGAACAGATGCATTTCCACTAGGATCAAAGCGCATCAGCCTTTTTTCCCCTATAATCGCATAAAGGTTATCGGCTCCGTCGAAGGTCATTTTAGTCACGTATCCCTCAACGATCGAGGCGAAGGTCGAAATTATGCCATTCTGGTCAACCCTCCGGATAATTCCGGGGCCGTTCCCACTTGCTATATAAAGATTACCCCTCGAATCGAATGCGATTCCGCGCGGATTGTTAAGTAGTGCCTGAGACGCCGGGCCTCCGTCGCCCGAATCGACGTTAAAAACAGGGTCACTAAATCCTGAGGGTATCGACGGCCCGCTCCCGGCTACAGTAGTTATTATCCCTGTTAAGGCATCGATACGTCGAACACGATTGTTGCCGGAATCTGCGACATATAGATTCCCATCACCATCAAAGGCAATGTCCCACGGCCCATTCAACTGCGCGCCAATAGCTGGTCCATCGTCTCCCGCGAATCCGGAACCGGTAAAGGATCCGGCCTCAACATTCAAGTATCCCTCGAGATCGATACGACAAACTCCGGGCTGGGACGTAATATAGATTTGGCCCAATGCATCCGAAGTCACCGCAGTAGGACCCACCTGTGCATTAATAGCTGGCAAGGGGAAATCCTGAGGCGAGAGATAGCTGGTGCCGTATCCAGCAATTGTGGAGATGTTCCCTGATCCGCTAATCCTGCGAAGAAGGTTGCTGTAATCGTCGGCTAAAAGGATGTCGCCATTAGGCAAACTCGAGAGGCCCCCGTCGCTGTCGCTCAATACGGCCGCAATAGCGGGTCCGATCTCGCCAATCGGATGCACTCCTACGCCGGCCACTGTCTCGATTAGTCCCGTAGTAACATTGAGCCGTCTAATTGAGAGAGGAGCGTTGGTCGAAAACACGATGTTACCGGCAGAATCAACGGCGAGGTTTCGCACTACATCTCCCAATGCCGCATTCGCGATGGGTGTGCCATCGGCACTCGATCCAATGCCTCCTCCATACATGGCGAGCAGCTTTCCACTTGCGTCCAATTCCACAATGAAGGGATTGCTTCCTGGGTTGAATGAATAAAAAACGTCACCATTGGAATCACATGTCACAGCAAATAGATTGGTAAGCTGGAAGTTTGCTAGCCCCGTGGGAGACCGAGATGCGAACGTGGTGATTATCTGCGTTTTGGCGTCGACTCGCCGGATTCGTTGATTTTGCGTATCGGCGATGAAGAGATTCCCGCTCGAGTCGAGCGCGATCGAGCCGAGGTCATTCGAACCAAAATTGAACTGAGCCTGGGTAGCGGGTCCCCCGTCTCCGCTAAACCCAAGTGTATCGTTGCCCGCTACGGTGGTAATGATTCCATCGGGCGTGATTTTCCTTACCGTCGCGCCTCCAGTTGAGTTGTTGTAGTCGACAAAAAAGATCGTCCCATTTCCGTCGCCCGTAATTTTCGTTACATCTCCAACCAACGCATTCACCGCCGGGCCGCCGTCCCCGGAATAGCCCGGATACCCATTCCCGGCTATGACTTTCGCGATACCGGTGTTCGAATCAACGCTCCACACGCGCTGCGCTTGATCTGCGATATAGACTCTACCGTTCTTGTCAGTTGTGACACCCCGCGGGCCTCCAATAAAAGCGTTGACGGCAGGTCCGCCATTACCGGCATTGGGATTATTAGTTGGACTCGTACCGGCAAAAGGCTCCCGAATCCCATTGGAACGAACCACCGAAACCCAGCCAAACGTAGGCTCCGCGAGATATGTGTTCCCGTTTTTATCGAAAGCTATGCCATCTCCCGCTGACACCGCTGATTGTACCGCAGGGCGGTGAAACCCCGCAAATTGCCCGATCCCCGCAACAGTTGTGATGTAGCCCTGAGGAAGACTGCTCAGTGTTGGCGGAACAAAGAGAAACTCGCCGTAGGCATTCCCCGACGGGGTGGAAATTTCTACCGAGGCAATACCGTTATCGTGCGACGAGGTTGTAAAGGTCGCCTGAGTCGCGGACAGACTGCTTGGGGTCGTGGCCACACCGTCCAAAAGGAGGGTCCCACCCTGGAAATTAGTACCCGTGATCGTGACCACTGTGCCACCCGCAATCGGTCCCTGTGCGGGGGCAACTGAAGTGATGGTCGGAACTTGGCCCCTCAATAATTGGCTCCCAATCAGAAAGCAGAGTGAAATCGAAGAAATCCGGGCCATCGATCGGAAAACTCGATTGTTCAAGCGTGGTAGCACCTGTGCCCCGAAATGGGCTTAGCGCCCATGGGCACGAGTGTCCTTCTCAATTATTACCAAAAGCTCCTTGGAAATATCTCATCTTTGGGTGCCGCACCTTTGGTAATACGAACTTTATATTGACGTCCAACGTGGTTGGTAGGGCAAGGGAAATGTCTCGAATCCGATAGCCTGCCCATAAGTGCGCGTCGTCCGGCCATACCCAAAAATGGCCCTCCCCCACCCCAGTGTGTCGTTTTGCACCTTTTGCCACACTCGCCGGGGCCACGGGGTCCACGCAGGAGTCCCCAAACAATGCAAAGCCGCCACGCACCGCTCCCGAGAATTTGGGGCGTGGGCGCTGGGCCCGAAACCTTAGCCCAGAACCTTGGCTAGCCACGCCGGAGGGGGATCAACTCCGCCGGTGATGCCGCCGTCCTTCTCGAACACGAGCAGGAATGGGTTCTCGTCCGAGGAATTGTCGTACACCCGAACCGTAGGCACAAAATCCAATGCGGACCGCAGGTTTAGGAGCGACTGATTGTAACGACGGGGCAACCGGTCTGACGGAACGTCATGTCCCCCTTCCCCCACCCTTTGGATCACCCGCGCCTCGGAAAGATCGGGTCCGGCCAATCCGATATAGATGAGCGTAACCGAATAACCTTTGGCCAGGGCGTCCTTCATGAACTGTAGCTTCGCGCCGACCGGATCGGAAAACACGGTCTCCGTGATGAACGATTCGCCCGTCTCCAGCAGTTCAGCCCGGAGCGCGTCGGCAGCACGGGCCGCATCGCCCACCGAAAGGCCAACTTTGGCGGCGATGTCGTCGGCGTTCAGGAACTTGATCCCCGACTCGCGGAGATAGGTGCGATAGAAGGTCGATTTCCCTGCTCCGTTGGGACCGGCCAACACAATCAGACTCGGCGCGCTCATTCCGCATTCGCCACCGCTAGGGCCGTGAAACGGCGGTTTACGAACCGGCCGCGGCGCCTGGAACCGTCAGGCAATGACTCGATGATCACTCCTGGCTCATCCGGATCTGCGCTATAGGTCGGCCCTTTGTGGCGGCGAATCTCGGCGAGAGCCCGCACCTTGCCCTCCGGGGTGGAAACCATAGCCAAAAGCTCATCGAGCTTCTTGACCTGCGAAGCCTCCTTGACCGTTACGATGGCATCGTGTGTCAGGACCGCCTCCATGACCCGACCCAGTTTTGCCCAGAACTCAATTTGGGCTGTCGGCGTGCGATCCATGAGAGCGGCCGATTTGCGAGCCACATTCACAAGATCTGTGTCAATTCGAAGGGGAATCGTGCTCATGGTGGTTACCATGTAGCATTTTGCTACACAGTCAAGAGAATGCCCGTTCTAATGTCCTCGATGGCACCATCCGCCGCACAGCCGAAGCAAGTGCGATGCCTGCTCACCCGAAGGCTATACCGCACATCAAATCGGCATATGCCGAATACACAACCCGACCGACGCTTCCCTCCAAATATGGTGGAAGGCGTATCGATGCCCGAGGGAACGCCCACCTATTTTTCGAAATTAAGGGACAAGGAAACCGGAGCCCTTTGAGCTGGGAGGCTGTCAATCTTCACAGAGCCGATGAACACTCTCGACCTCAACGACTCCCGCGGGCGCATTTTCAGGGACCCGGTTCCTTGCCTCGCGCGCAACCGCCTGCGGGCATATCGAATCCGTTACAACCGCTCCGCCAAGGCGCTAATCGTTCCCTGCAAGGGAGTAGGCGCAAAGAAATGGTGGTGGAGGTTGGATTCGAACCAACGGTGTCGTAAGACGGGAGATTTACAGTCTCCGGAGCGGCCACTGCTCAACTCCACCAACGTAAACGCCGAAACATTCACGAGCAGGGACGTGGGTCAAGGTCCATTTTCTCGGAAACCGGGGTGCGGGACTCAGGCGGGAGGCGGGGCTGCCCTTTTCCGGCACTTGTGCCTCGCCGCGCGAGACCTTAGACGTTATCGTTCAGACGAATGAGTGAGCTCAGCCAGTTTATTGACCGGTTTGTGCCCGGCGGGCTCCTGGCGCACCTTTCTACGGTCGCCGGCTTCCTCCTGGCTTTTTTCCTGGTCGCCAGGCTGATGAGCGAGAGGCGCGCGCCCGCCAACACCTTCGCGTGGCTGCTCGTGATCGTTTTCATCCCCTGGCTCGGTGTTCCGCTCTACCTTTTCATAGGGGGGCGAAAGTTGAAACGCATGATGAAGGGAAAGAAGGCCCTGCTCCCAATCCTTCCCCAAATGTGCGTCTCCGAGACGCACCACGTCTTTGAACCCGTGGCGAAGACGGTGGCGGGGGCCGGCGGCTTCGAGCCGGTCGGGGGAAACCGGATCCGTTACCTTTTGACCGGCGAGGAGGATTTCGCGGAGCTTGAGCGCGAGATCCTGGCCGCGAAGCACTCGATTCACATCACGAGCTTCATCCTGAGCCGCGATGCGACGGGCCGCCGGATCGTGGAACTGCTGGCCCAGCGCGCGCGCGAGGGGGTAAAGGTCCGGCTGCTCCTGGACGCGCTCGGCTGCTTCTTCAGTTCGCGGGGCTTTGTCGATCCCATCCGGAAGGCCGGGGGCCAGGTCGGTCGATTCATGCCTGTCATGCCGTTTACGTCCCGAGGCTCCGCCAATCTCCGGTGCCACCGAAAGATGGCCATTTTTGATGGCGTGACCGCAATCGTGGGCGGCAGGAACATTGCCCGGGAGTACATGGGCCCGACCCCCTACTCCAAGCGCTGGCGCGACTTTGGCGCCGTGATCGGGGGACCCGGAGCGGTCGTCCTGGGCGAGGTGTTCATCGCGGACTGGTGCTTCGCCGTAAAGGAGTCCCCCAACGCTGTCCGGAAGGACGCTCAGGCGGGCGGGGCCCCCCACCGGGGCTCGTGCGAGCTCCAGGTGGTGGCGAGCGGCCCGGATGTTCCCGGCGACCCCCTCTATGAGGGAATTGTCGCCATGATCCAGCAGGCCGTGAGCGACATCTGGATCGTCACCCCCTATTTCATCCCGGACGATGTGCTCCTGCGCTCCATGATCGTGCGTGCGCGCGCGGGCTGCAACGTGACGCTGGTCGTGCCGCTCAAGTCGAACCATCCCGTCACGGATTTCGCCCGGCGCAATTTCACGCGGGAGCTTACACGGGCCGGCGGGCGCGTGCTCCAGTACACCCCTGGGATGCTCCACGCCAAGGCCATCGTCGTCGATGACCGCGTGGCGATGTTCGGCTCGCCCAATTTCGACCTCCGTAGCCTCTTCGTTAACTTTGAAATCGGCGTCCTTATCTACACGAAGCCGGAAATCCACGGCGTCAAGGCCTGGATCGACGACGTGCTGAAGGACTGTGTCCCTCCGGTCCTTGGCAAGCGCCACATCCTGACCAGCGTCGTCGAGGACGCCTGCAGGCTCCTGGCGCCCATTCTCTGACCGAAGAATCCCATTTGCGGATGCCGGTCCGATCGACAAACCTCTCCCAAAAATGAAGCCATCCCCCTGCCCCTTCATACTGCCCATCCTTGGAGTCCTCGTGCTTGGACTATCTGCCGTGCAGGCCGCCGAACCGGCCTCAGCGGCCGTTCCTGTCGCGGACGCCTATGTGTTCCACAGCGTCGCGATTGGCGGCGGCGGCCTCATCACAGGAATCATCTTCAACCCCTCCGAGAAAGGCCTGGTTTACGTGCGGACGGACGTCGGCGGCGCCTACCGCAGGGACGCAAGGTCACGGCAGTGGGTCCCGCTCCTCGACTGGGTGAACCAAACGGAATGGAACCTCTGCGGCGTCGAAAGCCTGGCGAGCGATCCCGTGGACCCGAGGAGGGTCTACATCGCGGCCGGCACCTACACCAATCCCGGCGTCTCCAACGGGGAGATCCTGCGCTCGTCGGACTACGGGGCGACCTGGGAGCGGACCCCCATGCCCTTCAAGTTCGGGAGCAATGAAAACGGCCGCAACAACGGCGAGCGCCTCGCGGTGGACCCCAATGACAACCGGGTGCTTTTCCTGGGGACCCGCTCCTCGGGCCTTTGGCGCAGCTCCGACTACGGTCAAACCTGGTCAAAGGTCGGCTCATTCCCCGTTTACGACGAGGCCATGCCGATGCAACGGACATCGGGCGGATACGTCCCGCAGGCGGTGGGGATCAACATCGTTTTCTTCGACGGGCGCGGCGGAAGCCGCGGCTCCGCCACGGGCACGGTCTACGCCGCCGTCTCGACGCCGAACGCCAGCATCTTCAGGAGCCTGGACGGCGGCGCCACCTGGGCCCCCTTGCCCGGACAGCCGCTCGGCCTCCGGCCTACCCGGGCCGCGTTCAGCGCGACGGGCGTGCTCTACGTGAGCTACGGCCTGGAGGCGGGACCAAACTCGATGACCGACGGGGCCGTCTGGCGCTTTGACAGCGCCTCCGGGGAATGGGCGGACATCACGCCCGAGAAGCCGGGCCAGGGGAGCGCGTTCGGCTACGGCTCGGTTGCCGTCGACCCGGCTCACCCGGACAGCGTGCTTGCCGGGACCTGGAGCCACTACAGCCCCTTCGACCAGATCTTCCGGAGCCTGGACGGCGGCCGCACGTGGGCCTCCCTCCTTGATCACGCGCAGTGGGACCATGCTTCGGCTCCGTACACCAAGCCGATGAACCACCACTGGCTGGCCGATGTGAAAGTCGACCCGTTCGATCCCGATCACGCGATTTTCTGCACGGGGTTCGGGGTCTTTGCCACGCATGACCTGCGCGACGCGGACCACGCAAAGGGCACCCTCTGGGCGTTCGAGGACGAGGGAATCGAAGAGACGGTCCCCACCGTGGTCGCGAGCCCCCCTCTGGGAGCGCACCTCCTGAGCGGCGTGGCCGACGTGGACGGCTTCCGCCACGACGACCTTTCGGTGTCGCCGCCCTCGGGGCGCTTCGGGACACCCCCCTATAAGAACACGGCGCACCTCGCCTTTGCCTGGAAGCACCCGGAAGTGGTCGTGCGCTCCGGCAACACCTATCACAATGACCAAATCAGCGGCGCCTACTCGAAGGACGGCGGCACGACCTGGAAGGCCTTCCTCTCAGAGCCGCCGGGGACGGTGGGAAAGTACTGGCGGGGCGAGGGCCCCATAACGGTCTCGGCGGACGGCCGGACGGTCGTATGGTCGCCCACCGGCGTCGCCCCCCATCTGACCCAGGACTGGGGCGCCACGTGGTACCCATGCGTAGGCGGCTCGGTGAACCTGGCGGTCGCAGCCGACACCGT
>Ga0302278_10006137_pt1 | contig 11586 bp, 9 predicted proteins | sample III_Bog_N3_2_FD_194543 | JGI IMG/M metagenome (GOLD analysis project Ga0302278, IMG submission 194543) | Peat permafrost microbial communities from Stordalen Mire near Abisko, Sweden - III_Bog_N3_2 | ecosystem: Environmental > Terrestrial > Soil > Wetlands > Peat | place: Sweden: Abisko... | reverse complement strand
GAGGCCCGCTTCGCCACCGGCGTCAATTCGACTTCGGGCTGGCTGATGCGCAAATTCAGGACCGCCTATCAGGACGGCGCGCGCGTGAATGTCTATGTCAATCCGGCCAATCCCTCGGAAGCGACGCTCGACCCGCGCGCCGGTGCCAGCCTGATATGGATCCTTTGGCTGGTGGCGCTGGCGTTCTGCTGGGCGGCGTATCTTGTTGCGACCCGAGGCTAAGTCGGTATCAGCCCCCGCGCCCGCAACGTCGCTTCGATTCCCGCAAAAATCCGCGCCAGCCGGTCCGCCCACTCGCGCTGCCCCGACGGCTCGGCGATCCGGTCCTGGCGGATTTCGATTCCGGTGTTCATCAGCCCGCGCCGCTCGCCGTGCACGGGAATGGTGTAGTCGGAGTCGTCGCTGACCGCATAGGGCTCGTTGTCGCCGACCACCAGATCGGGATCGGCGCGCAGGCCCTTGAGCAGCAGCGGCGGCAACCTGGTGTCGCGGTGGTAGAGCGTGCCGATGTGCCATGGCCGCGCGATCCCCTTGTATACCGGGGTAAAACTGTGCAGCGCCACCAGCACCGTGGGCACGCCGTCGCGCAGCCTGCGGTCGATCACTTCCTCGATGCGGCGATGATAGGGATCGAACACCTCGCGGCGCCGCGCCGCGATGGCCTCGTCGGTGATGCCGTCATTGCCGGGAATCACCGTCACCTCGCTGATGCGCGGGACCGCGGTCGGCGCATCGGGCGGCCGGTTGCAGTCGATCACCAGCCGCGAATAGCGCTGCGCGACCAGATGCGCGCCGAGTTGATTCGACAGCGCCTCGGCCACCCCGGCGATGCCGATGTCCCAGGCGATATGCCGCGTGAGCTCGCTATCGGGCAGCCCGAGGTCGCCGAGCCGGCGCGGGATGATTCGGCCGTAATGGTCGCAGGTCAGCAGGAACGGCGAGCCTCCCGCGGCATTTACCTCGTGAACCGGTGCGACATCCTCCGCGCCCAGCAGCCATGACGTGTCTCCGGCAGCCTGCAAACCCATGTTCCCTTCCCTTTTGCCCAGCGAAGCAGCATACCGGTTTAGAAATAAGCAGCGATCGGTATAGATTCGATTGCCGGAAATCACGATGATTGGGCGACGATGCCGCTCCTGACGATCCATCACAAGACCTGTTATCGCTACGCGCACCCGGTGGCGTTCGGCGAACACCGCATCATGCTGCGCCCGCGCGACGGCCATGACCTGCGCGTGCTGTCGAACCAGCTCGAGATCGTGCCGGAGCCGATGTCGCTGCGCTGGATCCACGACGTGTTCGGCAATTCGGTCGCGATCGCGACCTTCGACGAGCGCGCCGAAACCCTGTCCTTTGTCAACACCGCGACCGTCGAGCACAGCGCCGCCGGGGAGTTCGCGCTGACCCCGGACGACCGGGCCTATTTCTACCCGTTCCTGTACGACGACGAGGAGTTTCCCGATCTCGTCCACTTCATCAAGCCGCAATATGGCGATCCGCAGGGCGAACTGTCGGCCTGGGCGCGGACTTTTCTCGACGAGGTCGGGCCGACCCCGACCTTCAACATTCTCTGCAACATGACCCACGGCATCCGCGAGGCCTTCAGCTACCGCAAGCGGCACGAGCAGGGCACCCAGCATCCGCTCGACACCCTGCAGACCCGCTCCGGCACCTGCCGCGACTACGCGCTGTTCATGATCGAGGCGCTGCGGCGGCTCGGCATCGCCGCGCGCTTCGTCTCGGGCTACATCGCTATCCCCGGCGATCGCGCCCACGGCTATGTCGGCGGCGGCAACACCCACGCCTGGGTGCAGGTCTACCTGCCGAGCGCCGGCTGGATCGAGTTCGATCCCACCAACGGCATCGTCGGCACCCGCGACCTGATCCGGGTCGCGGTGGCGCGCGACCCCAGCCAGGCGATCCCGCTGCACGGCAGCTATCTCGGTTCGGCCGACGCCTTTGTCGGGATGGAGGTCGGCATCAACGTGTTCTCGGCGGATGCCGAGGCGGAGACCTAGCATGGAGATCAAGGTCGGCGGCGACGTGGCGCTGGCCCCTCGCCGTCATTGCGAGGAGCGCCAGCGACGAAGCAATCCATTCTTTCTTTCTGTCGCGCCATGGATTGCTTCGCGGAGCCTGTCATCGGGCGGCGCTTCGCGCCGACCCGTTGGCTCGCAATGACGGTAACGGACAATCCCATGACTTCCGACCTTCTCTTCGTCTATGGCACGCTGATGCGTGGCTTCGATCATCCGATGGCGCAGCTGCTTGCGCGCGGCGCCGACTTCATCGGCGAGGCGCGCTGCCGCGGCCGGCTCTATCTGGTCAGGCATTATCCCGGGTTGGTTCTGTCTGATGACGCCGACGATGTCGTGTATGGCGAACTGTTCCGGCTGCGCCAGCCCGCCGAACTGCTGCGCGAATTCGACATGTACGAGGCCTGCGGCGAGGGATTTTCCGAGCCGACCGAATACGTCAGGCAGATGCTCGCGGTGACCCGCGAGGGCGAGGCCGCAGGGCAGGCTTCAACAGAAGCCTGGACCTACATCTACAACTGGCCGGTCACCGGCCTGCCGCGCATCGCCTCGGGACGGTTCCTTCTGGAGGGGTAGGGATATCCGTCGTCATTCCGGGGCGCATCGAAGACGCGAACCCGGAATCTCGAGATTCCCCGATGCGCAATTGCGCATCTGGGGTCCACGCTTGCGCGTGTCCCGGAATGACGACAGCGTCAGGCGCGCTTTTTCGGCTTGGCCTTCTGCTGCATGTAGGAGCGCAGCACGGCGTTGATGCGGCGCTGATAGCCGTCGCCCTGGCTCTTGAAATAGTCCAGCACGTCCTCATCGACCCGGATCGAGATCGCCTTCTTCTTCGGCGGGATCACGAGAACGGCGTCCGACCAGTCGAGATCAATCGGCGCCGCATCGGGATCGCTGGCCACGGCCCTGGCGATATCCTCGTCGGTGAGCGCATCGACGCGCGCCCAGTCAGTCTTGCCCTTCCGGCGATCGCCCCATTTCCGCGTTACGATATTCTCTTTCTTCATTTTTCCTCGCGCGACGCGCTGAGATGATCCGGATGACGTCTGCCCGCCGTGTAAACACGACCGTGATCAACCTGTCGTCCAGAGAACCTATCGCAATCCAGCGCCCCTCATTGTTGCGGTTTGATTGGCGGACAACGACTGGCCCGTAAAAAATTCCGGTTGCGTCCTCGAAATCGAGACTGTGTTTACGCAGATTGCTTTCGCGCTTTTTCGGATCCCATCCGAAATCGCGAACGCCCGCGAACAGCTGTTGCACATCTTCCGCCATAGCGAAGCATCCCCGAGAGAGGGTATCGATACATCCGTATCGTCCGAGGGTTCGCTATGACGGACTCGGAGCGCTGTGATGCCGCCCCAATTTAGGGCGTGGCTTCGACCGTACCTCGATCTGGCTTTGTATATACAAATGTATTTAGAGTGTCAAGAGTGCCGTTCCCGGCGCTCTGTGAATAGCGGCGAGAAGCCCAATTCTCTTCGTATTTCGCCCCCGCACCCCTATATCGGTGGTCGGTTGGCGCCACCGCCCGACTCAACGCTAGAATCACCCATGCGCTTTACGCCCCAGTTCCTCGACGACCTGCGCGCCCGGCTTCCGGTTTCGGAAGTGGTGGGCCGGCGCGTGAAGTTGAAGAAGGCGGGACGGGAGTGGAAGGGGCTGTCGCCGTTCCAGCAGGAGAAATCGCCGTCCTTCACCGTCAACGACCAGAAGGGATTTTACCACGACTTCTCCTCCGGCAAGCACGGCGACATCATCTCCTTCCTGATGGAGACCGAGGGCGTCGGTTTTGCCGAAGCCGTGGAGCGGCTGGCCGCGATGGCCGGCATGGCGCTGCCGGCCGCGACCCCCGACGCCGCGCGCCACGAGCAGCGCCGCAAGACGCTGTACGACGTGATGGAGCTGGCGACGAAATTCTTCGCCGACACCCTGGCCTCGCGCCATGGCGCCCGCGCACGCGGCTATCTCGCCGATCGCGCCATCTCGCCGGCGGTGCAGGTCCAGTTCCGGATCGGCTATGCGCCGGCCGAGCGTTTTGCCTTGAAGGAATATCTGGGAGCCCAGGGCATCCCGGTCGAGGACATGGTGGAAGCGGGCCTGCTGGTGGCCGGCGACGACATCCCGGTACCCTACGACAAGTTCCGCGACCGCGTGATGTTTCCGATCACGGATTTGCGCAACCGCGTCATCGCCTTCGGCGGCCGCGCGCTGGAAAAGGACGTCGCGGCGAAATACATGAATTCGCCGGAAACGCCGCTGTTTCACAAGGGCGACAATCTCTACAACCTCAGCGCCGCGCGGCAGGCCGCGCATAACGGCGCTGCGCTCGTGGTGGTGGAAGGCTATGTCGACGTCATCGCCATGGTCGGTGCCGGCTTCGGCGCCACCGTCGCCCCGCTCGGCACGGCGCTCACCGAGAACCAGCTCGCGCTGCTGTGGAAGATGGCGGACGAGCCGATCCTGTGTTTCGACGGCGACAAGGCCGGCCAGAAGGCGGCGTGGCGCGCCGCGGATCTGGCGCTGCCGCAGCTCAAGCCCGGCAAAAGCCTTCGTTTTGCATTGCTGCCCGAAGGACAGGACCCCGACGACCTCGCGCGCTCCGGCGGGCGGATCGCGATCGAGGAAGTGATCGGGGCGGCGCGCGGGCTCGCCGACGTGATCTGGTCGCGCGAGATCGAGGGCGGCAGCTTTGCCACTCCCGAGCGGCGCGCGGCGCTGGAGATGCGCATCAACGAACTCACCAACAGCATCCGCGATGAGGTGCTGCGGCGCTATTATCGCCAGGATCTCGCCGAGCGCCTGCAGCGCACTTTTGCGCCGCAGGGCGGCGGCGGCTTCTACGGCAAGGGCAATTTCCGGGGGCGGCCGGGCGGCGAATCAGGCCAGCGATTCGGCGGCGCGCGCGCCTCGTTCACCCCGGGCGCGGCCGGCCGGGTCGAGCCCCGCGGCCGGTCCCAGCCCTCGCCGGGCAGCCAGACCATCAACCGCGGCCCCTACCAGGCCGCCAGTCCCCAGCTCGCCTTGAGCCCGATCATGCGCGGCCAGCGCAGCGCGCTGTCCCGCCGCGAGGCGCTGATCCTGCAGACCCTGATCAACCACCCCTGGCTGCTGCACGACCATCTGGAAGAGGTGGCGGCGCTGGAAATGGCCCATCCCGAGGCCAACAAGCTGCGCGCGGCCATCATCGCGGCCTTCGCCTCCGACCATCACCAGTCGCCGGAGCCCTCCGAGCAGGCCGAGAAAATGCGCGCCGATCTCGAAGCGCGCGGATTTTCGCAAATACTTCAAAGGGTTGAGAGAGCGATCACGACCGGGGCGGTGTGGGGCGCCAAGGTCCAGGCGGCAAGGGAGGACGTTCTTTCCACCTGGCATCAGCTGGTCTCCTTGCATCGCCAATGGCACTCCTTACTTAGGGAATTGAAGGACGCCGAGCTGGCCCTCGGTGAGGAAGCCAGTGAGGCCAATCTGGCTTGGCTGCGTGACGTCAAGGGCCGGCTGGAGGAAGTGGACGGTACCGAGGCCCTGATCGAGGGGTTCGGGGAGTCCTCGGGCCGGTTCCAGCGCAGCGTCTGATGAAAAAATGCTGCGGACGGCCGGGCCGGAACCGCGAAAAGACTCGCCAAATCCAAGGTTTGGCGGCAAAAACAGGGTTAAGCGAAGCTCAAGAGCCCGCGGGCTAAGAGTTCGCAATCGGCTGATGAGAGATTCGGGGGTGGCGACGGTTTGCGCCGCCCTTTCCGCGTCATGAGTGTTTCGAGAGTTTCAAGCGGGCGCGGCGACGTACCCTGGCTGAACGCGTTTTGGGAGCAATGAATGGCCAGCAAGGCAAAGACGCTGCAGGTGAAGGACAAGGAAAAGGACGACAAGGCCGCCGACGCTCCTGAGAAGGACTCCGCCGACGCGCCGTCGCCGTTGCTCGATCTCTCCGATGCCGCCGTCAAGAAGATGATCAAGCAGGCCAAGAAGCGCGGCTTCGTGACCTTCGATCAGCTCAATGAAGTGCTGCCGTCCGACACCACCTCGCCGGAGCAGATCGAGGACATCATGTCGATGCTGTCCGATATGGGCATCAACGTCTCCGAGGCCGAGGACTCCGACAGCGAGGAAGAGACCAAGGAAGAAGCCGAGGACGAGACCGACAACGAACTGGTCGAGGTCACCGCCAAGGCCGTCACCGAAGTCAAGAAGTCCGAGCCCGGCGAGCGCACCGACGATCCCGTGCGCATGTACCTGCGCGAGATGGGCACGGTCGAGCTGTTGTCGCGCGAAGGCGAAATCGCCATTGCCAAGCGCATCGAGGCCGGCCGCGAGGCGATGATCGCAGGGCTGTGCGAAAGCCCGCTGACCTTCCAGGCCATCATCATCTGGCGCGACGAGCTCAACGAAGGCAAGATCTTCCTGCGCGACATCATCGATCTGGAAGCGACCTACGCCGGCCCCGACGCCAAGAACAACATGAACCCGCTGCTGGCGGCGCCCGTCGGCGCCGACGGCCAGCCGCTGCCCGCCGCCGATGGCAATGGCGCGGCGGTGCCCGCCGCGGCCGCCCCTCCGGCCGCTCCGCCTTCGCCGACCCCGTTCCGTCCCGCGGCCGCGCCCGCCGCGGCCGCCGAGGGTGAAACCACCTCGGAAGCCGCCGCCGACGGCGACATGGACGACGACGAGTTCGAAAACCAGATGTCGCTCGCCGCCATCGAGGCCGAGCTGAAGCCGAAGGTGGTCGAGACCTTCGACAAGATCGCCGACAACTACAAGAAGCTGCGGCGTCTTCAAGAACAGGACATCGCCAACCAGCTGCAGAACGAGACGCTGTCGCCGGCGCAGGAGCGCAAATACAAGAAGCTGAAGGACGAAATCATCGTCGAGGTGAAGTCGCTGCGGCTCAACCAGGCGCGTATCGATTCGCTGGTCGAGCAGCTCTACGACATCAACAAGAAGCTGGTGTCGTTCGAGGGCCGCCTGCTTCGCCTGGGCGACAGCCACGGCGTCGCCCGCGAGGACTTCCTGCGCAACTACCAGGGCTCGGAGCTCGATCCGCGCTGGCTCAACCGTGTCTCGAAATTGTCGGCCAAAGGCTGGAAGAATTTCGTCCATCACGAGAAGGACCGCATCAAGGAGCTGCGCGGGGAGATTCAGCATCTCGCCGCCCTGACCGGGCTCGAGATCGGCGAATTCCGCAAGATCGTGCACGGCGTGCAGAAGGGCGAGCGCGAGGCGCGCCAGGCCAAGAAGGAAATGGTCGAGGCCAATCTGCGCCTCGTGATCTCGATCGCCAAGAAATACACCAACCGCGGCCTGCAGTTCCTCGACCTGATCCAGGAAGGCAACATCGGCCTGATGAAGGCGGTCGACAAGTTCGAGTATCGCCGCGGCTACAAGTTCTCGACCTATGCGACGTGGTGGATCCGGCAGGCGATCACCCGCAGCATTGCCGATCAGGCGCGCACCATCCGCATTCCCGTGCACATGATCGAGACCATCAACAAGATCGTGCGTACCTCGCGCCAGATGCTGAACGAGATCGGTCGCGAACCCACTCCTGAGGAATTGGCCGAAAAGCTCGGCATGCCCCTGGAGAAAGTTCGAAAAGTTCTCAAGATCGCAAAAGAGCCGCTGTCGTTGGAGACCCCCGTCGGCGACGAGGAAGATTCGCATCTCGGCGATTTCATCGAGGACAAGAACGCGATCCTGCCCATCGACGCCGCGATCCAGTCCAACCTGCGCGAAACCACCACGCGGGTTCTGGCCTCGCTCACCCCCCGCGAAGAGCGCGTGCTGCGCATGCGCTTCGGCATCGGCATGAACACCGACCACACCCTGGAAGAAGTCGGCCAGCAGTTCTCGGTCACCCGCGAACGCATCCGGCAGATCGAAGCCAAGGCCCTGCGCAAGCTGAAGCACCCTTCGCGGTCTCGCAAGCTGCGCAGCTTCCTGGATACCTAGGTCTTCGGGACTCTGAAAAACAAAACGCCGCCCAGTGGGCGGCGTTTTTGTTTCCAGACCTTACCCTACTCCACCCCGCCATATCGCTTCTCGGCGTCGCGAATGACCTCCAGCCCCTGCATCATATCGGCGGCCATGAAGTCGGCGCGTTTAATGGGACCACCAGCGCGGGCATGGGGGAAGGCCAGGGCAAAAGCGTTCATCTTCACCGTCAGACCGCAAAGGGCCGCGCCGATGGTCAGATGGTGGCGTTCGACCATCTGTTTAACGGCGCGGAACTCTTCCTGGCTGATATTTTCCCACATCTGATTGGTCCGCCGCTCGAACAGTTCCAGGCGGCCCGTGATGCTGGCGGTGACCGAATTGATGACGTCTTCGATATGGTCGCAATTGCGCATCAGATTGACGTTCTGCTTCAACTGGAAATGCTTGCGGATCGGGATCAAAGCCTCCAGCGCCGCCGTGAAATAGGGGGCGAGGCGTTCCAGGCAGTGGCGAAAATAGGACAGGGACATGAAGGTGTCGCCATAGTTCTCGAGGAACCGGGGAACCTCCATCACATCGATACCCAAGGTCTTGGCCATGGTGAACAGACGCTCGCGGGCTTTTTCAATGTCCGGGTCGCGGAACATCTTCAACAGATCGTCATAGGTCTCCACCTTCGCCGCGTCATCGCCATAGATCATCTTGGTCAAAGGCCTGGTGAAGAGGATCATATATTGAGCCAGTTCGGCCTGCTTCTCGGGGCTAAGGCGCAAACTGTCGATGTCGTTGACCTGGATGTTTTGCTCGCGCAGGCAGATGCGCAGAGAATAGACGTCGTAGCTGGGAATGAAGGCCAGCTTGCGCAGCATGATCAGATCGGGATGGACCTCGCCCGCCGGCCAGTTGCAGATGGATGGCAAATCGTCAATGGTCACCTGGCCCGAGCCGGCCTGACGGTCATAGAACAGCTCGACCATGCTTTGCAGACGGGAATTCTTGATCAGCCGCGCCCCCTGAAGCTGGACAGTTTTAAGGGGCAGAATCGATAACGGCAATATGAACATCGAGTCCATATCCGTGTCCTCGATCGGCTTGAGGATATTATCCATTAAACTCCCGCCCACTTTCCGCTGCACACCCCACAGGGCAATAGACAGGCTACTTGCCCTTGCCCTTTGGTTCAAGGGAAGGCTCGCCGGCAGCACGGGCGGAAAAATCGTCTAGAAACGTCCATAGGTCAATAGCTCGCCCGAGATATGAAATGCTTGCAAGGGGCGCTCTAGTTTTTGCCTCCTGGATGAAACAGGACAGTCCTCTTTCGCTCTGTTATCCTTGCTCCCGGATAACGTGAAAAAACACGACCAGGAGGAGCCCCGATCATGAACCGCCCCGGTAAGGTTAATTGGTACGAGACCGATCTCGAGAAGAACGCCGCCAACTATGTTCCGCTCACTCCGCTGGCCTTCATGGAACGCGCCGCCGGCATCTATCCCGATCAGATGGCCGTGGTCTATGGCCCCGTTCGCCGCAACTGGGCGGAAACCTATGCCCGCTGCCGTCGACTGGCCTCAGCGCTGAGTAAGCGCGGCATTGGCATCGGCGACACCGTGGCCATCATGGCCACCAACACCCCTGAGCTGTTCGAAGCCCATTTCGGCATTCCCATGGCCGGCGGCATTCTGAACGCCATCAACACCCGCCTCGATGCCGCCAGCGTCAAGTTCATCCTGGAGCATGCCGAGGCCAAGATCATCATCACCGACCGCGAATTCTCCAAGGTTGTGGCTCCGGCCGTCGCCGCCATGGAAGAAAAGCCGCTGGTCATCGACATCGATGACCCCCAGTACGAAGGCGGCGAACTGATCGGCGCGTTCGACTACGAGGCCCTGCTGGCCGAAGGCGACCCCGAGTTCGATTGGATTCATCCTTCCGACGAATGGAACGGCATCGCGCTGAACTACACCTCGGGCACCACCGGCAACCCCAAGGGCGTGGTCTACAGCCATCGCGGCGCTTATCTCAACGCCATCGACAATATCCTGCGCTGGTCCATGCCGCTGAAGCCGGTCTATCTCTGGACCCTGCCGATGTTCCATTGCAACGGCTGGTGCTTCCCCTGGACCCTGGCCATCAACGCCGGCACCAGCGTCTGCATCCGCGCTGTCCGCCTTGAAACCATCATGGATCTGATCAAGACCGAGAAAGTCAGCCACTTCTGCGGCGCGCCCATCATCTTGAACATGATCGTCAATGCTCCCGACGAAATGAAGGCCGGCATCGACCATAAGGTCGAAGTCATGACCGCCGGCGCCGCCCCGCCCGCCGCCATCATCGAAGGCATGGAGCGCATGGGCATCACCGTCACCCACGTCTACGGCCTGACCGAGGTTTACGGCCCCACCATCTTCTGTGCCTGGCACGAAAAGTGGGACGATCTGTCCATCCAGGACAAGGCTCGCATCAAGGCCCGTCAGGGTGTGCGCGGCCCGATCATGGAAGGGGCCATGGTCGCCGATCCCATTGACATGACGCCCATGCCCAAGGACGGCGAGTCCATGGGCGAGATCTTCATGCGCGGCAACAACGTCATGAAGGGCTATCTGAAGAACACCAAGGCCACCGAGGAAAGCTTCCGTGGCGGCTGGTTCCATACCGGCGATTTGGCCGTCTGGCATCCCGATGGCTATATCGAGATCAAGGACCGCTCGAAGGACATCATCATCTCGGGCGGCGAGAATATCTCCAGCCTCGAGGTGGAAGACGTCCTCTACCGCCATCCCGCCGTTCTCGAAGCCGCCGTGGTGGCCCGTCCCGATCCGAAGTGGGGCGAGACTCCCTGCGCCTTCCTGACCCTGAAGCCGGGGGCCAAGGTCACCAAGGACGACATCACCGCTTGGTGCCGCGAGCATCTGGCTCACTACAAGGTGCCGCGTAGCATCGTCTTCGGCTCTCTGCCCAAGACCTCGACCGGCAAGATTCAGAAGTTCGAACTGCGCAAGCAGGCCAAGGAACTCTGAATTCTTTAGCCCGCGTTACAGCCGTTTCGCCTGTGGTGGCATTTTCACCCACCATAGGCGAGCGGTCCGGGCATTGCCGCGCAAAGCGGCTAAGGGTAGCTTCCGCGCCGCCATCTTCTCCGCTGATGAAGGAGCTTCTGCACCATGACCGCCTATCTTCCGCCGATCCGCGATATGGAATTCGTTCTGCGCGACCTGGCCGATCTCGAAGGGATCGCCGCGCTGCCGGGCTTCGAGGAAGCCTCCAACGAGCTGGTCTCCAGCGTTCTGGAAGAAGCCGGCCGCATCGCCGAGGAAGTTCTGGCGCCCCTGAACCAATCCGGCGACCGTGAAGGTGCCAAGCTGGTGGACGGCAAGGTGCAGGTCGCCGAAGGCTGGCAGGCAGCCCTCGACACTCTGATCGAAGGCAACTGGCTGGGCCTGCCCTATGACGCCGAATGGGGCGGCATGGGCCTGCCCGGTCTGGTCAATACCGCCGTCGGCGAGATGTGGCAGTCGGCCAACATGGCCTTCGCCCTTTGTCCGATGCTGACCCAGGGTGCCGCCAACGCCATCGACGAATGCGGCTCGCCCGAGCAGAAGGCGACTTACCTTCCCAA
>Ga0302278_10006134_pt1 | contig 11593 bp, 13 predicted proteins | sample III_Bog_N3_2_FD_194543 | JGI IMG/M metagenome (GOLD analysis project Ga0302278, IMG submission 194543) | Peat permafrost microbial communities from Stordalen Mire near Abisko, Sweden - III_Bog_N3_2 | ecosystem: Environmental > Terrestrial > Soil > Wetlands > Peat | place: Sweden: Abisko... | reverse complement strand
GGCGGCAAGCCCTTCTTCGACTACCAGGTCCCCGCCGCCGTGCTCACCCTCAAGCAAGGCTTCGGCCGCCTCATCCGCTCGCTCGAAGACCGCGGCGTCTTAGTGCTCCTCGACCCAAGAGTGACTCGCCAGCGCTACGGCCAGACGTTCCTGCAGAGCCTGCCGCCATACCGCGTGACGCAAACCATCTCGGATGTGGGAGCGTTTTTTGACAACGCCCCATAGCCTTGCTCTGTAACAGGGCATGACTTCAGTCATGCCGAAAAAAGTTGAAAAGTGAACCGGGGCTTTAGCCCCTAAGGTCCGCTCTCGTCGTCTTGCACCTTCCCGAATCATTCCATGCGCCGGATTCTAATCATGGGCCGCGAGAGTAGAATTCAGGCTAGACACCCACCTCGAACTAAGGCGAACCTAGAGTGCCGATACCTGACTTCCAGACGCTGATGCTGCCCCTCCTCAAGCTCGCCGCAGAAAAAGAGTGGCGCATCTCCGACGCAGTAGACCGGCTAGCGGACGAGTTCAATATCTCGGCCGAAGAGCGGGCTGCGCTTCTGCCATCGGGACGACAGACAACGATCAGAAATCGAGTTGCATGGGCAAAGTCTTATCTCATCAAGGCTGGCTTGCTGAGGCCGACCAAGCGCGGCCACTTCTACATTTCGGAACAGGGTCATGGCGTTCTATCGAACCCACCCGACCGCATCACGGTCAAATATCTAAACAGGTTTCCCGAATTCCAAGAATTTCGAAAGGCGAGTGAGTCGGAGTCGATTGCACCTCAGCTTGCCGATCTAGCGCACGAATCCGTATTGACACCGGACGAGGCCATCCGCAATGCGCACAAGCAACTCGAATTGGAACTCGCGGACGAATTGCTCGTTAAAATACGCGCTGGAACCCCGGCATTCTTCGAGAACCTGGTTGTACGGCTACTATTCGCGATGGGCTACGGCGGGTCAGTTGCCGAGATCAATAAGGCATTAGTCGGTGGCGCAGGGGATGGGGGAGTCGATGGCGTCATCGACCAGGACATTTTAGGGTTGGATCGCATATATGTTCAGGCCAAGAGGTATTCAGACGGAAACACGGTGGGACCGAGCGCAATTCGTGACTTCTTCGGAAGTCTCGATCGTTTCAAGGCGACAAAAGGACTTTTTGTAACCGCATCTACATACACGGCGTCGGCTCGCGAAACCGCTGGAATGCTAAGCAAGCGCATTGTCCTAGTCGATGGCAGCCAACTGACCCGCCTTATGATTCGACACAATGTTGGCTGCAGGGTCGAAGAGGTACTCGAAATCAAGGAGATCGATGAAGAGTTCTTCGAGTAAAACGACACAATCCTTAAGGGGCCAAAAGGACAACCGATAAGGGAACCGTCATGAAAATGCGAAAGAAACCGGCATACGACCACACCGGCTCAAGCTTCGATAGCCTTCTTAGGGAAGAAGGCATACTCGAAGAAGTCGAGTCCGCAGCCATCAAGCGAGTAAGCGCCTGGCAATCGGAAGAGCACGGGTCGGAATCCCCGCCAAGTCCGCTCGACATTGCTGCTCAGGCCAGCGCCGAAGAAGGCATCCGCCAGGGCTTGGAGGACGCAAAGAACGGAAGACTCCGCCCGGCGCGCGAATTTTTTGCCGAGTTCGAAGCGACCCATGGCATACCGCGTTAAAGCAGTTTCGGAATTACTGTAGACCGGAAGCACGAGCTTAAGTGGCTTTCTTCTCAAGAAAAAGCCACCCCGCACACCGTCAATGTGGACCACACAAATTCCCAAACTGCTCCAGGAGCTTGTTGAAATAGCCCTGGGTGTCCCGGCCTTTGAAGGGTACGGGCTTCAGCTTGAAGGGTACGGGCTTCAGCTTGAAGGGTACGGACTTCAGCCCGTACATCAAGTTCTGCCTTTTCAGCAGCGGGCTTTAGCCCCCGAGGGAATCGAAAGCCAATTCGAGCTGTCCCAATCGCTTTTTCAACAAGTTCCTGGAATCACGCCACAGGAACGGCTTCAAATCAGGAAAGCTCCCACCCCGCGCGGTTTTCCCGCTTGATGAACGGCCCTGCTTGGGGACAATTGACCGCAACCATCTTCGGCCCGTCCCACTCGATCTTCTGGCCCACACGCAAGGCAACGCAGCCGAGCAACATGATTTCCGTCAGGCGCGAGGCGATCTCAAACCGCGAGTAGCAGAGTTCCGGCTTGTTTTCCTTGACGGCGGCGAGCCATTCCAGCGCGTGGTTGGGTTTGCCGTCCTGGCCATAACGGTTGCGCGGGATGCGTTCGGCAAATTGCGCCAGCGCCGGATGCTTGAGGTAGTGCAGGTATTTTTTGTCGTCCTTCAGCTTGACGAAGAAACTGGCCCCGTAGTCGTCCGGCGAAAAAACTGAGCCTCCATCGCCAATCACCAGACAACCGCTTGCGGGCACCTCCCCGCGCAGAGCGACGATGTCGGCCGTCAGTTCAATCGGCGGCTTATTGCTGAGGTCGTGGCCGCCAGGAGCTGCGGGGTCGGGCTGACCGCCGTCATACCACCAGAGTGTCAGCGCATCCTGCTCGATGGTTCTGTGATGGTGGAAAAGATGCGGATGATCCACGGCGATGGACGTCTTGCGTTGAGGAAATTGAAACCGGATTCTGGAGCCGACGGGATAAGATTCCCGGTTCATCTGGCCTAAAGGCGTCGCTTCGATCTCCGTCGGGTAGCCGAGGTTCAAGGCGCGGAACGGCATATTCACCGTGTGACACGCCATGTCGCCGAGCGCGCCGGTGCCGAAGTCCTGCCAGCCCCGCCAGACAAATGGGTTGTACATTCCATACTTGTCCTTTGGATCGGCACTGCTCTTGTACGGTCGCAGGGGGGCCGGTCCAAGCCACCTGTCCCAATCCAGTGTGTCCGGAATCGGGCTTTCTCCCACAGGACGATCCATGCCCTGCGGCCAGATCGGCCGGTTGGTCCAGACGTGAACCTGATGCACCTGCCCAATGAGTCCGTCTTGAATCGTTTCGACGGCGCGGCGCAGGCCGTCCGCGGCGCTGCCCTGGTTGCCCATCTGCGTCACGATCTTTTTCTCTTTGGCCATCTTGCGCAAATAGCGCGCCTCATAGATCGTCTGCGTCAACGGCTTCTGGCAAAACACAGCCTTGTGCATCTTCATGGCCGCCGAGGCGATAATCGCGTGCATGTGATCCGGCGTCGAAACCGTCACCGCATCAATCTGGCTGCCCATCTGGTCCAGCATCTGGCGGAAATCCTTGTATACCTTCGCGCTCGGATATTTGTTGGTCTGAATCGCATAAGCCTCCGAACGTGAATCCACATCGCACAGCGCAACAATGTTCTCACCGGCGCAGGCATCCGTGTCGCTCTGGCCCTTGCCGCCGATCCCTATGCAGGCGATGTTCAACTTGCTGTTCAGATTCTGGCCGCGCAACAGCGTTGGCACGCCCAACGCGAGTGCTCCAGCAGCCAGAGAAGTTGTCTTTATAAACTCGCGGCGGCTGGCGCGGGAGGGCGCAATGGATTGCGAAGAATTCAAATGAAACATTGTTTTTAACTGATTCCCCATGCGAAACAGCATACAACGATAGGGGGTTGGCCGGAGGTGCCATAACTCCTGTGCGTGATTGGTTGCGAAGGCTAGTAAGATGAAATCCGCTGATGAACACTACCTCCCACGACGTCCTCCTCGTCATCGACGTGCAAAACGACTTCTGCCCCGGCGGGCCGCTTGCCGTCGCAGGCGGAGACTCGGTCATCGCGCCCATCCACAAAATCGCGCAGCACTTCCAGCACATCGTCCTCACCCAGGACTGGCACCCCCCCCACCACTCATCCTTCGCCAGCGCCCACCCCGGCCGCCAGCCCTTCGAAACCATCCAGTCCCCCCACGGCCCGCAGACGTTGTGGCCCGATCACTGCGTGCAGGGCTCGCGCGGCGCGGAGTTCCACCCCGATCTCCACCTGCCCCAGGCCGAGCTCATCCTGCGCAAAGGCTTCCGCCCGCAGATTGACTCCTACTCCGCCTTCTTCGAGAACGACCGCACCACCCCCACCGGCCTGGCCGGCTACCTGCGCGAGCGCGGCCTCACCCGCGTCTTCCTCGCCGGCCTCGCCTACGACTACTGCGTGGGCTACTCCGCGCTCGACGCACGCCGCCTGGGCTTCGAGGCCATCGTCCTGCGCGACGCCTGCCGGGCCATCGACCTCAACGGCTCCGTCGCCGCCATCGAAGTTCAGTTCGCCCAAGCCGGCATCAAGCTATAGCGGTTCTCCAATTGCTGTACACCGAAAGCACCATGATAAGTGGCTTTTTCCTTAAGAAAAAGCCACCTTGCACGCAACTAAACAGAGCACATGAATTGGAGAACTGCTCTAATCGACAGCTCCGCCCTCCTCGCCTGAAAGCTCCGTCGCGCGCAGCGCCCGGAAGGAGCAGGGGGTTTCAACCCCCTGAGAGTGCGCTTCCAAACCCCCGGCCTTCAGGCCCGGACCGTGGAGACTCCCGCCGCGCGTAGAATCACAACAGGCCGCCGCGCCCATCAGCCATGTCACGCAACTTCTACATCCTCGCCGCCGCCCTGGGCCTGTTCGCGCTGTTCTCGGCGGCCATGTCGCTGGTCCCGTCCGGCTTCCAGCCCGGCCTGCCGACCAACGGCTCGCTGTGGCGGACAGTGGCCATGTTCCTGCTGCTGTTCGGCCTGGCTGCGGCCCTGATCGGCGTCATGACCCACCTCTTCGAGCAAGTGGACCGGCGCAGCGAAGAAGCCCGTCTGGCAGCGCGCCGCCGCAGACGGGACGGCGGCAACCCGTAATTCCCCGCCACAGCCTAGAATGGAAAAAGGGACTCTTTCCCGCAGGATCGAGCACACGCGCATGTACGAAGTCACCGTAGAGTCGGGATTCTCTTCCGGCCACTATCTCCGCAACTACAAGGGCAAGTGCGAGAACCCGCACGGCCACAACTACAAGGTGCGCGTCACGCTGGCCGGGGAAACGCTGGACGCGGCCGGCCTGCTGCTCGACTTCAAGCTCCTCAAGCAGGTCATGCGCCCGGTCATCGACCGCATCGACCACCAGATGCTCAACGACCTTGAGCCCTTCACCGTGCTCAACCCCTCGGCTGAAAACCTGGCCAAATACTTCTACGACCAGACCAGCGACCAGCTCGCCAGCATGACCCAGGGCCGCGTCCGCGTGAAGGACTGCACCATCTGGGAGACCGACACCACCACCGCTACTTACTACGAGTAGCGCGCACTTTCACCTTCCGGACTGGTTGACGCTCCTTCCACGCGGCGGGCAGTTCATCGCCCGGCAAAGGCTGCTTGTCACCGCCGCTCCGATTCAGCAGCTCCAGTGCCCGGCCAACGTCGGCGTCGCGTGTGTAGCGCTCAAAGAACTCCCGCGTCCGCCAGACCGCCAGCTTTTCCGCAACCGCAACATTGATCAGCTGGTTCAGGGCCACGCCCTCTGCCTTGGCCAGGGCGCGAGCCTCTTCCAACAAAGTGGGCTGCAGACGTAGCGCAAAATTACTCGTCTTCATTGTCGTCTGATCCTTTCCAAAGTTTCGCCGGGCCCCAACACCGCAATGCCAAATCGCTTCGCGGCCTTTAGAAAATCCCGCGTGTTGAGCGTGGCAATCATCTCTGCCCTTCCGTGATAGGCAGCTTCCAAAACAAACTCATCATCCGGATCCACAAGTTGCGGCCGCAATCGGCGCGATACGTGGACAGGCTCGCCCATCCGGCAAAATGCTCTCACGATCTCCACGTTCGCCTCGATGTCCTGGCCGCCCGCAAGGTGCTCCGGCCGGGTTAAGACGGCCTCGTATTCCAGCACCAACGGCACAGAGACGAGCGGCCTCAGCTCCCCGGCCAGAACCATCCTGACGAGCGCTCGCGACGCGCCCCTGCCGCTGCGAACAGCAGCCACCAAAACGGACGTAGCGAGCACGATCCGCACGCGGAGATCATATCACAGGCAATATCACTATAGCTGTTCTCCAATCGCTGTTCACCGAAAGCACGATGATGAGTGGCTTTTTCTTCAAGAAAAAGCCACGTTGAACGCAACGAATCAGAGCACATAAATTGGAGAACAGCTCTAATTCATCTGGCTGGACTTCGACTTCAGGTAGTCGTCAAAGGGAATCTCGAAGTAGAAAAGCTCCTGCCCGTCCGCGTCGCGCAGCTTGTGCAGGTGCAGCTTGGCGCCCTTCAGTGGGTGGTCGAGCTCGGAGACGTCGTAGAACAGGAACCCCGCCCGCGTGGTGTGCGGCTCAACCACCAGCGCCTGGTACTCGAAGGTGTCAAAATCCGCCTCGATCTCCTGGTTGCTGGCCTTGGGCTTCAGCTTGATGGCCGGAATCGGCCCGGGCATGGGAATCTTGCCGCCCTGGCGCTCCTTCTGGGTCATCAGCCGCTCCACATCTTCCGGCTCCGCCGCCTGAATCTTGTCTCCCGCCGCGGTCAAAAACAGAATCCGCGCATCGCGCAGGCTGATGGGCCGGTCGCCCAGGTTGGTCACAATCAGCCGCACCGGCATCACCCCGTGGCTCAAATAGTCCACGCGGAACAGCGCTTCCTTCTCTTTGGTGTCGTAGGGCTCGGCGGCAATGGCCACCTTCTCCTTGTCGTGCACCTCAACTGCGGCAAAGGTCGTCGCCGGCTCGACCGCGGGCGGCGTGTGGTCCACCGCCAGAGCCGGCAGCGCCAGACCCAGCACACAGAGCGGAATGGCCCGCAAACTCCTCATCGTGCTCGAAGATATCATCTTCAGACCTGCCTGCATCCCGCGCCTGCCTGCGCCCTCTGTCCGCTTGCATCATCACCCTGCTTGTATCATGTGAGGATTAGACCCGGCTAAGGTCAAATCCGTCACGCATGATTCTTCTTTTCTACAATCTGGCCTTACTCGCGGCGCTCCTTCTCGGCGCGCCGTGGTGGCTGTTCCGCATGGCCACCACGCATAAATACCGCGAAGGCCTCGGCGAGCGCCTGGGCCGGGTGCCGACACATCTGCTTGAAACAGCCGCCGGCCGCCCCGTCCTGTGGCTCCATGCCGTCTCCGTCGGTGAAGTCATCGCCGCCAGCCGCTTGATCGCCGACCTCGACCGCGCCCTCCCCAGCCACTGCCTCCTCATCTCCACCACCACCCGCACCGGCCACGCGCTGGCCAGCGAGCGCTTCGGCGCCGACCGCGTCTTCTACTGCCCGCTCGACCTGCCCTGGGCCGTCCGCTCCTATCTGAACGCCCTCCACCCCTGCGTCTTCATCCTCGCCGAAACCGAGTTCTGGCCCAACCTCCTCAGCGGATGCTTCCGCCGCAGCATCCCCGTCGTGGTGGTCAATGCCCGCGTCTCCGACCGCTCCTGGCCCCGGTACTTGCGTACGGCGGGCCTTTGGAAAGGTTTCCTGAGCCGTCTGGCCCGCGTCCTCGCCCAGAGCCAGACCGACGGCGCTCGCCTGCTCGCCCTCGGCTGCAACCCCGAGCGCCTCACCGTCGCCGGCAACCTCAAGTTCGACGTCCGCGCCACCCAGCCCTCTGAGGCCACACGCCTGCTCCAGGCCCTCCGCCACGGCCTCCGCCTGGTCGTCGCCGGCAGCACCCTCGACCGCGAAGAAGCCGCCCTGCTCGAGATCTGGCCGCAGCTTCTCGCCGCCGATCCAAATCTCGCCCTGCTCCTCGCCCCGCGCCATCCCGAGCGCTTCCCCGCCGTCGCAGCACTGCTCCAGCAATCCGGCCTCACCTGGAGCAAGCGCTCCGACTGGCAGGCCCAGCCCGCCGGCTCTGTCAAGCTCCTCAAGCCCGGCCACATCGTCCTGCTCGACACCATCGGCGAGCTGGCCTCGGCCTACTCCCTCGCCTCCGTCGCCTTCGTCGGCGGCAGCCTCTTTCCCGCCGGCGGACACAACCCCCTCGAGCCCGCCCAGTTTGGCGTCCCCATCGTCATGGGCCCCTGGTACCCCAACTTCCGCACCATTACGCAGGACCTGCAGGCCCACGACGCCCTGCACATCACCACCCCTGAAGACCTGGCCGTCACCCTGCTCCACTTCCTCACCGACCGCGCCGCTGCTCAAGCCATGGGCGCCCGCGCCCTGGAGGTCTTCGACCAGCAAGCCGGCGCCACCGCACGCTGCGTCGCGGCCATTCAGGAACTGCTTGCGGAACAACCTGCCCAAATCCTGAACCCGACCAGCCTTGTATCAGGGCATGACTTCAGTCATGCCGATCGCGTTAATCAAAGCAGCGGCGGGCTTCAGCCCCTGAGCGCTGACAACCCTCCCCTGCCGCGCCCTGCAAATCCCGCTTCCGACCTCCCCCACCCCTCCAGCCGCCGCTTCCTGCTCCCCCTCATCCCGCTCTACCGGCTCGCCCTCTGGTTCCGCGAGCGCCGCCTCGGCACCCGCGCCGAACCCATCCGCCGCCTGCGTTCCCCTGTCGTCAGCATCGGCAACCTTTCCACCGGCGGCGCCGGCAAAACCCCGCTCACCATCGCCCTCGCCAAGGCCCTCGCCCAACGCGGCGTCCAGGTCAACGTCCTCTCCCGCGGCTACGGCCGGACCAGTCAGTCGCCCACCCGGGTTCAAGTCGATGGAACCGCGCAGCAGTTCGGCGACGAGCCCCTCCTCATTGCCCGCGATGCCGGCGTCCCCGTCTACGTCGCTGCCAGGCGCTACGACGCCGGCCTCCTCGCCGAGGGTGACGCCTCCGCCATCGCCTTCCTCGGCGAGCAGTTCAATCCCGTCGTCCACCTGCTCGACGACGGCTTCCAGCACCGCCAGCTCCACCGCGACGCCGACATCCTGCTGCTCAGTCGCGACGACCTCGCCGACCGCCTGCTCCCCGCCGGCAATCTTCGCGAGCCACTCACCGCCATGCGCCGCGCCAGCGCCGTCGCCATCCCCGCCGGCGAACCGGAGCTTGAGGCCACCCTCAAAGCCCGCGGCTGGCAAGGCCCCCTCTGGCGACTCCATCGCACCATGGAAGTCCCGGACATCTCCGGCCCCGTCGCCGCCTTCTGCGGCATCGCCCGTCCCCAGCAGTTCTTCGCCGGTCTTGACGCCGCCGGCCTTGACGTCGTTCTCCGCAAAGCCTTTCCCGACCACCACCCCTACACCGCAGCCGATCTCGCCGAGCTCGCCGCGGCAGCCCAAACCGCCGGTGTCCGCACCCTGCTCACCACGGAAAAGGACCGCGCCCGCCTCGGCGCCCGCCTCTCCAGCCTTTCCGCGTCTCTGTCCCTTCAAACCGTCCCCCTCCGCATCGCAATCGAAGACGAAGACGAGGCCATTGCCTGGCTTCTCGCCCGCATCAGTTCCGCTGCCTCGCACTCGCGGCTGTGAGAAAATCAGAGTTTGCACACGCAATCCAAGTTCCGTCTCCTTGTGGTCCGTCTCGGCGCCATGGGCGACATTTTGCACGCCCTCCCCGCCGTCACCGCCCTGCGCCACATGCACCCCGGCTGGATCATCGACTGGGTCGTCGAGCCGCGCTGGCAGGCCCTGCTCTCGGCAAAGCCCAATCCGGAGGGAGCCGGGGGTTTCAACCCCCGCATTGAGCCGGCAGCATCGCCGCGGGCTTCAGCCCCGGAAGCCCAACCGTTAGTCGACCAGCTCCATCTGGCTCCCACCAGGCAGTGGCGCAGCGCCCCTCTCAGCCGCAAGACCATCCATGAAATCAGCTCTTTGCGCCACGCCCTGAAAGCCGCCTCCTACGACACCGTTCTCGACCTCCAGGGCGCCATTCGCTCCGCCGTCCTGGCCCGCATGGCCGGCTCCCAGCGCCTCATCGGCGACCACAATCCCCGCGAGCGCGCCGCCCGCCTCTTCTACTCCGAGCGCGTCTCCACCCAATCCGCCCACGTCATCGACCAGGCCGTCGAGCTGGCCCGCGCCGTTGCCGGAGACGACCTGCACCCCCTCCCTCCTTGCCTCCCCATCGACCCCGCCGCCGAAGCCTGGGCCGACGCCATCCTCCCCCGCCCGTCCAGCCCGCCCGCCGTCCTCATCAACCCCGGCGCCGGCTGGGGCGCCAAGCGCTGGCCTGTCGAGCGATATACTGCTGTCGCACGGGAGCTTATCCGCAGCGGGGTGCGCGTCATGGTCAACACCGGTCCGGGAGAAGAGCCGCTCGCCCAGGCCATGGCCGCCGGAACGGACGGCGCAGCCACGCCCGTCGCCTGCTCGCTCGCCCAGCTCATCGCCCTCACCCGCCGCATCTCCCTGGTCATCGCCGGAGACACCGGTCCGCTCCACCTGGCCTGCGCTCTCGGCCGCCCCGTCGTGGGCATCTACGGACCCACCGACCCCAGCCGCAACGGCCCCTACGGCGAGCCGTTCCGCGTCCTCCGCAGCCCCGACAGCCGTCGCGACCACACCCGCCACGCCGCCCCGGAAGCCGGCCTGCTCACCATCCAGCCCGACGCCGTCCTTCACGCCGCCAACGAGCTCCTGGCAGCAGAGGCCAGCCAATGACCCAGCCCGCACCCCCCGACTGGATCGCCCGCTGGCAGCGCATCGCCCGCCGCATCCGCGTCCCCCTCGGCTTCCTCACCGCCGCACTCTATCTCTTTGATCTGCTCCGCCACGCGCCGCATCCCGCCGCCGTCGCCTGGAGCCTGACGCTGGTCCTGCCCGGCCTCTGGCTGCGCGCTTACGCCGCCGGCTACGTGAAAAAGAACCGCGAGCTCACCGTCACCGGCCCCTACGCCTACACCCGCAACCCGCTCTACCTCGGCTCCATGCTCATGGCCGCCGGCTTTGCTGTCGCCCTGCTCAGCTGGCCCGTCGCCGTGGTTCTGGCCGTCGGCTTTGCCGTCATCTACATCCCCGTCATCGCCTCGGAAGAGCGCTTCCTCCGCGCAACCTTCCTCGACTTCGACGCCTACTGCCAGCGCGTTCCCCGCCTCATTCCCCGCCTCACCCCGGCCCGCCCCATCCAGGCCGGCGGCGCCTCCGGAGCCTTCTCGCTTGCCCTCTATCTCAAGCACCGCGAGTACAATGCAGGAGTGGGGGTTGCGCTGCTTTACCTCAGCCTGCTCTTCCTGCGGCCGCTCGCCGGCATGGCTTTCCCAGCCCTCCGTTAAGCGGTTCCGGCCCAGAAGCCGTCCCTGGAAAGTCACCCGGCCGTGTCCGCAATCCGTGCTACCAGTCGTAGAAGGAGCTTTACCCTGAAGTTGAAGACGCCGATAACCGCCGCAATCGTTCTCTGCGCCCTGGCTCTGGCCGTGTCGCCCGCCCAGCAGGCGCCCCAGCAGGTTGCCACGCTCGCCCCGCCCCGCCCCGGTTTCAGCTTCCCTGACAAGCAGACCCTCACCTACACCGTAGACTGGCGCGTCTTCCCCGCCGGCACCGCCGTGCTCCACTTCGAGTCCACCGGCGACTCCGAGCGCATCACCGCCAACGCTGACACCATCGGCGCCATCAACCTCCTCTTCCACGTCACTGACAAGTTCCAGTCCACCTTCGACCGCGCCAAGGGCTGCACCAGCGAGTTCGACAAGCAGACCATCGAGGGCCGCCGCCAGATCACCTCCACCCTCAAGCTCGACTACGCCCAGAACAAATCCATTCTCGACGAAAAGAACCTGG
>Ga0302278_10006131_pt1 | contig 11595 bp, 8 predicted proteins | sample III_Bog_N3_2_FD_194543 | JGI IMG/M metagenome (GOLD analysis project Ga0302278, IMG submission 194543) | Peat permafrost microbial communities from Stordalen Mire near Abisko, Sweden - III_Bog_N3_2 | ecosystem: Environmental > Terrestrial > Soil > Wetlands > Peat | place: Sweden: Abisko... | reverse complement strand
TGACCATCGACATAGCCGCGGGGTCGCTGGCAGTCGGCACTGACACACTTACCCTCAGCTACTCCGGCGACGCTAACTACGGCGCGACTACCGTTACAAATACCGTGACCGTCACGGCTGCAGTTCCTCCCAGTTTTGCCATTACCGGCACGGCTGTATCGATCAGTCCCGGCGCGTCAACCGGCAACACCTCCACAATTACCGTTACGCCGAGTGGCGGCTTCACCGGCAACGTAACGCTGACAGCCGCTGTAACCACCAGCCCATCGGGCGCTCAGGACCCGCCCACAGTCAGCTTCGGTCCAACCGGCACGGTGGATATTACGAGCGCTACCGCGGGTACAGCGACACTCACCATCACCAGCACTGGTGCGACTTCGGGCCGGCTCGAACCTCCGATAAGAACCCGGACTAACTGGTACAACACCGCCATCGCAACTCTGGCCTGTGTGCTTCTTCTCGGCTTGCCGGCGCGGCGACGCAGTTGGCGGGCGATGCTGGGCCTGCTCGTCCTGTTCGTGGTCTTTGCCGGCGGTGTGGTGGCCTGCAATGGCGGCAGTAGCGGGTCGGGCAATCCCGGCACAACGGCGGGAAGTTACACCGTAACCGTAACCGGGGTCGCTGGAACGACGACTGAGACAGGAATAGTTGCACTCACCGTGCAGTAGCGGATCCCTGCGTTTCCAGGAGAAGAACGAAACAGATATGAAACGAGCATTGCCATTATTCGTGTGCTGTTCTCTGATGCTGCCGGCCGCATCGGCCTTCGCGGAGCACGAAGAGCTGTCGTTTACCCTAGGGCTCGACTGGAGCATCGTTAGCAGCAGGCAGCAAAGAGGACATGTAACCATCGAGTTTCTTCGTAAAGGAGACGATGTCGAACACCCTAAGGAACGACTTGCATACCAAAACGGAATCCTTCAAAGTAAGAACTCTCCGGAAAAGGAGTTCGAGATCATTAAAGCGGACACCGAAAAGGAATGCCCAGGTGCAATCGAATGGAATGTGATCGCGCAGGATGAAAACAGCATCCTGTTTGAATCTCAATCAAAGCAATGCGGCGGCAACCCTGATAGCCATGTGGTCACCAGGATCGTTCACGGCAGGCACAACTTCTTTGCGCTGATTTATATTTCAATGGGAGACAGCCTGGAACCGGCAACGCGAACTAAGTGGATTGGGATTCTTCAGGACGCGAGCGTAGAGACCGGAGCTCCGGGCGAACGAACAGCGCCTTTGGACGTGGACGAAACCATTCCCTTCCCAATGGATAAAGTGATGGCCGCGGTGAAGCCCGCCATGGAGAGCGTGAGCTGCAACGTCAAGGAATCGTCTGCCGACCACGTGGAATGTAAGCGCCCCCGCGTGGCCACGGATTGGCGCTTCAACGATGTCGGCGGCGAGAGTGTCACCGCGTTATTGGAAGCACAAGGCGACCAGACACGGATTCGCATAACAACAGGCAAGGGGTTCTACGGACGATTGGGAAAAGAAAGCTGGTCGACGCCCATCTTTCAGGAAATGATGAAGCGCCTGCAGCAAGCGCAGCCATAAAGCAGGGCTGGGCACTTGCCGCGACATCGACACCACAGATATCACGCCGCGCCACTTTTGTAGGAGCAGTTTTGAAACACTCCCACCCCAGGAATCACGGATAGTTGGCTGCGCGACCAACAACCCGAAACCGAAACACCTGAAACTGGAGAATGGAGAACAACAATGCACAAGAGCACCTGGATTCTGACATCCGTCATGCTTGGCCTGGCATCGATTGCCGCACAGGCCGCAACGCCGATTTACGACAACCTAATTGTCTTTGGAGACAGCTACTGTGACGTTGGCAATCTCTACATCGCGACAGGCGGCGCGGAACCGGCACCGCCGTACTATGACATGCGTTTCTCAAACGGCCCGCTTTGGGTGGACCATGTGGCCGGATTCCTCGGTGTGCCACTTACAGCATACTTAGCCGGAGGCACGGACTATGCTTTCGGAGGCGCGTGGGTAACACAACCAAAGTCCATCACCGGTGTTCCCAGCGTGCCGGAGCAGGTTGAGATTTATCTGGGCCAGCACGGCGGCAAGGCCGACCCGAATGCTCTCTATATTCTCGAGGGCGGTGGGAACGACATTTTGGATACAACCACCGGCACTCCGGAAGAACTCGGAGACCAAATCGCACTTGACATTGAAGAGAGCGAGAAATCGCTTCGGCGAGCAGGCGCCAGGCATTTCGTCGTTCCCGATCTCTTCGATGTTGGTCTACTGCCCGCAGCGGCGGGAAATGTGAATTTTGCCACGGCGGCAAGCATCGCAGCGAACAAGAAGGAGGACGAGCTGCTCGGCTCCGAGGGATTTCTACAAGGAGTCTATATTCTTCGAATGAACGTATTCAGCCTCCTCAATGCAGTGGAAACGGATCCAACGCACTTTGGATTTACTGACATTACGGATCCCTGCCTCACTCCGAGTGTTTGCACTGACCCCGACCATACATTCTTCTGGGATACGCACCATCCGACAGAATTTGGGCATGCGTTCTTTGCGGTGACCCTAGAAAATGCGTTGGCAACTCAACACGACTAGGCATTTCATTGCGGGAAAGGCGGACTGAATCAATCCATAAATGGGGGTGGATTCTTCTTCGGTTGAATTCGCCCCAATTACAGTCGACAGCTCAAAGCACTAATGAAAGTACAGTTATGCGGCGCTCCGAGGATGAGTCCTTAAAAACGCCCCAGGGTCCGGGAATGTCATTGCGCGTATTTCGCTGCTGTAATCCACATGGCCGAAAAGTCGCCGACTCGGACACCTGACCTCCTGCAGATCCCACCCCGGAGCGATGAATAGCCAGTTGTCCCGGTAGCCGGTTCTACGTCCAGGTGGACTCGATTTGTAAATACTGGCCGACTTCACGGCACTGATCCTGGAAATACTCACGAGCCGCAACATGGACAAATGATATGTAGCTCTTGAGCCAATTCTTTAGATCATCCGGCTCTTTACTTCAGCCGCTCGAGACAAATGTCCACCAGCGGATGTCGTGCGAGAAGTAACCGCGAAGGAAGCCACCGCGGTCGCGAAACTGGTGGTGGCTTCAGGAGCCCGCACAAGCCGCCAAGGCGTCATCTTCGTTTTCGAATACGCCGAAGAGATTAAGAACGCCGACCATTTTGAGCGTCTTGGAGATCATGTTGGTAGGTTTGACCAATTGAACGTTGCCTCCAGCCTTGGCGGCCGTTCGGAGCGCGTTAACGAGCGAGCCGATCCCCGACGAATCCATGAAGACCAATGCCTCGAGGTCGATAATCAGGAAGATGTGTCCATTGGAAATCGCATTGAGATAGGCGCCCTCAAACTGGTTTACCGGCTCGCCCCACACGAGGCGACCCTTCGGTTTCAGCGTGCAGAATACTCCGTTCTCTTTGATGTCCAGATCCACAATATCTCCCTTGAGCAGATTTCACTTTACTACGCAATGCAGGGTTGTTAAGCTCGAGACGAATTTTCTTTTCGATGCAGCGTCTTGTCAAAGGGCGTGAATTTGGTCGCAGTGAGCGGCAAGTGAATGTCGCTCTGAAGTCGCTGGGGCCATAATGGTCGAGTTCGATTCCTCAATGTAATAGAGCTTTGGTTGCCGGCATTTCCCCGATGCCAACGGTTTCATAGTCTGAGATTCAAACTCAACTTTGCTTTTGGCGGAGGAACGCCCGCAAAGCAGAGCCGTACTTTGCCAGTACTATCAAGGTGGCGCGAGAATGCTTATTCGCGAGCCGTGACATGCCCAAACGAACCCTTTCGGAGATGCGCTGCCAATGACTGATGTGAAGAGCGCAGTCCCATCCATGGACGAGGCCGTTATTGAGACGGCAGCGCAACTACTTAGCACTTTAGATGGCGCATCGCGGGCGACCATTATCGCGTCCACGGTTGCCGGCCTGATTCCCGATAGCGCCTGTATTGTCCATCTGCATCGCCCGCAAAATGAACCTGCACCATGGACAATTGCGGGCATCGCGGGAGAGATTTCGCTCGTCGATGCGCAACACGCCGGCGATTGGCTGTTTGCGGTCGCGGACTCGTTTTCGGCCGAAGGGCAGATCTACGATAAGACCCACCTGAATCGCGAAGACTATGCGCACTTCAATGTATCGCGCTCGGTAGGCGCAATCGCCTATCTGCCTGTCGGGCATGAAGGGCAACTTGCGGCGGTTATCGAGATCATTCTCTTTTCAGGAGACCTCACGCAGCGGCAACTGGAAGATCTTGCCCCTATATCGCGTCTCGCTGCGCCCGCTCTCTGGTCGGGCGAACTATTCGAGCAGCAGCACCATGATCTTCTCGATTCCATCCACCGCATGTCGCAACTGTACGACCTTGAGAAATCGCTGAATGCCACGCTCGATATGGATGCGGTTATTGCGATGGTCCCCGCGAAAGCAATAGCAATGCTTCCGTGCCAGGCAGTGAATTTGTGGCTCTTTGACGGCTCCGATCTGCGCATGGTTGCAGGCGAAGGCGCCGATAACACGGTGGAATTGGGCATGATCGAGGCTCCCGGCGAGGGTTATGTGGCCGATATGGCCGAAGAAGGCGAGCCGCTGCTGATTGACAACCCGGACGACGAACGCTTGCTGGCCCGCAATGCACGGCGAAGCGAGGAGAGCACGGCCCCGCCCGTGAGCAACGCGCTCGTTGTGCCCCTCATGCAGGATGACGCGGAGGTCGGCGTTCTTGAAGCGATCAACCGCGAGGGCCGGCCATTTGACGAGGATGACGAGTTCCTTTTTTCGTCGATGGCTGAGACGGTTTCAAACGCGTTGAAAAATGCCAGCCTGATGATGGCTGAGCGCAAGCTGGAGATTCTGAAAGTCCTGGTGCAGGTTAGCTCGGAGATAACAACGACGCTGCGACTTGATCGGCTGCTTCAGATTATCGTTAACAGCCCGCAAAGCGTATTGCCTTTCGAACTGTGCGCGATTGCGCTGGACAACCGCGGAAAGCTGCAATTGAAGGCAGTTTCAGGCATGGCCCGGCTGCCCATGGGAGATCCGGCGGTGAAGCGGGTGGAGCAGCTGGTGAATTGGCTGTCGTCAGAGACCGACGCTTTGAACATCAGCTGGCACGAGGGGTCGGAACGCGATGAACGCGCGGACCTAGCGCCGGAGGTGCGGCATCATTTTGAGCAGACGGGCTACCGCGCGCTGTACGCTCTGCCGCTGAAAGACGACCAGGGGAGGGTGGGCGTGCTCATCTTTGAGAGCAGCGAACCAGATTTCCTCGGCGTGGCCCAGATTGAAATGATGAAGGTACTGGCCGGGCAGGCAACCGTAGCGCTGCGCAATGCGCTCCTCTACCGCGAGGTGCCGCTCATAAGCTTGCTGGAACCGCTGATGCAAAAGCGGAAGGCCCTGATGCGGACCACGGGCCGGCGCAGCCTTGCATACGCCGCCGCTGCCGTCGCCTTGTATCTCTTTCTCGCGTTTTGTCCGCTGCCTATGCGCGTGGCGGGCGATGCGGTGGTCGAGGCACAGCACCTCGCTACCGTGGCCGCCCCAGTCGACGGTAACGTGGACAAGGTCTATGTTCACGAGGGACAGAGGGTGGCAGCCGGTGAAGTTTTAGGCGTTCTGAATGACTGGCAATGGCGTGCCAACTTGGCCGCTGCCGAAGCAAAATATCAGCAGGCGTTGCTCGAAATGGAAGACGACCTGGCCCACGGAAGCGCCCGTGCCGGCACTGACCGCGCCAACGTGAACTACCTGCGCTCGGAAGCCGCCCAGGCGCACGCACGCCTCGACAGTGCGCAACTGCGCTCGCCGATCGCGGGCATTGTGGTGACGCCGAACCTGGAGAACGCTGCTGGCGAGCATCTGGACGCGGGCTCCCCGTTTGCGCAGGTTCTCGACCTCAACTCGGCAGTGGTTCGGATTGCAGTACCAGAGCGGGACGCCGAGCTGCTGCGTTCCGGTCAGTCGGCATCCATCAAGCTCGACAGCTACCCGCAGCGGACCTGGCATGATGCGGTCGCGGTGGTAAGCCCATTGGCAGTGGCTGGAGACGGAGAGCGTACTTTCTCTGTGAAAGTTCCAGTGCCCAATGCCGATGCCGCTCTTCATGCCGGCATGAGCGGAAAAGGAAAGATCTCCGTCGGCTGGCGTCCGGCAGGCTATGTACTGCTGCGCCAGCCGGCTTTGTGGATTTGGCAAACGCTTTGGAACTGGATTGGGTGGTAACAGATGCAGCTTCGCTTGAATGGCCGGAACTCTCTTCATGTCGCGATGGCGGCCGCACTGCTGATCACAGGTTGCGAGGCGAATCCTGCTCCGCCGACTGTCTCCGCATCGGTGTCGCCCCCGAGTACTTCTACATCCACTCCTGCGCCCGAGCCGGTACCCATCGCGCCGGATGCAAAATCGTTCACTACCAGCGGCCCTCTTGTCGCCGAGCAGCAGGCCGATGTGGGTGCCGAGCGTGACGGCCGGATCGTCGAAATAGCCGTACAGATTGGCGATCATGTGAAAGCCGGCCAGCTTCTGGCCCGGCTGGACGACCGCTTGCTGCAGGCGGCTTGTGCCGCGCAAAAAGCCCGCATGGCCGCGATGCAGGCTGAAGTTCGCAATTGGAAGGCCGAGCAGGAAAGCGCCCGCGCCGATTTACGCCGTGCCGACGCACTTCTCAAAGACCACATCCTGAGTCCGGAGAACTGGGAAGTTTCAAAGTACAAAGTGGATGAGACCACTGCCGAAGTGGAGCGCTATGAGAGCGAGCAGACAGCCGCCGAGGCCGATCTAAATGCGACGCAAATCCAATTGGATCAATCGCGAATTGTGGCCCCGTTCGCCGGCGTGGTGGGCCGCAGTTCAGTGCGTGCTGACCAGCAGGTAAAGGCCGGGGATGCGCCTTTCTGGATTACCGCGGAGGCGCCATTGCATGTGTTGTTCACCGTGCCTGAAACGCTGATGGCCTCATTTACTGTCGGCAAGTCGCTGGAACTGACTACCGCGGATTATCCGGACCTGCATCAGAAAGGCCGCATCTTTCGCGTCAGCCCGGTAGTGGATCCGGCGAGCGGAAGCTTACAGGTGATCGGCGAGGTCGACCACCCGTCTCCGTCGCTAAAGCCCGGGATGACCATGCAGGTGCGGCTGGCGCCATGAATCTGAGTGAAGCTCTCGACGCGGCCCTTCCGGAAATACCCCAGGCGCGCCTGATCCGCGCCCATCCGCCGTGCCTCGACCCGCAGCTTGTTACTCGCGAGGACGTGGTTGACGGGGAGCCTATCGTCGCCGTAATTCAGCGCGAAAAGGGCACGTTCTTCCGCTTCCCGGCTTACCAGTGGAACTTGGCAATTCTGTTTGATGGGGTGCGCTCGTTCGAAGAGATTGCCGAAATCTACAGCGAACAGACTGGCGCGCCAACCACTGTTGAAGACCTGCGGGCATTCGCCGACGCGTTGGAGGAATCCGATTTCTGGTACAAGTCGCCGCAGGAGAGAAACCTTGCCCTGAGCCAGAAGCTGAAGGCGCAGCGAGGACGCCGCGCACAACGCAAATCCAAGTTCAACCTGGTGCACATCAGCTTTTCCGCATGGGATCCTGATCGCTACCTGAGTTGGCTCGACGGCGCAATCGGGAAGTACGTGTACAGCCGCTGGTGCGTGCTGGCCATGGTTCTGCTTTTCCTGTTTGAGGCGACTGTTTTCATTTCCCAGTGGCACATCATCGCCCCCGATGCCGTGCTGTATTACAACTTCACGAAGAAGAGCTTTATCGACCTGGTCGGGTTCTGGTCGCTAATGCTGTTCATCGGCTTCATTCACGAGTCGGCGCATGGGCTCACTTGCAAGCACTACGGGGGTGAGGTGCACGGCATGGGACTGCTTCTCATCTACCTCATGCCGGCCTTTTTTTGCGATGTGACTGAAGCATGGGTCACAGCGGATCGCAAGCAGCGGCTGGCCACTATCATTGCCGGCATCTGGATTGAGATGGTGGTCTGCGGTCTGGGCATGATTGTATGGCTGAATACATCGCCCGGAGATTGGCTGCACAATCTGGCCTACCAGTTGATCCTGATTACCGGCCTCGCGGTCATCGTCATCAATCTCAACCCTCTCATCAAACTGGACGGATATTTTTTTCTGACCGAGCTGATTGGAGTAGCCGACCTGAAAGAACGCTCCACTTCGTTTCTTTCGGGATGGTTTCAGAGCCGGATCCTGGGCTTGCCGACAGAAACACCTGTGGTGCCGCGCCGGCGCGTTCCGCTCTTCGTGCTCTACGCTTTTATTTCCGGGCTCTACAGCTATGTGATTCTTTTCCTCATGATTCGCTTTGCGTACAACGTGACATCGAAGTTGATGGCCGAGTTTGCAGTGATTCCTGCCGGAGCGATGGCCTTCATGGTGTTCCGGTCGCGGTTGCGTTCGCTACGAGGCGTACTGGGGCGGCTGTGGGCCGCCAAGTTCGGCTCCGGCCGCACGATCAGGCCCAGAGCCATTGCAGGAGTTATGGCTCTCGCTGTGGTGCTCTTCGTTCCATTGTTGCGCCGCAGCGAAGACGCCTTCTACTTAATCGAGCCACTACGCACCATCACGCTCCATTCCACGACGCCGGGGCGGGTGAATAACGTGCTGGTTCGCGAGGGAGAAACCGTGCGCGCCGGGGCAGCACTGCTCACCATGAACAGTCCGGCGACCGATTCCATGTCCGAAGGAGCCGTGGCACAAACGCACAATGCCAGCTTCCGTGCGTTCAACGCCGAAGTACAGGGGCGAAGCTTAGGACCGGCAGCCGCCGAGCAAGACGCGGCGCAGCGGTCAAACCTGCTGGCAAGCGAGGCTCGAGCGTCACTGGAAGTGAAAGCGCCTGAAGACGCCATCGTGCTTACCGGTGATCCAGGCGCGCTCCTCGGCCAGAGCGTTGGTTCCGGCCAGGCTCTGCTCGAGCTCGCCGATGACGGGCCGCGCGCGGTGAGGGTCTACATTCCCACTGCGGCTCTCCAGCGCGTCCACGCCGGCGCTGAAGTGACCATGGCGTTCCCCGGCCGATTCAGCATGATTCACCTTTTGCTTACCCAGCCCAGCGGAGATGCTGTGAATCTTCCGGCAGGCCTGCTGGAATCGCAAAACTACAAAGGCGTCAAGCTCCCAGTATTCTATTGCTCGCGCATGGTGCTGCCCGCGTCTGCCGGCGATATTAGTTTCGGTGTCGCTGGGCGCGCCAAAATCTACGGGGCCAGGCGCAGCTTCGCCGAGCGCATAGTCACCATGGTTGTGAACCTGGTAAGAGCCCACGTTTGGTAAAGCAAAAGCCGCAGGTACATAAGCACCTGCGGCTCGCATTAACGGGAGATTGCGAATCGTCGGACGGCGGCGAGGCCGCCCGGGGTCTGTCGTTGCCAGGTCGGCAAAGCTTAGAAAGCGACCTTGGGAGCGGCAACGCGGGGGGCAGCAACACGAGGTGCAGCAACGCGGGGGGCAGCAACGCGGGGGGCAGCAACGCGAGGTGCAGCAACGCGAGGTGCAGCCACGCGGGGTGCAGCAACGCGAGGTGCAGCCACGCGGGGTGCAGCAACACGAGGTGCGGCTACGCGAGGTGCCGCAACACGGGGGGCAGCTACGCGGGGAGCGGCTACGCGAGGTGCAGCAACGCGAGGAGCAGCAACCCGAGGCGCGATCACCTTGGCGGCGGTTAACTTGGCGGCTGTCAGGCTTGGGTAATTGATTCCCTTTGCTGAACCGGTGGTTGCGGCAGAACTGTTGTTCATCAGCGACTTCTTGTTAACTGTCATGGGAAAGCCTCCTCAGGATGTTTGGGAAATTCTTGGGACGCTATGTATATTGCAAGCCGCGTGCCAAACTAAATCCACAACCGCGCTTTTCCTTAACCTGTTGATTCGATTGCGCAGCCTTGCCCGGGCGCAAAACCGGCCGGCGCGAATCTTTGATGGTCCGGGTGAAAAATTACCCCATGATGGGTTAATTATTCACCCATGCGCACTCTAAAGAGAGTATTTGCGACAAAGGTACTTTATGCGTTGTCCATCAATGTTCAACAAGCGCGCTGCGGCTGCTTTGCTGCCCCCGGTGCGGCGCAGAGCGGTAGTAAGCAAGGCAACTTCGAGCCGGCAAATCTCGCGGTCGAAGTCGGTGCCCTCGGCCGGAACCAGAATGGCTTCCTGGGCCGTGACGCTTTCGCGCACAACGCGCGGCGGCAAATCTTTGGCGTCAATCACCTCTCCGCGCACCGTTACCACCAGGCGCTGAATCAGGTTGTCTAGCTCGCGCACGTTGCCCGGCCAGGTGTGTTCCTCGAATGCAGCCAACGCTTCCTCGGTGAGGTACTTCACTCCCTTCCCATTGGCCGCGCAATGGACTTCGAGAAAATGCCGGCAGAGCAGGGGAATGTCGCCCTCGCGTTCGCGCAAGGCAGGCAACTGAATGGGGACGACATTAACCCGGTAGTACAGATCTTCGCGAAATCGCCCGGCACGCACCATGTCTTCAAGGGGCTCATGAGTCGCACAAATCAGGCGGAAATCGATCTTGCGGTGAGTGCGTCCGCCCAGCCGCTGCACTTGGCGATCTTCAAGAACACGCAGCAGTTTGGTTTGCAGATCCACGGCCAGCGTGGCAATCTCATCGAGAAACAGGGTGCCACCGTCAGCCAGCTCGATCTGGCCAGGCCGGGATTCCGAGGCGCCTGTAAATGCGCCGCGCTCGCTGCCAAACAACTCCGACTCGATCAGGCTTTCAGGCAGGGCGGCGCAATTGAGACGCACAAAAGGCTTCTCAGACCGGTTGCTGAGCGCCACGATGGCCCGCGCGGCCAGCTCTTTTCCGGTTCCGCTCTCGCCGCGGATGAGCACGTTGACGTTGCTGCCGGCCACTTGCCGAATTGCGTCGTAGGCATGGCGCATTGGTTCACTTGAGCCCACGAAGTCCTGAAAGCGGCTGGATTCCAAAGCCTGGTCGCGCATGGCCATTTCCGCGCGGGCGTGGAGCAACTCCACCAACGCGGTTCGCAACTCGCCCACGTTTACCGGAACATGGAAATGCGCGTCCACTCCAGCTTCGAGCGCCTGCTTTTCTACTGAACGGGCCGCGGCGCGACTAATGGAAATGAGTGTCAGATTGGGGTCGAGCCGCCGCAACTCATCCACCACATGCAGGCCGCCAAGGGTGTCTTTCCCCGTGGTGTCGATGTCGAGGACAATTGCGGAGAGGGCTCCCTGGCGCTGAGTCCAGCGCGCCAACCCATCATATTCGCCGCGCTGAGTCACGCTGCACCAGGGTTCAATTTCGAGAGTCAGCAGCTTAAGGAAATCGACATCGGCCGAAACCAGGCACACGGGCGGCAAATTCCGTTGCCGGTTGTTGGCCGATTCCCGCGGCGTTCCTGTCTGAGCCATATGTATACAGTTCCCGTAGCAGAAATTCTGTTCAAGGTTTGCCAGTGGAAGGCAGGGCTGGCACGTTTCCCAGAGGCAATCTACGAGGATTCAGTGTCCCCATTCAACCTTCGCTCAGCAGGCGAGATCAAAGGTGATGGTCGGATTCATCAACAAAACAGGCAGCGATGGGAAGAAATT
>Ga0302278_10006129_pt1 | contig 11597 bp, 11 predicted proteins | sample III_Bog_N3_2_FD_194543 | JGI IMG/M metagenome (GOLD analysis project Ga0302278, IMG submission 194543) | Peat permafrost microbial communities from Stordalen Mire near Abisko, Sweden - III_Bog_N3_2 | ecosystem: Environmental > Terrestrial > Soil > Wetlands > Peat | place: Sweden: Abisko... | reverse complement strand
CCTCAACGTCAATCCCGCCCGCCCCGGCGCAGCGTATGGATACGTCGACATGGGCGGCTGGGTTGGCGGGCAGGCCGACTATGTCATGGTTCCCTACGCGGACTTCAACCTGCTCCGCTTTCCTGACCGCGACCAGGCCATGGCCAAGATCCGCGACCTGACTTGTCTCTCTGACATTCTGCCCACCGGCTATCACGGTGCGGTCAGCGCCGGGGTTGGACCTGGCGCCACGGTTTACATCGCCGGAGCGGGCCCGGTTGGTCTGGCCTGCGCAGCTGCAGCGCAGCTCCTCGGCGCAGCGGTGGTCATTGTCGGCGACCTCATCCCGGAGCGCCTGGCGCAGGCCCGCAGCTTTGGCTGCGAGACGGTCGACGTCTCAAAGGATGCCTCCGTCGGCGACCAGATTGCGCAAATCCTCGGAGTGCCTGAAGTGGATTGCGCGGTCGATTGCGTGGGCTTTGAGGCGCGCGGTCATGGGGGCAGCTCCGGCAAGGAGATCCCCGCCACGGTGCTCAACTCGCTCATGGAGATCTGCCGCGCCGGCGGAGCGCTGGGCATTCCTGGCCTCTACGTAACCGACGATCCGGGCGCAGCGGACTCGAGCGCCAAGACCGGCAATCTGAGCATTCGCATCGGTCTGGGCTGGGCGCGGTCGCATGTGTTCACCACCGGCCAGTGCCCGGTGATGAAGTACAACCGCCAGTTGATGATGGCCATTCTGCACGACAAGATCAAGATCGCCAAGGCCGTCAACGTCACGGTGGTGACGCTGGACGACGCCGTGCAGGGCTACAAGGACTTCGACAAGGGCGCGGCAAAGAAGTTCGTTCTCGACCCACATGGGATGATTACCGCTTAAATCGAAGGCAACAAATCCGTATTTTCAGACAAGCGGACATTATGCCGCGCGAAGTGTGGCATAATGTCCGTATGAATGATGCAGTCCGTGTTCCGGTAGACAGTCCGCCAGCTTTTCAATTGGATTGGGAGACTGTAGAGCGAGGCGTGCCGCTCTCAGCCCTTGAGGCGTTTGCTACCTACTCCAGCTTTGCCGTCAAGGACCTCCTGGAGGTTGTTATTCCCGCGCGCACGCTCAAGCACCGCCGTCAGAGGCAGGAGCCGCTGAGCCTGGATGAGGCTGATCGGCTTGCAAGGGTGGCACGAGTCTATGCCCTTGGAGTCAAGGTCTTCAGAGATCCAGACAAGGCTCGCAGGTGGCTTTCGAAACCCAAAGAAAGATTCGAAGGAAATTCCCCGTTGGCAATGATGCGCACCGATCTTGGCGGACGAAGAGTGGAAGAGATGTTGTACCAGATCGACGAGGGAATGTTTGTATAGATGGACAGCCGGATGCAGCGTCCTATTTTCCGCACTTAGTGTGAGTCCCAATCGCGCCTCCCCCCGCCCTGCCTTCGCTATCCTCCCTCCATCATGAATCTGTGGCGCATAAGCAATTACGTTGACCTCAGTGGCGAAGGTGGCCGCAAGGCAAGCGCACGATGGCACACGGCAGGGTCCCGCATCGTGTACCTGGCTGAGTCTCCCACGGTCGCTCTTGTCGAGACGCTCGTACATCTTGATGTGGACCCCGAAGACACACCGGACTCTTATACGCTTTTGAAAATTTCCGTTCCCGAGGGCCTGCCGGTTCAATCGCTTGATCCTCCAGCCGGAGCCGAATGGAAGGCGAACCTCGAATTGACCCGTGGCATGGGCAAATCGTGGTTGGCTTCCTCGAAGACTGCACTTGCGCGGGTGCCCTGCGTCATTGCGCCGCACACCTGGAACTACCTGCTCAACCCCGAGCACCCCGGTGCGAAAGACGTAAAGATCGCCGAAGTCATCAAGGAGCGTTTCGACAATCGGCTCTTCCGATTCGGCGCGCGCTGAAGATCGAGGGTTTGCATTCGGATTCCGATAGTGAGCGCCATGGCGCAGGGCAGGGCATTCATGGTAATCTCACACTAGACACTTGAGAGTGGACACGAGAAAACAAGAGGAGTAACACACGCCGTGCTGGCGACTGCTAAGAAAACAACCCTGATTGAAAGCTTCCGCACCCATGATTCGGACACCGGCTCCCCGGAGGTCCAGATCGCGATTCTGAGTGCGCGTGTTGCTGAGCTGACCGAACACTTCAAGACCCACAAAAAGGATCATGCATCCCGCCGTGGACTGTTGCAACTGGTCAGCAAACGCCGTCGCCTGCTGGATTACCTGAAGTCGCACGATGCAGATCGCTATCGCGATGTGATCGGCAAACTCGGTATCCGCAAGTAGCCGGACAGCCCATCCAGAAAGCCAACTTTGACACGGAAGCGCTCAGACCGAGTGATGGTCACGGCCCCCGTTCTACCCAGAACCTGGGGCCATGGTGTACCTGGCGATCTTGAATCGCAACGAGGTGCAGCGCACAGCTATCGGTTGTGCGCTGCACCTCGTTGCGGCCTCCAAAACAGGCCGGGAGAATCTGCTCCCCCGCGCAACTCCCACTCTTATGCGCGCAGCCTGTTTTCCGGCACATCCGTTGCCAGTTTCCCCACACCCCCCCGCGCCTTCCCATTACAAGTTTCCCAAGCGAAAAAAATGAAACGAGGACTCTATGTCTAAGCATGAAGTATCTGTCGAGCTTGCCGGCGGCAAGCGTCTGGTCTTTGAGACCGGACGCATGGCCAAGCAGGCCTCCGGCGCCGCGCTCGTCACCACGGGCGAAACCGTGGTTCTGGCCACTGCCGTTGCCTCACCCGATCCCCGCGAGGGCATCGACTTCTTCCCCCTCACCGTCGACTACCGCGAATACACCTACGCCGGTGGACGCATTCCCGGCGGCTTCATCAAGCGTGAAGGCCGGCCCAGCGAAAAAGAAGTCCTGACCTGCCGCCAGATCGACCGCCCCATCCGTCCACTGTTCCCCGACGGCTTCCGCAACGAGACCCAGGTCATTGCGCTGGTCTTTTCCGCAGACAAGGAAAATGATCCCGACGTGGTCGGCATCAACGCCGCCGCTGCCGCGCTGGCCCTGTCTGACATTCCCTTCAGCGCCACCGTGGGCGCCGTCCGCATCGGCCGCGTCGATGGCGAGTTCGTCATCAACCCCACCTATGCCGAGCGCGCTGCCACCACGCTCAACATCATGGTCGTCGGCCACAAGGACGGCATCGTGATGATCGAGTCCGGCGCCAAGGAAGAGACCGAAGACGTCATCCTGGCCGCCATCGAGTTTGCGCACACCGAGATCAAGAAGATCGTCGCCGCCATCGATGAGCTGGTCAAGCTGGCCGGCAAGCCCAAGCGTGCCTTTGTCGCGCCGGTTACCGACGAGGCATACTACGAAGAGCTCAAGTCCAAGATCGGCGATCGCCTCAAGGACGCGCTCGACACCAAGAAGCACGCCAAGACCGACAGCTACGCGCTGGTGAAGAAGATCAAGGACGAGCTGGCCGCCGAGCTGCCCGCCGATGAGCAGGGCTCGACCGCAGCCGCCAAGAAGAAGCTCTCCACTTACTACGAGCTTCTCCGCGAGAGGATCTTCCGCGAGCAGGTGACAAAAGATCGGATCAGGCCCGATCGCCGCGCCTTCGACGAGATCCGCGAGATCACCATCGAGACCAAGGTTCTGCCCCGCGTGCACGGCTCCGCCCTGTTCACGCGCGGCGAAACGCAGGCTTTGGTGACCACCACGCTCGGCACCGCCGACGACGGCCAGCGTCTGGAAAGCTATGAAGGCGAGAAGAGAAAGAACTTCATGCTTCATTACAACTTCCCGCCGTTCTCGGTTGGTGAAACCGGCCGCATGACCGGCACCGGACGCCGCGAGATTGGGCACGGCGCACTGGCGGAGCGGGCCATCTCCGCGGTTCTTCCCACGGCAGAAGAGTCTCCCTACAGCATCCGCATCGTGTCTGACATTCTGGAGTCCAATGGCTCTTCGTCCATGGCTTCGGTCTGCGGCGCGAGCCTGGCGCTTTACGACTCCGGGATCGCGCTCAAGGGCGCTGTGGCCGGCATCGCCATGGGCCTGGTCAAGGAAGGCGACGAGTACGCCATCCTCACCGACATTGCCGGCGCGGAAGATCACTACGGCGATATGGACTTCAAGGTGGCCGGTACCCGCAAGGGCATCACCGCTTTGCAGATGGACATCAAGATCGGCGGCCTCACGCGCGAGATTCTTCAGCAGGCCATGGAGCAGGCGCGCCGTGGGCGCATTTTCCTTCTTGATAAAATGGACGCCGTCCTCGACGGACCACGCACGGAGCGCTCCGCTTATGCGCCGCGCATCGAGACCATCATGATCCCCACAGACAAGATCCGCGACCTGATCGGCAAAGGCGGCGCCACCATTCGTGGCATCGTCGAGCAGACCGGCGCCAAGATCGACGTCGACGACACCGGCCGCGTCAGCATCGCTTCATCCGATGCCGAAGGCCTGCGCAAGGCCATGGAGATCGTCGGCAACATCGCCGCCGTTCCTGAGATCGGCAAGGTTTACCTGGGCAAGGTGGTTCGCCTGGCCGAGTTCGGCGCCTTTGTCGAGCTGTTCCCCGGCACCGACGGCCTGCTGCACATCTCCGAGATCGCCGAGCATCGCGTCAAGGAAGTCAAGGACGAGTTGCGCGAAGGCGATCAGGTGATGGTCAAGGTTCTGGCCATCGAAGGCAACCGCATCAAGCTAAGCCGCAAGGCGCTCATCAAGGAGCAGAAGGCCAAGCTGGCCCACTCGGCTCCGCAGGACGAGGAAGCAGCCGAAATCGAAGCCTCGGAAGCGCCGGCTCCCCCGGCCCGTCCGCGTCACGAGTTTGACGACAAGCAGCCCAAGTCGAACCAGAGCACCATCCTCATCGAAGGCGGAGACGACTTCGAGGACGAAGAGGGCGGGGAAGAGTTCGACGAGGAGAACGAGCCGAACTTCAACCGCGTGGATGGCGCGCCGGTGGCTGTCGGTCAACCCGCAGCCGGCGCGGGCCGTCCGCAGGCCGGCGGCGCTGCCAACAACAACAATCGCCGTCGCCGTCGTCGTCGCCCCGGTGGTCCCGGCGGCAGCGGCGGTGGACGCGGTCCCAGCGGCGGCGGCCAGGCATAGTCGGCCGTCACGCACAGCGCACAAAAGCACAGGCCCGGAGATTCTCCGGGCCTGTGTTGCGTTTGACTTTCAACTTGCCGCCCTAATCCACCACCTGCAAGTCGACCCGCTTGCGTGACTGGATCAGCGACAGCCCCTGCGCCGAGCGAGCAACCTCCTGCCCGAGGCTTTCATACGAGTCGTGCTTCACGTCATACATGCGCAGGTCGGCGGCGATGCACAAGGACTCCATCTCGCGCGCATCCTCAGGAAATACGGCGATACCGACACTGGCGCCGATGCGCACCGTGTGCCGGCCCAGTTCGAGCGGCTCGGCCAGCATCTGCACCAGCGACTGCCCGACAAGCTCTGCGTCCTCGCGGCTGGTTGGCTCTTCCAGGATGACGGAGAACTCGTCTCCGCCGGTGCGCGCCACGGTGTCCGAGCGCCGCACGCGCGAGGCGAACAGCGTCGCCACCCGCTGCAGCACCAGGTCGCCCACGTGGTGGCCCAGCGTGTCATTCACCTGCTTGAAGCGGTCCAGATCGATGACCAGCAGCGCTGTCTGAGACGCCGAGCGCCTGGCCCGCTCGAGCGCGCTGAAGAGCCGGTCCTGATAGAGGCGCCGGTTGGGCAGGCCTGTCAAATGGTCGTGCAGCGCCAGGTGCTTGTTGTGCTCAATCTGATCCTCGAGCAGCAGCAGGATCATGCCTATTGCGACAAGATACTTGGGCAGGTTCCAGACCTCACCCTCAACCTGCACTGCGGGCCAGAAAGCATGCATGAGGGGCGCAACAACGAACACCATGGCCCAGGCTAGAAATCCGGCGACTGTAATGAAAGCGCCGGCCGTGGCGCGCCGGTACGAGTACCACGAATAAACGCAGCAGCCCAGGTACACCGTGCAGAGTACCGCGTTCTCTCCTAGATCAATACCATTCCCGGGCCGATTCTGAATGAAGATCAGAAATACGCTCAGCGTGCAATAGAGCGCGACGACGATCCAGCGCATCGGGTGGTTCCGCCGGGCGCGCGCAGCCGCAACCACCGCCAGCGGCAAAACCCCGAACAGGCCAGCGGCCAGGTTGAGAGACCACGCCGGAACTGAGCCAATGGTCGCCAGCGCCAGGTAGAGTGTATTGGCGCCGATCAGCAACGCTATCATCCAGCGGCTGGAGGTTTCCCGGCTATAGGGAACTGAGGCCCACATGAAGAGCAGTCCGGCCCAGGTTAAAGCAGAGAGGCCAACAATGGCGGCGACAATGCCCACCGTGCCGGGAACCGTGAGAAACAGAAAGGCGGCAAAATGCAGCGCGATCATGAGCCAGCCGATCAGCCAGATCTTCGACACATGGGTCTGATTACGGCGCGCGACGGACGCAAACGCAGCCGCAAGCAAGGCTACGGCCCCAAGGTCCGGAAGCTCGGTCCAGTTAACCACCCTCACCCCAGTGAATGGAGATGCACTGTTATAAGAATCGACCCTTTGGCGGGGGCCGCCATAGCCCTTTTGTAGCACGTTTGGAACTCATGGGTACACTTGGGTAACCAGAGCTGGGTGCTCAGTCCCGATTCGGGCCCGGTTATTGATCGGGTAACCGCGCCCGAGTTTTGCGCCGTTCCGCTCGACATCTCCACTAGACTCAGAACGATGGCAGCCAGCTTATATATCGTTGTCGAAGGGGACGACCCCGGCTACGACATCTTCGTGAACGGCCAGGCGCTCGCACGCAACGAGGACTCACTGGAGCGGTTGGCATCCCGGCTTGGCGTGACGCCGCTGCTCGAGTTCTTCTCCGCCGATGAGAACTCCATGGCTCTGTTGCTGGAGCAGGGCGTCGCCAGTCCCGACTGGGCCCGCCACCTGCCCGAGCCGCAATGGTACGACGCTCCCGACGGCTTGAAGACCGTCACCACGCTGATCGAATTCCTGACCGAGAACCCCGCCGCGCTGGGCTCGGAGACGCAACCGGTCCTCGTCGAGCTGCGCGAGTACGAGCGCGTCCTGCGCAAGACCGCCGATCATCATCTGCACTGGCACATCGCCGTCAGTTGGCGCTAAGGCGCAACCAATTCCTCATCCCGCGCAGCAAAAATGTTTCCCAACCGCCTGATCTGCGCTCCCACCCCGCGCAGCTTCTCCTCGATCCGCTCATAGCCGCGGTCCATGTGATACACGCGGTCCAGAATCGACTCGCCGTCGGCCACCAGCGCTGCCAGCACCAGCGACGCCGATGCGCGCAGGTCCGAGCACATGACCGCTGCGGAGGAAAGCTTGGTCGCCCCACGCACCGTGGCCGTGTTGCCGTCCACCTTGATGTTGGCGCCCATTCTGACCAGCTCTTGCACATGCATGAACCGGTTCTCGAAGATGTTTTCCTTCACCTGGCTCACGCCCTCGGCCTGCGTGGCCAGCGCCATGTACTGCGCCTGCATGTCGGTTGGGAAGCCGGGATACTCTTCGGTTGAAATGTCTGCCGCCCGCAGGTGGCCCTCAGAGCGCACGCGCACCGAATCCGGCCCCAACTGGTCGATGCGCACACCGGCTTCCTGGAGCTTGGTAATCACCGCGCCCAGGTGTGTGGGATTGCAGTTGGCCACAATCAAGTCGCCGCCGGTGATGGCGCCGGCAATCAGGAACGTGCCCGCCTCAATGCGATCGGGATTGATGCGATAGCGCGCACCGTGCAGCCGCGTCACGCCGGTCACGCGAATCGTAGACGTGCCGGCGCCTTCGATCTTTGCTCCCATGGCCGTGAGCAGGGAAGCGAGGTCACTGACCTCCGGCTCGCGCGCGCAGTTCTCCATCAGCGTCTGGCCCTCGGCTAGCACCGCGGCCATCAGCAGATCTTCCGTGCCGGTGACAGTGATCTTGTCAAAGACCAGGTGCGCGCCTTTCAGCCGCTCCGCCCGCGCTTCCAGATAGCCGTGCTCCTGGGTGATCACCGCGCCCATCTTTTCCAGGCCCTTGATGTGCAGGTCGATGGGCCGGCCGCCAATGGCGCATCCGCCCGGCATGGCCACCCGCGCCACACCGCAGCGGGCAACGAGCGGCCCCAGCACCAGAGAGCTGGCGCGCATGGTTTTCACAATCTCATACTTCGCTTCCGGATCGGAGAGCGTGCGGCAACTGATCTTGGTGCGATGCTGGGCGCGGCCATAGCCCAGTTCCACCTCCGCGCCCATCGAGACCAGCAGCCGCCGCTCGGTCTCGATGTCGCGCACATGGGGAACGTTCTCGAGCGTGACCTCGTCCTCGGTGAGGATGGCCGCCGCCATGCACGGCAGCGCCGAGTTCTTGGCGCCGGAGACGCGGACGGTGCCGAGCAGCGGATTGCCGCCGCGAATGACAAATTTATCCATGCAGGTTTTCGTCCATGACGATTGAGGGGTTCATCTATTCCAGTGTAAATCGAGAATGGAGGACCGAGTAGAAATGGATCGATTGCTGGCGAATCGCTGACCTACCGCCGCAGCGGCAGAAGCCGCAGGCGGGTTCGGGCCGGATCAATCGTGATCAGCGCTCCCGCTTCCAATTCTGAGACCATCTGCTTGAGTGCTGCGACCACCTGACGCCCTACTGCTTCCAGACCAATATCGCCGGCTCGAATCTGGACGACACTCGGTTTCTCGCCGTGGGTTACACCAAGCATTGCGCTGGAGTCCAGGTCATGGGTGAGCACTACAGAATCGTTCGTCTTTGCGAATGCCATGATTGCCGTATCTGGTGCCGTGGCAGGACCCTGAGTAGACCAGTGGACAGCTTCGATTCCGTTGTCCGCGAGAAAGGCCGCCCAATCGGGTGACAAATTCATATCCAGAAGCAGCTTCATGCCGTGACGAGAACAACCTCACGCTCTTCAGCGAGCCACGCGGCATAACGAAGAGCCTGGAAAATATCCTCGCGTTCCAGATAGGGGTAGCTGTCCAGTAGTTCATCCACACTGTGGCCCAAACCAATTTGTCCAACCAACATACCTACCGTGACGCGCATTCCTCGAATGCAGGCCTTGCCGCCCATGACATCAGGACTCCGGGTGATGCGGTCCAACTCTCCCATGCGCGCCTCCGCTTACAGCTCCAGCACATTATCCTCGATCGCCAGCCGCACATTGCCGTCGCTCTTGGCCAGCCGCCGCACGGCTTCCGGTTTGTCCACCCGGGCCTTCAGCATCACCAGCGCAACCGGCACGCTGCGTCCCGCGCTCTTGATCGTGTGCACCGCGGTCTCGCGGTCGATCTTGCAAGCACTCATCAGAATGCGAATGCCGCGCTCCACGAGCTTGGAGTTCTGCATGTGCACGTTGATCATCAGGTTCTCGTACACATAGCCCAGGCGCGTCATGGCTCCGGTGGTGATCATGTTGAGAACCATCTTCTGCGCGCTGCCGGCCTTCATGCGCGTCGAGCCTGAAACCACTTCAGCGCCCACGTCGGCAACAATGGCGATATCGGCCGCGTTGGCCAACGGCGTGTCGTGATTGCAGGTGACCGCTGCGGTCCGTGCGCCGCGGGCGCGAGCGTAAGCAACCGCTGCAACTACATAAGGTGTGCGGCCGGAAGCCGAAAGCCCGATCACCACATCCTTGCGCGTAGGCCTGCGCCGGGCGATATCCCGCTGGCCCAGCTCTTCGGAGTCCTCATTGACCTCGACGGCAGAAGCCAGCGCCTTGGGGCCGCCTGCCATGATGTATTGAACCTGGCCGGGAGAAGTTGAGTAGGTGGGTGGACACTCCGAGGCGTCCAGAGCTGCAATGCGCCCGCTCGATCCGGCGCCTATATAGATGAGCCGGCCGCCGTCGCGCAGACTGCGGGCCACCTGGTCGATCACTTCGGCGATCTCAGGGATCGCCCGTTTGACCGCTGCTGCAATCTTCGCATCCTCATGATTGATGATGCGCGCGATCTCCAGAGCGGACTTGGTGTCAAAACCTTGAGAAGCCTCGTTCTGGCTCTCGGTAGTCAGGTGCTGAAGCAGGGAGGCCTGGTCTTTCTTGGTGTCGTGAACCTGGGTGCCGGCCGTCTCCTGCAGCGTTGAGCTGGTTAGCATGCGTATGTCCCCAACCATCGATTGTATCTGGAAACCGGCCAACTCCGTAGCGAATTCTCGGGGCAGGGAATCGGGAGCGCCATCCCGGGTTTGAAGCGGTTGTGACCGGCTGGACCAATCGCGGCGGGATACGTTGATCCTGTCATCCGGAGCCTGAACCCCATCAAAACTGCTCAGCAAGTGGAGCGGATATCCCTCGAGAGGGCTTGCCGGACGGCGTCGTGGAAGGCTGGCCGAACTTCGCGGATGAGCCGGGATGAGGCTTCAGAGCGATCTGGCCAGGTTCGGTTGGTCAGCAACGCCACAGCGACCTCGGCCTCAAGGTCGATCCACAGCGAGCACCCGCTGTAGCCGAGGTGGCCAATCGAGCGCGGCGAGAAATAGCGTCCCGAAGAGGAGTTCTCAGAAGGGGTATCCCAGCCGAGCGCCCGGGAACTGCCCTCCGGCTCCTGCCTTCGGGCAAACAGTTCAACGGTTTCTTTCTGGAATAGGGGATCGCTCTCGCTGCCCGCGGCCAGAATCGCGCCGGCAAACCGCAGCAGATCGGGCACATTGGAGAACAGGCCGGCGTGACCACCCGCTCCCTTCAGCAGCCAGGCATGCTCGTCCTGCACCTCGCCTTGAATGCGGCGATGGCGGAGCACGCGATCTTCTTCTGTCGGCGGGATTGCGGGACGGATGGACGGCCCAGGACAAAAGCAAGTGTTCGAGAGCCCCAGCGGTGTGAAGACCTCACGCGCAACCCACGTGGCCAGGTACTCGCGGGTCAGCACTTCAAGACCCTTGCCGAGCAGGATAAATCCGGGATCGGAGTACTCGGCGCGAGTGCCGGGAGCGGCCTCAAGCGGCAGTTCCAGGCAGGCGCGGAAGAGCGCGGCGGGCGTAGAGAGAGTTCGAAAAAACTCGACGTATCCGGGCAGTCCGGAGCTGTGCGCCAATAGGTGGCGGATCTTCACATGGCGAGCGCCCTCCTGCGCCGAGCGGCCAATGACGAAGCCCGGCAGCAACTCACCCAGCGGCGCATCCAAATCAAGGACACCGCGCTGGTAGAGCAGCATGGCCGCTGCCGTGGTGGCCACAACCTTGGTCAGGCTAGCCACGTCGTACGAGGTCTCGGCCGTCACCAGCGGTGCGCCTTCCTCATAGGTGAAGTTGCCCAATCCGCCAACGTGGACCAGAGCGCCACCGGCCAGCACGCCAAAGGCGCAGCCTGGAAAGGCATGCGCAGCGACCGCCGCGCGCAGCACCTGGTATGCCGCTGCGAAGCGATCCCGGTCAGAGATTCCAGCAGATTGAAGCGTGTCAGTCATCGTTCTCCTGCATCGTACCGCGAATCCCGCCACGCCGCAGTGATCTGAGGGGCCGCCATCCCACGGCGTGAAATCGGCCCGCCGAGCCTGTGCCCGTAAGGCATCCGCTGTTCTGAGTCACTTTGAAACGCTATCCTTGATGGCGGACGGCGAGTCTATGTAGAAAACACACTGT
>Ga0302278_10006125_pt1 | contig 11601 bp, 14 predicted proteins | sample III_Bog_N3_2_FD_194543 | JGI IMG/M metagenome (GOLD analysis project Ga0302278, IMG submission 194543) | Peat permafrost microbial communities from Stordalen Mire near Abisko, Sweden - III_Bog_N3_2 | ecosystem: Environmental > Terrestrial > Soil > Wetlands > Peat | place: Sweden: Abisko... | reverse complement strand
CGCAACGAAGACTCCGGCGAGGAGGAACTGGCTTATGTGCCTGGCCGGCCTGAAGAGGATCCGCTTTTTTGCTGCCTGAGGGGTGAGATGGAGGAGCGGTTGAGCGGGGCCATCGCCAATCTGCCCGACCGCGAACGATTGGTTATGACACTCTACTACTTCGAAGAGATGACTATGAGAGAGATCGGCCTGGCGCTCGGTGTGGTGGAATCACGTGTCTCGCAAGTGCATGCTTCGGCTGTGGTTCACCTGCGCGCAGCGTTGCGCGACCTGGCAGCGCGCGGCGCCATCGACCGCGCCCATCCGGCCGCGCGAGCGCGTCGGGCATAAGGTATCGAGGAGAGGACAACGATGGAGAAGACGCTCAAACAGGATGAGATCGATGCTCTATTTGAGGCGGCGCGCAGCACCGTTCCGGATGAAACCCGGTCTGAAGTCAAGGCGCGAATGGTGCCCTATAGCTTCTCCTCGGCCGGCCAGATTTCCAATGAGCAGTTACGCGCCATCAGCATGTTGAACGACCTGTTCGCTCGTAACCTGACCCACAACCTTGCCGCCTGGCTCAGGACGAGGTTCCAGGTAAACCTGGTATCGGCGGAGCAGATTCAGTTCAATGAATTCCTTCTGAGAATTCCTGAGATCAGCTACGTCGCCTCGGTCCGGCTGGATCCTCTGGGTGCGCTATCGGTGCTCCAGCTCGACCTGGCAATTGCTCCATCGGTAATTGATCTGCTGTTGGGAGGTGAGGGCAAAGATGGACCGCTGCGTGAACTGACCGATATCGAGGAATCGATTCTGGGCAGTGTGGTGGAGATTATCTGCCGCGAGTTGACACTGGCCTGGCAACCGGTCGGCCTCAGTTTCAGTTTCGAGCGTCGCCAGATGCAGACCCAGGTCGCCCGTGTCATGGCAGTCACTGAGAAAACGCTTTGCCTGAGTTTTGAGATTCGTATGCCGCACTGTTCCGGTCTTCTCAACCTCGCTTTTCCGGCTGTTGTGGCCAACACCATTCTGCGCCGGCTTACATCCGACTGGGGACGCAGCCGCCACCATGCGATTGAGACCAGGGCCCGGATTGCATCAACGGCCCGCAACATTCGATTCGGTTGTTCGCTGCAGCTTCCTACCGTCTCGGTGAGGGCGGAGGAGATCGAAAATCTCGCCCCCGGAAGCCTCTTGCGATTGAGGGTTGCGGCAAATGCCTCGCCGCTTTGGCGCGTGGGCGGTGAGACCCTGGCCCAGGCAGCGGCCGTTCGGCAGGGCGCGCACCGTGCCGCGCGGATTGAGATGCCGGTAACGGGCGACCTTCCCGGGGCGCCAGTGGAGCTGAATTGATGAAGACTTATCTCGATTACTGGGCACAGGTTGCAGGTGATCTCTTTGCCCAGGCCCTGGCTGGTGAGCCGCAATTCTCCGAATCGCTGCCGAAGCCATTCCCGGCAGGATCGTTCGGTTTCGCCGCAGTCATCTCGGGCGACCTTGTCGGGCAGTTTTCGATCATGCTGGATAGGTCGATTCTTGAGGCTCCGCTCATGGGAGAGGGCGTGGACCAGAAGGCGGGATGGGGAGAGATTCTAAAAGAAACCTGCAATGCCGCCGCTGGAGAACTCCTGGCAAAGAGCGAAACGAAATGCAAGGTGGAGCGATTCGAAGAAGCTCCGGCGTTGAGTAAAGTTACTCGCGCCTTTGAACTGCGCTCGGGCCAACGCACATGGGCAATTCTGGTGCGCGAAGATCTGCGCGCCGCCGCGGCGGATGTTTCGCCGGCCAAACCAGCCGCCCCTATAGCTCATTCGCCGGCGCCACGGCTGAGTCCGGGTTTCGAGCTCTTGCTCGACGTCGAGCTCGAAGCCTCTCTCCGCTTCGGGTCGCGGGAGATGCCTTTGGCCGACATTCTCGATCTCGGACCGGGAGACGTGGTCCAGCTCGACCGCCACGTTACCGATCCAGTAGACCTGATCATTGGAGACAAAATCGTGGCTCGCGGGGAAGTGGTGCTCGTGAATGGAAATTTCGGGTTACGCGTGACCGAGGTGGCTGCGCCGCAGAAGCGGCTGGAGAGCATTCGATGCCTGTTCTGATCCGCCCTGCCTTGCAGCCAGACCCCGAAAGAGAGGGACGAATGCAGATACCTGCTTATGCCGAAGAATTGACAGGTGAGCATGGGACTCATCTCTCGCGTTCCTCCCCGATGCCGGCCCGCGCGGGCCTCTTCACCACCTGTGCCAATCCTGCCTGTTCCTCCGGCTGGCTGAAGCTTTTTCGTCCCCGCTCTACTCCCATATTCGAGGCGGGATGGTGCTGTTCGGCTGCGTGCGTGAGAACGATGGTAGAGGCCGCGCTCCGGCGCGAGATGGATGCGCGCAGTTCCTCCGTCGAAACACATAATCATCGCATCCCGCTGGGTTTGGCCATGCTCGAGCAAGGCTGGATTACCGGCATTCAGTTGCGCGGCGCCCTTGAGGCGCAGCGAATTGCAGGCGGCGGGAGGCTGGGCTACTGGCTGGTACGGGGCCAGGGAGTAAGCGAACAGCTGGTGACACGCGCGCTCGGAATCCAGTGGAGCTGTCCCGTGTTAAGCGCTGATTTTCATGACACAGAAGGGCTGGCGGCAATCGTTCCTCGATTCTTTGTTGACGCCTTTGGAGCGCTGCCGATGAGAACCGCGGCCGGCCGCATTCTTTACCTGGGTTTCGAACACCGGCTCGACCCGGTGTTGGCCCTGGGAGTGGAGCGTATGACGGGGCTGAGAGTGGAGTGTGGTTTGGTTGCTGGATCCACATTTCGGCCCGCACATACAGCCATGCTCCGCGCGGCGTTTCCAGCAGTGGAACTCATGGAGGCTTCGACCGAAGCCGCACTGGCACAGGCGCTGGCCCGGATTGTCGAACGTGCCCGCCCCGTGGATTCGCGCCTGGTGCGCGTACATGACTGCTTCTGGCTGCGCATGTGGATCAGACCCCAGATTGGGGCGCTGCCTCTAGCGGTCGAAGTGCGTGACGTGATCGCCTCCTGCAACCCTCATTGACATGGGACAACTTGCATCTCTCCGCCGATCGCTTTGATCGCGGAGTGCATTATTCAGTTGCGGCCACATGTGTATTGAAGCGCCGCCTCATGAACGAACTGCCGCTGCCGATACTTAAATAGTGGAGGATTCCTGGGATGAGTGAGATTCGAGCCTTGATCGTTGACGACTCTTCGGTGATGCGCAAAATCGTGGAGCGCGCGCTGCGCCAGGCCGGCATCGACCTTAAGGAGGTTCACGAGGCCGGGAGCGGCGTCGAAGGCATCGAGGTGCTTCGGGCCTGTTCGGTAGACCTTATCCTCTCGGACATCAATATGCCATCGATGGATGGCCTTGAGTTTTTGCGCCAGATTCGCGCCCAAAACCTGGCCGAAGGTGTGCCGGTTGTGATGATCACGACCGAGTCCAGCGAAGAGCATGTGAAGCAGGCCATTCAGTCTGGTGCCCAGGGCTATATTCGCAAGCCGTTCACTCCAGATCAGGTTAAGGAACGCGTATTACCTTTGGTGAAATCGGCCTGAGGGGGTTGACGATGCTTTTCAACGGTGTGCGCAATGCTGCCATTGCAAGCAGGCAGTCCGCGATAAACGAAAGCGAGTGCAGAAAAGGCGAAGGGGAACGTAACATGGCGGTTTCATTGCGTGAGTCGGTTGCACAGGTGGCTGATCCCAGGAATCTGGACGCTGGAGTGGATGAGGTCTTCGAATTGATGATGGGTGTGAAGTGCCGTCGAGAAACTGCGGAAATACCTGACAGCCACGCCGAATCAGTAACTGCGGTGGTGGGCTTTGGCGGCTTGTTGAGCGGGGCATGTGTCTTTAAGTTGTCGAGTGAAACGGCGTTGACGGTGGCCGCCAAGTTGACGGGCATTGAGTTCTCTGAAGTAGATGACACGGTGAAGGACGCGATTGGAGAGATCTGCAACATGCTGGCCGGGTCATGGAAGGGAAAAGTGCCCGAACTCTCAGCCAACTGTGGACTTTCAGTGCCCGCCGTCATCACCGGACGGGACTATAACCTGCACGTGCAGGCGCCCGAGTTCAGGCTTCACCACGTCTATAGTTTCGGCGACCACACGTTTGCCGTCACCATCGTTTGCGACGGCCTGCAATAATCCGGAACGATTTAGTGGGCCTTGTGGACTTTAAAAGGGCGCCAACCGGAACTGCTCGCGGAGAAGTCCTTTCTCGCATTGGCGGATAGGAGAACGGACCAGCCATCGCTAAACAGTAAGTTGCGGGCTTAAGCCGAAGCTCTATATTTTGGCTGACCCAGTTCCCCGAGGCGAATTCGCATGTTCTGTGGCCCGATCAAAGTTTCCTCTAATTTACTCCTACCCTTTTTCGGTCCTCCTTCTGCACTATTCCGATACATGGACAGCGGCTATTACGCAGCGATGACCGGTTTAGTGGCGAGGACACAGGCGCTCGACACTGCAGCCTCAAATCTGGCGAACGCCCAGACACCTGGATATCGGGCCGAGCGCGAATACTTTCGATCCGTCCTGCTGGGACCCGACGCGCTTGACTCTCAGTTAGGCGAGACCCTGAACAACTTCGGTCTGCTCGGCGGCGACCACCTGAGCATGGCGCAGGGACCTCTTGAGCAAACCGGAAATCCTTTCGATCTGGCCATTGAGGGCCAGGGATTCTTTTCAATTCAAACTGCGGATGGGGTCCGATACACTCGCGACGGCGGTTTTCATCGCAGCCGCGCCGGTCAACTTGTAACAGCGGCGGGAGAGCCGGTGCTTTCGATCTCCGGCCAGTCGATATTAGTTCCTCCCGGCGAGGTCTCAGTCGGTTCCGATGGCGCGCTTTCGGTGAGCGGCGGCGTGGTGGCAAGTGTGGGAGTCTTCACTTTCCCGGCGGGTACCGAACTTACGCCGGAAGGAGCCAACCGCTACGTGGCGCCAGTGAAGATTACCGCCGCTCAATCGAAGGACGCGGCAGTGCATCAAGGCGCAATCGAGTCAGCCAATCAGGATGTGGTGAAGGGAACGGTTGACCTGATCGCGATGCAACGCCAGGCGGAGATGATGCAGCGTGCGCTGAGTGTTTTTCACAACGAGTTCAACAAAACTGCTTCAGAAGACCTGCCCAGGGTCTAGTGCAATGCGGAGGAAGAGATGATCAGAGCGCTTTACACGGCAGCCAGCGGCATGAGCGCGCAGCAGTTGAATCTTGACACGATTGCCAATAACCTTGCCAACTCCTCGACCACGGGTTTTCGGCAGTTGCGACTCGAATTCCAGGACATGGTCTATCAGAATATGGTGACGCCGGGAGCCGCGCAGAGCCAGAACACGGTCTCAGCGGGATTGCAGATTGGTCTGGGAACGAAATCGGCAGCCACCGAGGTGATCACCACGCAGGGTTCCCTGAACGAGACCGATAATCCTCTCGATGTGGCGATTGAAGGCTCTGGATTCTTCCAGGTGCAGCGGCCTGACGGAACGATCGCATATACCCGGGCGGGTCAATTTCAGTTGAACAACCAGGGAACGATTGTGACCACGGATGGCGATCCGATCATTCCCACCATTACAGTTCCTGCCAACGCAACTGCGGTCACCGTTACTCAATACGGCGTGGTAAACGCCACCCTTGCCGGCCAGCAGAACCCCTCGCAGCTAGGACAGATTCAACTGGCGACATTCCCCAACCCCGGAGGCCTTGAAAGCATGGGAAACAACTTGCTACAAGCCACGCTCAGCTCGGGCGATCCAGTGCTGGGAAATCCTGGCGGGACCGAGGGATTGGGAACCCTGCAGCAGGGGTATCTCGAGAACTCCAACGTCGACGTGGTGCAGGAGTTTGTGCAGATGGTGCTGGCGCAGCGGGCTTACGAGGCAAACTCGAAGGTGGTAAAGGCAGCCGACGATATGTATTCGCAAGTCAATAACATGACTCACTAACGTTCTAGCAGCAGATCGGGAATTTGGAGCCGCGAAGTGCGTTGCCTCATCAGATTGGGCGTTGGATTAGCTGGTTCGGTTATCGGGACAATGGCTTGGCTGAATTGTGCCGCAATGCCCGTTGCCGCACAAAACAGCCGCGAGCACGGTTCGGAGCCGTCAGTGATGGTTTCCGCTGCCGCTTTGCCCCGCGTATCCCAGGAGATTGTTCGCGAGATCGATGATCCAGCGACGGGTGACCGCTGGTTGCTTGAGCGGGATAAGCAACAACCTGGCGGTCCCGGACGAATGATGCTGCTTGCCCCGGGGAAGGCTTCACCGTCGACAGCAAGTGGCTCGGTCGAGCACGGGGGCGGCGAATCTGAGCCTTCCGCGTCCGCCGCGCTCATTCACGTGGGCGACCATCTCATTGTCGAGGAGCACACCAAGCTTCTCGACGAAAGTCTTGAAGCAATTGCATTGGCTCCGGCTCGCGCTGGCCAAACTCTTCGTGTTCGCCTCTCTATCGGCGGACGCGTGGTGAAAGCCATCGCAGCCGCTGCCGGGCGCGCAACGCTGTTCCCGGAGTCCGGATTGTAGCCATGAAAATGAATTCGGCAAAATTCATCTTGATCGCGGCAATCATTGTCCTGCCGTCTTCCGCTGTTCATGCAAAAAAGCCGCAAACTGCAGTTTCTAGCGAGAAGTCCACTCCGCCAGAGGCCGCACTCGAGTCCTATATCTCCCGAGTGCGTGCACAACAAGCGTCGGAGATTCGCACGCCCGGCTCGATCTGGAGCCCGGAGGGGCGCCTGGTGAGGCTGGCCACCGACGCCAAGGCTGTTCGCATTCACGACGTGGTTTCAATTGTGGTGACTGAAAGCCTGGCCGCTTCGACCGACGGACAGGTGAAGGACTCGCGCGCTTCCAGCGCCAATTCCGGTCTAACCTCGTTGTTTGGCGCGCTCAAGAATTCGAACAGTCTGCAGAACCTGATTGGCGCAACTGCCACATCAGGACTGACGGCGCAAGGACAGAGCACCACCAATTCGAGCCTGGCTACGACTTTCGGCGCCGAGGTAATTGATGTGCTGCCTAACGGAATGCTGGTAGTGCAGGCGACGCGGCAGTTGACTTTCTCAGGACAAACGCAGCTCATACGGCTTCGGGGACTGGTGCGGCCCGAGGATGTGAGTAATCAGAACCAGGTGCTTTCGACGGCGATGACCGATTTGGAGCTTGAAGTGACGGGCAAAGGAATCGTCAACGATTCGACTTACCGGCAAAACCCGCTGGTACGTTTTCTCGAACGGATTCTGGTGTTTTAGTAACTACCCTGGGAAGGCTATTGGTATTTTGGCAGGAACGAATGCGGTACGCGGTGACTACGAGCGAATAATGCGTTGATCGGTGAGCGAAGAATGCGGAATTCGTTAAGAATCCGAACGAGCAGTGGTGGAGCATGGCACTCTCTTGAGAAGGCCCTTCTGTTTCTCGTGGTTCTGGTTGCAGCGGTTTCAAGCCATGCGCAGGTTTCGACTGCGAAGGCCCGCATCAAAGATGTCGCCTCAATTGAAGGAGTGCGCGACAACCAGTTGGTTGGATACGGGTTGGTAGTCGGATTGCGCGGAACCGGGGACAGTTCGCAGACCGTCTTTCCATCGCAGACTCTAGTCTCGGTCCTCCAGAGGATGGGTGTAACTGTGCCGCAAACGGGTTCAAACAGCGCCAGTAACATGCAGGTCAAGAACATGGCCGGGGTGTTTGTGGTGGCCACCCTGCCCCCCTTCAGCCCGCCGGGGTCCAAGATCGACGTTACCGTTTCCTCAGCCGGCGACGCACGTTCGCTCGAAGGCGGGATTCTGCTTATGACGCCACTTTACGGGCCGGACGGGCAGATCTTTGCCCAGGCGCAGGGGGCGTTGGTGCTGGGCGGGTACGTGGCCGCGTCGGGTGGGAACTCCCACCAGTTGAACCACCCCACCACGGCCAGAGCTATCGGCGGCGCGCTGGTGGAGCGGCAAGTGCCCTTCGATCTCACACAGCTCAAGACGATCGACATTGTTCTTAACGATGCGGATTTTCACACCGCCGAACAGATGGCTGCGGCAATCAACAAGGCGCTTGGCGGACCTCGGGCAATTGCCCTGGATAGCAGGCAGATCGAGATTCATCCCGAGGCCGACGAGGATCGTGCAGCGCTGCTCGACAAGGTGGAATCGGTAGAAGTGGAAGTCTTTCCAATAGCGCGTGTAGTGGTGAATGAACGCACCGGGACGGTGGTAATCGGCGGCACAGTGCGCCTGCAGCCAGTCTCGATTCTGCATGGTGGATTGATTGTGAACGTGATCTCCCAGACTGAAATCTCGCAACCCGGGCCGATGTCTTCCGGAACTACGCAGGTGGTGCAACAGACCCAGGTGCAGGCCCAGGACAAGCCGGTGAACCGCATCGATCTCAAGGAAGGCGCCACTGTTGAGGATTTGGTACAGGAATTGCAACGAACCGGTGCGGGAGCGCGAGATGTGATTTCGATACTGCAGGCGATGAAAGTAGCCGGCGCGCTTGAGGCTGAAGTGGAGGTCCTGTGACGGGGATTGGCGAACAGCTGCAGGGTGGATTAGGGATCGAACTTGCTCAGCGAGCGGCCCAGCGGTCCCAAGTCATCGCTGGGCCCTCTCCAAAGCTTGTGCATGCTGCCCATGAGTTTGAGGCACAGATGATGAAGGAGTTACTGAAGCCAATGACCGAAGGTGATGCTCTGACGGGAGACGATAAGGGCTCCAACGGTGTGCTTGATTCCGGGGCTGGTTCGGGAGGGACTCTGGGCGAATTTGCGACGGAGTCGCTTGGCAAGGCACTAAGCGAGCGAGGCGGATTCGGCATAGCGGATCGGATTGTAAGCCAGCTCTCCCATTCTGGTAATCATGGCAATACCGGGACGGTAACCGGAGATCTGCACGGTAATACCGTAATGAGAAGCAACAAATGACTATCGTGATAAGAGAACATTGTCGATAGCTTTACACAGAGGCGATTGATATGGATGTGAGTAACAATTTGGATGGGTTAAGGTCGTTGCTCGGGGTGCAGACTCCTTCTACCGGAGTTGCTTCGATGCGCAGCGGAGCGAAGGGTGAAGCAAACGAGTTGAGTGGTGACTGTGCCACCTTAAGCAGTGCGGGAAGCGAAGTTTCGACTGGGAGCGATAGCGACGGCGTCCGCATGGACAAAGTAGCAGCGGTGCAGGCCGCGCTGGCCTCCGGAACCTACAGTGTTCCGGCTTCGGCGGTCGCTTCGAAGATGGTGGACGCCATGCTGGCTGATACGAATTGAACCGAGTCGATTCGGGCGAGAGTTTGAGGGGCGATGCGGCAAATCGACACTACAAACGGGGCGGGGAGCGATGCAGCGGGCTTTTCTGTAGCCAGGCCGGCAGTCGGAAACTCATCGGCGCCCCAACTCAGAGCTCTTGTAACTGAGGCGACCCGCGCTTTGGCCCGACTTGATGTTGGGCGGCTTCAGGAATTGGCGCTGTCCTGCGAAGCGCTGACGCGGATGCCACTTCCAGAAACCAGGCAACAGCGCGAGGAAATTGGCGGTCAGGCCGCGGCCGCGCGCTGCGATATGGCGGTATTTGCCCGGGTACTTGAAGCGACACGGGCAAATGTTAAGGTTGTCGAGCGGCTGCGGGAGCTACGCACAGGTAACCTGGAATACTCGGAACACTCTGGGCGCTACCTGAGCGCGAGACCGAGGGATTCAGAGGGCGGCCATGGGAACAATTAACGCCGCATTCGGATTGATCTCAGGCGCGCTCGATGCCGACCAGGCGGCGCTGAATGTGGTGGCCAACAATGTGGCCAACGCCAACACTCCTGGCTATACCCAGGAGAAGCCTGAATGGCAGCAAAACTCCCCGATCACGGTCAACGGGATCACGATTGGCGAAGGAGTGACCGAAACCGGCGCGGCTTCACAGCGTGACCGGGTGCTTGAGGAGCGGCTGGACCAGCAGCAGCAACTCGCATCGGGATCGAGCACGCGACTCGCGGCGCTGAATGAGATGCAGGCAATGTTTACGCCGGACTCCGGTACCACTAGCTCGAAGGCGGGAGACATCGGCAGTGACATCACCAACTTTTTCGATTCCTTCTCATCACTTGAAAGCGACTCTACTGACAATGCACTGCGCCAGAGCGTGCTCTCGGCCGCATCGACGCTTTCCGCCGATATCTCGAGCGCCGCGGCCAGTCTGAACTCGCAGCGGTCGGCGATTGACCAGGACGCATCGGGAATTGCAAGCCAGGTGAACTCGCTGACCAGCGCACTGGCGCAGGTGAACCAGCAAATAGAGTCGACCTCGCCTGATGCCGATGCCGGAACATTGGAGGACCAGCGGCAGCAGGACCTGAGCCAACTATCTCAACTCATCGGGGTGAACCAGGTGACGACTGAGAACAATGGTCTGGAAATCACTACCACCTCGGGCCAGTTGCTGGTCTCAGGCGGCAAGAGCTATCAGCTTACTACTGGCGCTGTGAACGGAGTGACGGATTTCTTTGTAAACGGCAACGACATTACGGCGGGTCTCACGACGGGCGCGGGGCAGCTTGGCGGTTATCTCACGGCTCGGGACGTGGACATTCCGAATGCGCTGAGTTCGCTCGATCAGCTTGCTTACGGCATCTCGACGAGCGTGAATGCAGCCAACAACTCGGGAACTGACCTGGACGGTGTGGAAGGCACTGGGACTAATTCCTCAGGAGTGGTGGGCAGCGGAGTGACTCCGCTCTATATCTTCAATGAACCGGCGCAAATTGCGGGCAGCGCGGCTGCGATGACGGTTACCATGACCGATCCAAACCAGATTGCGGCGGCGGGATTCGGCGATGGCACGGGCGACAACTCGAATGCGATTACGATTGCGGCTCTGGCAGGCGGGCAGATTGTGAATGGGCAGACGCCGACCGATTATTATTCGAACTTCGTGACTGCCCTGGGCTCGACGGTCTCAGAGGTTCAGACGGAGAACACGGCACAGAATGCTTCGGTAACTCAACTTCAGACGCAGAACAATGCACTTTCGAGTGTGAACCTAAACGATGAGGCGGCGGCGATGTCGACGCTGGAGACCGGTTACCAGGCGGCGTCACAGGTCTTCAACATGCTTAATACGATTATGACTTCGGCGCTGAACCTCGGCATGGAGACCACGGTGTCGTAGGACAGTGGACAGTGAGCAGTGAACGGCGGACGTGGAGCAGCAGAGATGCGAGTTGATCCGACTTACATTACGAACCTGGTGGGCTCACTCGATCAGACCCAGGTCAGCGAGCAGCAGTTGAGCTCAGAGCTTTCAAGGGGCGTAAGCATCACTTCGCTCAGCTCCAATCCGGTCGGAGCGGGTCAGGACGTGCTGCTGTTGAACCAGATTCAGCAGGACGACTCGTTCACGCAGAGTTCGAACCTGGTGACGGGCCAGCTTCAAGTGGCGGATTCTGCTTTGGGCAGCGTGGTGAGCGAGTTGACGCAGGCGGTTTCGCTTGCGACCAGCGCCAACAACGGCACCATGAGCGCGAGCGATGTTAAGTCAATCGGCAGCCAGATCTCGGGAATTCTTGACGAAGTGCAGTCTTTGGCCAACACAAGTTATCAAGGGCAGTACATCTTCGCC
>Ga0302278_10006123_pt1 | contig 11606 bp, 7 predicted proteins | sample III_Bog_N3_2_FD_194543 | JGI IMG/M metagenome (GOLD analysis project Ga0302278, IMG submission 194543) | Peat permafrost microbial communities from Stordalen Mire near Abisko, Sweden - III_Bog_N3_2 | ecosystem: Environmental > Terrestrial > Soil > Wetlands > Peat | place: Sweden: Abisko... | reverse complement strand
AGTCTTGGCTGATGTGCCGAGGTAGGGATTGATCTCGCTCCACGACTCCGCGGGAGGTCCATCAATCTCCTCCACGCGACAACAGTATTCACGTTGTTCCGTGTGACTGAGAGTGTAAAACACCCTCCTTTCCAAAGCACTCCGCAACTCCGGAGGAGCACCGCGCTTCCAGGCATCGCCGTCATCGTTGAATAGCTCGTTGCGTTCTCTGTAGTTGGCTTCCGGGTAGCAGAGTCCAGCTGGTAGCGTTTCAGTTTTTCGCTTCCACATGCCGGCGTTGTCCAGGCACATTACCCTGAGAAATATGTCGAGATCATCCGGCCAGCGTTCCGGATCGTCCGATGCCGGGAAGACTGCCGCGATAACGATGGCGCGAACCAGTACGAGCGGCTTGGCGCCCCACCACTTGCCAAGCGAAGCTAAGATCTTTGCTCCCTTGGCATCGCGCTCTTTATAGCTTTCAAGCGAGAGTGGACCAATCGGGAACTGGACTTCGAGAAAAGTCTTTGTGGTCATCTTAAAAGAGCCTCATCTGGTCGTCTTCTGCATCGTGCTTGATTTTGCGCTTGGATTGTCGGGTTTTGGTTGCTTCTTTCTCGGCGGCGGCTGGTGGCTCGGGGTTGATGACAGGATTACTGGGCTCGGTTTGGCAGAGACGGACTTCGTCGCCCGCTTCGGCGAAGTTGGTTGTTTCTTCTTGGGCTGTGGTTGCGGACTCAGAGTCGTTGACCGGATTGTCGGGCTCGGATTGCGAGCTTGTGTCTTCGTTGGCCGCTCCCGCGAAGAAGGATTCGCGATGCTCCCAAAGTTTTTTTTTTGCTCTTCGTTTAGTGGCGCGACGCGTGTGTCCGAGGTCTCGCTCAGAGCATGAAAGAGTGCCTTGCGCCATCCGACCCCGACCCTTTGACCAGGAGCGGCCGCCTTGGAATACAGCCACCAGCGCTCTTCGCGCGCAAGCTCCCGCCAAGCGTGCAGAAGTGCATCAACTCGTTCAGCGGCACCATCCTCCATTAAGGAAATCAGCAAAACGCCAAGTTCGCGACCAACGAGGGGACTAATTCGATTGAGTCCGGGACGGATGCTCGGCGATCTCTTCTCGCGCTCAGTCTCGCCCATCTCCGCAGCAAGCTCTCTCACAGCGGCGACAGCGACGGCATTCCATTGTTTGATCGAAACGGCAGCTACTTCGGTGCGCCGTGGACCCCGCTCGGTTTGGAGAACGGCCACTAGACGACAGCTGCCATCATCGACGTTGATGATGAACTCAAAGGCATCACCCTGTTCGTCGACTAGTCCGAAATCGTGAATTGGTTGCGTACTCATTGACTGATTTGCCCTGGATCAACCTTGATGTTGGCGTCAACCTGCCACTGCAGCAGAGACTGGCCAGTCGCGAAGTGAAGTTGGTCAAATCGTAGCCACCAGTCTCCACTCTCCACTTGCTTATCGAGGAACTCGAAAGCGTCGCGAACCTGGTTCGGAGCGAGCCTCGTCTTCCCATCCCAGGTTAGCGTAACCGTGTTGTCTGTCGCAGCAAGTGAAACCTTAGCTTGTACCTTTTGAAGGCGTGCATCGTCGGGGAGTTTTGCCAGAAACTGATATGTGGCAGAACGCGTAACCAGCGTCGAAAACCCCTTGCCGCTGACGGTTGCAGGCAATGTTGGGTCGAGCGTGGGCTTCGTTGACGGTCCTCCTCCAGCGCTAGGCGCCGCCTCGATCGGGACGCTCTTCTCAACACTGACCGCACCTTTCTCTGCAAATAGGCGAACAGTTGAGCCTTCTGCAGCATCGATCCCAGGCTTCACATAAGGCTTTCCATTGTTTGCCGGGTTCATGCCGTCTGTGGTGAACTTCAGGCTGGCACTTGGCGGTACCACCTTCACCTTGACCACTTTGTGGCCAGGAGTAGGTGAGGTCATCAATTCATATTGAATGTCGATGGAGTTCTCAATCCGGTATGGCTTACCCTCTTTATCCTTCCCGGTCGAATCGACCGCCAGGAACTCAATGACCATTGCACTGCTAACATAGGGCGCGTCAGAAGGAATGTCCTTGTAAGCGGAAGAGTCTTCCCGAACCTTGAGCTTGTCCGCGTGCGACAGCTTGATGTCGGTGGTTGTAATCACGCCGGAATCTTTGTCGCGGTGGTATTCGATGAGAACGCCAGAGATCTCTTCAAACGGGGGCTTTTGAATCTGACCGGCATCTTCACGCCATTGCCCTGCGGTGAGCAACACTTCGCGCATACGGTCAAGCGTCCCTGGTTCGGTCCAGAGCATTTCACCTTTGGATGCCGCTCCGTCGAGGATTTGCTGCCAAGTAGTACGGCCGGTAGACGGGAACAGGAATTGCTCAATGCGATTTCGCAGCGGCTGATAGGTCTTCAGTTTGTCTTGTCCAGCGGCAGGCGAGAAAATCTGATACTTTTTCGCATCGCGCAGGGTGGCTTCGATAACAAACTCGCCCTTTGACGCTTCATCATTGCGGTATTGAATCCGCTGGCCGGACTTGTCGTTGATGTAGCTATCAAGTAGCGGGGCGGGAATCAAGGCCGCCTCGCCTTTTTCATCAATCAACGGGTAGTGCAGCTTGTTGAAGACGGCCTTAATGGCCAAGAAGAGTTCAGTCTGATATTCCGCGAGGGTTTCCTTGGCTCTTTTGTATCGTGTGTCTTCGGGACTCAGATCTCTAACGACCTGAGCGATTGCCCAAAGTCGTGCCGCCTTTTTATTTACATTGAAGATGCCCGTCTGATCGTCTGCGCTGAGAATTACCATGCGATTCTTGAATTTCTGCTCAGCAAAAAACTTTGCAATGTCTGTGTCAGGCTTGAGAACTAGTAGAGTGGCCTTATCCCTTTCGAGTTGCACCTCATCGAGCGCAGGCAGCACCGCCAATTTTTGGTAGCATCGCTTGTCTTTCGGCTCAAACATCTCTGTGAGTTTCCCGTCGATCTGCGCGTCCCGATCAGCGTTCGTGCAGCTTTTGACGTAACTATTCACCTGAGCGTTCAGATTTTTATGCTTATCAAAAAAGTATCGCCCGGACCTGGTTACCTCGATATACCAGCAGTTGTCGTAAAGGTTCTTCAGCGCTTCGGGAAGGCCAACAATCGACTGACCTGGCGCGAGCAAATACTCTGCCAATTCGCCGGTGGTAAGGCCGTGCGGACGAACGTCGGCTAGGGATGCCGCATAGATCCACTTCGCGCAGCGCACAGCGAGGCCCGCACCGCCGTCCTCATCCACACTCTCGGCATGAGAAGTCCCGTTGTTGGCAATATCCGTCTGCAATGCATCTTGCAGCGACTTCTTAATCTCGATGAAACGACTTGCTACCGTTGGGTCGTTAAGATTTGCAGTCTCCAAAGAGAGAAGCGAGTGGCCTTTAACTTCGGCATCGCCCTTGGCCCAGAGTCCGCGAACGATTGCCGCCATCAGCCGGATCACATCGCGCGTCTTTTGAAAGCCTGGATTGTCGTTGAACGATGCAATGAGGTGCTTTGTCGAGAAGTGGAAGGGATAGGAGACCAGAATCTCTTCGCGAATCCTGACGGTCGGGCGCTCTAGAATTGCACTGGCTTTGGCAAGCTCTGCGATATAGGCGTCGGCGACTGCTCCCCGATCTTTATCCGTGACATCAATGGATTTGAATAGACGTTTGCGCAGGATGGAGTAAAGCTCATCCTTCTGATTGTCGACCGGGGCGATGGACTGTGCACCCTTTGACATCTCATTGTTGACGCTCTGTATAGCGCCTCCAAGAATGTCGTTGGACCGGAGAATCTTTGCCAACTCCTCCGCACCTTGCTCCCAATCCTTCTGAAGGTCGGCAATCACGAGTACGCAGCGGCCACACTCTTTATAGTCACGCACGGCTCCGAACAGTGTCGTGAGTGCGAGACCTGCGAGCGTTGCCGCGCGGGTGCCCTCATCCTTCGATCCTTGGCTCGCTGCATGGACGAGATAAAACGCCAGCTCATCGAGCAAGATTAAAGCCGCGCGGTCCTTGAGAGCGTCGCGCCATTCAGTTTCCGAAGGCGCCCGATCTGCCGCAAACTCCACGCCGAGTTGCTTGCCAATGCTGACCCAAACCTTTTGGTCCGTGGAGCGCCCTGTAAAGGAAGCAACGACATCTGTCTTTGCATTAGGTAACGCCTTGTGGAAGTCCAGAAGACTCGCCAACTGCGGAAAACGGGCCAGAATGCCGGCCACGATCATGGTCTGCGTCTTACCGCCACCCATAGACTCCGAGAGCTTGTAGATGCCGCTGACCGACTTCTCGCCTCCAAGGCGAGAAAAGGCCTGCTGAAGCATCAGTTCCATGCCGGATGTAAGCACATTGGAATCAAGGAATTCTTGGGCTTCAGACTCGGTTAGCTCGGGCAGATCCGCCAAGTTGACAACGAAGTCTGCGGTGCCATCGAGAACAGCCTGGCGGGGCGTACAAGAAGCGAGCGTTTTCATCATCGAGCCTTCTGTAGGTTTCTTGTTTCTGTGTTGCGGAACCACTTGATTATAGTCCCGGATTGATGGGTTCTCAGGGCAAGTGCTGAGCAAGACGAAATAGAAATACCTCTTCGGGGACCGACCTATCCCCTATCCTGTCTGGCATTTGAGAGAAGTATCCGTCCCGGCACAGCCCACAGGCACGCCGGGACCCCTTGAGTCGCAGGATTTCCCCGCTGTATCCGGATTCCGCTCCGACGTGTAGGCCATCAAATAAGCAAGGTGCGCTGAACTCCTCAGCGCTCATGCCCGTCGGGTGGGATCAATCTGGTGCTGCTGCCGCGAGGCTGGAGCCTCAAGTGCGGGCGGGAAGACGGGCATAGGACGCAAGAATGGCGGAGTCTGTGGTTTGGCTCCGCCATCTCGATTGGTTGGATTATGCTGCCTTGGGCTTCTTCTCCGCCTTGGCGGCTGGCTTCGGCGCGGCCTTCTTTGCAGCCCCCGCCTTGTCCTTGGTAGCGAACTCCTGCTTGACCTTGGCGGTGATGGCGTTCACGTCCACCTTGTAGAATTCGGCTGCTTCCTTGAGTAGCTTGCCGGAGTCGTTCACAGAGCTTGCCGAGTGGAGAATGACGGTCTCCACCAACAGGCGTCCGAGAATGCTCTCCTCGGCCTTGCGGATGAAGGCCGCAAGCAGCTTGGCCGATGTGTCGGCAGGGCCTTTCGCCTTGCCGATGCCGTGTTGACGCAGAACGATTGCCAAACGGCGCTCGTCCAGCATTGCGGCAAGACGCTCGACCACGAAAAGCAGGTCACGCTTCATCAGACGAACGGGAACAGCTTCAACGATGGCACCCAACACGCGAAGGCCGGTCGCTTGGGCGAGTGCTTCCTCGCGGCGGCGCTTCTCTTGTTCGGCCTTGACGCCACCATCGGCGGTAACGTTCGACCGCTGCTTCTTGGCGTGGTGCACGGGGCATTCAGGATTTGCGCATACGCGCCGCAACTCGCCCTTTTCGCTGCCCTCGGTGACAATGGCCTCGGTGGTGAACTTGCATGTCTTGTACTCCGGCCAGTCGCGCTGCTTCTGATTGGTCGGCTTGTCGTTGCGAATCTCAACGTACTTGTTGCGGGGCACGACTGCGCTGCCATCCTTTGGCGTTCCATAAGCAGTGCTAATCTGTACCAGCTTCGGTTTTGCTGCAACGGTCTGGCGAATGTGCGCATCGACCTTCGCGGCGTAGCATTTCGGATCGGAGCATTGGTCCGCGTGGGTCAGGCCCTCAAACAATAGAACATTGTGGCCGGTGCGCTTCGGGCAATCAAGACACGCTCCCGCTTCGGATACAAGCGCAGCGTCTTCTTTCGAGAACGGAGCGGAGGCAAGCTCCAACAGAATGTTGTGCTCGATCCACTGCTGCAAATGCCGAACCGGAAGCAAGATGCGCTTGGCCTTGCTGCCGTTGGTGTACTGCTCCTGATAGCAAGCGGCAAGGGCTTCCTCCTGTTGCGCGGGCTGTAGCTTTGCCAGCAAAAGAGCATGCCCCAAGCCGATTTCATCTTGCGAGAATGCCTCCACCACTGCGGGGACAAGCTCGACCAATTTCAATCGAGCGAGGATGAATGCAGGTGCCTTGCCAACCTTGGCGGCAATCTGCTCGATGCTGTACTTCGGTTCTTCAAGCCGCATCAACGCGGCGAAACCGTTGGCCTCGTCGAGCGGATGCACATCGCGGCGCTGGAGATTTTCGACGATGCTGGTTTCGAGGGCCTGGGCGTCGGTCAATTCGACGATGCGGACAGGCGCGGTTTCGAGTCCGGCCAGTTGCGCTGCGCGGTAGCGCCGCGCTCCGGCCACGATCTCGAAGTCCTGGCCTATAGGCCGCACAACGAGGGGCGAAAGGATGCCCTGCGTCTTGATTGAATCTGCCAGTTCGCCAAGCGCCGTTTGATCGAAGCTGCGGCGCGGGTTGGTTGCCGACTCAGTGAGGCTCACGAGCGGCAGGTTGCGATACTCGGATTGCATTTGAACTGCGGTTGTCATGGGATTCTCCTTCTGGGTTTATCGAGCGTGAATGCGTAGGCGGGGAGGTCCAGTACCCGCCCATTGAATGGCTGGTTACTGGCTCCGGCTGCGCACAAAGGCTTCATAGAAGCTCTGAGACCGGAGGTTTCTGTCCCAAGTCCGGGCGAACGCTTCGTGTTGCTGTTTCAGCCCTGAGAGGGTAAACAGCTTTTGCGCATCGTCGCGGTAGCTTGAATACTGCTCGATGCCGAGATAGTCATTCCGCCAGTAGTACGGGGCGAGTACAATCTCGTTTCCATCGCGGCGCATTTCGAAGAGAATCTCCGGGTCGCGCATGGCGTCGCCGTTCTGCTGGCCGTAGTGCGCAACAGAAACGGTTGGCAGACCGTTGGGGCCGCTCGTCTCGATGTCCTCGATGTCAAGCGCCATCCATGGCGGGTTGTCGATGTGAAGATGGAAGCCGGGCGAGAGCGGCCCGGCCTCCATCAGGATGAGAGCCAGGGTCCGCATTACGCCACCTCCGCAACGGCCTCGTTCTCTTGGGTTGGATCGTCCACTTGAATCGCGGCGAGAATCACGGCGGAGGTGCGCTGGATGACTTCAAGGCTTTCAGCCAAAAGCGCGGCGTTGCCCGCGTACATCTGGATGTAATCGCTTGATGCGGTTCCAATCTCCAAACCAACACTCTGGCCCACGATGAAGGCCACGGCCTCGGCTTCGGTTTCGCGCACGGTCGGGGTGGTCATGGTGCGGCGTTCGGCCTTGTGTAAAAGCTCATGCGCCGTTTCGTGAACCAGCGTAGTGAACTCCTCGGCCTTCGACTGACCGGGCAGCAAAGCAATCTTGCCGCCGTAGGAGACACCCAGCGCCGGGGCGATCTTCTCGTTGAATTCCAGCTTGATGTTCTGCTGTGCGAGGAATGCAATCATCCGGTCGCGGTGCTCGCCGACTTCGCCGGTGATGTTGTGCTCAAACTCCGGTAGGTCCGTGCCTTCGGTCTGGCTGAGATCGAACACGTACACGGCACGGAAGCCTATCAGCATGGGCGCTGGCTTCGCGTCCGGCTCCTGCTCTGCCGCGTCCCTCTTGCGGCGGTGGCCGATGATCGGAGCGAGAATCTGGATTCCCTTCTCGCCCTTCTTTACGAATCGGCCAAGCTCGTTCCATGCCCGAATTCCCGCTACTCTGGTGGCCGTTGGCCGCTGTCTGGCGATCTGCAAAATGTTCCCGAAGGAATACGAATGGAAACGCGCCATCGCGCCGAGATACGCGGTCAAAGTTTCGCTCTTGCCCGCCTCAAGCTGCTGGATGAGGTAATCCACGGCCTGCTTGATGAGTTGTTGTGTCGGGTTGTCTTTCTGGCTGTTGCGCTGTTGGTAAGGCGACTCGCTGCGGTTCTGCCGTGCCGCATTTTTTCTGTGCGGCGCGGCGTTGCTGATTACGGTTGTGCCATTGCTGGCGGCGAAGGCTGTGTTGCTGATTGTGGTTGGCATAACTCTTCTCCTCGATTGCTGCCCGCTGTGGGGCGATCTGCGTGCATGAGGGAGAGCACTGCCTGAAACCCAAATTTCTTTTGTTGAGTGCTCCCGCTTCATGGCTCTTGCGGCGCGGCAGGGGCGCGGAGGGTTCTGTCCAGGCCGCCGCAGGCGCCGCGTCAGCGGTCGAAGCGCAGCGGAGAGCCTTGACAGGTTCCGACCGCCTCTGCCATAAGGCCGCCTGAAGCGGGAGCACTTGATAAAAGAAGAAATTTAGGACCCGACCCGAATTGCAATGCGCTCGTCAGGGCCGGGCGTTGCGGGGTAGGAACAGGCCCCGCTGAGGTGGGTAGTGGAAGACGCCAGCATCACTGGCGGCTGGAACCAGGGAGGAGACGTCCTCCCCTTAATGGAGGAAGATAGAATGATCCTTTAGAGACCAACCGGCGATGAGAGAAGGAGCAGCGAGCAATCCGAGACCTCGCCTCCTTACGATCAGAAAACTGGTCGAAGGGAAAGGGAATTGCCAGTTACATGTGGTCAGCTTCAGAACCAAGACAACGTGATTTATCTAAAATTGACACGCCTTACGGCGCTCCCAGACCGCTCTCTCGAAGTATGTTCTCATGATTTTCATTGATATGCATCCCGGACGAAATCATCCAAACTCTGGCCAAAGAACATCGACTGCAATCATCCCAGCGCGTGAAAAGTCTTCATAGAATGAAGAGTGCTTTCCGAATTGATCCACTAGGTGAATCAATTCAACCTGTCTCTTAGGTACTGTCAATTGATTGCGGGTACGCGGTAATGGGAGTCTTGAACGACCACCGTCGACGGTCACGTATTCAGTTCTAAAGACGAGCGATCCGTTATAAAAGACATCAATAAATGATGCGCTCGCATGAGAATCGGGAAAATGTTCCACCCAGGGTTCTTTGAATGAGTCCATCCATTTCAATCCAAACGCAAGTGAAATTGACAGGTCAGGCATATAAGAACAGACATCTGTATGACTGGTCGTAACGACGACATGCTGTGCGCCCTCGTATAGGTCGTAGAAATCCGAACGCTCTCGGTAGGATGGGCCACTCGCCGCACCCCAACAAACGATGTGATTCCAGTCGCCAGGTCGGGATGCGCTTATCGTTGCGATGAGATCCGTCAGATTCACTTCGTTGTTCCTCACTGACCAAGCTTCCCGGTACGGAGAGTTGCGATAACTTTTGGCTTTGACTTGCTCGCACCAACATCATCAGCGATACATTTGAGGAACCCCTGCAGTCCAGTATTTCTCATCCCGTATGCTCCCGACAAGCGCATCGTAACCCTACGTCGTGGCGTCAACCCAGCATCTAATATCCTTTTCTCTCCAAGCAGCGCCCAACACAATGTCAGTCCCTTGCTCTCTAATGAGCGCCTCAGGGCATCTTCTCGAAGCAGCAATGCACTTGGGCCACTCTCATGCGCCGTTGGATCAAAAGCGACCAATGTCCCTGTACCATCCGTGTAATCTGCCCCACATCCATTCCAACGCAGTCCAAGGGATGAAAGGAGATCAACCACGGGAAGTCGAAGCGTGAATCCTTCGTCTATCGAGCAGTCAAACCCGCTCGTTTCTTGTTTATATTCAAAAGTAGCAGTCCGTATCTTCACCGGACAATCATGTCCCGGCTGAATCCATCCGTCTTCCCCAAAATATGGTTGGGAAAAATATTCGAATGCTTGAGACCAGCCATACTCCCCCAAGAATAATTTGTGTGAATCAGGTGGATCGGGCATCCAGCGACCCCAAAAATCGACTCCCTCAGCCCACGCCAAGAAAGCGTCAAGATCCTGGCTGCGAATCAAATATGCAGTGAAGCTATACCACAATTCTCTGCGGTCAACCTCGGACGATTCCTTGTCCGGTGGCGCTGCTTCTTTCCAATTGAAATAGCCGTCGGTATTCAGCCATTGCGAACCATCTCGCGGGTTCGTAACCTTAATTATCTCTTCAATTGCCGGCAAGTCATCGTAATCTAACAGCCAGCTCTTCGGGTCTTTGGGTTCCCCCCAGTCATCATATTTCGCTGTTCCCCACCACGCCAGAGAATGACCATCCCAGGACGTGCCTCCTGGCGTCGAACGGAGCAGACATGATGGATCGATGTCTCGAAGATAGTCCTGCCACGGCCCCTGATATTGCCGATTACCCATGTGATCCCCAAATTCCGGCCTGTATTGGAAGTGATCTGCCACCAATGCCAATACTTCGTGATAGGCGATCCACTGATATTTCTTTCCAATCCTCTCGACTTTTGACGCCTCTCGACCGTGATATCCCGCAGAGAACCGATCAAATTGCCCAAACCGCTCAACTGTCCAGCCGAGTTCGAATACGCGGCGGAGAATATATCGCTGAATGAGACGTAGGTCGAATTTCGGCGGGCGGCGACCATCGCTGTCCTTTTTCTTTTTCAAGATGGCTCGTAGACTGCGTCGGAGTGTGTAACTGAGCAGCAATTCCAACCTTTCCAATGCGCTGTCTCGCTCTTGCTTCGCTGCTTCGAGTTCGCGGTCATCCTCATCCTCGTCTTCATTCACTTGTTTCGTAGATATGTGTGGACCATCAGCAGCATCTTGCGCTTCACCGGATCTTCTAAAAGCAAGGAATATCTTCGGAAATGACGCCCTTGACACTCCCGTCTCAGCGGAATCAAAGCGATCCCAGGCGGCTCGTTCTTCTTGGGAAAAGGACAATACTAAATCATTCATAAGATCATCAGGTGACTTCCAAGGTTTTGCCCGAAGGCGCACTGAGAGCCAATTTGTTGACCAGGAATTGGTTCCGATAACATACCGCGCAAAATCATCGTCCATTACCGAATTGCCGATTCTATTGAATGACCACGAATGTTCCCCACTATCATGCGAACCTCGTGACCAGTTAGGCAGGTAAGGCGATAGCTCCTTTGTGGATGGTATCTTCGGCCATGCGCTCTGATATGGAGGCCGAATGAGCTTTGAATCTACCTGAAGCGGCGCATTTAGAGCCAGTGCTCGTTCGACGACTCCGCGAGCATAGTCCCTTAACAAAATATGCGGCACAGGTTGCGCGGATTCGAACATGCGACGGTAAACGTTTTGCGCCAGCTCCGCCACTTCCAGCGGGTTGTTGCTTCGCATTGCAACGCCGTAAGCGACGGCAAATACACGTTCGACCACGTATAAATCATCGACGTCGGCAAAGTTGGACAATAGCGCGTCAGTAGATTGATGGCGATTGGTCAATAGCGAAACGAGAGCTTTCGTGGCACGGTCTCGCAAGAATCGGTTTGAAGTGGTTAGCATCCACGCGAGTGCAGTAGCGCAGAGGTCTACCGCGTCATTGTCCACGTTCGTACTTGGTGTGACTGCCGAAGCCCAATCGATGATTCGGTCCACAGCATTATGCTCCCCGTAGGATCGGTGCAGACAAATGCTCCACCACGAATCGCGGTCTGGCATTTCATATCTGCGAAGCACATCGTTCAGGTATTTTGCATTCAAAGGATGATCAGGCAGAGTGGCTACCGTCAGTAGAACGTCAACTGTGTCCGCTAGCCTGCATTATTCGTGAACGTCACGCGACCGAGGGTTTTGGGCGGCAGAGGATCGCCGAGGAAGAGGATGGCA
>Ga0302278_10006118_pt1 | contig 11613 bp, 8 predicted proteins | sample III_Bog_N3_2_FD_194543 | JGI IMG/M metagenome (GOLD analysis project Ga0302278, IMG submission 194543) | Peat permafrost microbial communities from Stordalen Mire near Abisko, Sweden - III_Bog_N3_2 | ecosystem: Environmental > Terrestrial > Soil > Wetlands > Peat | place: Sweden: Abisko... | reverse complement strand
CGATGCAGTTGCGAAGAATACTTTCGATCCGTTCCGGGGTAGTGTTGCGGAGTTGCTTCTGCGATTTGACCTGCTTCCAGAAGGCTTCGAGCGCGAGGTGAACGTGGTTGCCGCTGTCCCGCGCATCGAGGCCGAGATCGCGAGTCTCCGGGCTGGAGGAGTGCAGCCTGAACTCTGCAAAAGCGCGAAAGCCGCAGGCGGCTTGCGCCTGCAGGACCGCAGCGCCGCCTCTCACTTCACTGTTCATGAGCGGCGGCAGTGGAGCGTTATCGGCGATGAGTTCAGGTTCGATGTGCGGCACCTGTGCCGGGCTGGGGCAGAGTTGTTCCGCAGAAAGTTGAGTGAGTGCGAACTCCGCGAGCAGTGGCGAGGGGCGGAGCTTGCCGTCGTTGTCCTCGGCGGCGGAGGTGAAGAGTGCAGCGCCGGTGCGCGCGAGCAGCGCGGCGGTAAAGGTGCGGGCGCGATCGGTGGTCCGCGCGGCGTCGGTGCCGGGCATGGCGAGGGAGCTTTGCAGCCGCCACGGTAGCAGCGGGTTGGCTCGCTCCGGCGCGGGCCAGTTGGCGTCGGTAGCGTGGAGGAAGACGACGGCGTCGAAGAGGCAGCCCTCGGCTTCGGCGATGCTCATGACCTGCACCGGCGCGTGCGTGGCGGGTGGCGTGAAGAGCGTGCTCTGTACCTGCAACTCGAGCGCATGGAGCGCGGCTTCGAAGGGAACGCGGCGGCCGGCGAAGTCGAGCGTAGAGACGAGGTCGAGTACGGCGTCCCAGGCGCGCGTGGCTTCGAACCGCGCGGCGGTAAGTTTCTCCGGCTTGGTGATGGGCCATTGGGCCGCGACGAGGAGCGCGCGGATGTGTTCCATCCACTCGGCGTAGGTTGCGGTGCGGATGGAGGCGGCGCGCTGCGCGAGCGCGTGGACCTCTCGCAGCCAGGCGGCGAGTTGTGGAGCATCTGGGTCGCGCGATAAGAGCAGCCGCAGCAACTCGGCGATGTCGATCTCCGGGCGCAGCAGCTTGCGGCGGCGGAGGGTGTTCGCATCGAAGCGTGCGAGGGCGTCGCGCTCGGTGGCGTGGCCGAGGAAGGGTGAGAGCAGCAGCGACCCGACGCGTTCGATGGAGAGCGGCCGCCGCGTCCACTGGGCAAGCTCAAGCGCGGCGGAGATCATCGCCAGCGAGGCAAGCGGCGCGCCGGCGGAGATCTCCCACGGCGCCGAGGACAGGTCAGTGGCGATGGATTGCAGTTCGGGGGCAAGGATCTCGCGCAGAACGCTGTCGAGCTCGGCGCGTTCTTCGGCGAGATGGGGGACAAGGATAGCGACGCGCGGAGGCGCGTCGCGATGTTCTTCCAGATAGTTGCGTATCCAGCGTGCGGCGAGTTCGATCTCCGCGCGGGGCGTTTCGGCGATGACCGAGGCGCGCAGCGGCGCGGCGGTTGGCTCGGCAGCGAGATTGTGGAACTCGACCGCGCAGCCACGCTCGCGGAGAGCAGCCAGCAGCGACTGCTGCGCTGGTGTTAGGTCGCCGAAGCCGGCCAGTTGCAACTTTTCGGGAGTAGCGACGGTCTCCGTGGCGATGTGCTGCCGGAGAGCATCGTCTAGCAGCGCGGGCGAGAGGTAGCCCTCCTTAGCGCAGCGCTTGTTGAAGGCATCGGCCCACTCACTGAAGATCCGGCAGTCGTAGTTCAGCGCGGTGCCGCGCAGCCGCGAGGTCGCGTGATAGGCGGCGGCGAGCGCCCAGGCAGAGCGCGCGAGGTCGGCGAGGGAGTCGGGTGAGCCGAGGGTGCTGTGCGTGTTGTCCTCGGCGATGATCTCGCGCCAGAGGCTGTGCTCCTGCGCGGGGTTCAGCAGCAGGCGCGTGTCCGCGCCGGTGACGATCAGCTCGCTCCACAGCGATCCGGTCCACTGCTGCCAAGAGAGCGCCGGGGCGGGCTCCCAGACAGCGAGGCCCAGCATGCGCTGGTGCGCGTCAAACGCGGCGCGCAGCTCGCGGGCAGCGCGCGCGCTGGGCAGCAGCAGACGCTCGCCGCGAGCGAGCCGGTCCAGCAGGTTTGCGAGCGTGAGTGCGGAGGGCATCGTCCCTACCGTTATAGACGATGTTCACCTAAACTTCGCTTGTGCGAAACCGCCCGGCAGAGAAGGTGCTGAGGGACAACAGGGCTAATGCCAAAGTGAATGGAACGGCCATGGCGATGCGCAGCGAGCCGCTGTGCGTAGAGACGACGCCCATCATCCACGGAAACAGCGCCGCGCCCAAACCGGAGACGGCGAGAACAAAACCGGCCTGGCGTGCCGTGGGCCGGTGCGCGATCAGAATCGCGAAGGTCGAAGGGAAGAACGGCGCCAGCGCCAGTCCGAGCAGAAGGCAGTCGAGCGAGAGCAGCGTCCCGCTGCGCGTGGTGGTGAGCGCGGCGATCAGCACGGCAGAGACTGCCAGACCAAGACGCTGGATGATGGACTCCGAAACCCAGCGCATGGCGGCGGCGGAGACGGCGCGGCCCGCGGTCAGCGCCGACCACATCAGCACCAGCGCCGATTGCCCGCCGAGCAAGCGGAGATCGGAGAAGCGCAGTGTGTAGGTGGTGAGCCAGCCGGTCATGCAGGTCTCGAGTCCGCCATAGAGGAAGAGCAGCAGCGCAAAGTGGATGAGAATACTTCGCGGCAGAGCGGCGGCCTCCGGAGCGGAGGCGGCGACGGTGTCCGGGCTGGAGCAAGCAGTGCCGATCCATCCGCCCAGGCCGGCGACGAGGAACATCGCGGCAAAGCTAAGCAGCGGGCCACGCAGCCCCCAGCGCGGCAGCACGGCGGCGGCGATGAGACCGCAGACGACCGCACCGAGCGACCAGAAGAAGTTGAGCGAGGCCAGCGCGGAGCCGGTGTGCCGGCGATAGCGGCGTCCGGCGAGGATGTTGGTGGAGGCAATGATCTGTCCGAGGCCGAAGCCTCCGATGAAGAGTGCGAGGCATCCGGTGAGCAGGCCCGGGCTGAGCGCGAAGGCCGTGAATCCAATACACGAGGAGACCATGCCGGAGGCGATGCCAAGGCGCAGGCGTCGTGGCACGGAGACGCCGCCGAGAAACGAGCCGGCGAACTTGGCGGCGAGCAGCAGGCCGCTTTGTGCGTCGTCGATGTGCCAGTTGTGCGCCAGGGCGGGAAGAATGGGGCCGAGCAGGACGGTGCCAAGGCCGGCGAGGAGAAATCCCGCGGCCAGCCAGAGGGCGGAGGGGCCGGAGTTGCTGTCGAGGCTATTGCTCTGCGGCACGTGTGCGCTCCGAAGGTGAGGAGTTCGAGGTGCGAGAGCAGGCGGGACCACCGATCCGCGCGGCGGTGAAGGAGCCCCTCCCCCGCAAGTAGCCGCCGCACCGGGTCGACTCTGATGGAAGAGCTGATTTCAGAGATTGATGCTAGCACGCGGCCGGCCCTTAGGAGTGTCAACCGGACGGTTATCATTGGGATAAGGCTTGAAGAAGTCGCGAAAAGGATGGCTATGCGAAAAGCGATTTACGCGTTGCTGGCACTGATTGCAATCACTGCGTCCGTTGCAGTCTGCGGCTGCAAACGTTCGTCCGGCGCGCCGGCGCAGAGCGCGACGCAGCAGTATCCGGTGCGCGGGGTGGTGGTGAGTGTGGACACCGCCGGCGGAGAGATTGTGCTGAACCATGAGGCCATCCCGGGGCTGATGGAGGCGATGACGATGTCCTATAAGGTGGAGGACCCGGCGGCGCTTTCGGAACTGCATCCCGGCGACCGGATTACAGCCACGCTGGAGTGCGAGCAGGACAGCGCCGGCCCCATCAACATGCGGCTGAAGAACATGGTCATTGTGGCGCAGGCAAGGCCGGACTATAAGCCGGCGGTGCTGTATCACGTCCCCGAACCGGGAGATGCAGTGCCGGACTTCAAGCTGCGTAACCAATCAGGCCGCACCATCGGCCTGCGGCAATATCGCGGCAAGGTGCTGGCGCTGACGTTTATCTACACACGCTGCCCGCTCTCCGATTACTGCCCGCGCATGAGCCGGAACTTTGCCGCGATCGACAAGGCGTTGGATCAGAATCCGAAGATGTACAACGCGACGCACCTGCTGAGTGTGAGCTTCGATCCCACCTTTGACACGCCGCAGGTGCTGAAGAGTTACGGCGAGGCCTACACCGGCAGGTACGCAAACGAGACCTTTCAGCACTGGGAGTTCGCGACGCCGTACGAGGCCGAGTTGCCGAAGGTGGAGCAGTTCTTTGACCTGGGTGTGACGCCCGGCGAGCGCGGAACACTGCAGCACTCGCTCTCAACGCTGGTCATCGGCAAGGATGGCAGGGTGGTTGCGTTTTATCCGACGAATGACTGGACGGTGGATGAGATTCTGGCGAAGATGAAGGCTGCGGCGGGCTGAGGAAAGAACTTTGACGCAGAGTGCGCGAAGGATGCGAAGTTTCGCGGAGAAATGAGAAGGAGATGATAATGGCGAAGTGGACGATGTCGTTTGGAGCGCTGCTGGCAGCAGTGGGATTGATTGGATTCGTGGGCACCGGCAGCGTACATCCCACCGCGCTAATTCCTCTATGGTTCGGCTTGGTGCTGGTAGTTTGCGGCGTGCTTGCCAATACGGAGAACCCGCGCAAGCGGATGTTATGGATGCACATCGCGGTGACGATTGGGCTGCTGGGATTTCTGTTCCCTGGCTTCATGGCGGTCAAAGACCTTGTGAAGTCACATGTCGATCAGGTGAGCCTTGCGCATCCTGCGGCGGTGCATGAACAGCTTGCGATGGCTGTGATCTGCCTGGCGTTCGTTGTAATGTGCGTGCGCAGCTTTATCTCCGCGCGGCGCGCCCGCACGGCCTAAGCCGCGCTCTCCAGCGTAGACTGGCGTTATGGGAAGTATGGGACATGGAATGGGTGGGGGAGCGATGCGTTCGGCGGACCGGCCGACGCGTGGGACCGGGCGCGCGATCGGTGCGGACCTGACAGCGGCGCGGCCCAAGCCGAAGCTGAAGAAGGTGCTGCCAGAAATATGGGAGCTGATGCGGCCGCGGAAGTGGCTGATCGCGGGAAGTTTTCTGCTGATGCTGGTGAACCGCCTATGCAGCTTTGTGCTGCCCGTCTCGTCGCGTCCGTTTATCAATGACGTGATGCGGCAGGGCAAGATGGGCGAGCTGAAGTTGATCATCGCGGCGGTGGCGTCCGCCGTCTTCCTGCAGGCGATCACGTCCTACGCGCTGACGCAGATGCTTTCGACCGAAGGACAGAGGCTGATCTCAGAGCTGCGCATGAAGGTTCAGGCGCACATCGGTCTGCTTCCTGTCGCGTTCTACGACGAGAACCGCACCGGTACGTTGGTGGCGCGGATCATGACGGACGTGGAAGGTGTCCGGAACCTTGTGGGGACCGGCCTGCTGGATTTTGTGGGCGGACTGCTGACCGCGATGATCGCCTTCGGAATCCTCATCCATATCAATCCGCGGATGACCGTGCTGACGTTCGCGATTCTGCTGGTCTTTGGATTGATTCTGCAGCGCGCGTTCCGGACGATCCGGCCGATCTTTCGCGAGCGCGCGAAGATCAATGCCGAAGTCACGGGACGGCTGACCGAGTCGCTCGGCGGCGTGCGCGTGGTGAAGGGCTATCACGCGGAGGCCAGCGAGGCGAAGGTGTTCGCAGGTGGCGTGCAGAGGCTGCTCGACAACGTAATCAGCTCCCTGACGGCGCAGTCGCTGATGACGCTATCTTCAACGATGGTGCTGGGGGTCGTGGGCGGACTGATTATGTACCTTGGCGCTCATGAAAATGCTGCCGGTCGTCTGAACACCGGCGGATACGTGGAGTATACGATGCTGCTGGCCTTTATGATTGCGCCCATCGTGCAGCTTGTGAACATTGGCACGCAGTTGACCGAAGCGGCAGCCGGGCTGGATCGAACGAAGGAGATCCTGGGCGAGCGCGAGGAAGATTCAGAGCCGGCGCGGTCGTTGGAGCTGGGGTTGATTACGGGAGACGTGCGGTTCGTGGATGTGGGCTTTGCGTATGTCCCGGACAAGCCGGTGCTGCGCGGGATCAACTTTGAGGCAAACCCCGGGACAGTGACTGCGCTGGTTGGCTCAAGCGGATCCGGCAAGTCCACCATCATCAGCCTGGTGTGCGGATTTCATACAGCGCAGAGCGGCGCGGTTCTGGTGGACGGCCACGACCTCGCGGCGGTGAAGTTGAGCAGCTTCCGCAGCCAGCTCGGCGTGGTGCTGCAGGAGACCTTTTTGTTCGACGGGACCATTCGCGAGAATGTGCTCTTCTCGCGGCCGGGAGCGACGGAGGAAGAGTTCCTGAAAGCGTGTTCGATCGCGCGCGTGGACGAGTTCGCTGAGCGCTTCCCTGAGAAGTACGAGACCATCGTGGGCGAGCGCGGCGTGAAGCTGAGCGGCGGGCAGCGGCAGCGCATCTCGATTGCGCGCGCCATCCTGGCGGACCCGCGCATCCTGATTCTCGATGAGGCTACCAGCTCGCTCGACTCGGAGTCCGAGGCGATGATCCAGCACGGTCTCGGCTTCCTGATGCAGGGACGCACGACGTTTGTCATCGCACACCGGCTCTCGACGATTCGTCGGGCAGATCAAATCCTCGTCGTCGAAGAGGGACGCATCGCCGAGCGCGGAACGCATGAGGAGTTGTATGTTCTCAACGGCCGCTACCGCGACCTCTACGACCGCCAGCACGGGCTGGAGACGAACCTCTTCCTCGCGCCGGGAGAGGGCGATCTGGTTCCCGAGCCGACGGTCTAGCTCTAAACCTTCTCCACGCCCAGTTCGCGAAGCAGGAACGCGTCATCGAAGGCGATCTCCTTCAGGTAGTCATACCGACCGGAGGCGCCGCCGTGGCCGGCGTCCATGTTGATGTTCAGCAGAAGCGGCGTGTCGTTGGACTTCAGCGTGCGCAGCTTTGCGACATACTTCGCCGGCTCCCAGTACATCACCTGCGAGTCATTCAGGCTGGTCTTCACCAGCATCGCCGGATACGCTCCGGGTTTCAGGTTGTCATAGGGCGAGTAGCTGAGCATGTAATTGAATGCGGCGGGCTCATTCGGGTTACCCCACTCTTCATACTCTGCCACGGTGAGCGGCAGGGACGCGTCGAGCATCGTATTCATCACGTCGACGAACGGCACGTGCGAGACCACCGCACGAAAGAGCTCGGGGCGCAGGTTCACGACCGCGCCCATCAGGAGGCCGCCGGCGCTGCCGCCTTCAATGGTCACGCGTTTGGGATCGCCGTAACCCTTGCGCAGCAGGAACTCGATGGCCTCAATAAAGTCGGTGAAGGTGCTGCGCTTCTGCATCATCTTGCCGGCGTCGTGCCAGGGATCTCCCAGCTCACCACCGCCGCGGATGTGCGCATACGCCACCACCACGCCGCGGTCCAGCATCGCCAGTCGCGAGCTGCTGAAGCCCAGCGGCAGTGGATAGCCATAAGAGCCGTAGCCATAAACGTATAGCGGCGACGTGCTGTCCTTGTGAAACTTGTCGCGCCGATACACCAGCGAGACAGGAACCTCTGTGCCGTCGTGCGCGGGGAACCACAGCCGCGCGGATTCATAGTTCGCGGCGTTGAATCCGCCTGGGACCTCCTGCTCCTTCAGCAGCACCGACTCGCCGGTCGCCACGGTGTATTCAAAGACCGACGCGGGCCGCACCAGCGACTGGTAGGCGTAGCGATAGGTCGTCGCGTGGAAGTCGCGATTGATTTCGCCGTAGGCCTCATAGGCAGGGTCAGGGAAGCGGATGTCGCTGGATGTGGTAAGCAGACCCTCGTCGCTGAGCGCGAAGACGCGCAGCACGTCCAAGCCGCGCTCGCGGTAACTGGCGACGAGGAAGTTACGGAAGAGGTCAATGCTTTCGAGCGGCGAGTCGGGCCGCTCGGCAAGGATCTCCCGCCAGTGCTCGCGGCCGGGATTGACGGTGGGCGCGCGCATCAGGCGGAACTGCTCTGCATCGCGGTTGGTCTGGATGTAGAAGAAGCCATCGCGATGGTCCACGCTGTACTCCTCATCGTCGATGCGCGGCGCTACGAGATGGAAGTCGGCGGTCGGCGCGGCAGCGTCGAGGAACCAGGTTTCGCTCGTAGTGTGGCTGCCGGCCTCCAGCAGAAGATACTGGCGGTCGCGGGTACGGCCAACGTCCAGATTGAAGCGCTCGTCCTCTTCGTGGAAGATCTCCACCGGCGAGGAGCCGAGCGCGTGGCGGAAGAGACGGTCCTGGCGCTTGGTCTGTTCGTCTTCGGTGGTGTAGAAGAGCGTGCTGGAGTTCGCGGCCCACGCGAGCGAGCCGACGCGCTGGGCGGTATCGGGCAGCGTCTCGCTGGTGCGCAGGTCGCGCACAAAGAGTGTGTACTGGCGGAAGCCGGTGTCGTCCGTGGTGTAGGCGAGCAGATTGCCGTCGGGGCTCATGGCGAGAGCTCCGACGGACAGGAAGGGCTTTCCCTCGGCGAGCTGGTTAACGTCGAGGAATATCTGCTCCGGCGCCGCGGGATCGCCGGCTGGTCGACGCAGATAGCGCGGATACTGCAAGCCCTTGGTGGTGCGCGTCAGGTAGACCCAGTCGCCGTCGCGATAGGGAACGGAGACGTCGTCCTCCTGGATGTGGGAGAGAATCTCGTCGTAGAGCGCCTTCTGGAGCGCTTCAGTGCCGCGCATGGCTTCGGCGGTGTAGGCGTTCTCGGCTTCCAGGTAGGCGCGAACGCGGGGCGAGTCCTTTTCGCGCAGCCAGGCGTAGTCATCGTGCAACTCGGTTCCGTGCAGCGTGGTGGTGTGGGGTTGGCGTTCGGCGATGGGAGGCTGTGTAGGTGTTGGCGGCATAAACACTCTGTTTCCTGAAGCTGATTCAGGATATATGGCTGCGCGAGACAACGCGTATCGCCCGCTCGGACTCCTATGCATTGGCCGCTCTATGGGGCCGAATCCCGTCTGCGCCGCGTGCGCCAGGAGCCTTCCCATGAACAAGATCTGGATGAAGAAGATGACGATACTTTGCTGCATGTTCCTACTTGCCGGTGCCGCCGGAAGCTGGCAAATTGCCGCCGCGCAGACAGCCGCCGAGGATAAGCACTTCATCACTGTGGCCGATCAGGCGAGCCTTGCCGAGATCAAAGAGAGCGAACTGGTGCTCGAGAAGAGCAGGAATAAGGATGTCCGAGCCTTCGCGAAGAGGATGGTCCATGATCACCGTATGCTGATAGCCCAAATGAAGCCCTTCGCGGCGAAGTATAAAGTGCCGCCGCCGGTGCTGCTCTCCACCGGGCAGGATGCGCAGTACTCTACATTGACGGGCCTGTCAGGAAAAGAGTTCGACAAGGCGTTTATCGAAGACGCGGTCAAAGACCACCACGAGGCGCTTGCGCTCTTTGATGCGGAACTGGCCGCGACAACGGATGCCGACCTGAAGGCGACTGTGACCGCAGGCCGGGCTGTGGTAGCCGACCATAGCCAGATGGCAGGCACCCTGGCGCAGAAGATGGGTATGTAGGTCGCAAGGGCGGCGGTATGTATCTTCATGTAACTGGTGGACTCTAATCCTGCCTTCCGTCGCGGCACAACCAGCTTCCGCGGGAGCTGGTTGTTGTGGCAAGGATAGCTAAAGCGCAGGAGTACAATCGCTGCTGTGATGCGTATGCGATGGATCGCAGGAGCGGTGGCTGGGTTGGCGATTTTGTGCGCCCGGCCTGCGCGGGCGGAAGATCCGGCCAAGCTGCCCAAGCCGACCAGCTACGTCAGTGATAATGCCGGCATCATCGACCCCGAGTCTCAGGCGATGATGCAGCAGCTCGCCACCGAGGTGGAGAGCAAGGCGCATGCCACTCTTGAGGTCGTGACCATCAAGTCGCTCGACGGACTGACGATCGAACAGTTTGCCACGGCGCTCGAAGACAACTGGAAGGTCGGCCCCAAGGGCAGCGACAAGGGCGTGGTGATGATCTTCGCCCTGAACGAACACAAGTGGCGGATTGAGGTGGGATACGGCCTTGAGGGTGCGCTGAACGATGCCAAGGTGGGCGACATCGGCCGCAGCATGGTGCCGCAGCTCAAGGGCGGGGAGTACGGGCCGGCGATCCTGAACGGCGAGGAGCAGGTGGCCGACGATATCGCGACCGATGCAGGCGTAACCCTAAGCCCGCTCCTCGACATGCAGCAGCAGGTGGAGGCTTCCATGCCGCCACCACCGCCGCAGAAGCTCTCTCCCTGGCGCGTCGCTGGGGGAATTATTCGTTTGGTGATCTTCATCATCGTCTTCCTCCTCATCCTGCGCGGTGGCGGCGGCTGGGGCGTGCTGTGGTTCCTGCTGGGCAGCCGTCTCGCCGGAGGCGGGGGAGGCGGCAGCGGCTTTGGCGGCGGAGGCTGGGGCGGTGGCGGCGGTGGTGGTGACGACTTTGGCGGTGGCTTTGGCGGCGGCTCCGGTGGCGGCGGCGCCAGCGGAAGCTGGTAGCGGCTTCTGGAGATGTCGGGACAGATAGAATTACAAGGGATTCGAAAGGAAAGACAACGATGAAGGCTCTATGGGTTGTGCTTGGAATTGTGGTGCTGGTGGTGGTGATTGGTTTTGGGAGCTACGTCTCCACGAAGAACCAGATGGTGCAGTTGGATCAGGATGTAGACCAGACCTACTCGCAGGTCGATATCGAGCAGCAGCGGCGCATGGACCTGATTCCGAACCTGGTGGCCAGCGTGAAAGGCTACGTCGCGGAGGAGTCCACGGTGTTGACCAACATCGCCAACGCGCGTGCCGGCGTCATCGCGGCGGGCTCGGACCGCGCCAGCAGCATCAACGCGAACAGCAATCTCGATGTGGCGATCAGCCCGTTGTTGCGGTTGCAGGAGAACTATCCTGACCTGAAGGGCAACGACCAGTTCAACCGCCTGGAAGATGAGCTCGCGGGGACGGAAAACCGTATCTCCGTAGAGCGGCAGCGTTACAACAAGGCGCTGGAGGCCTACAACGTCTATATCCGGCAGTTCCCCAACAGCATCTGGGCGGGCATGGCCGGCTACACGTATCGCGACCAGTACTTCAAGGGCAATCCCGCCAACAGCGCCGCGCCGACTGTGGACTTCAGCAAGTGAAGTTGACTAGAGCAGCTTGCCTTTGCGAAGCCCGTCGAACACCTGCTCAAGCGACCAGTCGAGCGAGTCTGTGCCCTGCACGGTGAGGCTGGCGTGTCTGCGCGAGGGCAACACATAGAGCTCGGCCATCGGGCGCGCGGTTGCCTCAAACTGGGCGCGGACGGACTCTTCGGTGCGGCCGCGCTCCCGCATATCGCGGTAGATGCGGCGGCGGAGGCAGAGCTCGTTCGGCGCGTCCACGTAGATGCTGAAGTGATACAGCGGTGGAAGCTCAGGATAGTGCAGCGCGAGGATGCCTTCGACGATGACAAAACGCTTGGGCGTGATGGGATCGAATACACCGGCGACGCGAGCGTGGCGGGAGAAGTCATAGACCGGACGCTGGATCGTTTTACCCTGCGCGAGGTCGCGAATGTGCTGGACAAAAAGTTCGCTCTCCAGCGAGTCGGGATGGTCGAAGTTGCGCTTGTCGCGCTCGTCGAGCGGAAACTGCGAAAGGTCGCGATAGTAGAGATCCAGCGGAA